>SDBS01000631.1_pt1 | contig 34809 bp, 28 predicted proteins | sample 2277091 | NCBI WGS metagenome assembly SDBS01 (sample SAMN10404972, study PRJNA504765) | marine sediment metagenome | isolation source: marine sediment core GS10_PC15, 163 cmbsf | place: Arctic Ocean: Southern Knipovich Ridge | collected 2010 | reverse complement strand
GAACAGGCTCGGGCCCGAGGCTGAGTTCGCTCGACGCTCAGCAGCAGAGGACATCGAATATCTTCTCTCGAGACTCGACGGTAATTACAGGCAGGTCATCGAACTGCGCTATCTCGCCGGAAAGAAATATCACGAGATCGCGGAGATGCTCGACATGCCGGAGGGAACGGTAAAGACTCTGATCCACAGAGCCAGGATAAGGATGAAGAGGATTATGGACGAACGCGATAAGACCGGAAGGAGGGAAAATGAAGCAGTCAACGGAATGTAATATTATAGAAGAGCTCCTGCCCCTTTACATCGATGGTGAACTGTCCACCGAGGATGCTGCCGGGATAACCATTCATCTGGCAGGATGCGCTGAATGCGCTCAGTCTCTCGAGACATACCGGGCCCTGGAGAGTTCCCTTTCGACGATGTCCGCCATCCTTCCCGACCCGCAGGCAGTTGCTTCAAAGGTCACCGGCCGACTCGGTCTGGAAAAGCGGAACAGCCTGGCGGAGATCTTCCGCCGCATGTCGTTCGTGTGGACATTCGCCGTGGCCACAGCCTCCCTCATCCTGCTCGTCAGCCGCTTCGACTACGTCGCCGCCCTGATGTCCGGCCAGGAATCGCTCGTCGATTCCGCCGAAAGATCGATGGAATACTGGACCGCAGCGGCAAGCGGAGTAATCGCCGGCATGTTCCACCAGGTAGAAACATCCCTTGCAGGGGACCCTTGGATCCTCGCTGCGGCGATGATAGGATTTGGACTGTTAATTTTCACCGCGGGGATGGTGGCGGCTCTCAAGACACTTCGCTGATCACCCGTCGAGCTTTTTGCGTAAGAGCTCTCCAGCTATCACAGGGTCTGCCTTCCCGCCGCTCTCCTTCATCACCTGCCCGACGAAGAACTTCATCAGCTGCTTCTTCCCGCCGCGATATCTATCCAGCGCATCGGGGTTCGATTCGATTACGCGGTCGACGAGCGCCTCAAGCGCGTCTTCTCCGGAGATCTGTTCGAGCCCCAGGCGCCTGAGAGTATCGGAGGCGCTTTCACCCGATTCGATCATCGCAATAAATACCTCCGCGCCTGCCGTGGTAGAGACGACTCCTTCCTTGATAAGATCGATGAGTCCGGCGAGGGTATCTGGACCTGCCGGGAACACCCCGATATCCCCGCCACGGCTTTTAAGCTCCCGCAATACATCCCTCATCACCCAGTTGGCGCTGATCTTCGGCTCATCTGTCAACCTTACTGTCTCCTCAAAATAGTCCGCGATGTCGCTCTCGGCGGTCAGGACCCCCGCGTCATAGACGGAAAGCCCGTATTCCCGCTGGAACCGTCGCTCCCGTTCGAGCGGCAGTTCCGGTATCTTCGCCCTCTCATCCTCGATCCAGTCATCGCCTACTACGAGAACGGGAAGGTCCGGCTCGGGGAAGTACCTGTAGTCGTGGGCGCGCTCCTTGCGGCGCATCATCACCGGTCTCTTCTCTTTCGCGTCCCAGAGATTCGTCACCTGGAGGATCTTCCCACCGGCATCGAGCTCTCCCCGCTGCCTTTCGATCTCTGCCTCCAGGCCGGCCTCTACCGCCTTGAACGAATTGAGGTTCTTTATCTCGGTCCTCGTCCCGAGAGTCTCGTCACCGCGCTCCCTCAAGGAGATGTTTACATCGACACGCAGCGACCCTTCCTCGAGATTGCCGTCACATATGCCGAGATAACGGAGCAGCCGCCTGATTCCCTGGAGATACAGCGAAGCATGGCGGGGGCTGCGTATCACGGGCAGCGTCACGATCTCCACGAGCGGCACTCCGCACCTGTTGAAATCTATCAGGCTGTACCCTCCCCGGCCGTGCATGAGCTTGCCGGAATCGTCCTCGAGGTGGATCCTCTCGAGCCCGATACTGATCTCCTCATCTCCATCCTCGAATACGAGGCTGCCTCCGCGGCATAGCGGCCGGTCATACATCGATATCTGGTAGTTTCTCGGTGCGTCGGGGTAGAAGTAGTTCTTTCTCGCGAAGACACTCTCATGCTCGATCGTACATCGAAGCGCCAGCCCGAGCCTGACGGCCATGGAGACGGCCTCGCGATTGACCGTGGGAAGAGCCCCGGGAAGACCGAGGCATACCGGACAGACCATCGTGTTCGGCTCGGCGCCGAACTGAGCGGGGCAGCGACAGAACATCTTCGTACGTGTGAGAAGCTGGGCATGCACCTCGAGCCCTATCACGGGGACATATTCAATGCCGGAGGACATCAGGCCTCACCCCCGCCCGGAACGAATCTCTCCCTGAAACGGAAGAGTCTCTCAAGTCCTCGCGCACCCCGCAGTAGAAGGTCCTCCCTGCCGGCTCCCGCTACGAGCTGGATTCCCACGGGAAGGCCGTCTGCAGACAGCCCCGCAGGTATGGACACGGCGGGAAGGCCCGCCATATTTGCCGGCGTTGTGAATATATCTGAAAGGTACATCGAGACTGGATCGTCGAGCCTCTCGCCGAGCCGGAAGGCCGGTCCCGGTGTCGTCGGCAGCATCAGGAGATCGATCCGTGAGAAGATATCGCGGTATGCCTCTGTTATCATCTTCCTTACAGTGAGAGCCTTGCCGTAGTACTCATCGTAGTATCCTCCCGAAAGGACGTAGATGCCCAGCAGGATCCTGCGCTTTACCTCCTCGCCGAATCCGGCCGTCCTCGTCGCTGTGTAGAGCCCTCCGAGTGAATCTGAGTCCACTCTCAGCCCGTACCTTACGCCGTCGAACCTGGCAAGATTGGATGATGCCTCCGCATTGGCGATGACATAGTAGCTCGCTATAGAAGTCTCCATGCCGGGCAGAGCAACTGTTTCGGGAGAGGATCCTGCGGCGGAAATAGTGCGGAAGGCTTCATCGAGGGCGGCGACGGCCGCGGGATCGAGTTCCCATCCCTTCATCTCCCCGGGAATAGCGAATGAAAGACCGGTCAGTCCCGAGTCCAGACCCGCCAGCAGGTCGGGGCAATCTTCCTCTATCGCCGTCGCGTCCCGTCCGTCTGGGCCGGCAAGCGCCTGCATGAGCAGAGCGCATCCCTCCGTGTCGCCCGCTAAAGGTCCTATCTGGTCGAAGCTGCTCGCGAAGGCCACGAGCCCGTACCTCGATATTCTGCCGTATGTCCCCTTCAGGCCGGTCACCCCGCAGAAAGAAGCAGGCTGGCGTATCGAACCTCCAGTGTCCGATCCCAGCGCGGCGGGCACCATCCCCGCGGCAACCGCCGCAGCGGAACCTCCGCTGGAACCACCGGGTGCGCACTCCTCGTTCCAGGGATTTCTCACGCGTCCGAAGGCGGAGTACTCATTCGACGAGCCCATCCCGAACTCGTCCATATTAGTCTTTCCGATGATTATCGCTCCAGCTGCAGCAAGTCTTTCGACGACCGTGGCGTCGTACGGAGGCCGGTATCCTGCCAGTATCTTAGAGCCGCATGTCGTCGGCATGCCCCGTGTGCAGATGTTGTCCTTTACCGCTACGGGGATTCCATAGAGCGGCCTGCTCTTCGGATCCTCTCTGCCCAGTTCTTCGGCGCACGCGATCGCCTCCTCACGGAATACCTCGAGGAATGCGCCGGCTACCCGGTCGCGTGTATCGATCGCGTCGATGCAGTCGCTTACAACCTCAGCCGGCTTGACTTCGCCTTTGCGATAAAGGCGCAGGAGCTCTCCGATTCTCTTTCCCGACAGTCCGCTCATGACCCTCCCCCGTCCTCACGGTCGATCACCGGGGGAACACGGAAGAAGCCGTCATCACGATCGGGAGCCTGGCTGAGCACATCTTCCCTGTCGAGGCATTCCCGCGGCTCGTCCGCCGATGGAGGTACCGGCAACGAAGCGTCTACTCCTGTACCCGCTTCGCCGGTGTCGACCTCCGCAAGCTTGTGCATGAATCCGAGTATGCGATCGAGCTGGAGCCTCAGCATGTCGCGTTCCTCCGGATCGAGATCTATCCTCGCGAGGGCCTCGAGGTCACCGAATTCCAGATCTGTCAGTTTCAAGTATTCCTCTCTTTCCGCATTTCGTGAGACTAACCGCACCGGTGCCGGGCTGTCAAAGCGATTCGTCGTTTGAATATTCGCGCGAGAAGCCGTGTATCGACCATGTACATCATCTTTGAATTGACCCCGGTTCACGGCTGTCATACCATCGCCGCTGAGACGGCCAATCTGGAGGTTCAAATGAGATCGCCCCTGTATACCGCCGCAGCCGCGCTGCTGACGCTGCTGCTCTTCGCATCACCGCCGGCAATGGCCGAAAAGAGTTACAATCATCCTTCTATCGATTTCAAGATCACCTTCCTGCCCGACGGAAGCGCCGAGGTAGAGCAGACAAGAGCGTTCAAGTTCGACGGCTCCTTCTCCTGGGCATTCATCGAGAAGGAGACTCGCGGAAAGTACGGCTCTTACGGCGTCGAGTTTCACGGCGTGTGGGACGCCGAGTCGGGTGAGCGGCTCCGCCACGAGACTTACCAGAAGGAAGGATCCGAAGGCGTGAAGTGGTACTACTCCGCGCAAAACACGACCAGAGAGTTTACTATCAAATACCGCATCACCGGAGCGATCCAGAAATACATGGACGCCGCCCAGTTCTACTGGCACATCATCGGCGACAGTCACGCGTATATAAGAAACGTGGATGTTGTCCTCATACTGCCGGAGCCCAGCCCCTATCTCTTCAAGGTCTTCGTGCACACGCAGACACCACCAGGCCGGCTGAATTTCGCGAAGGACTTCAGCAGCGCCCGCGTCGATCTCGCGGGGGTCCGCAGGGGCGATTCCGTGGAACTGAGGGTCCTGCTCGATCCGGATATCTTCCCCGACGCCCCTCTCCTTTCTGGTGAGTCGCACGGTACTCTGCTCGAGGATGAGAGAATAGTTACCGGGCAGTGGCGTGAGGCGGAACAGAGAAGGATCGACCGGTACGCTCGCAGCCAGCGCCTGATAAAATACTCGGTCATCAGTGGAATCATACTCACCCTCGCACTGGTGGGCCTCTATCTGTGGTTCTTCTTTAAATTCGGCAGGGAACCCGACACCGGCTACGATCACGATTATGAGAGGGACCCCCCGAGGGATCTTCCCCCCTGCATCCTTCCCGCGATCCTCACCCAGAGCGGAGTGCAGGATACCCAGATGGGCAGATCCTTCGCGGCGGCCCTTATCGAGTGCGCGAGATCGGGTACATGGAGATAACCGAGACTGAGAAGAAGATACTCCTCTTCAAAAGTAAGGGCCTCGAATATACCCTCACACCGAAGGGAGAAAAATTGCTCGCCGGAAGGTACGAACCGTCCGGTGATGAACGATCCCTTATCCCGTTTGAGAGAGACGTCATCAGGACCATCTTCATCGATGCGGGTGAGGGCGGCAAAGTAACGAGCGACGAGATAGAGAAATGGGCGAAAAAAACGACCGGGATGAAGGCAAATTTCAAGGACTTCATGGACAAGCGCAAAAAGCAGCTGAGGACTGATTTCGAGAGGGATTTCTTCAACCTCGACGACCCGGCAAGCGAAAAAGCGCGAAAGACATTCATCGCGATCTCGATCGGATTCGGATTACTCTTCGTGATCCTCTTCCTCGCGGGGTTGAGGAGCCCGGTGATATTCGGCTTCGCTCCTGTCGTCGTCGTTCTGGGAATCCTGCTCTCCATTCCGCTCGCCCGGAGAACACCCGAGGCTGCGCTCGAACACGATAAGTGGAAGGCCTTCAAGAGATTCATGAGCGATTTCTCCGCGATGAAGGACGCGGGGCCCTCACTTCTCCCCCTGTGGGAGCACTACCTCGTTTACGCTGTCGCACTCGGCGTGGCCGACAAACTGATAAACAACCTCAAGCTTGTCGCGAAGGAATACAGCACGCCCGTGCCGATGGCCGCCTGGTTCCACCCAGTTAACGCGGCGGCAATCGGACCCGGCGTCGCCGGGGGCCTCTCTTCGCTCGATGCGATGACCGCCTCGCTGAGTAATCTCGAGAGCCTCGCGACTGCCATGACTACCTCCACCTCGACAGGAGGCGGATTCAGCGGAGGAGGAGGCGGCGGTGGAGGAGGCGGCGGAAGCGGCGCCGGTTGATACGGAAACAGGGAGTATTTGAATGAGTCCGCTTAACATCGTGATCATCATTCTGGCAGGTGGAGTGGGAATCTGGATAATCCTGACCTACAACAGATTCATCACATTGAGGAACAGGTGCGTCAATTCCCTCTCCCAGATCGACATCCGGATACAGAAACGCCATGAGCTAGTCCCGAAGCTTGTCGAAACGGTAAGGAGCTATGCCTCTCACGAGCAGGAGACGCTGGAGAAGGTCACGGCAGCGAGAGCTGAAGCTGCAGGTGCCGGATCGAACAGGGAGAAATCCGCTGCGGAAGACAGCCTCGATGCTGCAGTCAAGACCCTCTTTGCGGTCGCGGAGGCTTACCCGGCGCTGAAGGCCGACACCCTCTTTCTCGAGCTTCATCGCGACCTCACGAAGCTCGAAGACGATATCCGATTCTCGAGACAGTTCCATAACGACACTGTGATGATCCACAATACGGTTATCAGCACATTCCCCGCCAAGCTCGTGGCGAGATTCGCAGGAGCCGGCGAGATGGAATACTTCGGGCTTCCCGGTTGACTCTACCGCCCCCCTGACATATTTTTACGTATGCACTTACGTATGGCGGCTGTACTGATCTGTATCACCTTGTTCACCTCATGCTCAGGTGAGGATGAACCTTTAAACCCGTACATCGAAGATCCCCCTCCTGATCCGAGTGTTCGCTGGACTACCCTCACATCCGGCAAGACACTCAGGGGAATCTGGGCAGAGTGCGGTTCCACTGCATATGCGGTCGGCGATGCCGGAACGGCATTCTATTCCGACGGCGAGGGCTGGCTGCCGATGCCGATCGGAAACACCGCCGATTTCAATGCTGTCTGGGGAGACGGCAATGGAACCTTGTACGCCGTCGGTGAATCTGGAACGGTGGCCGAATACGATGGAAGCTGGTCGATCCGGTCGACGCCCGTCTCGACCGAGCTGTTAGCGGTCTGGGGTTCCTCCTCCTCGAATATCTTTGCGGTGGGAAGGTCCGGGACGATCATCAGGTTCAACGGTTCGCGCTGGGCAGCGATGGAGAGCGGAACATCCGTAGATCTCAACGGCGTATGGGGCACATCAGGCGGTGAGGTCTGCGCCGTCGGCAACAACGGTTATGTCCTGCACTTCGATGGAGACATATGGAGAAGGATCCTTACACCCTATACAGCCTGGTACACCGGAGTATGGGTCGATCCGGAGGGAGACATATACGTATCAGGCCTAGCAGGCTTCATATTACGTTATTCAAAAGGGATCTGGACGAAGATGCACAGTGGAACGACCCATCCGCTCAGGGATATCCACGGGATTTCGAGCACCGAGATATTCGCGGTCGGTGACAACGGGACGATCCTTGAATACGACGGGAACGAATGGACTAGTTCAAACAATGATCACAACATCTTCCTGAAGAGCATCTGGGTCTGCGATGGCGAGGCATTGAGCGTCGGCTCTCCCGGCGCGATCATGAGATACGACGGTGATAACTGGATCGTTGAATCCCGCACTACACTTGCTCACCTCTATTCCGTCTTTGGCGCGGGAAAGCATGTTTTCGCGACGGGTCAGACCGGAACGATCATGCATTTCGACCGGAGTGTCTGGAAGATAACGACCTCAGTGTCGATATTCGACCTTCACTCCCTCTGGGGTATGTACGGTGACTGGATGATGGTCGCCGGTGAAGGCGGCAGGACATTCATATTCGACAGCGTTGAATGGAACGACCCCGGCGGGGAGCCGGTAACAGCTCTGTTCGACCTCTGGGGCTTCGACGAGACGGACGTATGGGGCGTCGGCGCTTACGGACGGATCTATCATTTCGACGGCTCCGAATGGACGATGGCCGGCAATCCCGACCTCGACAGGCTGTATGGAGTATGGGGGCCGGCACCCGGGGATGTATTCACGGTCGGAAGCAGCGGAAGGATATTCCGTCTCGTCGACGGCACATGGGCGCCGATAGAAAGCGGAACAGATATGGCGATCCTCGACATATGGGGAAGCTCGGAGGATAATATCTTCGCCGTGGGGATGAGCGGCACCGTGATCCATTTCAACGGAGCACAGTGGAAAGAGATGGAGACGCCCACCGGCAGGTCGCTCTACGGGATATGGGGCTTCGCGGCGGACGACGTCATAGCCGTCGGTGAATACGGTACTGTGATAAGGTACGACGGCGATTCATGGACGTCCGATGACTGCGGCACCGGGGAGCATCTCCGTGCTGTCTGGGGTACATCAAATACGGATATCTTTGCCGTAGGATCGCTGGGGACCGTAGTCTACTATGGTCTCGTCGAAGGGAATATCAGGATGAGCGAAAGGATCCGACATTGATCCCAAGAGCAAGACCCCTGGCTGCCCTTTTTATCACCACCGCCCTGCTTCTGAGCGGATGCTCCAGCCTCCCGGATGAAACAAACGGCGGTCCTTACCTCGGACAGGAGCTTCCGGGAACAGAACCGGTCATCTTCGCCGAGGGCATCGTCAGCACGGGACTGTACACCCGCGACCTGGCAATGACTCCTGACGGTTCGGAGATCTATTTCTGCTCGATAGTCGGAAACTACGCCTATACTGCGATATTCGGGACCCGCCTCGAAAAAGGCAGGTGGACCGAGCCGGCAGCGCTGGACTTCGCATGCGACCCGGCATGGATGAACATCGAACCTTTCATACCTCCTGCCGGTTCACGCTTCTTCTTCATCTCGAACAGGCCTGATCCGGTTTCAGGAAAGGAAGGCGGCGATCAGGACATCTGGGTCGCCGACATAACAGCGGAAGGATGGTCGGACGCGTACAACCTCGGTCCCCCTGTCAATTCGCCTGCGCCCGAGTATTTCCCATCCGTCACAAGAGACGGGACGATATACTTCACACGCGAGGAACCGGGCACCAGGGTCAGCCGGATATTCCGCGCCAGGCCGGACGGTGACGGGTTCACCGAGCCGGAACGTCTGCCGGACCATGTGAACACGACATCGGCCCAGTTCAACGCCTTCATCGACCCCGATGAACGTTTCCTTATCGTCTGCGTATTCGGCAGAAAGGATTCCCGCGGCTCCACCGACTACTATATTACCTTCCGCAGTGAGGATGATAAATGGAGCGGCCTTGTCAACATGGGCGAACCGGTCAATACGGAGAGCGGGCTCGAGTATTCCCCCTACATATCTCCAGACGGCAAGTATTTCTTCTTCATGTCATCCAGGAAGTTACCAGCTCAAGACACTGATATACAGCACCTTACGCGAGAGCGCATGATGGAGATGCACAACTCGCCCGGCTACGGCAATCCGGCGGTCTGGTGGATGGAAGCGGCCTTCATCGACAGCCTGGCGGAAACATGTCGCGAATAATTCATGAGCGCTTCGATTACCTGTTCCCTCTGCTGTATATCATCCTCTTTGCTCTGACCATCGGCGCGATCTTCTTCTCTTCCCCTACGATCGGGGACCTCGGTGTAGAATCGGATTTTTACAGCGAACTGGTGGTGAGTGCGCAAAAACTGTGGTCGGGAGATTTCGCTGTAGAAAATTATCCTTTCAAGGGCCCTGTGTTTTCATTCGCCCTTGCTTTCGCTCACAGCTTTGGTGGTGACTGGTATACCAATAACATCATCCTCAATCTGATCTGCGCGTCGTTGAGCCTCCTTGTGATCTACCGGTTGTTCCTGAGAATATACAACCGTCCTGTCGCCGTCTCAGCGATGATCCTGTTATCCCTGCACTTTGAGTTCTTCTATCACGCACACAAGGCTTCTTCCGACATGCTCTTCTTCCTGCTGACGTTTCTGGCCATTAACCTGCTCGTGAGGAAACAATGGTCCGCGTATTACATCTGCGCGGCGGGATTTATCGGCGGACTGGCCTTCCTGACCCGTTACAACGGATTCTTCATCCTGGCTGCGGCATCTGTCATACTGATCTTCATAAATCCGGGGAACTGGACACGTCCGCGCCGGGTCCTGGCAAGCCTGATATTTCTCGGCGCATTTCTTCTTCCATGTATCCCCTGGTTCTGGGTCAACTATGCCGCGACCGGGCGCATCCTGGCCACCCGGAACCTCTTCAACATCGTACAGGAATTCTACGGGGGTGCCCAGCAGGAGGTAATTCCGCGGGGCGGTTTCGGATCGATCTATCATCTGATCGCTTATGACCCGGGATATTTCCTTGCTCACTTCGGAAAGAATATCTTCCAGCATCTACTTCTCGATATGCGCGAGACCCTTGGGCTCTATCTGGGGACACTGTTTTTTCTGGGCTCACTTCGTCTTTTCATCATCCCTCCCTCGCGGGAAAAGAGATCGTTCCTGATCTTTCCGCTATTTTATTTCCTTTTCATGTGCGCCGTTTTCCATCTGCCGCGACTGTCACTACCGATCGTACCCGCCTATCTCGCTATAGGGGTATCGGTATTGTTCGGGGCAGGAAGCGCGGACCGCTCCCGTCTGGGAAAATGGTTGGAACACAGATTTTCCGGCCCTCTGCTATGGATCAACCAGCCTATAGCTTTAAAGAAGGAGAAGCCGAGGAAACTCAGCCGCGCAGCCCGGCGCTCTGCCGCACGCAGAAATAATGGCAGGCAGGTGGCCTCCGTTCCTCGTACCGCTCTAACAAGTCATTCCCGGATCTCACTCATACTTGTTATCAACATCCTGATAATGACAGGCCTGATCATATGGGAACTGACGATCAATGTGTCCACCGAAAGATTCTACAACCGCCATAAGCCCGGCTATATTCTGAAAACGGCCCGCTTTCTCAGAGCTAATAAGGATCCGGGCAGTACTCCTGTTATAATGACCCGCAAGGCACATCTGGCCTACTACTCGGGGATGCGATATCAGAACTACCCCCAGGAATGGTCCAGCTATCATGACTTAATAGATTACGCACTGGATCATCAGGTACGTTACATCGTATACAGCGACATAGAGCGCCTGCACTTCAAAGCGGATGAATTCATGCGGAAGATGCATACCAACACAGGAATCGATGTATTCTACCGGGATGAACATGCCCTCGTGTTCTCCGTGGCCGAATGGATGTATACGAGCCGGGTCGACTCCGCTACGAATCATGAGGATCTTATCCGCATGATCGATGAAGCGGAAAGATCAGGGAATCCTGAACGAATACTCTATACCTGTAAGAATATCGCTGAATTGCATCTTTCCGGTGGCGACTGGAACACCGGTGCGGGCTATTATCTCCGGGGAATGGATATGATCCGGAATCTGCCCGACGATATCGTCAACCCTGTGATCCTGGCAGATTTCCGCAATCATCTTTCCCAGGTGTATCTGAGACAGGCAAAATACCGGGAAGGTATTGATCTGCAACAGGAGAACATCGATCTTTTCACCCGGTTGGGAGACAGAGGTGCTCTGGCCCGGTCCCACATGCTGATATACAGGCATTTTGAGATGCTGGAAGAGTTCGATAAAGCCCGGAGTCACCTGCAGATCTCCAGCGATCTGTACCTGATACTTGGAAACCGTAATGCGGTCCGGAGGATAGATCGGCTCATGACTCGGTTGGATAGCCGAACGGAAACGGATCCGGTAAAGGAGATCATGCAATGAAGAAACATCAGTTAAAGAATCGCAGAGACTTTCTGAAAACCGGCCTGGCCGGCGTAGCGGGTGTGACCCTGTTTTCCAACTCACCTCTCAAAGCAGAAAAGAAGGCAGCCGGGAAAAAGAAATTCGTTTACCGCAAGCTGGGCAATACAGGGATCAAGCTGCCTGTAGTCAGCATCGGTACCGGCGACACCAACGATCCAGGTTTGATCAGGGCCGCACTGGATGAAGGCGTAACCCTGCTGGCCACATCCCAGTACTATGGAGATGGCCGTAATGAAAGCATGGTCGGAGAGGTCGTCAGGGGGCGCGACAGGGATTCAGTCATCATCATGACCAGCGCCATGCCCGAGAACTTCAATCACAAGGAAGGCATCTTCAATGAAGGAGCAAAGGTCGAGCCCTTCATCAGGAAATTCGATGAGAGCCTTGTGCGGTTGGGGGTAGACTATGTGGACATCTTCCTGCTGCCCTTTATGGCCAGAAGAGAATCCGTCTTCTACGGCCCCTACCTGAAAGCCATGGAAGACATTAGAAAGCAGGGCAAGGCGAGGTTTATCGGGATAGCTACCCACAGCCATGAACATGAAGCGATCAGGGCGGCAGTAGAAGCAAAGATCTACGATGTGTGCCTCGTCGCCTATAACTTCAGAAAGAACAACCACAGGGAGATCGGCGAGGCGATGGCCTATGCTTCAAAGAAAGGCATGGGCATAATCGCTATGAAAACGATGGCGGGCGCTTTTTGGGATAAGGACCAGAAAGAACCCGTTAACTCAACTGCTGCCCTGAAATGGGCCCTGCAGAATAATAACGTACATACCGCCGTACCCGGCATTACGACATTCGATCAGCTCGAGAAAGACATCGCTGTAATGGGAGACCTTTCTCTCAGCGACGGGGAGAAGTCGGACCTCAAGCTGAGTCTCAATGAAAGACCCGATGGCCCCTTCTGCCAGCAGTGCGGCATTTGTCTCCCGCAATGCAGACAGGGGCTGGACATCCCCACTCTCATGCGCAGCCACATGTATGCCTACGGATATCGCAATCTCGCTCATGCCCACGATACCCTGTCTTATGCCGTCAAGGACACCGATCCGTGCGGCCGCTGCGGTACATGCCCGGTCTCCTGTGCATTGAATTTTGATATCAGAAGCAAGATCACGAAGATCGCGCGACTCAACGACGTGCCGAGAGAGTTCATTGTATAGATATATTATCTATCGGATGACATTTATGACAGGGGCAGGATCATCGCCTGAACGTAAATGGAGCGTAGCTGGCGAGGAACTTCTTCGTACCGTAGCCGGGGAACTGCACCGAGACCTTCAGCTCCGCCCCCGAACCCTCGATAGTCTTTATCTTTCCCTCGCCGAACTTTGGATGGAATACTGTAACGCCGACGCGGTACCTCGAGTCCTCGCGGTAAACGTCTGCACTCTCCGTGAACGAATCGAACGATGGGATCGATGCCGCGACATCGGAGAGGGTGCGTCTCGGCACGGCGGTGCCCGTAACCTCAGTATGTTCTTCAGGCACCTCGTCGAGAAACCTCGACGGCCTGTTACCGGTCCAGCTGCCGAACTGCATCCGGCTCGCCGCGCAGAGAAGATACAGTTCTTCCATCGCCCTCGTCATCCCTACATAGAAGAGCCGCCTCTCCTCCTCGAGCTCGGTGTCGTCGTCGAATGCCGAATAGTGAGGCAGCAGTCCTTCCTCGAGCCCGGTGATCATGACCGCTCTGAACTCGAGTCCCTTCGAGTTGTGAAGGGTCATCATGCTGACCTTTTCCTCGCCCTTCAGCGCGTCGATGTCGCTGAGCAGTGCGATCTCCTCGAGAAATACCGACAGCACGGGATTCTCCGAGGACGAAGAGAACCTCATCGTCTCGTTGAGGAGCTCCTCGACATTCTCGAGCCTCGTCTGTGCGGTAACCGGATCCTCCTTGAGATATTCCCTGTACCCCGTTCTCTCGATTACGGTCGACAGGAGCTCGTGCGCCGTCTGGTCAGCGGCCATCAGCTCGAACGACGCCATCATCTTGGAGAACTCGATCGCCCTGGTCCTCTGCGCCGAGCCGAGACTGTCGAGCGCCCCCGGTTTCCTGATGAAAGGATGCAGGCTCTCTCCTGCAGCCGCCTCCTCTATCTTCGCCAGGGTCACACCTCCAATGCCCCGTTTCGGGACATTCAATACACGGCGGAAGGCAACATCGTCGTCGGGATTACTGATCAGCTTTAAGTAAGCTAAAAGGTCCTTTATCTCTTTTCTCTCGTAGAACCTCACTCCGCCGATGATCTGGTAGGGAAGCCCACCCCTCATCATCGCAGCCTCGAGGGCCCGCGACTGCGCGTGCGTGCGGTAGAGTATCGCGATCTCGCTGCGGCTGTACCCTCCCCGGATAAGCCTGATGATAGCTTCCCTGACGGCGGCAGCCTCGCCTCGGTCATCGGCAGCGTGATATATCCTGACAGCCTCGCCGCGGCCCTTCTTCGACCAGAGGGCCTTGCCCTTGCGACCCGCGTTGTTGGCGATCACGGCGTTCGAAGCATCGAGGATCGTACTGGTGGAACGGTAATTCTCTTCAAGTTTGATCGTGAGTGTATCGGCATATACGCGGTCGAACTGAAGGATGTTCTCTATGGTCGCCCCCCTCCAGCCGTAAATCGCCTGGTCGTCATCTCCCACGACGAAGAGATTGCGGTGGGTCGAGGCGAGCATGTCTATCATCACCATCTGGATCGTGTTCGTATCCTGGAACTCATCGACGAGGACATACTTGAACTGCCTCGCGTACCTGTCGAGCACCTTCGGATGGGCGGAGAAGAGCTCCACCACCCTCACGATGAGGTCATCGAAGTCGAAGGAATTGCATTTCTTGAGCTGCCTGGCGTATTCGCCGTAGACAGTCGCGTACAGTTCCTCCAGCCTGTCCACTGCATTCTCAAATGCCTCGCCGGGAGGGACGAGCCCGGTCTTCCACCGCGAGATCCTCGTCCTTATCGCCGCGGGCGGATACTCGTCGAGCTTCCACCCCTTCTTCTTCATGATGTCCTTGATCAGGCTCGTTACATCGACTTCATCATAGATCGCGAAGTTGTTCCTGAATCCTATATGCTTCGCCTCGCGCCTGAGGATCCGCAGCCCCGTCGCATGGAACGTACCTATCCACGAAGGCGCTCCCCTGTCGCCTACAGCCCTCGCTACGCGCCCGCGCATCTCGCCCGCTGCCTTATTGGTGAATGTGAAAGCCAGAATACGGTCGGGAGATATCTTCTTCTCCCTTACCAGGTAGGCGATCCTCTCGGTCAGCACCCTCGTCTTCCCACTCCCCGCGCCTGCCAGCACGAGGACGTGTCCCTCTGTCTTCTCTATGGCCTGCGTCTGCTGCGGATTCAGTTCGGTCTTCAAGCTACGGAGCCCTTTCGTAATGGTCTGAGACTTATGCCGGACGGCATCCTAGAATTGCGGCCCGATATAGAAATGGAACGCCGGCCTGCCCGTATACCTGAAGTCAGTCGGCCAGCCGAGCTGGAAGTCGAGCACCATGTACCCGAACCTCATGTAGAATCCTACACCGAAGTCGCTCCAGAAGTCGAGCCCGTTGATCTCCCTCGGCTTCAGCCTCGGGTCCATTGGCTCGATGAACACCGGCTCGCCCCATACCGAGCCGCTGTCGAAGAAGAATGTTCCGCCTATATTCCCGATGCCCCAGCGGCCCGGCCACCCGAAGATCAGCGCGTCTATCAGGGGAAATCTGTACTCGAGGTTCACCAGGATCATCCTCGGGCCCTGAAACTGCAGGTAGTCGTAACCCCTCAGCGTCATCGGCCCTCCAAGGAAATAGAAGCGCCTGTCAGGGCCCGTGCTGATACTCGTTACTGCGCGCAGGGCGAACGAGTTTCGGTACCACAGCGGATAGTACTTCCTGTAATCCATCAGCAGGGTAGTCCTCGCGATGTCCTTGCTCGAGAAGCTGACAGCCCGCGAGGCGCTGATCATCCACCTCGATCCGATCACCGGGCCGAACGCACCGTAGTACGCCGAGTCGTGCACCAGCGAGAGGGAAGGCTGGAAGAGTCTCCTCTGCGAGCTCCCGTTGATGAGGTAGTATTCTTCCTCGGGCGTGTTGATCATCTCAGGCGTGATATAGAACTCACGATCGGATATAAATGCCTGCACTTCGAGATCGGCCCTTGTGAACATCGAGAAGGGGAAGCTCACGTTGCCGAAGACGCCGTAATTCCGCTCAGAGAAGTACCTGTAGTCAGTAAATATCTCCCCTACCGAGGATATCCTCGAGTTGAGATAGTTCTTGAACTGGAAGATGCCGAACGAGTAGTCGAGCCTGCGCTTGAGGTAATAGTAGCTCAGCATGATGTCGCTGTCCTCGAGCGATCCGTACAGCCCGAACTGCAGGAATATGTGATGATCTCCAAGCATATCGCTGAACGCCACCTGGTTAGCCAGTCCGAAGCCGAGACCGGTCGAGAAGAAGAGCCCGATCCCGTTACCGATGTAATCAGGCTGGAACTTCAGTCTGTACGGCTCGATCGTGCCTATTCTCTCCTTCATAAGCTCCCGCTTCGCGTCGAGCGAATCGGGATGCATGCCATCCTTTGAATCCTCGTTGATCACGACGAAGGGAACATCCCGCCTCAATGTCGCATCAGAGATTCCCGCTTCTCCAGGCGGCTTTGACCCGCTTCCGGTCATCTCTCCGCTTACGCTTCCCGAAACTCTGTCCCCGTCACCAAACCACTTCCTGCCCAGATCTATCGTGCTGAGCAGCAAATCGGTCGAATCCGCTGATGCCGTTTCCCCGGCCGCAGGCGCAGGCGGATGGATGCTGTAGTCGGGCAACTGCCCGAATGGTCTTGCTGTATCTTTCTTCTCCGTCATCATCGGGCTGCCGGTGGAATACGAGACCGCTGATTTCTCAGAGAACAGCTCCATGACAAAGAGATCGTATCCGCCCTGGTTGAAAGCGCTGAATACCAGCCTGTCCCTCTCCGCGGAGAACGACGGAGTGAATAACCCGCCGAGCACATCTGTGAAGCGGTGATATGCGCCGTTGATCAGGTTACCCCTGTAGAGATTGGTAACGTCCGTCTCATCAGAGGTGAATATGATCTCCTCTCCCCCGTTTATGATCAATGGAGCGCTGTCGTTCCCCGGGGTCGAGATGAGAAGTTCTTTTTCCTTTGTATCGATGTCGACAGTCCATATATCCGTTTTGACCTCGAGAACGTTATCGCTGAGCTGCAGGTTGACACCGGCGAGTCTTTCAACGCCCGTGCTGTCAGCAGCGAATATCGGCTGGACGGCAACGAGCGGATGCCTGCTGTAGGCAAGCTTCCTGCCATAAGGGAACCAGGCCGGATCGGCCTCGTCGTTCATATCGTCGGTGACCTGTATCGTCGCCTCCGCCTCGAGGTCGTACACGTACAGGTCCGTCTTGCCCTTTACAGTACCCACTACCGCTACCATCTTCCCGTCGGGAGAGATAGCCGGGCTGAAGAAGAAGTCGACGGGCATGTCGATCTCCTTCAGGATCCTGCCCCTGGGCACGGACATGATGAACAACCTGTCCCGTCCGTCCGACTTGGCCACGAAAGCGATGCTTTCGCCGTCGGGCGCCCAGACGAGGCTTGATTTCATGGATCGGATAGATTCGAATTTCTCGGAGAGCGAGCCTGTGAGTATCTTCTTCTCTATCCTGCCAGTAATGGCGTTCATCAGGTAGATGCCGTCAAGACCCTTCCTGTCCGAGTAGAAGATGATGTATTCGCCGTCAGGCGAGAACTCCGGTTTTGTATTCTGATAGTTGTGTTCCTTCACATGGTCGGTGAGACGGCGGCCGTAGTGTTCGGGCTCCATCTTGTCGGCGTACGTCGGCCAGTACTTGCGTCTTAGTTCCTTCTTCCACGCCTTGGAGAGTTCGCGGGTCGTAATCCCCAAGGTTTCTTTAAGAGCCGAGTCGAGTGAGCGCCGGTACCTCAGCTGATCCATGATCTCCACGACCTTGCCCGGGCCGTAGGTCTCGTTGATATAGTTGATGGCGGACTGCCCCGCCTTGTAGTTCATGTAGCCGCCGGCGTAGTCCAGGTCATACGGCAGATAGTCGAAGACCGTGGCGTCGCGCATGAACATCCTCGCAGTGGCATCCATACCGCCGATGGAGTAGTACTCCGAAATGCCCTCGGCGAACCAGAGGGGGATGTTGAAGAGAGCGCCTTGAGCGAAGGCGGACCTGAGCAGCGTTCCGTAGATGATATCGAACTGGAACATGTGAACAAGTTCGTGGATCGCTGTATGAGCGAAGTCCACGTTTGTCCCGCTGAAGTGCAGCACCATCCTCTTGCGTGCAGGCTCGGCGAAGGCCTGGACTCCTTCGGGCAGCAGGCCCCAGGTGATGTTGGTCTGCTGGAAATACGAATGGCTTGCGTAGAGGATGACGGGGATACGCCAACCGATGTCATGATCGAAATCGTTCGAAAGCTTGCCGTACCCGTACTCGAGGATCACAGCGGTCCTTGCGGCCAGATCCCTGTATCCCTCGTGGAAATGCAGGTCGAAATGGGGTGTCTTGAGGACTTTCCAGTTGAATTTCTTGTACTGGACCTTGTTCTTGCCGAACCACCACGCCTGCGCGCCGGCATTCTCCACCGTTACGGCGGAAAGGGCCAGTACGATCATCGCCGCTGCCAATAGACGGTTAATCGGCCGCCTCATCTTTCGATCCTCCCACGGGGCTCAGTTCCCTATAAAGATGTCCCCTGATTTGTATATTTTCAAGTGATTTAACGAAGATTCCGCGGTATCAGAACTCCCAGCGCAGCTTGAGGTCGACGTTGTACTCGTCACTGCTCCTCGAACTCTCCCCCTTCATAGCCGTATCGGAGTGCTTTATAAGCTGCGTTCTGATGAGAAACAACCTGCTTATCCTGTACTCGACCTCGATCTGCCTGACCGTCGATATCGCAAGCCCCTGCCTGTACTTGACATAGAGTCCCTCCGAAAGGTATTTGCCCACGGCGACCATCGTCTGCTTCTGATCGGAGCCGTTCGTCGTGCGGTCCACCGTCCCCTCAGCCTCCAACTCGATCGTGATCCCCTGCATCTGGGAGTTGAGCACCCTCTCGAGATAGTTCGCGGCCAGATTCTGCGCCGTGCCCATCGCGTCCCATCCTTCCTGCCCCCCGGGAGCGCTGACGATACCACCGCCGAGCATCTTCCATATGTCCGTCTCGCTGTATCCTGGATCTTCATGCACAAGCGTCAGCTTCGGCTCGACATCGTCCTGCATCCAGAGCAGTGACAAAAATATCTTGCGGCCCTCGGGATCGAGAGTCTCGGCCTCGATATCGACTACCGGCCGGAATCCCCCGGCGTGTACAAATTCGAGCTGGCCGGACCTTACCTTGAACTTGTTTCCGTAGACATTGTAGAAGCCCCTGACAAGCTCGAGCTTGCCCCTGAGGTAGGTCCCTCGCGTATCGTGGTGCAGCGTTACATCTCCACGCATCTCTATACTTGCGTCCGGTGTCTTTATCCATGCGTTACCCGGGATCTCAAGGTCTATGAGCGCCAGCAGTGAAGGTGTCACTGCTCCTGAACCGCCGCTCGACGACAGCTCGTCCAGGGCGAGAAAGACCTCTGCCCTGTTGACTTCGAGATCCCCTGTCAGCGAAGGTACAGGGCGATCTGCGACCATATCGGTCCCGATATGGATATCACCGCTTGCGATTGCCATCACATTGGCAACGCTGGCAAAGAGGCATTTATTGATCTGGAGATCGATATCGTACCACTCCGGGCGCCAGCCGCTGAGACCGATCTTTCCGCTTCCATTGAACGAGCCGTCTTTGCCTTCTTTTCCCTTGAGCTTCCGAATCGTTATCAGCGAATCCTGCAGCAGGATGATGGCATCGACATCGCGGAACCGCTCCTCCATTCCGGACGGCCTGAATCCGGCGTTCTCCAGCCTCAGGTCGCCGAGTATCACAGGATCGGTGATCGGTCCCTCGATCTTGAAACCGGCGGAGAATTTTCCGTTGGCTTCCGCAATGAGATCGGTGACCTCGATGATATCCTCGAGCGGACCGGTAGGTTTGTACATCTCAAGGTATATGTCTCCTCCCATATCGATCGAATAGAACCAGTTCTCCTTGATTATCGGGATCCTTCCGGCGAAATCCCCGCCATGATCACCTGCGATAGTTATACCGCCGGACAGTCTGACCAGCTCTCCCTCGAGCCGCGCTTCCATGTCAAGAAATGGTATGTTGAGGTTCTTTCTCGAGAGTTCCCTGACCGAGCCGATCATATCAGCCGTCGGATGTACAAGGGAATCTCTCACAGCCACCTTGCCGGTAAAGAATCCGCTGCTGAAGGGGATGTTCCTCGAGAAGCCGAGGAAGGGAGCAAGAGAGAGATCCGTGCACGATGCCTCGAGATCGACGGTATATCCACGCAGTGCCTTGCGCCCATCTCTCAGAAGCTCCCGCAGGGAACAGCCCTCGAGCCACCCCTTGAGTCCCAGTCCTCCGAGTGGAGAGGATACACTGTACTCGTCGATGGTATACAATCCATCGGCATAACTTGCCCGCAACCGCATCGTATCGACCCGCATGGAATCGAACGCTCCGTCCTCGAGTGTCATATTGATCTCTACTCCCGGATCGGAGAGGCAACCCGAAACAGAGACTGTTCCCTTCGCCCTGCCGCTGAGCGGGGTGTCGAGGATACCTGCAGCGTTGAGCAGCCCGGCCCCGGCACGTTCGAACGTAAAGACGCCCGATATCAGGTCCTCGGCCTCGTTGATACTGCAATCGAGGTAGAGGGCCCCCGACCTTGAATGAAGCTGCAGGTCGTCGAACTCGATGCCCTCCTCACTGATCCCTACGGTGAATTTACCATTGCTTCTCCATTGCTCATCGAGTGCGGAGATGACCACCTCTGATAATTCTATTTCGGTGCTCTCATCGTCAGTGCGGACTTCGCCCCGCATATCGGCGTCGAAACCCGGACGTGTGAGGAACAGCCTCTTGAAGGTCGTTATGCCGTCATAATAGGCGAGTGATACTTCAAGCCCTGAGAATGTCACGGGATCTATCCTGCAGCTGTCTCCCGTGAGCTCTACCAGAACGCCGTACGACTCATCCTTGTTGACGACAATTTTTATCTCACCTTGAGGTACGAGAACGCGGTTGTACTTGAAATCCGAAAAATCCCCGTTGCCCCGCAGTTGCCACCTGTCGTAGGAACCTCCGATCACGAGATTTAAACTGACGTTACCCCTGTAGTCCTCTATCCCGAGATAAGAAAATAACGTGTCCTCTTTCGCGCAGATCACATCGACATACATCCTGAGATCCTCGTTGTTGAGCGAACCATGGGAACGTATCCTGTGCGTTGGTGAATCGACGGCTATATATCCGAATCCGAGACTGTCCGGGCTGTACGATCCGTTGACCACCGCCGTTTCGAACGGAAATTCCAGAATATGTCCCGCTTTGAGATTGCAGTCGAAGAGCATGAGCGAGGACTGCGTATAGTAGGTCAGCCTGATCTGCCCGTTGAGATCAGTCTCCGGAAAATCGTTGCCTTTTGAGAATCCCTGCGAGAGGTCAAGCCCCTTCGCTTCGATATCGATCAGAAACATGGGAGGGTTCTCGGATGTATAGAACCCGTTGCCGGTGATCTGAGCGCCGTTGAACCGGCCATCTCCCCGGTCGATCCTGAACAGAGGGGGGAACCATTCCCCCTCGAGTTCGAAATCAGAAAGAGCAAAACCCGAGAATATGCCGTTGAGAACAGCCTTCACCGAGAACCTTTCGGGCGTACCCTTCACACTGACAAGACCCTGCAGTTCACCGAAGTGCGAGGTCTCGACATTTGCAAGCTTCGTGATCTCCTCAACGTCTAGAGGAAAGGCATCGAGATGCAGATCGAAGATCATTGAATCCGGATCGATGCTTCCACTGATGACAAATGCGGATTCATCCAGTTCGACGAAGAGAGTGTCGAGGTATATCTCTCCAGGCTCCCCGCCAGGGATACGGCCCTCGTCTGTCTTGTGTACGTATTCAATCGTTCCCGCTACATCCCTGAGGAATATATCCCTCCTGATATCCTCCGCTCCCCCCCTCACCAGGTCGATGTGGACTATCCTGCCATCGGAATCGACCGAGCCCTCGAGACCGATGTCCTTCAGGGCATCGGCTGTTCCCGGTCTCTGGAATATCACCTGGCCGTCCCGCAGCACGAATCTCTCCACGTTGAAGACCGGCAGGTCGCCCCCGCCGTCTCCCTCCATGTGGGGGATTATGTTTATCCCCGTCGAATCGGGTTTGATCCATATGTGAGGGTTGTCCAGCTCCACGAGACTGAAGCTCGGTGTTCCCGAAACGAGCGAGCGGGTACTGTACTCCAGTTCTATTCTTTCGATCCTGACAATGTCATACGAGAAATCCCTGCTCTCGTAGCGAATGCGGAAATCACGGACTTCGATATGATTCAGCGGGTTGCCCGACAGCTTGCCGATCTCGAGAGTGAATTCTGTTCCGCCGAAGAGGTAGCGGGAGAACATACTTCCAGCGCTGTTCGCGAAAAAATCAGTCTTGAAGATCACGATCATCAGGATGAACGCTGACAGGAGCAGCCCGATAGCGAGCGATATCCCGTGCGTCACCTTGTGTCTTATGATCCTCTTGACCAAGATCTTCCTCCGGTCTCTAGAATATCTGTCCCAGGCTGATGTGTATCCTGTAACTCGACTGATCTTCGTAGAGCTTTATCGGATACCCGAAATCGAGCCTGATCGGTCCGACAGGCGTATAGTACCTCACACCGAATCCGACCGAATATTTAAAATCGAGAACGTCGACGTCCTCAGGCTCTGCAAACGGATTGAACTGGCTTCCTGCGATGTCGTCGATATCGCTCCAGACATTCCCGCCGTCGAGGAAGAAGACGCCTCCGAAATTATACTGGCCGAGCCAGGGAAGTAGGTATCTCCACTCCACGTTTGCAAGCAGCAGAACGTTTCCTCCGATCGGTTCTTCGTAGTTGCCTAATGGTCCGACGTCGTTCTCCCTGTACCCACGCACCGAGTTGGCGCCGCCGGTGAAGAACCTCGCCTCGATAGGAACACCGGTCGCAGTAGTGGCTCCGAACGGCTCGACATACCCGAACCTGAACCTGTAGGCAAGGACCGACCGCCTCGTCACCTTTCTATACTCCTGCAGAGTCGGAACGATCGAATAATAATTATCGTCGCCACCGAGGAAACCGCCTGCCAGTCTCGTCGACAGTGTCACGTAAGTGCCCTGTGTCGGGTTGAAGTAGAAGTCCCTCGTGTCCTTCCTGAAGCTCAGGTCGAGCGCCCGTCTTCTCGAGTTCTCCCTCTCATCCTCGACGCGCTCACGCTTGATATTCTCGAACGAGTACGAGAAATACATCGTCGACAACCTTGTGAACTTTCTCGCGATTGTGAGACTGAGACTCGTCTGACGGACCACCGCCGGCTCGACAGTCGCATCGAAGGTATAGTTGGCGCTGGTGGCAAAGGTGTTCCATGTTCCGAATACGTGAGGGAATATCAGCGCCCCCTCGTATTTCTCGAACTGTTTCGTCGGGTCCCAGTTTGCTCGACTGTACCTGTTTTCCCTGAAGAGCCTGTAGCCGAACTCCGCCTTGAGGTTCAGCGCATATCCACGCCGAAAAAGATTACGCTGCCCCCACTCTCCGAAGATCCTGTTCGAGTGGACATTGCCGACACCGAAGCCAGCCTCGATGTAGCCCATCTTGCGCTCGCGCACCTGCACGTCAAGGTTGACATCGCCGTTCTCGAGGTCCAGCCCGTATGGATCGATTTCGACCGAGTTGAAATATCCGGTATTGTAGAGGTTCTGCTTGCTCTCAACCGCTTTGGACAGCTTGAAGTACTGTCCGCTCTCGACGACGAGTTCCCTTCGGACGAAATCCTCCCTGACCTTAGAGATTCCCGTCACCCGTATACTGTCGATCTTCACGGGGATCTTCGGGTCTATCTGCCATTCGATGTCTACACTGATCGAATCGACAACCGCCCTGGGAATGACCGTCGATCCAAGGTATCCATGTTCGAAAAACTTGCTGAAGAGCTTAAATCGGTCAATTCCCAGGATATTCTCGTTAAAGGCTTTCCCTTCTGTCAACTGCAGCCCCTTGCGAAGATCCTCTTCCTTGATCAGTTTCTGCTTGGTGAAAGAAAGATTCCTCACGGTGGTCTGAGGCCCCTCGGTCACCAGGATGCGTATCTTCACCGAATTCTTCTTCTCGTCCTTTTCGACCGATTCGAGATCGACCTTCACGGAGAAATACCCGTTCTTTACATAGAACGACCTGATTGCCTCCAGGTCACGCCTGAGGAAATCACGCCTGTATTTCGGCTTGCTGAATATGTGCCAGAACTTCTTTTCCTTTGTGCGCATCCGCTTCTTCAGCACACCATCATCGAAGCTGCGGTTGCCGAGGATAACGAGGCTTTTTACCTGGGGCAGATCGAGACCGAAGTCGGTCTCGTCGGCAGAGACATAGCCTGACAGCACGGCAACGATAAGCACAGCCGCAGCCGCGCGGACCAACACTCTTAAAGGGATACCGGGCATTGCGATTGACAACACCTTCTGCTGTGTGTAATTTCGTCAGGTGATGAAAGACTGGATGTCAAAACTGCGCGCAAAGAAACGGACCCTGGCGCTTGCTGCATCGATGCTGGCAGCGGCAGCGCTTCTTGCGGCGGGGTGTGACAAACCCGACACCATCATCTCGGAAAAGGCCAGAGACCTCACGCCTGACGAAAGGTATCTCGTCCAACTTTATTTGAAAATAAACGATTTAGAGAAAAATCTCCAAGAGAATCCGGCCGACAGCGCCAGAAAATGGGACGAATTGAAAGCCTCGGTCGACACGGCCAGGGTCAAACAGGCGATCGCAGTCCTTGAAGATGCCCCGAAAAGGTGGCTCGGCGTCTATACTCGCATAAACGATCTTATGTTCGACACTAAACCCTGAGACCGCCTCATCGCCCGAAGAGATTGAATATATCGACGGCGAAGATGAAGGCCATCAGCGCAATCAGAATAATAAAACCCACTTGCCCCATGATCTCCTCAACCTTCGGGGTCGGCTTGCGGCCGGTAACTCCCTCAACGAGGAATATCACGAAATGTCCACCGTCGAATGGAAGGATCGGAAGCAGGTTGAATATCGCCAGGTTGAGAGAGAAAAAGGCGATGAAGTTGATCAGGTAGTTGAATCCCCATCTGACCATCTCTCCCACCATTACTCCGATGCGCAGCGGTCCGCCGACGGCCCTGATAGAGGCCTGGCCGGAGAAGAGTTTCTTCAGGAAAAGCATAATGCCGACGAACATCTCCTTGAAGGCTCTCGAGCCGAGTCTGACAGACTCACCGAAGCTGACCTTTTCCTTCTCGTAATGCTCGTTTATCCCGATAGCTCCTACCTGTATGACGTCGAGCTTCTCCCCTTCCTTCGCCACATCCATCCCTTCGGGAGTGAGCGTAGCCGACATCGTATCCCCATTCTGGACCCAGACGAAGTCCAGCGGAACGTCGAGCCGGTCATGAATGAGCTGCTCGAGCTCGATGTACGTGTTGATGGTCGTGTCGTTAACAGAAAGGACCATCGCCCCGCCTCTCATGCCAGCGTCGTATGCCGGTCCGTCACGCTTGACATCACCGATTATCGGCCTTGAATAAGAGAATATCCCTACGACCAGCCTCTCCGCCTCCTCGTTCCAGGCCGGTGATACATCGATCTCGAGGGTATCGGTGAGTCTGAGAACCACGAATCTTGATATTGCGTCCTCATCGTATGTGATGAGATCGGCTATCTCCTTCCCCGCTTCCACCTTCTCACCGTTTATCGAGATGACTACGTCACCCGGCATGAATCCGGCCGCTTCGGCGGGCGAATCGGCTGTGACGCTGACGATGATATCTCTCGGGTTGGCTACAAAGACACCCTGGGTCCATATGGACATGACGAACAGCACGATCGCAAGAACCGCGTTCATAAAAGGCCCCGCGAGAACGACCGTCATCCTCTGCCAGGGAGTCTTGCTCCTGTACAACCTGTCTTCAGGGACATTGGCAAGCAGCTCGTCCTTATCGCCTTCTTTGCCGTCCACCATTTCGGTATCACCGGCCATCTTTACATATCCGCCGAATGGAAGCGCCGATATGGCGTACTCGGTCTCTCCTATCCTCTTCTTGAGGATCTTCGGGCCGAAGCCTATCGAGAATGTAACGACATATATCCCGTTGAGCTTTGCCGCCACGAAATGGCCTGCCTCGTGCACGAAGACAACGATGCTCAATACGAAAATAAAGGCTGCAAGTGTCAGAAGCATGTATCCTCCATCGTCAGGCGGTCGATCCGCCGTGTTTTTCTATCAGGTATTCACGTGCCTGGCGGTCCGCTTCGAGGACTTCCTCGACCGTACCTGCCGGACCCGCAGTATGCGCCGAAAGGGCCTGTTCTATCCAGTCGATAATATCAAGGAAACCGATCTTTCCCGCAAGGAATGCTTCGACCGCCGCTTCGTCGGCAGCGTTGAGCACAGCAGGGGCCGATCCTCCTGTGCGCGCCGCTTCCATAGCGAGCGCAAAGGCGGGATACCTCGACGCCTCGAATGTATGAAAATCGAGTCTCGAGATCTCTTCGAGCGACAGTTTTTCCCATGGGAACTCAACAATTCCGGGATGGTAGAGGGCGCTGATGATAGGCAGCTTCATATCGGCCGGTCCGAGATGAGCCATAAGCGAACCGTCACGCAATCTCGTGACTCCGTGAACGCGCGACTGCGGGTGGATCACCACGCCTATCGAATCGTAGTCGAATCCGAAAAGCCAGTGCGCCTCGATCACCTCGAGCCCTTTATTGAGCAGATGTGCCGAATCGACTGTCACCTTCTTCCCCATTATCCAGGTCGGATGGTCGAGTACCTGCGATACGGTGACGTCACAGAGCCCGGAAAGTTCCCTGCCGAAAAAAGGGCCGCCCGAAGCGGTAAGGATTATCTCGACCGTCTCGTCCTCGTGTCCTTTCAGACATCTCGAAAGGGAGAAATGCTCACTGTCGACCGGTATCACCTTCGCACTGCCCTCTTCGAGCAGTCTGTCGATGATTTCACCCCCTGTAACGAGCGATTCCTTGTTGGCCAGCGCTACATCACAGCCGGCTTCAAGAGCCCTGACCGTGGGAACGAGCCCGGCAACGCCGACGAGTGCGTTGATGACCAGGTCCGGCTTCGGATCAGACAACAGCCCGATCAGTGCTTCGGTCCCGGTCCCGGTGCTTCTCCCGCCGAGATCGGCGTCCTCCGCGATAAGTTTCGAGTAGGCGTCCTGGTCTCTGAGCGCGAATCTGGACCCGGCGAACTCTCTCAGCTGAAGACCCAGTTCGCCGATATTGTTCCCTGCCGCCAGGCCTGTGATCTCAAAGTCGTCCGGTGAGTGCGAGATTATCTCGACTGCAGCCCTGCCGATCGAGCCTGTCGACCCGAGTATTACGATCTTTTTCTTCTGCCTGCGTTCCATATCAGACCTTCATTATGAAATATCTCAGGGCATAGTAGATCAGAGGCGCCGTGAAGAGAAGTGAATCGAATCTGTCGAGAATGCCGCCGTGTCCCGGTATCGATGACGCCGAATCCTTGATCTTCGCGTCCCGTTTGATCATCGATTCGACCAGGTCTCCAAGCTGCCCTATGATCGACGCCGCTACCGCCAGCACTACAGCCTCGACGATACCGAGCCGGGTGTCCATCACCTGGCGGACTATGAGTATCCCCGCTATTGAAAGAAACGTGCCTCCAATGGCTCCCTCGACAGTTTTTCCCGGTGATATCGCAGGAAAGAGCTTATGCCTTCCGAACAGTCTTCCGAAGGTGTAGGCGCCAGTATCATAGGACCATGTCAGCGCGAATACGATTATGACAAAGGTGTAGCCGAATGAATAGTCGAGTCCGGCGATTATCGGAAGTTCGCGCAGCAGCATCAGGTGACTGCCCAGCCATGCTACATACAGCACCCCGAATATCGTTACCGATATGTGGTACACCGCGTGGCCCTTGTCCCTGCGTAACAGCTCGGCGATCATCACTGCTATGAAGGTCAATGTCAGCAGGACGTTCGCGTAGATCCCCTGTCTGAAGAAAAGGTACCATGGAAGAGCCGCCCCGCTGAGCAGCCCTATCCACTTGTATGGACGCAGTCCTTTCGCTTCCATCATCTTGTAGAACTCGAACAGGCCGAACATGATTATCAGGTCGACAAGTATCAGGTAGTAGATGCCGCCACGGTGCGCGATGATGAAGAAACACGGCAGAAAAATGGCCGCGGCGAGCAGCCGGCCCGCGAGTGAGCTTGCGTTTTTCTTCGGCTTCGATACGTCAGTCACTTTCTGCTCCTGCCGCTGATGTCTCCGAACCGTCTTTCTCTTCCGAAATACTCGTCTATCGACGCGAAGATATGCTGCTCGCGAAAGTCCGGCCAGAGAACATCGGTTACAACGATCTCCGTGTAGGCAAGCTGCCAGAGAAGGAAGTTGCTTATTCTCATCTCGCCCGATGTCCTTATCAGGAGATCGGGATCGGGGATGTCGGGCGAATAGAGATATTTCGCGAATACTTCCTCGTCAATGCTGTCCGGCTCGATGGACCCGGACGCGGCTTCGGCTGCGATCCGCTTCACTGCATCGACTATCTCTGCGCGGCCGCCGTAACTCAAGCAGAGGTTGAGGATCATCCCGTCGTTAGATGAGAGTGATTCTATCGTCTTATCCAGCGTTTTTCTCGTCGACGAAGGAAGCAGGTCGAGCTGCCCCATGGCCCTCAGCTGTATATTGTTTTCATTCAGTTCCAGGTACTCCGACTTGAGCACAGAACCGAGAAAACGCATAAGCGCCTTTACTTCTTTTGATGGTCTCTGCCAGTTCTCGAGGGAGAATGTATAAAGGGAAAGTGCCGGAATACCGAGACGGGCGCATGTACGCACAGTGATCCGCACAGATTCCCGCCCGGCCCTGTGTCCGGCGATCCTGGGCAGATTCCTCTTCTTCGCCCACCTGCCGTTGCCGTCCATGATGACGGCGATGTGCCCCGGCAGGCCGGGCTTCCCCTTGAGGCGTTTGATTTCCCTGTCTATATCCATGCGGATGCCCGCGTCTTTAAAACTCCAGTATTTCCTTTTCCTTGGACTCCGTCACCTTGTCGAGCTCCTTGATCGACCCGTCGGTCAGCTCCTGGATCTCCTTGTGGTAGCGATGGTAGTCATCCTCGGAGATGACGTGGCTCTTCTCGAGGTTCTTGAGGTGCTCGTTCGCGTCACGCCTGATGTTCCTGATGGCGACCTTGGTCGCCTCGACCATGCCCTTGACCGACTTGACGAGTTCATGCCTTCGCTCCTCGGTAAGCGGAGGAAGCGGGATCCTGATCAGGTTGCCGTCGCTCTGGGGATTGAGCCCGAGGTTCGACTGCTGAATGGCCTTGACTACCTCTGCGACCATCGGTTTCTCCCACGGCTGCACCGTTATAAGCTTGGCGTCCGGGACTCCGATGTTCGCGATCTGCTTGAGGGGGACAGGTGATCCATAATAATCGACCCTGATGCTGTCGAGCAGGCTGGCTGAAGCCTTCCCCGTCCTCACACCGGCCAGTTCCTCTTCGACGAGCTCGATCGACTTCTTCATATGACCTTCAGTCGCTTCGAAAATCGCATCGACGCTATCCATCTCTACCTCCTCACTGTACGATCGTACCGATGGCTTCTCCCAGAATGACTCGTTTGAGATTGCCTTTCCTGAGAATATCGAATACCACGATCGGAATACTGTTGTCCCGGCACAGCGCGACAGCAGTGGCATCCATAACCTTAAGGTCTTGTCTTAAGATATCTGTGTATGTCAGTGTATCCAGTCTCTTTGCGTCAGGATGATTCATGGGATCTCTGTCGTATACCCCATCGACCTTCGTTCCCTTTACAAGAGCGTCCGCCCCGATCTCCGCGGCTCTCAGTGCGGCAGCCGAATCAGTTGTAAAGTAAGGATTCCCCGTGCCTCCGGCCATCAGGACGATCCGTCCCTCCTGCAGGTGCCGCATCGCCTGACGGCGCACGAATCTTTCGGCCGCTACCTCCAGCGCGAAGGGTGTCATGACAACCGCCTCCACCCCCGCCCGCTCGAGTGCCCCCTGGAGTGCAAGGGCGTTGATCACGGTAGCCAGCATCCCCATATAATCGCACGATACCCGGTCCTCGCCCTCGGCACAGAGAACGGCTCCCCGAAGGATGTTCCCCCCCCCTGAAACCACCGCAAGTTCGATGCCCGTCCCGTGCGCCTCGATCAGCTCCCGGGCAAAACCATCGACCTTCTCCATGTCGATGCTGTGGCCCTCGCTGCCGAAGACCTCACCGCTGACTTTCAGCAGCAGCCTTCTGATCTCCGGTCGTTCGCTCATCGAGTCTCCTTCCATAAAAAAGCGCAGGAGCATACAGCCCCCGCGCTCTGTCTATTCAAAGGTCAGCGCTGTATCGCTTTCCTCGTTTTTCAGGATGCTTCCTCCCCCAGCTGGAACCGGGCAAACCTCTTTATTACCATATTCTCACCGAGCTTGCCGATCGTCTCCCTGAGAAGCTCGTCGATCGTCACCTTGTCGTCCTTGATGAACGCCTGCTCGAGAAGTACGATCTCACTGTAGAATTTTTCTATCTTCCCTTCAATGATTTTATCAATGATCTTCTCCGGCTTTCCGGACTGAATCGCCTGATTGCGGAAGATATCCTTTTCCTTGTCCAGCACCTCCTCGGAGATTTCCTCCCTCTTGACCACCTGGGGAGCGGTTGCCGCCACCTGCATGGCGAGGTTCCTGCCGAGAGTCTGGAACTCGTCCGTCTTGGCCACGAAATCAGTCTCACAGTTCAGTTCGACAATAACGCCGAGCCTGTTGTTGCTGTGGATGTACGAGAATATCTGGCCCTCGTTGGCAGCCTTGTGGGCGCGCTTCGCGGCCGATGAAAGGCCCTTCTCCCTGAGGATCTTCACGGCAGCTTCCACGTCGCCTTCCGCTTCAACCAGGGCCTTCTTGCAGTCCATCATACCTGCGTTCGTCATCTCACGTAGTTCCTTGACCATCTTCGATGTGATCTCCATCTTGAATTCCTCCGTGATGTTCCTGCCGGTCATATTCCTTGTCAGGACTTCTCTCCGGCCTTCTTATCGCCTTTGTCCGCTGCCGGTTTCGCATCGGGCCTTTTTGTCCTCTCGGGCTTGTGCGGCCTGTCGGGCCTGTTGTCCCTGCCGGACTGCCTCGGACCGTCCTTCCTGGCGTCGGCTGCTTTTTCCTTCTTCTCAAGGAAATCCTTGTTCTTCATATAGCTGGCCCTGCCCTCGATGATCGCGTCGGAAAATGTCTTCGTGAAGAGCTTGATCGACCGGATCGCGTCGTCGTTTGCCGGAATGGCGAGATCGAGGTCGTCGGGGTCGCTGTTTGTATCGATAAGACCGATCAGGGGAATGCGCAGTTTCTTGGCTTCCTTGATCGCGATTTCTTCTTTCTTTGTGTCGAACACGATGAGGCAGGCCGGAGAGCCCTTCATCCCGCGGATGCCCGCGAGGACCTTGAGGAGCTTCTGTTTGTGCTTTTCGAGCGTGAGCCTCTCCTTCTTGGAGAGCTGCTCGATGCGCCCGTCTTTCTCCATCGCTTCCATGTCATCGAGACGATCAAGGCTCAGTTTGATCGTCTTGTAGTTCGTAAGTGTACCGCCGAGCCAGCGCTCGTTGATATAGTACATGCCGCATCGCTCGGCATCCTCGCGAACGGAATCCTTGGCCTGTCTCTTCGTTCCGACGAAAAGGACCGTTTTCCCTTCAGATGCCAGTTTGACGATAACGTCGTATGCTTTCTGGAGAGTATCGAGAGTCTGGCGCAGATCGATAATATAGATACCGTTCTGCTCCTTAAAAATATAGGGCTTCATCTTCGGGTTCCAGCGTCTTGTCTGGTGTCCGAAGTGAACGCCCGCTTCCAGCAGATCCTTGATCTGGACTTTCACTATTTCCTCCCGGGTTATTCCTCCACCTATCCCCTGGAGCGTCCGAAACGGGCTTCCGCCCGTCACCATGGACCTCGCGGATAGATGTGTGTCCTTGTAAATCTATCTCTTGGAGAACTGGAACTTCTTCCGTGCTCCGGGCTGTCCGTACTTCTTCCTCTCCTTCTCCCTGGGGTCTCTGGTGAGGAAACCGCCGGACTTCAGTACCTTCTTGTGGGTATCGTCATGAAGGAGTATCGCTCTCGAAATACCGAGACGAAGCGCTCCCGCCTGACCCGCCGTACCGCCGCCGGCGACAGTCGCCTTGATATCGTACGATGCGTCTGTGTCGGTAACGGCCATGGGCTGACGTACGAGAAGCGTCAGACTGTCTCTCTTCATGTATGCGGCAAGCTCCTCACCGTTAACGGTGATCGTACCCTTTCCCTCGCTGAGGTAGACACGGGCTACTGCCGATTTTCTTCTTCCCACTGCATGGTAGATCTCTTTTGCCAAGTCTTTACACCTCCTTCCGGCCGAAAATGTGCCGCTGTCGACACGGGCCATCGATCATCCCTAGAGCTCCAGCTCCTTCGGCTGCTGCGACTCGTGCGGATGCTTCGCGCCCGCGTATACCTTTAGTTTCTTCATGAGCCTGCGTCCCAGTTTGTTGTGAGGGAGCATCCCCTTGATGGCATTGGTGACGGGAAAGGTGGGATCCTTCTCCAACTTGTCCTTGAAGTTGATAATACGGATACCGCCCGGATACTTGGTATGGCTCCAGTAGGTCTTGTCCTCCATCTTGTTACCGGTAACGTGGATCTTGTCGGCGTTGACTATGATCACGAAATCGCCCACATCCATATGGGGAGCGAATCCGGGCTTGTGCTTGCCCCTGAGGATAGTCGCGACTCTCGTCGCCAGCCTGCCGAGCGTCTTCCCGCTCGCATCCACTATGTACCAGTCTCTCTCAAACTCTCCCGGCTTGAGAATCGTGGTCTTCTGCATTTTTCAGTCCTCCATACACTTTTCCGATATATTTCGGTAAAGAAGTTCAAATATATATGGGTTAGCTGATGATGTCAAGCCGCGTTTGACAGGTAAACAGGGTCATTCGGGCTCCAGCACACCCGCCTCACGGGCAGCGGCGCGGATTTTTTCCACATCAGGGCGTTCAATAACGCATGTCTCAGTTATTATAGCAGTTAGGAGCTCAGCAGGCGTTACGTCAAAGGCGGGGTTGTACGCTTTCGCCTCATCGGGGGCTGTTCTGATCCCGGCGAAAGACTTGACCTCACCCTGATCGCGTTCCTCTATCGGGATACCGGAACCGTTTTCGATGGTCAGATCGAAGGTCGACCAGGGAGCGGCGATATACATCGGAACATGGTATTTCTCGCAGAGAACGGCAAGTCCTAGAGTGCCTATCTTGTTCGCTGAGTCTCCGTTAAGAACGATCCTGTCTGCCCCTGTAATGACAGCGTCGATCCGTCCGGCGGCAAATAACGAGGCTGCGGCGTTATCGCAGAGAACGGTCACATCGATCCCGGCGCGGATCATCTCCCACGCGGTCAGCCTGGATCCCTGGAGCAGCGGCCTCGTCTCGTCAGCGAATACCGATATCGCCTTCCCCCCCTCATGGGCCGTTTTGATGACGGCAAGAGCCGTCCCGTATCCGGCTGTCGCGAGCCCGCCCGCGTTGCAGTGTGTAAGGACTGTCATACCGTCTCTTAGCAGGACCGCGCCGTTCTCTCCGATCCTGCGGTCTGTCTCGAGCTCTCCGTCATGTATGGCAAACGCCTCGGTGGAGACATTCTCCGCCAGCAGCGAAATATCGTTCCCGCTCCTCTTTATTGCCTTTCTCATCCGCTCGATCGCCCAAAAGAGGTTCACCGCCGTAGGCCTCGTCGCAGCGAGCATGTCGGCCGTCTCGAGCAGCTTCGCGGTGATGGCCGCTCCGTCCAGTCCGGTAGGATCGAAAGCAGCTGCCGCGGCTCCATGATCGAAGATGTATCCATGAGGGTCATCCTGACCGGCAAGTATCTCGTTCTCCAGTTCGAGCACTATCCCGTGGGCCGCCGCTACTCCGAGGGCCGGAGCGCCCCTGACCTTGAGGATGTGGATGGCCGCCGCAAGCTCGGCCGCATCGCCGATCTCCACATACTTCTCCTCTGCGGGCAGTAGTGTCTGGTCGATGATGACGACCTTCCCCCTGATAAAATCTACTGTACGTATGACCGTATCCATCTACTCCCCCACCACGCTGAAATGGACCCTGCGGCCGCGGGGCCTGTTGTCGAATTCGAGAAAGACTATCTGCTGCCAGGTCCCCAGAACCAGCTCGCCTCCCGACACCGGAACTGTGACCGACGGCCCTATGATCGCCGACCTGAGATGAGAAAATCCATTGCCGTCCCCCCATGTCGCGTCATGGCCGTACGTCACCCCCGACGGGATGATCTTCTCGAAGAACTCCGGCAGGTCACGCAGGAGCCCCGGTTCATATTCTATCGTCGTGATCGCGGCAGTCGAACCGGGGACGATTACAGTCATCTGCCCCGTTGTGACTCCGCTGACGGCTATAAATTCCCTCGCCTCATGAGTGATATCGACGATCGTCCCGTCTCCGTCAGTATCGAATCTGAATTCGCTTTCATGCGTTATCATTTTTTCTTTCCCTCGAGCTCGCGGAACATCCTGAACAGCCTCGCTACAGGGAGTCCGACAACGTTGAAATAGCAGCCCTCTATCCTGTCGATGAATGCCGAGGCGTATCCCTGTATCGCATAGGCGCCGGCCTTGTCGAAGGGCTCACGGGTCGAGATATACCGCGAGATCTCCTCCGGCTTCAAATCACGAAAGAAGACCTTCGTGCTCTCCGCCTCGATTATTCGAATATTCGGCGGGGTCATGAGCAATATCCCGGTGACGACCTCGTGCATCCTCCCTGACAGTTTACCGAGCATCTCCGCCGCCTCTTCCGCTCCTGATGGCTTGCCCATCACCTGCCCGTCGCAGCGC
>SDBS01000630.1_pt1 | contig 34826 bp, 36 predicted proteins | sample 2277091 | NCBI WGS metagenome assembly SDBS01 (sample SAMN10404972, study PRJNA504765) | marine sediment metagenome | isolation source: marine sediment core GS10_PC15, 163 cmbsf | place: Arctic Ocean: Southern Knipovich Ridge | collected 2010 | reverse complement strand
GATAGATATGAGGAAATAACATTTAGGGGATTCACTAGAAGGATGTGGTTAACTCCTACAGTCGAAATGGGGATTACTATATTCTTTGTTTATACAATCATTTCTATGGTTACGGCTGCGCTTATATTCAAAAGAAGACAATTATAAACTAAATATGAAGGCAGAGAAAAGAGAGTGATTAAAAAGTGTCAATACTAAGGAAACAAATAGGAAAGAAAAGAGCCTTATTAGCGCTATTTCTCCTGGGAACCATATTTATAAGCCTAGGTGCTACAGGTATAACAGCTAAAACAACGTATGAGGTTGCATTAGAGAAGGGAACAGAACTCTATATAATAAATCAGTATAACGAAAATAAATGGAAGGATACTTTTGGTAATGATGTAAAACCTGATGATTGGTTTAAAGGCGATAGTGATGAAATAGGCGCTAAAAGTAGACTTACGCTTAGAAATGTTGGAGATTGGAAATGGGATACATTTGATGCGTTAATGACAATCTTCGATGTAACCGATGCTATTCCTAAGGATTTACAACCTAATAATGATACTCTGAAGCTAATGTCTTTTTTTACAGAAGAATTACTAGATACGATTTTCCCTGATCCGTTCAATGTATGGGAGGCTATAACCGTTAAATGGAATTTTGAAACCGAAGAATTTGATGAAACCCCCGATGAAAAAGTAAATACTCTTCCAATTTTTAAGAAAATGAAATACTTTGAAGAAATATTAGACAATTACAACCAATGGAGACTGATAATTGAAGCTAAGAATAATCTGACAAAACTAGGAATGCAACCCTATAAGGAAATGGATGGGAATGATTTTCTATGGCAACTTATTTTGAGTCAAAAGTTAGCAATTGCACGCCCTTTTAACAAATATTTAAATGAACTTATTGACGAGATTGATGCCGATGATGCAAAAATAAGAGGTAGTACTATAAAGCTGGACAGAAAAGGAAAAGAGGACTATACTGTTGAAGTTTCCTTTAATGAACAAGGAATAATGTCATCTTTTGTTATCAAGAATGAGGATGATAGAGTTATTTATGAAATTATCATTGATGATACATACGATATAGTTTTAATTGTTTTTATTGGAATTGCTGGAGTGGCGGGAGCGGCAATAGTTGGAATAATTCATTTAATAACTAAAAGAACAAAGGAGTTTAAAGAGTAGAATCTACTTCTACTAATTTTTTTTAAATCTAGTAAATTATTAATTTCACCATATGTAAAATTTAATTAAAATCCAATTTGTAATATCATAAAAGCTAATAGCTAACTTAAAAAAAGAGATAGAGGATAAATTATGAAAGAGAAAGAGTTCACGTTCACAGGGATTATTGATAAAGATTACAAAAAAAAAATATTAATAAAAATAAACTCAATCGTGCTACCGTTTTTTGCATTGATAACCTTATTTTTCGTAGCAGTTACTTTAGGAGGTACAGAAGTTGAAGCTAGAGATCGTGGACCAACTCCCGAGGGTCCAATTGCAAATATAATAGGAGTTTCTGACTTATTGTTTTGGCTTATATTATTTGTGGTAGTTGTTCCTTATATCATTATTATGGTAGTTTCAAGCATTCACATATCCATTTATATCCGAAATTATACTTTTGAATTAACAGAGAGTAATATAACAATTTATCACGGTGTATTTACAAAAACAAAAGCAATAATTCCTATAATCCAGATAAACTCTTTAAATATTGTAAGTGGGATTTTTGACAGAATGTTTAAGCTCTATACTGTGAAAATTGAAACTGCTGCTGCAGGTCAAACTTCACCTGCTGGAACCCTTCTTAGATTTCATCCTGAAGGGCAAATTCCAGGCCTTAAGGATCCCCATATAATTGAAGATAAGATTAACGAGATGATCAAAAAACATTCACAAGGACCGGTCGGTTTACAAGATAAGATTTTTCAACCTCCTGATTTAGCTTTTGATAATTTTATTTCTTACCTTCTTTCTAAAATGCGAGAAGGTGAAGATTTAAAAACTAATATTAGAGCCCTTAGAGATAAAAAGAATATATCAGGTACACAACTAGCAGAAAAAGTAGGTGTTCCAATCCAAACGATTAATTACTTAGAGGAAGGAAAATATAATCCCAGTTTAACATTAGCATATAAGATTGCAGAAGTTTTAAATTGCAAAATAGAGGATCTTTTTGAATTGACTTAGAAATTAACATAAAAGCTGTTTGATCGTTATCTAGAGATGTTAAATTAAGAGATTATAAAGCTAAATTGATGGTGAGGTAAATTTGAAATTTAAAAAAAAATTGGTATCAAAAATAAAGGAGTTAAGAGACCAATTAGGTATGCCTCAGCAAAAATTAGCTAAGCTCGCAAAAGTCTCGCGTCAAACAATCTACTATTTAGAAACCGCCAAAGAAGGATATAATCCCTCCTTAACATTATCACTCGAGATTTCCAGAATTTTTGGTAAGCCTATTGAAGATATTTTCTATTTTGAGCCCATTATCAGAGATTTTATTGGTGAAAAAATAGTGAATGAATTAAACGAAGTTGCTGAGATTACTGGAATTGATAAACCTAAGATTTTGAAATTGACAGAAATTAATGACGATGAATTGTCTGAAATGTTCTCCGAAGAGGAGCTAAGCAAAATCGCAGAGGCTTTTGGTGTATTATTTCAAGATCTATTTCTTAAAGATGAGGAATAGCATTTATTTAGTACTCACTCAGATAAAATTACATATTTTTTAATATTCGACTAAATTATCTTTTTATATTAATTTACAAAAGATCGTAATTGAAATGAGTGAAAAATTAGAGAAATATTGGGAATATGGGAAAAGAATTGAACAGTTTTTAAGACCTCAAACCTTTCCGATAGCTATTAAGCTAATTAAGGATGAAACAGAAATTCCACCTGGCAGCAAGAGACCAAAAAAGGATTTCAAAGTTCAAAATTTTATCTGTCAAAATTTTTCAATGGCTCGTAGGTACGGTTGGACAATAGCAGTAATGGATGAGGATTGTAGTTGTAGAGCAGCTAGAGGAGTTTATAGATGGGATTCGCCTACTCCCGAGATGGCAGAATTTGGATATAAATTTACGGTAGGGGTGTATTATAAAGATGTGGAAACGGCGAAAAAACGAGAGAAACACATGTATTTAATAGATAATGAATATATAGGATTGGTGATTTCACCATTAGTGAGAACCAAGGTGAAACCAGATATAGTTCAAATCTATTGTCTTCCAGCTCAAGCCATGCGTGTTACTCAGTCTTATCTTTATATGGAAGGTGGCGTTCTGGAATTCACTGACGCTGGAAGTGTTGGTTCTTGTCATTTAGGTGTAATAAAGACTTTTCAAACTAATAAGCCGCAATTAGTATTACTTGGAAATGGAGATCGAATTTGGGGTGGCGCTGAGGATCACGAAGTAATGTATTCCATACCTGGAGATAAACTGGATTTATTAATAGAAGGATTAGAAACAACGCATAGCGCAGGTTTGAGATATCCAGTGCCAAAATACATGACTTACAAGCCTGGATTTCAGAAATCCTTTGAGAAAAGAGCTTTTAAAAGGGCGGGTGGTACTCTTGTTAAAGAATAATTTCACTTGATCAAACAGATTTAAATATTTAAGTGGGAAATTCAACATTAACAATAGGAAGAAATAGAAGTGATTTATGGCAAAATTACCTAAAAAAGTACAAGAATTAATTAAACATCTCGCTGAGGAAACTATAGAATTACTTAAAAATCTAAGTGTCATAAATACAGAGTTGGAAACCAATATTGATAGAAAAAGTGTGGAAAAGAGCTATAACATCTCAAAATTAGATAAAAATTTTAACGAACTAATAGAAGTAGGAATATTAAAAAAGAAAGAAGGGAGAAAAGATACATTTGAATTCTCCACTCATCAAATTCAAAATGCTTTAGAAATCCTTACCGATGAAAACTCCCATAAAAAAGCTATAAAATATTATGAAAAAAAGAGAAAAAATTATGGTGTGGATCTAAAAGATGAGATCGAGATTCTTTTTCACTTGGTAAAAATAAACCCTACTGAAGAATTGGTTAATAGTTTTCTGAAGTTCGTTAGAGATATGGAAGAATTTGATATAAGATATAAGAGATTAATTGATGTTGCTAAAGAATTAATAAAACTTGAGGGTAAATATCAAGCACCAATTTTAGTGGTCATGGGAGATATTTTTTCTGTTATGGGGAAGACTGAGGATGCGGAAAGGTCCTATCTTGATGCCTTAAAAATTTATAAACAGCTGGCTAAAAAGTATTATAAAATATATTTACCCTATATTGCAGCGACTGAAAAAAACTTAGGAACCCTATATACCGACTTGAAACGGTTTGAAGATGCAGAGATGATATATCTTGATGCGTTAAAGGATTATAAAGAGTTAGAGAATCAATACTATGATGTACATTCACCTGATATGGATTTAAGCGAGGAAAAGATTGAAAATAGTAAAGAATATGTAGAAAAGTCATATCTTAATGATTTAAATGCTTATAATGAGCTATTAAAACAATATTATGATGTGTACATACCAGATGAAACCTCCATTGATAACCACTTTGGAAATATGTGCATTGATTTGAAATTATTAGAGGATATTCAAGATGGTTCGATTGATTCCCCTGAAAGTTATAGAAAATTGGCGAAGATGTGCTATGATATGTATTTAACCGACATTGCATCAACTCAAAGCAGTCTTGGAATCATATATAGTAATGAATTGAAATTTAAAGAGGCGGAGCAAATGCATCTTGATGCATTAAAAATTAAAAAAAAAATAGCAGAACTTTATCCAGATCAAGCCTTACCCGAATTAGCTATTACTTTGATAGATCTTGGAGACTTATATGCTAGCCAAAACGATTTTGAGAAAGCAGAACCGATGTATAGGGAAGGCTTAAAAATTTCTAAACAATTGGCGAAAAATTATCCTGAAATATACATGTACAATGTAGCTATTATCCAGAACACTCTTGGAACAGTATACACTAAACTTAAGAAGTTTGAAGAAGTAGAAGCAATGTATCTCGATGCATTAAAAATTTTTAAAATTTTTGCAAAGGAAGATCCTAGCACCTACTTGTTTAGTGTTGCTGAAGTCCAAAATAACCTTGGCAATTTCTTCATGATTTCAGGAGATCTTGAAAAAGCCGACTCCTATCTTAAAAAAGCTTTGAAGGTGGATCCTACAAATAGTGAAATATTATATAGTATAGCTAGTCTAGAATCGTTAAGGAACAATCAAATAAGGGCTATAGAAATGTTAGCAAAGGCGATAGACCTTGATAACCGGTATGTTGAGAGAGTAATTTCAGACGAAAGATTTGATAATATACGAACTTTGAAAGAATTTAAAGCCTTGATTAGTGCATTTACAAAACAATAATCCTTAAGATTTCATGGTTTATATTTAATGAAAGTACCCTTATGATACTCTTCAAAAGCTACACTCAATTCTTCTTCAGTATTCATAACAATAGGACCACGCCAAGCCACGGGTTCTTTCAAAGGTTTTCCTGATATCAAAAGAAATCTTAGCTCTTCGTCGCCAGCAGATATTTTTACTTCATCTCCATCTCTATAGATAACAAGAGTTTCATTGTCAACAAGATGATCTTTAGGATCTTCGAAATATCCTTTACCTTCTATCACATACGTAAAAGCATTATGGCCTTTTTTTACTGGATGTCTAAATTCAGAATGAGCTTGAATGGTCACATCTAAATATTCAGGTTCAGTAATAATATCTTGAACCGGTCCCTTGATTCCATTAACTTCTCCACATATAATTTTAACTTTCACATTATTATCTATCTCAACTATTGGAAATTGTTCTCCTTTTAAATCCCGATATCGGGGGTTCATCATTTTATGAGAAGAGGGTAGATTAGCCCATAACTGAAAACCCCATAAAAGAGGGTCTTCTTCATCTTTCTTAGGCATTTCTTGGTGGATTATACCATTCCCGGCCGTCATCCACTGCACATCACCTGCTTCAATCACACCTCCGTTTCCTAGACTATCACCATGTTCCACTTTGCCATGCAACATATAAGTGATTGTCTCAATGCCTCGATGAGGATGCCATGGGAATCCTGCTATGTAATCGTTGGGATTATCAGAGTGGAAATCATCCAAGAGTAGAAAAGGGTCTAAAGATGGATCCGCATAGCCAAAAGCTCTTTTTAACCTAACACCAGCACCTTCCATTGTTGGCCTACTTTTTAAGGTTAGCTTTACTTTTCGAATTTCATTCATTTTTTTACCTCTTTTAGAATTATTTACAAATATGTAATTCTAGATAAAAGCACCGAAATAGAAATTTAAATCTTATTTTTATAAATAATAGAGAATTTGGGATTTAGCTTTCAAAAAATAAATTATGTAGGGTCTACTAAATATTTACAGGAATTTAAAATTATGTTCTTTAAATTTAGGGATCAGTAACGTTCAACCCCATTGCTTGTTTTGATAGAAAATGCCTTTCCTCTTACATTTTCTATAGCTTTCTTAAGAGAGTATTGGTTGTTAGGAAATAGTGCAAACATAGTACCGCCAAAACCAGACCCATTTATTTTTGCTCCTAACGCCCCTTCATCGATACATGCAGAAATCATTCTATCGATTTTAGGTGTTGAAATTTTAATATGTTCTCTTAATTCCGTTTGATGTTTGTTCAAAAGTACTCCTAGTTGATAGTAGAAATTAGAGATTTCATCTGAACTTGGTGAATGGGTTTTACTTTTGGTCAATTCAAGGATAATATGCTTTGCTGATAAAGTTAGATCTCTATTAATTAAGTTACCAACTATTTTATCTTGGTGTTCCTTATCTAAGCTAGGTAAAAAAGGTTTAACATCGTCAAGGTTAGTGACAAATTCTTTAAATTCAGGCATGGCCTCTCTTAAGGATTTAAAGGCATTTTTGGACAAATTTTTTACTCTACGGAGATCTTCTACGGTATCTTTCTTTTGTTTCGAATCCCCAAGAACGAATCCATCTAATTTCAAGGGGATCTCGATGACCTCTGTAATACCTTCAGAGGGTTGTAAGTAAATGATATCGCCATATATAGAGGTGTAAAAATCCATCTTCCCTCCTGCTTCTCCAAACTCAGCTACCTCAGCTTGATATCCAATATCAGCGAGCTTTTTTTTTCCAATGTTCTCTCCTGAAATGAAATTTAAAAAACTAAGCCATGCGACAACAAAAGCAGAGGAGCTGGCGGCTCCTGCATTAATAGGAATATCTCCAGTAATTTTAATAGAATAACCCTTATTAAACCTTACACCCTTCCTTAAAAATTGATTATAACCACTGCGTAAATAATCACGCTTGGAATTATATTCCAATTCTTTGTTATTTAATTGAATTTCTAACTCGTCATTAATATTTGGGAGTTCAATTTTAAATTGTTGATCAGAAATTCTTGAAGCTTCTAGATAGATGTACTTAGATATAGCCATGGCAATAACAGGATAATTCAGATAATCCTGGTGCTCTCCAAATAAACAAATCCTTGCAGGTGCCTTTAATCGAATCATTTTTTAAAATAAAATATGAATGATATCACTTAGATATCATATAATCACATAAACTTTATTCGATTTATTAAATAAGGATATTCTTTGAATTTTTAATATTTTTACTACAAAAATCGATAACAAAAATGTTTGTGTAAAATGATAAGAGATGTAGTGATCATAAAAGATGGAGTTCCATTAGTGGTAAAAAATTATTACAATTCTCAAAAGAATATTTTTTCTAAAACCGATACACTTGTTATGGTATCTGGGTTTTTTTCTGCATTGAATTCCTTCTCAGATCAATTTGAAGATTTAGGTTCAATTAGTGAATTACAACTTACTAAAAGCAATTATAAATTATCGTTTGTAAAAGACCCAAGTATTCCAAATCTATTATATCTTGCTACTTTTGATAAGGACTCTAAGGGAATTAATGTGCAGAGATATCTTAGAAAAATATCTCGAACTTTTTTAAAAAAATATAATATAAATGAAATTACAAACTGGGCTGGGAGGGTTGACGCTTTTAAATCTTTTGAACAAATTATTAATAATTATGTAGAGGATGAGAAAGAAGAAAATGAGTTACACTTCAATGAAAAAGTGGTTAACTTATTTGATGATATAAAGGAAAAATTTAATGACTATAATTCTATACCAGAGGTCAAGTTTGAATCAAACTCTAAAATCGAAGAAATTAAAATTAATAAGAATCCAGATTATTACAATGTTATTCCTATTCTCAAAATATCTAAAAAAATAGATCCTTCTAAATATTTAACAGGTGACAAACCACTGGACGTAATCAATCAAATAAATGGAGAAAAATCAATAGATCAAATAGCCCATGAATTAAAAATGAATCAAGAGCGCGTGCATGCAATATGTAAAAGCCTAATTAAATTTGGTTTTATCTCATTTTAAATGTTTTAGGTTAGATTGATAATATATTTTCAACTTAGAAATATTTCTTATTTTAGGACAATATCACGTAAAAGAGGTTGATTAAGATAAGTTTAAATTATGATATTATGCTATTAAGTAGATTAAAAAAAAAATATTCCTTTGGGTTAAGGCCTCGTTAAGGTGTTGTGAAGAATTACAGAAACGTTAGAATTAGATTCCTTAAATAATTTAATAGATAAATTAAAAGGAGTTACAGGTATAAAGTTTGAGTACTATCAGAGAAATTTTCTTGAAAAACGGATTAATTTCAGAGTCAAGGATCTAAATTTTAAATCATATCAAGAGTATCTTGATTATATCTCAACAAATCCGAAGGAGATTGACCACTTTTTAAGCAAATTCACTATTAATTATACTTACTTCTTTAGGAATTATCAAGTGTTTGAAAAAGTAGAAGAATTAATAAAATCTTATATTAAAGGTCAAAAAAGAACCATTCGCATCTGGTCAGCTCCCTGCGCAACAGGAGAAGAGCCTTATTCTATAGCAATGATGTTTGATAAACTCGCAAAAAATATTTCAAATTTTCCTGAATTTGAAATAACAGCATCTGACATTGATAAAACTGCAATAGCTCTCGCAAGAACGGGAAATTTTGGAGAATATTCTGTCCATGATACCCCCAAGTATTATCTTAATACTTACTTTAAAAAAACAGATACTCAAATTGGGCCCAAATATTTAATAAGTAAAGCTATTCAGGAGAAAGTGGAGTTTTTTGAAGAGGATATTATTAATCAACATAATAGGAAAACTAAATATGATATAATCTTCTGTAGGAACTTTTTTATATACATAAATAAAGAATCTCAAAAAAAACTATTGACTATCTTAGATAATCACTTAGTAAGTGGAGGAATTCTCATTTTAGGAAAGACAGAGATGATTTCTAATTTTGGGAACAATTTTATATCAGTAGATGTCTTCAATCATATTTATGCTAAAAATCATAGTCTCTGGTTAGAAAATAAATCTAACATTGTAATAAATCCTCGAGCACGAAAAAAGAAAATTCAACCATCTAATAAGAAAAAACCAAGTATCCCTAAAAAAAAGGAGAAACCTCAATTAATCGAAGTAAAATTAGGAGAGGTCATCAAAAAAGAAAAGATAGTACCAACTGAGAGTCTAATAGAAAAACTGGAACAACGCGAAATAGAAGTTAATAGACGGTTAAATATAGTAGAAGTACGAGAGGGTCGCCTAGAACAGAGATCAATCGAGGTCGAGGAAAAAGAAGGTCAATTAAACCAATGGGAAATAAAGTTAAATCAACGAGAAATTTTGTTAAACGTGCGAGAGTCACAAATAAAAAAACAAGAAGAAAATTTAGAATTTTATAATAAACAAATAGGCCAGAGAGAACAATCTTTAAATCAAATTACGGGTGCAGAAAATGTGTCTACCGGACAAGCTCCTGACCAAATAATACACCCAAATATGAAGGGAGAACTTAACTTACCAATTGGTTACTATGCTATAATAAATTCTCATAATACGGAGCAATCTTCCACTAAATTTTCAATAAATGGGTTAAGTTCTGGAATTGCACTTCTATTAAGAGATATTAATAGTAAAGTTTATGCAATGTCAAATATATTACTGCCGAATTCAGCAAAGGCTGATGGGGATTCACATTTAAAACACCCCCATAAATTTGTAGATACTTCTGTAAAAAATTTATTAGATAATATGTTATACCATGGAGCGCATAAAAAAAGCATAGAGGCAATAGTCATTGGAGGTTCTAAGAATATTTATGACCAAGATTTAATCTTTCAAGAGAACATTGATGCTATTAAAAATGAATTATTCCGTCATAATATTAAAATTGAGAAAGAATTCTTAGGAGGAATTGTTGATCAATCACTAATTTTTGATACAACCAACAACTCATTATATATCAAGAAAAAATGGGAAGAATTTTTTAGAATAATTATCGTTTAATCTCACCTACTCAGTCCAAATACGAAAGCCACCCGGGAAATCTTTTCCCAGGTTTTTTGCTAAGATTAATAAAGAGACTATGAAATCCTGGCTCCATGAGTAGTTAAATGAAAATTTATCTTTTGAACAATTTTTTACAAATGTGAAAGAACTTCTATTTTTGTTTTCGTCTTTGTTTTTGCTTCTTTTTAATTCGTTCTTTTTCTTGGATCTCTTCTTCTAACTGCATAAGGCTTCCAGAGTCCTTACCTTGAAGTTTAAATTGTCCAACAAGTTTACTCTCATCTATTTCACCAGATTTTGAAACTTTTTCAAATGTTAATTCGATGGGAGCATCCTGATTAACTGCTAAATTTATAAAATTTATAAAACCGATATGCTTGCTTGGTGCAATATTAAATTTTATAGTTATATTTTTCCCTTTTTTTGTTTTTTGTTTCAATATTAGACGCAGTTTCAAGATATATATTTTAAAGAAACATAATTTAAATAATAAATATATAATTTAAAAAAAATATATTATAATCATAAATATTAGCAATGCCATCTAAATTAAGATTGCGGTTTATATTTCGGCCTTTAGTTAAATTAATAGCAAAAGGGCTGAGTAAAATTGGAGTCACGCCTAATATGGCAACAGTAATTATGTTCTGCTTATCGCTAGTAAGCTTTTTCTTTTTAGTCTTTATTCAAAATCTATTACTATTTTCGATTTTTGTCTTTATAACTGGGATTATGGATGGGTGCGATGGTGCTATTGCAAGATTAACAGATAAATCAACTAAATTCGGAGGATTTTTCGATTCAATTATGGATCGTTTTTCAGAATTTGTAATATTTTTATCTTTGCTAGTGTATCTCTGGGATGAAGAGCTCTGGAATTTTATAGATATGAAGGTAGTTGTCTTTTTAGCATTTTGGTTTTCAATTATGATTAGTTATTTGAGAGCACGAGCTTCAAACATTTTAGATGGTGATTTCGATATAGGTTTAATGGCCAGGTCAGAACGATTATTTTTTTTAGTAATTTCATCACTACTTGCATATTATTTTGGATTTTTTAATGTATTTTTGATTCTTTTTATGTGGCTTGTAATGGGAACTCTGATTTTTAGATTCATGAAAATCGATAAACAAATCAAAGAGAAGGAAGTTTAATATAATAATGCTATAGATTTCTACTGGAAATCTATTATTATTCTGAGAAAAGAAAAATATGAATAGTTAATTACTTTTTGTTTAATTCAATAATAAGTTTATCGCCATCGTGAAGGTGAAAATAATCTCGTAAATATGGTTCAGCTATAAGTTCGATAATATTTTTTTTATGATGGGTTCTTTCAATATCTAATATGGCAGCCTTAATTTTGTTTTCTCTATCATCTAACCGAGAAATATAACAATCGAAACATCGAACGTTTCCGTAAGTTCGCTCAGAATTATCATCTTTAAATCCATCAATTATAATCGGAATTCTATTGTTTAGATTTTCTTTTAAGAGGGATTTGTTGAGATCAGTCATTTCTACATTTAAAGTCCCTTTATAGGGTGTAAATCCTAATTTATCTTTAAATTGATCATAATAACCTTTAATAGCAACATAATAACCCCCTTCTTTCATGCCATCTGAGACAGCCCCGACGATTAAGATATTTTCAAGAATCTTTCTCAGTTCTTTATAGATTTTGAGTAAGATATCCGACCCGTTCTTAGTGATTTTTATTATTTGGGCCTTTCCTTCAGTTTTTCTCTTTATCCATTTTAATTCTTCCAAACTCAGTAGTCTTCTCGAAGCTGTTTGTTGGCTTACGCCCATTGCTTCCCCCAGATCTCCACTACTAATATGGATTTCCTTTTGATTCCCTATATTTTGGCAAAGATGAAAAAGAGTAAACCAATTTGCATAATTATCTGGTGAAATATTCCTTTCTTCTGACATTAAACCACTTCTTTATTGATGATTTTCTTTATATTTCTCAATTATTTTGTTTTTAATTAAACTAGAACTAAAGAGCTTGAATTTATCATAAAATTCGATTAATCTCTTTACTTTAATATGATCCATGCCTTTCATTTCAAGGGCATTCTGAAGTTTTGCCACACTAAATTTCTGGTCCGGTCCAAGTAGAACTATATCAGGGTTTATCGCTTCTACAGTTTTAAGTGTATCATTATCGTGTCTCCCTAATATTGCGTCTTTCACATTTTTTATACTCTTTACTAATTCTAATCTTTGTTGTTCTGGAACAATTGGAGATTCTCCAGAATAGACCTCTCTGTTTTTATCTGTTGATACCACAACGTAAACATCTCCTAGCTTATTAGCTTCATTAATTAAATAAATATGGCCCGGATGTAGAATGTCAAAAGTCCCTGCAATAAGAACCTTTTTTCTTATTTTATATCATCTCTTAATTTAAATTATTGATTGATTACTTTAAAAGAAAGTCCTATAAAGACTGGTCCTCTTATATCTATTTTTTTTTGTTTTGAATGAATATATTCCAAAATAATATCGTTGAGTTCAATATTGATCTCTGAAGCACGATAGCACATCTTAACTCTGTGTTCATACTTATCAATTCCTTGATCTAGCAAGATTTCTATATTATAAGCCATTTCAGAAGCAATTCCTTCGATATATGTTTTTCCAGTATCGATACCACCCTCAACTTCTGTGTTTGGAGGGTGCCCAGAAACCATTCCATCTTTAACCCACACCTTATTTAAAGCTGCTGGACCAAGTAATTTTACTCCCTCATCTCTTTCCCATATCGATACTTCGATTTCTTTTTCTTTTACTACTCCTTTCCAAATAGGGATCTCTTTTGGAGAAGGTTCATCCTTATTTTTAATAGCTGAATCTATAATTACGTTTTTAATTTCAATTCCTTTTTCAGTTAAAGGAATGTATTTATAATTAATCCCATGGCTAATTTCAGTATCTGAAAAGGAGATATCCTCATAGAAATATGGATACACTAATTTCCTAATATCCTCAATTCCTGTGGTAATCATTGAAATTCTTTCCACTCCAAATCCTATATTAAAAACAGGATATTCAATCCCATATTGTGAAAGGCTTACAGGACTATAAAATCCTCCATCCCCGACTTCGATCCATTCTTTTGTTTTGGGATGCTCTACAAATATTTCAAATTCAGTCTGGGGAGCATAATATTTTGAAGTAGCTTTTTTTATCTCAGTTTTGGTATTTTTAAATCCTAATCGATCGCATATCATATTTGAGATGTCATGACAATCTTCTAAAGTGATCTCCTCCGCCATTATGACTAAAGATAAAGTATTTGAATCATAAAGGTGTGTTGCATCAATCTTTTGTTCCCGTCTGAATTTTGGGCAAATAGTGAAATATTGTAGCGGCAAGTTTTGTTTCTTATACATTTCAGAAAGAACTTTGAACCATAATGCAGTAGTATGACTTCTCAGAGTGGTTTTCGTTGGAATGGGTTTTAAATTTTTTAGTTCCGGAAAAATTTTATCAATAATTTCAGAAGCTTCACTTTCTGAAACAGTTAGCTCCTCTATAAAAACATCGATTAAATCATCCGCTTCTATATCTCCTTTTTTATATCTTCTAAAAATATTCTTTAACTCTTCGATTTTGGAGAAGTTAGGAATTATTGACTGTAAACTTTGGATTTTTTCTTTTGATATTCCTATATCAGGGCGTGGTAAACCTGCAAGGTAAAATAACCGGTCTAAAATTAATACTGCTTCTGGACCATATTGCTTATATACATCATTCTCTTCAACAAACATGGGTAAAATTAATTCTTCGAAGCCTAGGGAAATCATTACTCTTCTTGCTTCTGAAATGAACTCTTGTACTGGATGAGATTTGCCCATATCGTGAAGTTTAAAGAGCTTGCCTTTCAGTTTTAAAAGGTTTCTGGTTTCTAACCATGCTTTTTCGTAATTACTTTTAGCATCTCGTTTTATCTCTTCAATATTAAAAGGCATCGTTATTTTCTGGTTAAATTTTTATTCAATCTATCAATTTGAATAGATAATGAAATATCTCCTCTCGTTTTTTCAATAATACTGCGAGCTACATCGGTTTTGCGTCGTAAATCCCGTGTCAGACCTTTAGGATAGTCTAAAGAGAATAAATATGAGTATATTTCTTCCATTCTACCTAAGATTTTATCCAAGTTTTCATAGTCCCCGGTTCTAATTTTGTCTAAAACATAACGCCTCAATTCACCAACAATATCTGCGAGACCTAGCACAAAATTAATTGGTTGTACTTTATAGTCTTCTGGAGTGGGTAGATTTTCTTCTTCAATTATTGCGTATAATCCAACTGCTTCTATAAATTCTTGTTCTGGAGTTTTCAAGTAATTACCAAATACCAGAAGGTTTTTATCAACTAATTGTAGGAGATTTTCGTGATTAATCTTAATTTCTTTAATTTTTTCTTTATACTTATCAAACTCTTTTCTATGTATAGATTTAATTGCAATACTACAATTTCGAATCATCTGTCGCGATATTTTTAAAATTTCTTCGCGATCATGATCTAATTTATCTAAGGTTTGAGTGATTTTCAAAAATATATTTTTAAGATTCATTCTTAAGATTAATATATTGATTAATATTTGAAAGTAAAGATTTTATTAGAATTTTATCACACTAAAGGGAAAAACATGAAAATTTTATTGATTCACAGCGAAAATGTTGAAGTTAGAAAAAACAAAAAGGCCACTTCAAATCCTCAAGAATTTGCAGAAGATTTAATAAAGATGAATGGATTGATATTAGTTGCTTTTGTATCCGTAGAAGATCAAGATACGTATGATACGGATCTTATTGCTCAACAAGGAGCTCAAGTAATTGAGGAGGCAATTCTTCTCATTTCTGGTTTTCCTGAAAAAATTAGGAAGAAAAATGATGATATCCGAGAATATAATAAAAAGTTAGAGGAGGGTAAAATCAAGGGAAAACCACGTCAGATTATTGAATTAATTGCAGAGAGAGATAAATATCATGTAGATAAGGTATTGGTATATCCATGGGCGCATTTAAGCAAATTTCTAAGCCAAGAGTCTACCGCTGCAGATGTCTGCCCAAAAATTGCGAAAATCCTTGAAGATAAAGGTATTGAATCCAAATTTTCACCCTTTGGTTGGTATAAATCATTTAAAATTAATTGTATAGGGCACGAAGTTGCAGAAATGTATAGGGACGTGAAATTATTCATTCAACCGGAAGAACATGTCACTAATGCCGTATTCAAAGTTATAACTCCAAAAGGAAAAGAATTAGATATAGAATTCGATGACAATCAGAATCTTCTACCATTGAAAGAGATTAAGGACGATGATTTTAATATTTTTCTGAACTCAGAACTTGGAACCAAAAGAAAGGATGAAGATATAGAACCTGCTCATATTAAAGTGATGAAAGAATTTGAATTAGTTGATTTCGATGAGAACAGCGATAAAGGAAATCTTCGGTGGTATACTAAGGGGGTAATCATGAAGAATTTGATTAAGAATTTCATAGAAGATAGATTAATAGACTTTGGAGCCATCCTTGTAGACACACCTATAATGTATTCTGTAAAAAACAAGAAATTGACGGCCCAAACTGCTCGATTTCCTGCAAGAAGTTATTGGGTCGAATCAGGAAATAATCGATTTATACTTAGATATGCTTCTGATTTTCTTCTATTTGATCTCTTTAGTTCCATGAATTTAAAACCCCAATATTTTCCCTTACGAGTATATGAATGGGAACAATATGATTTTCGCAGAGAACAAGAAGGTGAATTAACGGGTTTAAGAAGATTAAGAGGATTTGTCATGCCAGATCTTCATACGTTATGTAAGGATTTAGATTCATCTATAGATGAATTTAGAAAGCAATATGATCTTATAAAAGAGTTACTTGTTGATTTGGGAATAAAATCCTATGTAATTTTTAGAACGACTCAAGATTTTTATAAAGAAAATAAACAATGGATAATAGATTTAGTAAAAGCAGAAAAACGACCAGCATTTATAGAACTTTGGGAAGATCGATATTATTATTTTGTTCTTAAATTTGAAAGGGCTGTGCTTTCAGCTCAAAATAAAAGTGCCACGTTATCAACAAATCAAATAGATGTAGAAAGTTCATTAGAATTTATGGTAGATTCAAAAGGGAAAAAGAGGCAAAAGTATGATATCCACTTTAAAGATACAGATGGCACAGTAAAATATCCTATAATTCTGCATAATTCACCAACGGGTGGTTTAGAGAGGATATTGTGGGGATTAATCGAAACTGCTATAAGAGACAAAGATAAATTTGTTCCCGGTTTTAAAACATGGTTATCTCCAATACAGATAAGAATTATAACAGTTAGTGACAATCAAAATGCATATGCCGAAAAAATTCTCGATGTTCTTAATAAAAAAGGCTATAGAGCTGATTTAGATAATAGAGATGAGAAGTTAGGAAAGAAAATTAGGCAATCTGAAATCGATTGGATACCATACACGGTTATATTAGGAAAAAACGAAGAGGAGGCTGGGACAGTCTCAATACGACAAAGATTAATTGGAAAATCCTTTGGACCAAAAAAACAAACATCCAAGCAATATAATAACATTATATTAGAACAATTTATAGAAATGCTTGAAAATGATACTAGAAGGTATCCAAAGTACAAATTACCTGTTCCTTTCAGAAAATTCTCTACCAAACCATCTTTCCGAAAGTAAATTAACTAAAAATTAGATTTTTTCAATACTTATGACTATTAAAACTATAATTTTTGATTTAGGTGGGGTAATAGTTGATTTAGATTATTCCAATTTTTATAAACAAATTATAGCTCTATCACCATTAGAAAAACCTCAAACTCAAATAATGTTAGAATTTTTTCGACAATCAGATTTATATCATCAGGGTAAAATGACAGATGAAGAATTCTATAAGCTTGCGTGTGAAATACTTCAAGTTTGCATGATAGACCAAAACCAATTTTTTGAAGCGTTTAATAGTATAATTTCTAACGCTAGTCAACCAGAAATGATTTCTCTGCTAAAAGAATTAAGAAGTATGAAAAAATACAAGTTAATAGCATTATCAAATGTGAATTCTAGCCACTGGGATTATTTACTTAATAAAAAATGGGATTTTCTGGAATATTTTAGTGAATTTATTTTATCCCACGAAGTACATTTGACCAAACCAGATCCGAGAATTTTTCAGCTCGCAATTGAGAAATCTGAATGTAACGCTGAAGAAATCGTTTATGTAGATGATGGTTTAAATAATATACGCTCGGCTAATGATTTAGGAATTCGAGGAATATATTTTACAAATGTAGAAGATTTAATTGAAGAATTCAAAAAACTAAAGATAATTGATAATTAATATAGCACTATACGCTTTTAAAAGCAATTTCTTAAAATCTAGCTCCCTTCAAACAAGATTTTGCTATTTCCACGAAGATTGAATCAACATTTTTCCCAGTTTTTGCGGAAGTTTCATAATATGCACATCCCAGTTTTTTAGCTAAATCTTCAGCTTCAGATTTTTCCACTTGGCGTTCAAGATCGCTTTTATTTCCTATAAGTACGAGAGGGATTTGTTTTTTAACACTTTTGCGCAAACTGGATATCCATCCGGGAATCTTTAATAGGGTTTGGGGATTAGATAAATCAAACACACCTATCCCAGCATTACTACCTTTAAAATATATTGTTCTGAGCTTCTGGAATTGCGCTTGTCCTCCTATATCCCATAATAACAATCTTACGGATTTACCTTCTATGTTTTCGTCATGAATGAGAAAGTTTGTGCCTATGGTTTTCTTTAAATTGTCTTTAAACGATTTAGTCGTATATTGAATAATAAGTGAGGTCTTACCTACGCCACCAGGACCGAAAATCGTCACCTTAAATTTGTATTCATTGTCTTCAGAAATCGCAATAACCTTTTTTAAGTATTTAAATATTGATTTTAAATTTCATTAATATTAATTAATTTAAAAATTTTTAAATTTTCCACATGAAATATTGAATAAGTGATGAAATAAATTGTAGATTTACATTGAAATAATTAGTTAACTTCCTTCTGTTTCATCTAGCTCCGAATCTTCGTCTTTTTTTATTAATTCTTCTAATTTTTTGAGTGATTCTTTAGTCTTCTCTTTAATTTTTTTAGTCTCCTTTACTATAAATTCCCCAGCCTCTTTAACCTCTTTTATGATAGTATCTCCAACTTCCTTTATAACTTCTCCTGCCTCTCTGACCTCTTTTTTTACTGTTTCTCCTGTTTTCTGACCAATTCTGCTAATCTGCACCATAATCCATTCAGGAGAACCAACACCATTACCATATTCGTTCCAAATATACATAAAGAAACCCATGAAACCTATATAGGCTAAACAAATGATTGGAAAGAATATTATTGAAAATTGACCAGTATATAATGGTAGGAATATGTAATGAACTAAAAACAGGCTCAAGGATATTTTTCCATAATAGATTAGCATTTTAGTAAAATCATTATCTTTCTTTTTAATATCTATAATATAGAACCAAATCCCTATAATTAAGAGCGCTCCACCTAAATTATAAAACATATTCCCTATTGTCCCCCTTATCATAAATTCTGGCAGTCCTTGAAATCTATAATAATCTTGTCTATTTATATAGCCATATAGTCTAAGGTGAGGATATTCAGATTCTACCATTGTTTCAGGAGTTTGCAATTGCCAGCCAAGAACTAATCCAGTTACTATAAAGATAATGCCCCACACTAAAAATAATTTAAATAACTTCCTATAGGCTTCCTCACTCCCATCTATCATTGCTTCGTAAAGAGATTCTCCGAATATTGAAGAAATAAAACAAACTGAAATCCAAGGGAATAGTGTTAACTCGGGAGTAGGAGATGTTATAATAAAGTGAATAATAAATATACCAACATTAGTATCTTTGTTTAAATATAAATATTCTCTTAACATCGGTGAAATTAAGATAATCCCTATACCTAGGAATGCCCGCAAATATTTCTTTAATTTTAATCCGTAATAAGAAAATATTTGAGAGAATCCTATGAACATGAGAATATTCCACCCCCATAAATTTAGAGGAAATGGGATGTCTGGACGAACGATGCTTAATCCAAATAAATTATATAACATTCCTATCACGATTATACTTAGGCCTCTTGAAAATATCCTATTACGAATAACCCTATTGGGCAGTTTTCCCCTTTTACTTCTAATACTGAATATTACACTTAAAGCAGAAAGGAACACAAACAGTGATGGGCCTAACATATCCATTGCTACATATACCATTCCGTATGCATAAATCCAATCATTATCAAGCCATGCTCCACCAGTATGGGCAATAATTATGAAAATGATGGCAAAACCTTTCACAGCATCAATTGATTTAATTCGTTTTGGAGAGCTATAGTCTCGAATTTCTTCAATCGGAATAGGTTCTGCTAAAAGTTCAGCAAGTGGTGGAGACTCAGTATCTTTGATTTGCGTATTATTTTGTGATGACATTCTTATTAATAATATAAAACTTTTTCCTTTAATAATGTAAAAAATAAAATTAATATTTTCTAAATATATTTTATCTATAATTTATAATTTGTATAATAAATCGAATAATTAATTTTATGAAAAATCTTAATTTAAGATTAGTAGGGCTATTAGGCTCTATTCTACTAATAATATCTGAATTCTTACCATGGATTTCAGGCCAAAGTTTGCTTGAGATTTATGTATTTTATACTTATGTAAAGGTGGAAGAGTCTTTTCTCTTTCTTTTTCCACTTGTAAGTGGGATTATATGTTTAATTGGATGTATTATTGTTTATTATGATTCAGATTATAGAATAAATTCTGTTATTGTCAACTTTATAGGTTTGGGATTTCTTTTACTATTCTTCTTTGAAATTATCCCCGGTGAAGTATTCTATATTTCGGGTTTACAAATTGGTTTTTACTGCTGTATTGCAGGTTTTTTTATTGTTCTTATTAATGTTATAATTATACTACTGATAAACGAATAATAAATAGGAAGGGAATTAATTATTGGTGAAGGATTAGAAGATAAAACAGAAGAAGATAGAGCTCAAAATGCAGAAGCCCGTTATTATTATGCATTAAGTCATGAAATACGCCGAAAAATCATCAAAATCATTGGAGAAAACGAAAACAAATTTTCTTCTTTTACCTCACTTAAAAAAGAACTAAAAGTAAGCACAGGTACAATTTATCATCATTTGGAGAAATTATCGAAATTAATTGAACAGAAACAAAATAAAAAATACTTCTTAACAGAATTAGGTGTTCATGCCTATAACTCAATGCAAGATAATCGAGAAACTATCACTTCACCTATTTCATCAAATAGAGAATTTAATTCCCCACTTATGAGAGCCTTAATGTATTTAACACCCAAAAGGTTTATTTCTTTTAAATCTCATGACAAGATATATAATAGTACAATATCATTAATGATCTTAATAATTGGAGCAATCTTGTGTGGATTAAATGGATTTTATACACTTACTATTTTTTATATAGAAACAACGGAAGATATTTATTCCTTATCCCTTTTATTTCACGTCTTTCTCTCGATTTTATATATTATAAATTTCTTACTATATTTTCTAATTGTGGAATTTCTTTGTCGTACTTTTTATAAAAAGAAAGAAAATTCTTTAAACTTTTTTCTCTCTTTTCCTATCATCTTCTATCCTATGATAATTTATTTGATTGTGCATTTTATTCTGTTATCAACTGAATTAATCCAAATTGGGTTTTTCAGCTTAATTGATATTATTCTTTTGATTTTTTTTCAAATATGGTCGCTATGGTTACTAACTTACAATTTAAGTATCAGTAAGGGATTAAAAATCGAAAGAGGATTGATAATTGCTTTATTATTACATTATGGAAGTTTTACAATAGTCTTATTTATTCTAATTTGATTTTTTTAAAATTGAAGTTTTCAAACGTTCTCATAATCTTGGTCATTCTATTTATTGATGCCTCAAGATTTCTCTCTTTTGTGGCAATAAAACAAGAATAATGTCTCAGATATTCGTTATTTGAGGTAAAGAATGAAATAGGAGGAGTGATAAGTTCCGGTATTTTTTCGATTAATATGGGTATTATCTTTTTTTTAATTTCTTCAGAATTTTCGGTACCTCCATATTTTAGTTCTAATCTTGTAAACATCGAGTTTATATTAATGGGGGATTTTTCTGAATCTACCAATTTAAAATTAAAATTTGTAATTACATCCGTGGGATTATAACTTAGAATTTTTCTAACTCCTATATATGAAGTGGTGAGTCTTGGATTTAATTCTATGAAAAATATTGAATTATCTGCTTTTCTAATAAAATCAATTCCAAAAAAACCATTAAATTTAGTGAAGTCAAATTTCTCTAAGATACTAGATATTTGTATACGTAAATCATTTACTGGCGTATAGCCTCCAAAATATTCAGATTTAACCTCTTGATTTTTAATATTTATATTTTGTGAATTAATTGCTAAAATCAGGTGATTTTTATCGAATTTGTCTAATAATTCTTTATGAGCAATTAAGGAAATACTTAAATCTTCACCCTCGATAAATTCTTGTAGAATATAGCACCTATCTTTTTCGAATTTATTACTATATTCATGAATGAAATGAGATAGTTGAAATTCACTTTCTATATAATAAATACTTTCTGCGCCTACTCCATCATCAGGTTTTATTATAATTGGACATTTTAATTCATCAAATATTTGAGAAATAAAGTTAAAATCGAGAGATTTACCTTTAAATGGAATTTGATACGTCAGAGGCGTATTAACTTTATTTTTTTTAAAAAATTTATATGTTTCAAATTTTGACATACCAAGTTGAATTCCCTCTAAATCGACACTTAAAAGTTTTCTATTGTAATCTTTAACAATTTTTGTTAAAGTATACAGTATTTCTGAAAATTCAGGAGCTATTATAAAGCAATAATCGCATTTTTTAACCTCAGCTTTAAACAAATCAATGTAGTTATCCTCAACTCGTGTTTCTTTTATATTATCTGCTTTTAAATAGCTTGATAAGAAGAAAATCCTATGTTCTAATAAAGTACTAATCTTAAAGTTTAACTTCTTGAAGTCTAAGATGAGAGATTTCAACATTCCATAACCTTCACAAAATAATGAAGAGGGAATCTTCATCTGATTAAAACCCCCACCCGACACATATTCAAATATGAAGAGGTTTTTCTCTCTCATTATTCCACTACAAATTAATCCTTCAAATTTTTAAAATTTTAATTTTAATAATTGAGCCAATTCCTTTAGAAAATAACGATTAGTTTTTATTAAGGTTTTTATTAACTTATTATAACCAGAATTTAATAAAAAAGAAATTGATTTTATGACTTTTTTTGATGAAGAAACATTACAAAGAATTAGGTATTTACATTATAAAATTAAACATCTAGAAGAAGCTTTAGAAAAGGAAGACGAGGAGTTTGGTTTAGATGACTTAAATCTTGTAAAAGAATATACAATTATCTTAAATATAAATTATAAAGACGAGAATCAAAAAAAAATTTTACAAGAATTAGATATAACTTCTCATTTTCATGAAGAGAATACCGATATTGAGATTCAAGATTTAACCTTTGAATGCGCTCGTGCCTTATGGGTTTTAGCAAAAGGCTACTCCCAAATTTCAGACGTTTTTGATGAAGAAGAGGATTGGGAAAATGCTGTTATTTCTATGGTTGAATCGAGTAAAATGTATAAAACTGCAGCATATTTCAGTGCAGCAGCCGTTAATCAATATGAAAAAGGAATTACTTTATCTCCAGAAGAATTAGAGTTAAACTCTGAAGAAGCACGTATTTTTGCCCAAAGTATTGCTGCTACAAGAGAAGAGAGCAAGAATAATAAATATTTTGCATCGAAACTATACTCTGGTCTTTCTGTAATGTCCAAAAGACTTTTCTACTTAAGAAAACATGAAGAAAAGAAGCGACAAGAAATAAGAGCTCAATTTCACTATGATATGGGAAGAGCATGTGATTTGAAAGCCCAAGCTTCAATAGAATCGTCTATAACAGATATTAACAAGGAAAAAGTAATGAAATTAAAACAGAAGGCTCAATTTTATTACTTGAAGGCCAAAGATATCTGGGAAAATATGATAACTAATTTAAAAGACCTTTCAAGCGATGAAGCGGAGAATATAGAGAACAATATCTCTATCATCAATGATTATATTAAAGAAATCAATGAAGAACAATTAGATTATGAAGAAATAAAAAGAATTCAAGATCCTGAGCCAGTTATTGTTATACCGGAAAATTTAGCGCCTTTTGTGCCTAAATCTACCATTTATCTGACAAAATTTATTCCAAAAGATCTTAATATTAAAAGATTTAAAAATTTTCAAAAAAAGAAATTAGAACAGAAGATCCCTTATAGTAGAAAGGAAAAACTTTTAGATAAAAAAGCGGGAATAATTCGTACCGTAAATGAACTCAAATTAATGAAAGAAAATAAGGAAATTGACATTGATAAATTTGCGGAGCTTATGGAAAAGTACAATACAAAGTTACAAATGATTGAAACAGCTATCGAAAAATTAAGTAAATGAAAAAACAAAATATTTATTCCTCTTCTCATTCCTAATTAATTATGTCAAAAGATCAAATAGAAATATTAATGTATTTTAAAGCTATGATTGCGGATTTAATTTTTGTTAATGGAGTTATAGCAACAGAATTAATAAATATCACAGAAAACACTGCAGCTATTCGTCATGGTGAAGAATTTTTAAGCAACACTTCTTGTCAATCCGAACATCATGAATTAAACAAAAAATTAATGCTGATTTTAAAAAAATATCAGAAAGACCAAGATAGTATGGCAAGTTTAGAAGAACATGTGTTAAAACATTTAAAATAAATCCAAGAAGATAAAGTAAATTGCTTAAAAAATAGAATTATTGATCTATTATGGAAAACATTACAATTGAAAATGTAGATATTCCCATCAAATCAGATAACATCAATCTTAAGGGCTCAATTTATTTTGGTTCGAAAACTCCTCCACAAGGTAAATGGATTATAAATTTACCGGGCGCCGGAGATACTCGAGAGAGCTATTTTTCAAAAGTATTTAGCGAAAAGTTCGCCTTAGCGGGTTTTTATGTACTATGCTATGACTACCGTGGGCATGGTGAGACGGCAAAGGAAACTGGTAAAAATATTTTTAAACATACTCCTGCCATTTTTACTGATATTAAAGAAGTCATTAGTTGGATTTTAAGCACCCAATCTGAGAGACTATTGGAAGATAAAATAGCATTATTTGGAAGAAGTTTTGGAGGAGCTATTATACTAACTCAGGGATTTCTTGATAAAAGAGCAAAAATTCTAATTGCCCTCTGCACACGGTATGATTATCACTCATTAAAGATAAAATATCCTGAAGACATAATTCAAAAAATTAGCCCTATATATTTCCTCAAGAATGAACCTCAAAATAATGAGAGAATATTGATTGCACATTGCGAAAATGATGATCAGATACCTTTTAATAATATATTTCAAATAAAAGAACATTTAGGATTAGATGATGAAAATGTTATTACATATGAAGGGGGTAGTCATGCTTTTAGGGATCATAGAGAGCAGTTATTCGAAAGAGTACTTGAATTCTTAAAAAGATTATAAGAAAAGGTTCAATAATTCAATTACTAAATACCATAAAAGGGGTAATTTTTTGGATAAAGTTTTAATAGAGAAGATAGATATTCCAATAGAATCGGATAATATCAATCTTAAAGGATCCATATATTCCACATCACAAACACCTCCGAAGGCCCCTTGGATAATTACTCTAGCCGCTTTTGGAGGACATAGAAATACTAAATTCATTAAGTCTTATAACGAAAGGTTTGTTAAAGCGGGATATTACACTTTATCTTATGACTACCGCGGGCATGGAGAAACGGCAAAAGAAACGGGACAAATATTCTCTTCAAAAGGTTATCAAATGCATGCAAAGAATTATTCGGATATCAATGAAGTAATCAGCTGGATTTTGGAAGAGCAATCTAAAAGACTGTTGGATGATAAAATTGCACTATTTGGGAGAAGTTTAGGCGCTGCAATTATATTAACTCATGGTTTTATTGATATTAGGGCAAAAATTTTAATTGCTTTAGCTGGCCGTTATGACTATGAAATTCATAGGATGAAATTCTCTAAAGAGATTATAAAAAAAATTAGTCCAAGATATTTTTTGAAGCAAGATCCTTTAAATAATGAACGAATTTTAATTGCTCATTGTCAAGATGATGATATTGTAATATTTGATAACTTTGTTCACATTAAGGAACATCTCGGATTAAATAATAGGAATGCAATAGTCTTTGAAAAAGGAGGACATTCTTTTAGGGGGCACCGTGATGAAGTTTTTGAGCATTCACTAGAATTCTTAAAAAAATTATAAGAAAAGAAGTAATAATTAATATATCAACTTATTAAAAAGTGTAAATTTAATGGATAAAATACTAATTGTTGGACCAGCATCCCAAATGCTTGGGATGAGAATTGCTCAGGAATTAAATATCAGGGCTATTAATACCGAATTCAAAACCTTCCCAGACGGAGAAAATTATTTACGGATAAATCTAGAGGATGAATCCGTTATAAAAGAAAAAGAAGTTATTATTGTGCAATCGACAGGTCCGAGCTCAAGTGGGAATCAAAATGCTCGATTAATTGAACTTCTTATGATGATTGATTCGCTAAAACGAATGAGGGCGAAAAAATTAATTATTGTAATCCCATACCTCGCATATGCTCGTCAAGATAAAATATTTAGACCGGGAGAAAGCAGGTTTGGAGATTTAATTATAAGAATAATAGATTCCATGGGAATCGATGAACTTTACGTAGTGGATGTTCATTCTTCAAAAATTTTAGCAGATACGTATTCTAAAATCACAAATATTGATTCAATGAAAATTTTAGCAGATTATATAAAATCTTTAGGAGCAAAAGATATTGTTGTAGTTTCTCCAGATAAAGGAGCTGTAGAAAGGTCAAAAGCTTTCGCACAATATTTTGGAGAAAATACTCCTGTGGATTATTTTGAAAAGTCTCGAGATGTTAATACAGGAGATATTACTATGTCTGGAAAATTGAGTCTTAAGGATAAAGATGTGGTAGTATCTGATGATATTATAGCAACTGGAGGTACTATGGCAACCGCTATAAAACTAGCAAAAGAAAGTGGAGCTAAAAAAGTATATGCAGTTGCAACTCATGCCCTTTTATTACAAAATGCAAGATTTAGAATTTTAAACGCGGGAGCGGATGAAATTATCGGAACTGATTCTATTGACAACGAAGTTAGCAAAGTATCTTTAGCTAAGCTTATTGCAAATCATTTGAAATAATATATATTCCTTTAATAATCATCAATTATCTGAAGGATTAAGGTTCTAGCTTTTTTTTTTGATTTGATAACCGGCAGATCATTTTTAAATTGATAATTAGAATTAGCAATTACTTCTTTTAATCCAAATCCAATTTCTCTATTATCTCTTTCTTTAAGCTGTTTAATATCTTTTGGATCATCTGAGCGACCCCTTTCTGTAAGCATCTTAAATCGCAAATCGTCGTCAACAACTATAGCTATTACCGGAAATTTCCAGTATTTCTTAAAAATGTTGACTTCTTCGATTGATCGTAGTCCATCTATAAAAATTAAATTGCTATTCAATGCCTTGATCCATTCAACACATTTTTCAGCAACAATATTAGGGCCTCCAATTTCTCGTAAATCTTTCGCAATTTTCCCTAAGTTTTCATCGTTTAATGTTATTTTTCTTTTTTTGGCTTCATTTCGGATGACATCACCCATCGTTATAACTTTACCCAAATCTTCAATTGCTTCAATTATTGTTGATTTACCAGAGCCTGGAAGTCCACAAAATCCTAATACTTTCAAAATTAAGAATATTAAATTCTAAAATGATTTTTATATAGAGTTTAAGCTTGGATAGTATAAAGTATTTATGGGAAAAAAGAATAAAAATCATACAAAATAATATTATTACGATTAATCTAAAGAGAACGAAATCAAACATGACTTCTGATAGAACAAAAGTTCCTGAAAATATTGATCCTGTTAATACACCTGTGTATCTTAAGGATAAAGCATACCAAAGAATGGTTGGTTATGCTTATAGATATTCAAATGAGAATATAGAAAAAAAAAATTGGAAGGAAGTTTATGGAATTCTAATTGGTACTATAAAAGAAAAAAACAAAGTAATTATTGATGATGCTATACCCCTAAGCGTAGGTGGGAGAAGTGGTATAGAGTTAGACCCCATTCATTATGTAGATATCTCTCAGATAGATATGTCAATATACAAAAGTGAAATTGAAGGAGAGGGGGATCTTTCAGAATATATAATTGGATGGTGGCATACCCATCCTGGTTATGGCTTTTTCTTCTCAAAAGTAGATACTATTACTCATTTAGGGTATCAAGGTCCTAATCCTTATGCCGTAGGTTTGATTTTTGACCATACCAAAAAAACATCTGATTTCTTAGGTATTGCAGCTTTAAGATTGAAAAATCCGAAGACAGGAATTTTTAGTAAATATAAAATTATAGAGGTACAATATTTTTCAGAAAAAGCGGTTATTAAAAAAAAAATAGAGAAAGAACTAGAAAAAATAAGAAACAACATTGATAATATAGTGAGAGAAATAGATTATATAGAAGAAGTCCTGATAGAAAACGCGTTAGTAAAACTTCAAAAAGAGTATGGAATGCTTTTAATTCCTAAAAATAACGAGATTACTACAGAAAAAATTGAACAACATGGAATAGAGGAAGATAGGCAATTTATTTGGGATTCAAAATTTCTCAAGAAATCTTACCGAATTCCTAAATATAGGAAAAATATTGAATCTTTAATCAATAAATATGAGTTCCGGTTAAAGAATATGGTAACGGAGAACCAATCAAATAATCTTAAATCGCAAAAAAAGAAGTATCAAAAGAAAATTGTTTCTCAACTAAAACCATCATACAAATTATATAATAAAATTAAAAAAGATTATGAGGAAAGAATGGAGGTTATTAGTCCTTTTTTTAATTATTTAGACACGAAAGAGAGATTAGTAATCGAATATTTTCAAAAAAAAAATTTCGACTATTTTAAAATTCTAGAGCACCTTAAGGAAAAGGCGAATTTTGATTCTATAGATATTTAGTCTATATACATTTAGCTTATATTTGAAAAATCTGATTTTATCAAAATAAAGTAATTTTTATATGGATTGCAATATTTACACTTATGAAGAACTTCTTTTAAAACGAATTTTTGATTTTTCATGCCTAATGAAATTGTTTTTATAAAACGTAGAGAAAAAGATAAAATAATCAAGAACGCAATTTTTGCTTTTTCTGGTGGTCAGAAACATATTTTGTTGAAAGGAGAAGGTCAAGAAATAACTACCGCAGTCGAAATTGCTGAAATTCTAAAAAATAGATTGTATCCAGGAATCGAAATCGGGAGTATATCTCTTGGAAGTCGTCCTTTTTATGAGAAAAGACAACGGGGAAATTATAATAAAAATAAAAGAGAAAATAACAATCAAAATAAACCAGCTATAATTTCAAATATTGAAATCGAGCTAAAAACTACATCTTTCACATAAATTGTAAATCTATGTCATTTGAGAAATTAGGTCCACTTTTAAAGGAGATTCGTACTCCTGCTGTCTGTGAGGTTTGTCATAATTATATTTATAAAAGAACATATTATGATGAAAACGCAAAAGAAAAAAAGAAAACTGTTTTTGTTTGTAAGAATTGTTTAGATAACAACAATCACAAATAGAAAAGAGCAATTTTTCTTATATTGCAGAATTTTTTTAGCTTTTCTTAGATTTATTTTGTCTATTTTCTAGAAATTTATTCCAATCAAAAGCTAGGATAAAAAACATTATTGTCAATGAGACTAAAAGCATAATTGCTTCAGTTATCACACTTGAAACATCATTAGCCTCTATTCCAGTAGCAGAAATTCCAAGGATTATCAAAATTGGAAGTAAGACATAAAAGGTTGTCGTTATAGTTTTACCCATCCATCCCGCGATAAGACATTTGGTTATGCTAAACTTTTCTTCTGACATTCCTAAAGCGATCCAGAGCGGGTCATCAGGAATAGGAAGAGCTGCAGCAATAAATATATACAGATACATTCTCTTTGGATTATCTAACACTAATTTACCAAATCCTTTAATATGATCGAGGGTTGGAGACTCTTTTCTCTCGGCAATCTTCTTCGCACCTATTCCTAATAAAAAGCTAGTTAATTCACCTAAAGCGGCACCTAATCCACCAGCTATAGCAATTCCCATTATTTCAAGCCAAAATGAGCTATTAACCAAAATCTCAGATATACTTAATCCTTGATTAGAATACCTCAAGAAGATAGAATTGGACAAAGAAAAAAGAACAAAAGGAAACGGAACGGGAAACCCTATACTAGCAGAACCAATTAAACAAATAATTAGTGCTATTAGTAGTGCCCATATATAATTTGATCCTTCTGTAAGATTTACTAAATCTTGTCTTGCTTCGATTATAATCTTATTTACTTCTGGTACGAATAAGAATAATAGAAGATAGATGATTACGGCTAAATAGAATATCAAAAATAAAGATGTTATCTTTTTATCAATTGCCATTAATATTATTCACTACTTTTTTTTCATTTTATATATTTTCGTATTTAATCCATTTATTGCGTTCAAAATTGAGTCAAGATTAGATGTTATTTTCCCAATTTTATTCACTTTATTCGGTAGCTCAATATTATTCTCTAAAACAAATATTAATTCATCAGTTTTAGGATTATATACTAAATCTCCTTTTTCAACTAAACTTGTGGATTTAGAGTTTGTCCCTTCTCTCATACCTAGCCCGGGTAAAGTCCAATAATTTTTTGATCCAAAACTAAATCTTCCACGTAAAGCAAATGGCATTTTCTCTAACACAGAGTCAGCTGATAAAGGGGCGAATATTCGATCTATATAACCTTCTAAATTAGCCACACCGAAAATTTCTATTTCGATGGGTATATCTCCACCAGACATATTCTATTAGAAGAATTAATAAGGATTTATATAGTATTTCAAAACTATAAAATTCTGTTTCGTTTTATTAGATCGTATTAGATTAATTATTATTTTATAATCTAAGGAGCTTGCAATTTCATTTTACCTAAATTCTGTGCAATTTATTAAAAATTCTTAATATGAACATTTAAATATCTAATTGCAATAGAATTTAATGAGAATAGTAAAAAGTATATGCATTGGTTTAAATTTCGTTAATACGGTTTAAACAATAGATTAATTATCGCATATTATTATTAGTTGGTTACGAATTTCCACATTTTTTCACTGCTATTGAAATTTACACTCGAATCCACACTATATTACAAGTAGAGTTATTTTATCTTTGGAGCGGTATTAATAATTAACAATTATTCCCCAATTTATACCCGAAACGATGAATAATTCATTAAAAACTTAGTATGCAAATTGATACTTTGGGTCAAGTAGTAAACCTCTAAAATTCATTTGAGAATAAAGTAATTTTTTGAGGAATCTTGAAATATGATAATTTTCAAAGTATCTTACGTGCGGTATACGTTACGGCTATATAGCAAATAACTTATTACTTTATAGGGAACCTTATTCCGAATATAAAAATTATAAATTCTCAGAAGTTCTAAATTCCGTTGAAGCTTTTCTCAGAGAATTAACATAATTCGGAGTTTACTATTCTCTCTTATTTTTTTCTGTTGAATATGTTTCAAAAAGTTATATATTATTTTTCAATCGTGTTTTAAATAAATGCTATATCTTCATACTCTGTATTTTCCGCATCATCTTTAGAAACGCCTAGCTCCCGTACTACATGATTTAGTTTTAAAACTGCTTCTTTCACGGATTCCTTGTTTTTTGCTCCTGTACAAACAATTTTTCCTGTAGAAAATATTAAGAAAACGGTTTTAGGGTCTTTCATGCGGTATATTAACCCTGGAAAAACTTCTGGCTCATACATGGCATTATCCATCAAAATCGCAGCTAAATTTAAATCTATAAATGTGTGTAAATCTCCACTTGCGACAATATTCTGAATCGTGATTACTGGATTAGCTACGTTAATTCCGGCTTTTTTAATATATTTAACAACTTTTTTGACTCCAGCACTTGCCTCGTCTGCTCTTCTTAGTCCTGTAATAACCATTTTTCCCGTTGAGAATATAAGAAATGTTGACTTTGGATCAGTAATTCTCATGATGAGACCCGGAAATCTTTCGGGATTATACTCTGTATCCTCAAATTGACGGGCGATTTTGGTGAGAACAATCTTTTCGGTAATTTCCATAACAACTGTGGCGACTACATTTTCAATTTTATAGTCTAATTTAAAATTAATTTCATCTTTTTTTTTTTCTTCTGACATATTATTACCTAAAGTAAATAATTCTTAATTAAACATTTCTAACCATTTTTTTAAACGTTTTTTTTTATAGATAATCTTTTTAAAGATATATTACCTTTGAGAATTATTTATTAAATTAATTAATATATTCAAATAACTTTCTAATTAATTAAACGATTGACTTATTTTCTTTAAAAAGAACAGTTATATTTATATTTAAAGGGTTTTATAACATATCTACCTAAATAATATGAATTGAATTATAAAATTTAAAGATATCTTTTTATCTTTTTATCTCTTTTAGCAAAATTAAATATAAAGTAAATTTAACCAACACGTTAATAATTTCTAACTTTTTAACATATTATTGACAACAGTTAGCCAATATGTTGGGAAATTTCATTTATTGGATTATTATCAAGAAATATTTGAGATAAAAATGCGTAAAATCAAAAAAAGTGAAAAGTTATGACCAAAAATTATATAGAATGGAAAAGTAATTACTCTAATAATTTTGTTAGTATGAATAAATTAGAACAACTCGATGTTGATATAAAAACAGTAGAGCAAGTTATTCAAAAATATCCCATGAAACTAAATTCTTATTATCTTAATCTTATTAAAAAAAAAAACGATCCTATCTGGAAACAATGCATTCCTGATTTAAAAGAGTTAACCGATACTAGAGGGGATACTGATCCTTTAAAGGAGGATCAATACAGTCCTGTCCAAGGGCTTGTTCACAGGTATCCTGATAGAGTACTGCTACTTGTCTCTAACAAGTGTGCCATGTACTGCAGATTTTGTACTCGAAAAAGAAATGTTGGAAAGAAGTACACATCCATTAGCGAAGGGAATTTTAAGAAGGCAATAAAATATATAGAATCACACAAAGAGATAAGGGATGTTATCATTTCAGGCGGTGATCCGTTGCTTCTTGACGATGCTAGATTAGAAAATTATATTAAAAATGTTAGAAAAATAAATCATGTGGAAATAATTAGAATAGATTCGAGAATTCCATGTACATTCCCCCAAAGAATAACCTTAGATCTCTGCAATATGTTAAAAAAATATCCTCCTATTTATTTTCTTACTCATTTTAATCATCCCAGAGAAGTCACAGAGGAAGCCAAAAATGCCTGTGAGATGCTCGTTGAATCTGGCGTAGTTATGGGCAATCAATCCGTGCTATTAAAAGGTGTTAATGATGACTCTAAAACACTTATGAAACTTAATCATGAACTATTGAAGTGTCGTGTCCGCCCATATTATCTATATATTCCCGATGCTGTTTGTGGTACTGCTCATTTTTGTGTATCCATAGAGAAGGCTCTTAAAATAATGGAAGAAATGTTTGGATTTACCTCAGGCTTAGCTGTACCACGCCTTATTATCGATCTTGTAGATGGTGGTGGAAAAATTCCGCTTTGTCCCAATAGCATAGTGGAGAGAGTTGATAATAAATACATTTTCAAAAACTTTGAGGGAAAAAAATTTACCTATAACGAAAATTAAGGGATAAATTTTTTATGAGAATAGGAATTGCTGCGGAAAATAGACCTCGAGAGAAGAGAGTCATTTTAAGACCTCAAGAGCTCAGGGAGCTTTCTGGTAAATATGAGGTTTTTGTTGAAAGTGGTGCAGGAAGGGGGATCGGAATAGATGATTCAGATTACCAGAAAGTTCACGCTCAAGTAGTAGAGAAAGAGAAGGTTTATTCATGTAATATTGTTGTAAGAATTAAAGAACCAGTGGATGAAGAACTCAAACTCATGAAGCCAGGAGCCATAATTTTTTCAATGCTCCATCTTCCTGGCAATCGAAATCTAAGAGATTTATTAAAGAAATATAAAGTTATTGGCATACCCATGGAAGAAATTAGAGATCCTTTTGGAATACGCAAGATTGAAGCACTTCATGAAACAGGATATCTTGGCATGAAGAAAGGTTTTGAACTGTGGTTGGCTGCTGGAAGAAATCGAGACCCCTCTAAATGTGTGGTGAAAGTAATGGGTTATGGCCTTGTAGCATGGGGTGCAATAAGATTTGCTGCAAGAAATTTTGCTTCAATCACAGTTCTAAATAAAAAAGATTTTAATGAAATGGAGAACCATATTCCAGGAACAGATATATTAGTTAACGGAATTAACTGGCCCATGGAAGAGCGGGGCAAAACTATTCTTATTAAGAGAGAGATGTTAAAGCTTTTTAAGCCTGGATCAGTAATACTTGATTTAATATCTAATCCTGAGGGCCAATCGCCGATAGAGTCGATGCATCCGACGAGAATAGATGATATTTCCTTTATTATTGATGGCGTGATCCATACATCTTGTTGGGGGTGGCCAGGACTTGATCCAGAAGGAATAACAAAGCGCTATAGTATTCAAGTTGCTCCGATACTTTTGGAGATTGCTAATGGTTTGTTAAATTCTCTTCCGGAATACATTTTAAAGGTTATTGTAAGCCCATAATCCTAATTTTTTTAATCCTTTAAAGATTTAAAAATATGTCTATGTAACATTTTAAAGATATTTTGTACTTAAAATAGCGACTGGACGATTTTCACGAAACTCAGGAGGACTTAATTAATAAGGGCTCTAACTGTATCGAAAAACAAAAATAATACTAAAAAAGTATAGTATCTTCAAAATATGATATGTAAAAATGTGTAACTGATAAAAATGAATAAAAAGATTTTATTTTTAGGAAGGGAAAGTGTTTTATGGTTAGGATTGGATGAAAAACAGAAAGATATTGAGTCTAAACAGGGTTATAGTGATGAAATGTCTTATAT
>SDBS01000629.1_pt1 | contig 34847 bp, 28 predicted proteins | sample 2277091 | NCBI WGS metagenome assembly SDBS01 (sample SAMN10404972, study PRJNA504765) | marine sediment metagenome | isolation source: marine sediment core GS10_PC15, 163 cmbsf | place: Arctic Ocean: Southern Knipovich Ridge | collected 2010 | reverse complement strand
AAACAAAACAAAAGGAAATTACTATTGGAACGGTAACGAGAAAAGTTTTTAACACGGAAAACAAAGTAAAAAACCGTAAAGCCCCCATTTTTTTTACCCCAGCTCAGGGATACTCTAAACAGGATCTTTTTTTAACTATTTTTTAAACAACATCTGTAACAATAAAAACTTAAACCTTTCCCCCCCCCCCCCCAAAAAAAAAAAAACAGGGTGACGGCAAATATTTTCCATTTTTACTTTAGTTTCTAATTATAGATTTCTTGATCCTAGGGTCGTCTAATATGTGTAGTTGTCGCCCGTCTGACTGGGTTTCAAATCATGACCTGCCATCACTGAATTCAAAACTGTAAAATGGTTTATTTTTATCGTATATTTTATCTTTACTAAATGCCAAAATCCCAAGTCTTATATCAAATAATCTACATTTATCCAATAGTTCTCGAGACCAAGGTAAAGGGGTCAGTTCATTGCTGGATTCCACCATGGATGGCTCCTGAAGCCCTCAGCCTCAGTTTTCTCGGCTAATTTATACGTAATTATAACACAAACTTTATTTATATGCGTTTCCTATACACCAATACACATGGATGTGGTATATATGCCCATGGTTAAACCTTTAATGCATATATTGCGGACGTTGCCATTCAAAATAGACGTGTCGTTAAGTAACACGGAGTTCGGAACTCTAAATGCTTTGATTGGAATAGACGGAGGGAACGCATATAGGGTCTGGCAAAATTCGGGTTTGAAGCACTATCCAACAGTTCTACGAGCGCTAAAGAAGCTCAAAGGAAAGGGCCTAGTTGATGTCTTAGAAAAAACCGGCGAACGTGGTGAAAAGTTTTATGTTCAAACATTTCTAGGAACGTTGGTTCCTCCAATAGTAAACCAAAATACCAAAAAGGTCTTCAATCTACTAGCCAAGAGATCTGTTAGATTTGAGGAATTGGTCCTTTCGGAAATAGAGGAAACAAAAGTCTATGAGTGGGCGGTCGAGACGGTTAGTGAGCTTGCAAAAAGCCCGAAAGCAGACGGCTCTCAAAACTTGAACAAAATTTTGGAGCGTTTAGTCTTTGATGATCTAGGTTCAATAATAGTTGGTGTTTTGAATTATCGGGAAAATGAAACGGAGTTGTCTGAAATACTAACCTTGTTAAAACATTTTGCAACTGTGAGCTGGGTGAAGAATCTTATCGAAATTCATTTGAACGAAATGATTGATGATGTAAATAAAGATCAAAAAAACCTAGAAAGATTCAAACAAGAATTGTCAGATTAGCTACTCAAAAATCGTGGGAAAGACTTTTTTCAGAATTACAATCAATTACGAGTCCAATTCAGTTGATCAACAGATAGTTTGGAGTATAACTGATCGGTACACGTCAGAAAATCATTTTGTCCAGATTCCTCTTCCGAATCCGCGGTACACAAATCCTGCCTTTTCTGCCTTAATGGGATCGACAACTTGTCCCATATCAACGATGGCTGCAGGCTGATTCATTAGCATCTGGATTCTCCGCAGATTCAATCGTGTGAAACGATCATGCGCCACTGCCACAATTAAGCAGTCTGTTCCCTCAACAGTCTTCGATAAACTTGCTTCAGCAGTGTAACCCATACTCAACAGTTCCTTTTGAGAAAAGAAAGGGTCATAAACTCGAACCGATACGCCACTCTTTTTCAAGCGGTTCACAAGTTTCTTTGTAGCAGAATTAGTTGCTTTCTTTCTGTTCGGGAGAGAAGAGATGCCGAAGACTGAAATTTTGGCTCTCCTTAAAGGCTTTTGGCACGATCGCAGAGCATCTCTTACCAAACGTATTGCGTGATCCAGCGTCTCATCGTTTATTTTTGCAGACAGCGACAACATGCGAAGCTTAACATCCACCGCTTCTGCCTCTTCAACCAGAAAATACGAATCTCTTGATGTGTGAAGTCCAGCCATCCTTGAAAACTTTAGCGGATTAATGATGTTCCGCACTTTAACAAAGTCTATTCCCGCGTTCTCGCAAAAATGTGCAAACTCGTTTGCGAAAGCAATGTTAACGTCTTTGTATGCTTCTTCAAGTAGCTTCACGGCTTCTGCTGTCTTTATGTTTTTTACCCGAACGATTTCTCCCTTCGTGATTGCCTCCAGAAGTAGGCACGTAACTTTCAAGCTTCGTTTGGTGATGCCGCCAACAACCTTTGTACCGTTAGATACATCCTTTGAAGGATGTGTTGAATTATTCAGTGTAGAAGAATATGCCAGACCAAAGTCTGTTCCAGCCTCTAACCCGGAGGCGTTTTCAAGAATTTCCTTTGCCAAGGTTTCGGTTATACCTGGACCTATGGTGTTCTGGAAAATAATCAAAGAACCGGAATTTAGGCTCATACCGACATCTCTGCATGTCTTTTCGAGTCTTGAATAATCAGGTTTCTTCTTTTTGTCAAGAGACGCTGGGACGCCAATTATTAGTATGTCGCTTTCTGAGACCGCCTTTCTGAGGTTGGTTGTTGCCCTAAATTGGCTATCTTTTATACGTGACTCTATGAACTTGCGGAGATCAGATTCAGTGAAAGGAGACTTTCTTCTCTGTAATTGGTGAACTGTGATTCTGCTAGAATCAACACAAATAACATTGAAGCCTGCTTCGGCAAAAAGGCAAGCGGTAACTAAACCAGTTCTTCCGCAGCCCACAACACAAACAGTGTATTCTCGCCTCTTCTCCGGCGATTCCAAGTCTTTGCCTGCAAGCTTCATGATCCTAGACATTTTTTCTCCTTCACCCAATTGATTGCCTGTGTTATTAATACGTGGCGAACATTTTTGTTGCAAGCAGACTAAATAGGCGAAAAAACATGTTGGCTGAAGTTAACAAGAAACTGTAAAACATTCGGGCTTAAATTATCCGTTTGTGTTCTGGAACGTTCTCGGTGACCTCTTTGGATGGGCAAACGGTAACGTCTCTGGAGAGTGTAACGTTGTCTCTGATTGTCACGTAATCGCCGATTACGCATCCTTCGCTGATTTCTGCGCCTCTGCCTATTGTGGCTCCTTCTCCGATAACCGTGCCCCTTACTGAAGCATTATCCGAGATTGTTACCTCTGGGAAAACCACAGAATTTTCTAAGGTAACATTTCTGCCCAAAACCACGTCTCTCCCGATAACTGCGTATGGACCTATTATTGAGTTCTGCCCGACGTTAACTCCCGCGTCAAGCCTAACCGGATCGCTGATTTGTGCTCCTTCCTCTACGTTAACGTCCTTTCCGAGAAACCGCTTTTTTGGTTCCGCGTCAAGCAATATCCTGTTTGCTCTTAGGTAATTCCGTGGTTTTCCGATGTCAATCCAAATTTCTTTGAATTCATGACCGAAAAGTTTTCCCTCTTTTGCCAATTTCGGGAATACCTCACGTTCGATCGAGACAGGTCGCCCGCTTGGAATGTAATTGAAGATTTTGGGGTCTAGCACGTAGACTCCGGCGTTGATGAGGTTGCTGGGGGCTTGTCCACTAGGAGCTTTTTCTATGAACTGTGTCACTCTGTTCTCTTCTGTTAGTTTTACAGTTCCGTATCTGCTGGGGTCTTCGACTCTGTAGAGCGCTATCGTCGCAACTGCGTTCGATTCTTTTTGCTTCTTTAGTAGAGCCGTGTAATCGATTGTGCTGAATATGTCGCCGTTCAGGACCAGAAACGGTTCTTCATGCCCAATTAGTTCCTCAGCGTATTTGATGGCTCCGCCTGTGCGCATGGGCTTCTTTTCCTTGGAATATGAGAGTTTCATTCCATGTGCTGATTCGCCGTAGCGTTGCATGAAAACTTCAGCCATGTATTTTACCGCCAAAGTAACGCCGTCTACCCCTGTTTCAGCCAGCCTTTCTAAGGTCCAATCTAGTAGCGGTTTGTTTAATATTGGAAACAGAAGCTTCGGTCTGGTGCAGCTGAGAGGTCGAAGCCTAGTTCCGATGCCTCCAGCCAAGATTATTGCCTTCAATCCAGTTCAGTCCTGAACAACTAACTGTGAGATTCGCAAGTAAAAGTTTTATGAACGTTTCTGGGGTTCCTAGGCTTAGCAAGAACGTAAGGTGACGTTCGGCTGGATAAGCTTTAATTTCAGGCTTACAGGTATGTTATCTCTTGTTGCTTTAGGATGCGGGGGTTGCCAAGCCAGGTTAAAGGCGCAGCCCTGAGGCGGCTGTCCCGTAGGGGTTCGTGGGTTCGAATCCCACTCTCCGCACCAATGTTTTTGCAAAAGAATCCTGATTTGCGATTATTTCTGTACTAGTAACATCATTCAACCACAACGTTATTTCAACATACACGCAAGCCCTATCACTGCTGTGTCATTTTTAACCTTCAAAACATGCCACACGTCATAATTTGATAACAGAAAATAGGGGGAGAGGGCTGCACAAACGGTTGAAGTTTGGTGTGTACGTGTGGTCAGATTCAAGAGAGATTAGAACATATAGACAAATGTAGGATGGTCTCCGCCGCCACCGCCACCTTTCATACCCTTATACAAGAAATGTTTTTCGGCATTTCGGGCAATAGTTTCGGTATCCGCTTTCCATTCATGCCAATACATAGGATTACCATGTTTACTCCTACGCCGTTCGGGATCATCAGTAATTCCAATAGTACAAGCTAAATAGTTAGAGACAAAATTTTCGATAGCTTCTATTATTTCCGATTTGTTCATAACACGTCTTTTAAAATTGTTGGAATCTGAATTTATATATTTTTAGGCTCAATTAATGTAATATATTCACATTTTTTTCAAAATGTAGCGTAAAACTTCTATGAGTTATATTATTAAAAAAGATTTATAAAATTGCCTCCAATTTCCACGATAAGGTTGTAAATGGAAAAACATTAGCCAAATATTATTTCAGTTACTGGTGTAAACGGTTTAGCATCTACGTTTTGATGACCTTTAATTGTCAGAATACTGCACCATTTCTTGTTGATTGAAATAACCGTTGTTACTCAATCCTCCCTTTTTCATTCAGTTTTGCCTTTAGATAATATCTCTCAAACCTTGGAGTGATCGGGTCTGGACAGCTACACATCCAACCAATAGATGACTTCAATTTATGCCATAGCGCTCTTTGACTTTCTGCATAGCAACTGCGGCTGCATCTTCCATAATCTTACAGGCAATTTCATGCACTTCTTTTGTTTGGATGGACGCATCAAGGAGGAGCAGTGCACTATCGGGAGGTAAAGGTTCTTCCAAGCCAATATAAGCTTCAGGCGGTTCAAGTTTGCTGTGAACAAGATAGTGGATTTTACATTTTATCGCCATTCGTCTTATGGCTTTTTTCATTCTTTCTGAAGAGTAGTTGAATTCCTTTACGCCGTAGTTGATTATGTCGGTTTCTTTTGTGTTCCCATATTTGTATAAGTATGAAATAATCTCTTTTTCTATGTCCATGTGGTTTCCCAACAGTCTTATTCCAATAAGCTTGAAGGTTGCCTCAAACATTTCTTTAGTGAATTTTATTCCCCAGGCTAACCCAATTTTAAGATAAAACAATATTAATTGTTTTAATATATAAAGCGGTTTATAAAATATTTGTGATATGTATATAATACAAATATTTTTTTTTATAAATCGTACAAAAAAGCGACCAACAACCGCGATTAACGTAAATTAATGGATATAAAAAAGGGGCTGGACATTACGTCATGCAGAGTATATTCGCACCGTTTTTGGTTCACACATTTTTAATGCGATTTTTCGTCAAGTCCAAAAATACAAAAATTTTTCTGATTAGCGCTTGCCAAGTTTTCAGATAAAAAGGTTGATAATTATAACTAAAGTTTACAAGTTACTAATTGATATACCTAATAAGACATAGGCAATTTCTAAAGATAAAGGTTTTCGTGAAAAAGGTCGATAGTATAAATTACAAGCTGTTATTTATTAATATTGAAATACCAAAGCTAAAATGAGATTTTTTTGTAGAACATTCCTTCTGGTTAAGAAATCAAAATAAATTGTTGTATTTTAGAATCAATTCTTTCTACGAAGTGAATCTACGTCATAAATAACTCTTTCAGATACACCAACAAAATGTCGGGCTAAATCTTTTGATATTGGAACATCTAAGTGGTAATCAGAATCACCTCTTTTCAATTTCAAAGAATTTAGTTTTGTACCAATTCGTCTATCGCTGTCCATTAGGGCATTTCCCACAGCAGTATGTACATTGTGATCGTCGGGAAAATTAAAACCTAATTGTTCCAATTTATTTTTAGTATATAAAAACGCGGCATAATATGCTCTTCCGATGCAAGTTCTCCAGGTATTTTCCTCATCGTAGTTCTTATCTTGAATCAAATTTTGGGCTAATTTTAAGAATTTTCTCGGTTTAAATCGTTTATGTCGAGGTTCGTACAAGAATATGCCTTCTCAAATTACCTCAATATTAGTGAAAGTATTTCTGTTTATTTCCTTTCGTTCATCATCAGATACATTTAGGTTGTCTATAACGCTTTTCAAGACTAGTTCAACTTTGTCCCATAGCTTCATTTTTTCTTCAAAATTGTTAGTTGAAGCGATGATGTTTATCATAGTTCTTTCCGTAGTAGGATAAAATGAATCTGTCTGTATTGAAAAAATGAAGGAAAGATCATTTTGTTTGAAAATTTTTCTAAATTTTGATTCAATTGCACTTATGAATATTTCAAATGAAGGATTTTTTACTATTTGGTTTATTACTTGATTATTGAATTCGATTAGCTTATACTTTTTAGCAACATCTTCAGGTTTAATTAGTGGTGAAGAAGACATTTGTTTTCGAACTATTACATTTGGTTCATTTGGAACTGGTTTTTTAATCGATTCGACATCTAGAGCTGTTCTGGGAAAAAATCTAATGTATGCTTGATTAGAATGTCCATTTGAAGGTCGTAATGTTTTATCAGTAACAGCTGATCCATTCCATTTAGTTCGAATTTTTTCCAAATCTTGAATGAATTTAACTTTCTGTCGAAGGGAAGCATGAGATCTTTTTCCATATCGTTTCTCCATTAATTCCTCGTGTCTAACTGTTATTGGTGAAGGGAGATTTGGGAGCTTTAAATTGGTTATCACATCAGGGAGTATTTCTTTCTCTATTATGCGTGTAATTTGATATGACACTTCATCGGGAGTGAGATCTAGTGCAGTGTCAGTAATTTCAGCTATTAATTGATGTTGAACTGATGGCATTTTACTTCACTTCTTGTTCTAAAACTTTAGCAACAGTATCAGATATTTTCTTTTTTGTTTCTTCACTTATGGATACTTCTCTATCTTCTTTTATTGGGATAAATTTAGGTCTTTCCATAAATCTGATATATGAATAACGCCATTCGGAAAGTAATTTTACGAGTAGATTTTCAACTTCTTTCTGATCTACAGGATCTTTTTCTAATACTTCAGAAACATTATCAATATGCGGAAATATCGATTTTTCAATAAAATCTTCTCTTGCGGACCCATAATATTCTGCATATCCATAGTACAACCCCAAAGAACCTGTCAATGCCATAGCATAGAAATCATCAAGGTTTGCTCCATGAACCTTAAAAATTCGTTCCATTTCAGAATTCATACCGTGTAAAAATTGATTATTATTGATTAACAAAATATTTTTTTCATTTTTGAGCATATCTATTAACTGAACGAAAGCCATATGACTAAAATCAAAATTTTGACTATAATTATTTTTTTCATGCTCGTTTTGTTGATGTTCCATCATGGAAATACGGAATCTGTGATAATTAACCCAAACTATTTCGAGTTCAATGTCATCATCAATTATTGATCTAATGAAATTATCTCCAAAAGATTTTGCCGTAGTAAAAGTAGTCAATTCTTTTTTTGCCTTCATTACCTTGTAAATCAATGCCATATCTTTAAGAAAGAAACCAACTATGATAAATTTACTTTTATCAGCAAAAATTGCATCCGTTATTATTCTATTTGAAAAAACGTTCATATTTCTAAAATCTTCATTCTTGAAAGCAGAATAAATTGCTTTCATATCTTGTTTTATTATTCTAGAAATATCCATTTCCATCATACTCTTAAAAAGATATCAAAATTACTGAATATAAGACTTGTTTAGCGTAAATCTGATTTATGGGGCAACTAAGAATCAATGTTCAAATTAGTTAAATTAAGTGTTAGTTCGAAACAATCGAATTATAATCCATAAAGTATCAACCATCCGTCTTCCAACTTCCAATATAGATTTGTTTTATTTGCTAATTTCTCTAATTTCTTTAACGGAACACTTTCAATCCGAGCGCCTTTGCGAACTGTGACCTTTAATCTTACCACGTTCTCGGAACTAATTTCGGCTTTTGTAATTACTTCGCTAGTAGAAACTATTCTTGTTTCAGGCTTTGTCTTTTTTTTAACCTTAGGTTTCTTTTTTTGCTTACGAGCCACAGTAAATACCCCGTGTATTGTGTAAATTTGGAGATATTTAATACTTTCTTGCCCCGTGTATATCTGATATTAGCGCCATTTTATTTACTTATTTTATTTGAGTTATGCATACGTATAGTCAAGACGGGGGCTCGGTTGCGAAATTACGTGTGAACACCTTTTTAGTAAAAAGGTGTAGCCAAAAACTTCTGAGTTGTTAAGTCAGGTTACAAGTTACTGCCAACCCCCTTCGTCCACCTTAGCCACTGTAAAGCAGTGGCTAGCCAGCCCCCCTTCCCGAGCGGGAATAAGGGGGGCTCTTTTCAGAGAATGGCATGCAAGTTAATGTCGTGCTACAAGACTTAACGACGAATTGACTGCTAGTTGCAACCAAAAGAAGCAAGCCACAATAAACCGACTCAAAAAGAAGGAGAGTTCAGGCTTCGCCTTTCTTCTCCTTCCCGCAAAAAAATGAACAGCCTAAACTATTCCACCATTATTTTTGGACTTGTTTTCTTCTTTTCGTGAGTCTTGAATTTCTATTAGAGCTTTGACTGCTTTATCGTAAGCAATTGGGGCATCAAATTTTAGTTGAGTCAGCAGAACTTTCATTAATTCTAAAATGTTTTCCGCCATGCCTTCATCCATTTCTTGGATGTCTTTTTTCATTGTTTGATTTTCTTCTGAAATGGTTTTTGTTATCGTTTGCTGAACAGTTAGGTCTTCTTGAAGTTTAGTTACAGCTTTTTTGAGGGTTTCAATGGTTTGGGTTTGAACTTTAGGTTGTTGTTTTATTGTTAGGAACTTTTTGACTTTGATGAACATTTCTCCCAATTTCACGGTTGTCAAGTATGTGTCGTCAGATTGTGGGATTGTCTTTCCTACAAGTTTTTTTCCCGCAGTTAATCCAATTCCTGAGTCAATAGAGGCTGAGAGAAGCATTTTTCTAAAACAATGAAAAGTCAAACTCTTGCCATTGTTCACTTTTAATCCTGCTTTTTTTGCCAAATCTTTTAGTAAATTTCCCATTTGTGTTCGGCTTATTGCTCTTGGGTTGTGTTGGCTAGATGGGAACAAGTATGGATTTTCTTTGGGTAATGTTTCTAGGTATTTTTTGAGTAATTCTACTGTTTCTTGGCTGAGAAATCCTGTTGCGATTACGTCTTCTTTGTCCGTCATTATGTCGAAGCTAATTGGGGCTTTAAGCGAAAGGTCGGGTAGGTCTTGTTTTTGTATTTTTAAAAAGTCAGAGACTCTAAGACCTAAATCAGTTGCCATACTCAGAATTACTCTTTCTCGGAAGTTAGCGATTTCATACATTTTTCGGACATGTTCAATTGTTAGGGGGAAATTTCTTTGGGTTTTGACTGTTCGATTAATGCTTGAGCCGTTTCTTACTTTGATGTCCATTTGATAGTATCTAAAAAGCTGACGTAGTCCGTTTGTTAGAGATTTTGCTGTGTTTATTTTGTAGCCTTTATCTAAAAGGTGGGCGTGAAATCGTTCTATTATCTTTGAATAGTTTGAAGCTCTGTTTTTGTAAGTAATTAAGTCTTCATTTGGTCTTTGAGTTAGGTCGTCTTTGCGCTCTTGCAGAACTTGGTCAGGGGTTTTTCCATACCATTCGAAAAACTTTTTCAATCCCATTTTGTATATTTTCTTTGTGCCTTTCGATGGAAGGCTATCCAAAAACTCTTGGACGCTCATGTTCAATCCCAATTTTTTCTTACCTCTTTTATGTTTTAGAGGTATATCAATATTTGGATTGCAAACTTTAATTTATGTTACAAGGCTGTTTTCAACATACTGCTATTATTAGACTTCAAATATCAGCTGACTTGAACGAAGTCGCCTTCGGAGGTGTCTCCGATGGTAATGTCCCCTCAGAGACTCTTCGTAACATTTTTGCTTACCGCATCTGGTCGCAGCCTTACCCACGTCCTTGAGACGTTTTGTTCACTCATAATCAAAACTGTTCACTTGTTCGTTCACTTTGATTGAGGAGCCAGTAGGATAGTGATACATGAGGGGTTTTTAGGAATATGTAAATGAATGAACAAATATAGTGAACAGAGTGAACACAGTGAACGCCGCGAAGCCGAGAAGAACGATTTCTGAAGCCGCAAAAGAACAGGCCTTCAACCTTTGGCTTGGAGGATCGTCCTACAGACAAATTGTTGCATCGACAAAAATGAGCATGGGCACCATCAACAAGCTAATTGAGAACGCTAAAGCAGCCATCCCCGACCTAGATGAGCTGCGAGCCCTCAACAGAAATTTAAGGGATAGTGGATGCAGTTTCCATGATGCAATTAGAGGTGGGAAACTCCTTGAGGAAATCAATTTACTCAACATCAGCCTAGACGAATTAGCCAACTACAATGCCCTTGCTAAAAGGATCTCGGACGAGAAAGGCGCCCAGACCTTTGACGCCGCAATGAAATTAATCGTCCTAGAGAAGAAGACAAAAAAACCCTGCGAAATTTTGATTAAAGAATTCGAAGCCTTATCCTTGAGAATAGATGCTGAAAAAGGGTCCATGGACGCCTTGATCATTGAACACAAGGATCTCGAACAAAAAATCTCATCAATTAAGGATGTGTTTTCGGCTCAGGGGCTCACCTGGAAAGAGGGCCTAACGATTGTAAAAAACGTTAAAGACCTGAAGTCCGAAGTTGAGCTGCTGACAAATACTTTGGGCGCTTTTCAATTTGACGTAGAAGAAGCGGAGAAGAAAATAGCCGACATTGAAAACAAAAGAGGACAACTAAAAGCTTCGATAAATGCATTCGAAAAAGCGAACATCGAACTGAGAAAAAAACACACATTCTATTCAACGTGGATGCAGTACGAAGCCCCACAAATTTGGCAACACCAAACAGAACTCGAAAACAACATGAAGAAACTGAAAACACAACTCGAGCAACTCAACGAAGAAAAAGTGTCCATGGATGAACAGAAGAAAATTTTTGGACAACAAGAACTGAAGCTTTCAAAGAACATTACAGACCTTGAGTTCCTGAAGGAAGACCTCACAAAGAAATGTGAAGACATGGTTGCAACAGCGAAGAGTCAAAAGGCCGCGTTTGATGTTGCCGGCCAGGAAAGCCTTGAAAACGCTAAAGAAAGGGCGAAAGGGATCGTGATGGCAGCCGAAGATAAAAAAATCAAAATCCTAGCAGGTATAACAGCGGAAAAAGATGAGCTGCAAAAAAAGGCTGAAATACTGAAGGCTGAAAATGAACTTCTTGAAGGCGCTGGATCTCTAATACTCAACGAGCTGCGCGCGGAAAGAGAAAAAATTGAAGCCATACAGGGAGAAAAAAACCCTTTAAATATCTGGCTCCCCAGCGAATAGCATTATCCCCCAATTAGACTCTTCGTCAAAAATTCATAAAACATTTGTCAATTATGGTAAGCCTACAAAAGAGGCTTACAACTGTAAAGGAGCTTTAAAAAGGCTCATAGTTTACTAGGTGACGGAAAAACGCTTAATCTGACAATTTTTGCTTTCCACAACCTCTCGTTTCTTTACCTCTAACATAGAGATGAAGAAGAACTACATTAGAATAAGGTTTGGACGTGACAACCGTGTTGGACACAACTGGGAAGCAGTGGTTGAATGGTTCATAGATAAGTTTACTGAAGGCGCAGATGTTTGCTCTTTTTTTGCGGCGTGTCTATTTTGGGGGTAGATTTTTGAGGGTGTCGGATTAAATTATTTGTTGGGAGAAGATGTATCATGAATGTTGTTGAAGCGATTAAGAAGAGAGCAAGTGTGCGAAGTTACTTGGATAAGCCAATAGAAGATGAGAAGTTGAATGCTGTTTTGGAGGCTGGTAGGCTTGCGCCTTCTGCAGGAAATCGACAAGAGTGGAGATTTGTTATTGTTAGAGATAGTGAAGTTAGAAGAAAGCTTGGTGAAGCGGCTAATGGACAAAGTTTTGTTGGGGAGGCTCCGGTTGTGATTGTTGCTTGTGCGGTTACTGATGGGCATGTTATGAGTTGTGGGCAACCCTGTTATCCGATTGATGTTGCTATTGCTTTGGATCACATTTCATTGGCTGCTGTTGAATATGGTTTAGGAACTTGCTGGATTGGCGCTTTCAATGAAGGAAAAGTGAAGGAGATTTTGGGAATTCCTGAAGAAGTTAGGGTTGTGGAGTTGATGCCCATCGGCTATCCTGCCTTTCAGACAGTGAAAGAAAAGAATCGACTGCCATTTAGCAAAATCGTAAAACAGTGCCATTGGTAACTAAATACTTTGAAGAACACATAAGGCTCACGTATAGACTCTTCGTGAACTATTTGCGCGTTATTGCTCGCGCTAACAGAGTAATTATAACGTAGAAAACCGAGACGGGGGCAGACGTGATATGAAAGTAGGAATAATATACAGCAACAAGCTGAAAAACTACGATTTCGGGCCGGGACATCCCTTCAGAGGTGACAGATTTAAAAGTTTCATGTCCTACTTCAACACAACGCTCAACAAAAGCGGCAAATTCGAAGTCTTTCTGAATGAAGAGCCTGCAAGCGATAAAGATCTTGAGCTTTGGCATACAAAAGATTACATCCAAGCAATGCAAACAGCGTCCGCGGGCGCGGGGGTTTCTAACCTGTTGAGGTACATAAGCGAGGACAACGTGAATCCCACAACAAGACAATTCCCGGAGGGCATAGAGCCCGCAGCCAGAGTGATTGTCAAAAATTCCATGCTTGCTTGCGAACTTGTTCAGGAAGGAAAATACGAGAAGGCCGTGTCGATTGGAGGGGGACTGCACCACGCCAAACCCAGTTATGGGGAAGGCTTTTGCGTATACAATGATGTGGTTATATCTGCTAAGCATGCAATTAGAAAGTATTCTTTGGAAAGAATTTTGATTTTGGATACAGATGCGCATGCGGGAAACGGAACCTGTCAAGCTTTCTACTCAGATCCTAGAGTACTCTTTGTAGATATACATCAGAAGTGCATTTATCCCGGCACAGGCTACGAAGATGAAGTTGGAGAAGGTAAGGGAAAGGGATACACGGTCAATGTGCCGCTGCCGCCCTACGCAAGCGATGAGGCTTACAAGTTCGTATTTAATGAATTAATCTTCCCTTTGGTGGAGGAGTTCAATCCAGAGCTTGTCATAAGAAACGGTGGTTCTGATCCCCACCCCAGCGACGAGATAACCGAGCTAGGATTGACTCTAGACGGGTTCAGGTACATAGGAAAAAGCGTGAGAGAAATTGCAGAGATATGCGATGGCAAAGAGATTGACCTAATGTGTTCAGGCTACAAACCACAGGTCTTGTCAAGGGCGTGGTCAGCTTTGATTTCAGGATTGGCTGGAGTTGATATCGGCTTGGAGGAACCATTTCCGTTAAGAACTGAAAAAACTCAGATGCTTGGAGAGGTGAAAAATATGGTCAAGAAAGTGAAGAGAAACCTGAAACCGTATTGGGGACGCTTCTGAAGCTATGCGTGCGCTTTTGCTTGATCTAGTAGATTATTCTAATCTGTGGATTTGATGCAAGTTTACGAAGAGTCTTGAGGGGATTGACGCGCGCATACGGTTTCAATCACGTTTAGTCGTAGTATATCAGTTCTTTTTCCTTGAGGTTTTTGTGAAGTTTAGCAACCGCTTCGTAAACGTCTTCTTCTTTCGTGGCTCCTGTGCAAACAAGTTTTCCGGTGGCGAAGAGAAGAATCACAACTTTTGGTTCATCCATTCTGTAGATTAGACCGGGAAACTGTTCGGGTTCATACATGGTTCTGTCGAGACTGTAAGCAGCTTCTTCCAGCTCTATTCTCCCCAAAAGATTCGCTGAGGCAACCATGTTCACTACTTTGATTTCGGGTTTGCCAGGGATGATTATCCCGCTCGTCTTCAGTTCCTTTACAACCTTCTTAATTGCTTTCTTTGCTAATTTCTCGGACTTGGCTCCGGTGCAAACCATCTTCCCCGTACTGAAGATTAGGATGGCTGTCTTTGGCCTTTTTATTCTGAAAACTAGACCCGGAAACCGTTTCGGATTATACTCAACCCATGGATTCCCCTTAACAATCGCATTCAAGTCAAACCTTTGATTTAAAGTTGCAGTAGCCACAACATTTTCGATGCGAATGGAATCGTTAACATCAACCACTTATAAACCCCCTTTCAACATTAAGATTTAAGGCGTGTCATTTAAATGGTCTTGGTTGATTAACGAAACAATTCAGGTTGTTCTGTATGAATCGGAATTATATTAGTCGGATTGATCGCCTTTATCATCTCTTTTATTTCATCACCTGATGCATGTCCTGACGCATGAGTGGAGTATTCTTTGATGCCGAAATGAGAGAGCCAATTTTTCTTCCTTTCTTCATCAAGTTCCATTTCATCACAAAAAGGATCGCAAGATGATTTTATCCAAACAGCATTTTTTGGTTTGATGTCCGTGAGTTGATTCAATTCCCACATATTCATTGAAATTACATATTTCAGGGGTTCTTTACACAGTTCTTCAGAAGTGATCGAGTTTTCTCTTCGGATGAAATCTCTTTCCCATTTCGAATAATCTTGATCCACAAGTTTACATTCAATTGATGGTTTACCAATTAATCCCCAACTTTTCTTTCCAACAAAAATCTTAACATCATCTAAAGAGAATGGACTAGATTCTCCTAAAGACTCTAACAAATAAGCGAGCTTCAAATTAACAACAAATTCACGTTTATTTGCTTTCACAGATTTAAAGATTGTATTAACACGATCCAAATCTCTTGCCGGATGCTCAACGAAAACCAGTCCTTTAGAGTCTGAGATAATTTCTGTAATCTTTTCTTTAACATCTTCTTCACTATCTTTTGTTGTGGAGTCTATACGGGTTCCTTCACATAGAAGCCATTTAGGCTTCGCCAATTTTGCCTTTTCAACAAATCTTTCACTTTGTTCACCCTTTGAACCGTGAAAACGAATGTCGCCAGTGTAAACAAGATTTCCTTCGTCACTGTAAACAATATATCCACATGCACCAGGAAGTGAATGATCGACAGGAACCATCTCAACTTCTAAATCTTTTATTTTCTTTTTGGTTTCTGGTTCCATTATCCTAAAATCTCTTTCATGGACAAAATCCTTGTTTCTTTTAGTAACCCTTGATAATCCACCTTTTTTGTTTTCATAAAATTGGAAAGCCTCACAGGCAGTGATAAAATCTGATAATGGACTACTTCCGGTCTCTTCAAGACAATGCATTATTGCCTTTGTTACTCGTGAACAATATATTGGAATGTCAAATCGAAGAAAATGAATGTAATGTGAATGATCAGCATGCGCATGTGATAGAAACACTGCGTCAATCTTTCTTTCCTCTTCCTTTCGACCCATATGTCTCAGATAATCTTCCCGATACAGACCTTCAATATCGGGCAGAAGACCTAATTCAAAGAAGTCAGTAAGTGCAGCACATTTGCGGGGTTGAAGAAATTCTGAGAAAAACTTTGATGCTTGTTTGAAACTCATCCCAAAATCCAAAAAAATTCGTGTGTCTTTATGTTCAAGTAGGATTTTGTTGCCACCTATCTCGTTTTTTCCACCAAGCACAGTAATGTTCATGACAAGTCACATACAATGGTTTATAGTACAATTAGCCTAAAAACATTTCAAAAAACCAGTTCTTAATGCAGGTGATGCTAAAAAATCTTAATGAGGTCATCAATAGTTTCAAGTTCGTAGTCTACTCTTCCTTCTTCAGCTTCAGTTTGTCCATATTTTGCAATAGCCGTTTTTAATCCAAGAAGCTTAGCCGGAATTAAATCCCGTTTAATAGAATCTCCAACCATTAAAATCTCGCAGTTAAGCAGATCTGGAACTTGTTTCTTGAGTAATTCAATTCCCAACTTTAACGGTAAACCAGTATGCTTCTTTTGGTTGGTATCTTCAAAACCAATAACAAAATTGAAGTAATGCTCTATCTCCATAAGCAATAACCGTTGATAAGCCTTGGTTTTTGGAGCATCAGTCACTATAGCTATGACCAAGCCCTTCTCTTTTAATTCTTGTAGAACCTCTTTTACGTTTGGATAAGGTACAATCTGCTTAGTTTTGGTCTCCAAATACTTGTTTATTGCGGCAGCTAATATTTTATGATCGAAATTACCTGTTTCCTTCAGAAATTGTGTAAATGCAACGTCAGACTCCAAACCCAGCTTAAAGTAGGTTTTCATCAATTTGGAATAAGCTCCTTTTTTATCCATTTTCAATCCAGCAGATATCATAGCTTGAACGGCAGCCTTGCAGGATTCTTTTTTCATCTGCATAAAATCAATAAGTGTGTTGTCCAAGTCAAAGAAGATCGCTCTTATTTTTTGCATTGTATCTCTATTTCAGTTTAGATGTAAATTAAGTTTAGTGATAAAAACGAAAAAATAACACCATCACTTGGCATAGTTTTTTTAATTAAAACCAACAAATATTTTTTAGCTGATTATCATGTCTTCTGCTGATTTATCTCGCATTAAACCTCTACTAATAGATTATGTTGCGAAAAGCTAAGCTTATAACATCTACTAAACTGAAATCAACAATTTCAGAAAGTGTAATCTCAATGTGCATGCGAATATTAATGATATTCACGTGTTAGTTTGTAGAATCCATTTCTAGGTTCGTATATTATTCCCGCTAGTCTACAATCATTCAACAACTTGCTCATTTCCAAAGCAGATTGTTCCGTTTCTCCCAGGATGATTTCCTTACTTACACCGTTTTCTTTTGACGAATGATGTTTTCGCAAAATCCGTATAATGTCTCTGTATTTAACTCGCAAAGAAACCATTTTTTGTTTTCCAATTAAGGGTTCTGTCAGTAAGTCTTCCCAAATTTCAATTACATACTCGAAATTCCACTTGAAATAATCCTCAAAAACGTTAGTCACCAAATCCATATCGATAACGTTGACGTTCTTAGCACGAGCATATGCTAGACATTGGCGTAAAATTGAAGTGGGTCTAGCGTTGTAGTTGGCGTCTAGAAACCCATAAGTTGCTAATTGGTTTGGAGGTAAATCCCAGCTTTCAGTTAATTTTTCTAATCCAGTAACAATTGTTGTAGTTGATTCTTCAAGATTCTGGATAATTGGAGTTTTCAAGTGACTAGTGATTAAATAGCGTAGAGTGTCGTATTCGTCAATATCTGGTCTCCAACTATTTATCGTAGTTCTTTCAGGCGTTACTGTGGGTATGTCACTAAGGCTGCATTGTGGATCCTCTATTGAAAGAGGCCTGTCATTCATACTGAATAAAGACAGGGATGTTTCGTTAAAGCCAGATACATTGTGAGTGAGAAGATTCTCTGTAACTTTAGACAAAGGTTTGTCGGCATCACCAGAAAAGTAGTTGTATTGATAACGCATTCCAAATTTTCCAAGCTCTGTAGTAATTGTACAAAGCTTTCCCATACCTTTCGGAATCCCTCTCTGAACTTCTTTTACTACTTTTCTAGGAATACCTGATTTAGTAGAATCGTATAAAGTGGCATTTACTCCACCAGCGCACCCATGAATGGTAGGCGTACTTATTGTAGTAAAAGCGAGAAAATCCTCAATCCTTGGCTCTAATCCCTCAATTCGAGAAGTTAGATTCTTTTTAAAATCCTCAAAGCCGATGTTTTCTTTTGGAAGTCTGAAATTTGGATTGGCATATTTCCAGCTTTCGACATCAAGCAATTTTGAACCATCAAAAAGTCTAGAGTGTTTTTTTGTTTGTAGCAAACCAAACCGCCTAGTTGAACCAGATATTGAAATGTATGAATTCTCTACTGGCTTTCTATCGGTGTTGTTTAGACATAGAAAATATGTTTGATTGGAAAATAGTGTCGGAACAAGGGCAAAGACTTTGTTTCTAATCCATTTCACATATCCACTAATCGTAACTCTTTCATTATCTTTGACTCTTGAGAATTCAATTATCCTTTCTCGTTCTAAAGGATTCCATAACGCACCAAGTTCACGTTTCCAAAATTGGATGCGGTTCCCCACAAAACCTCTTCCTGTGAAATACGTCTATTAAAGAATCGATGGGTCAACTATAAAACTCTAATTAAATACGCACCAGAACACAAACCCAAAAAGTGGTCATATATCCATTTGTTTTATCACGAACTTGAGCTGGCGTTTGTATCAGTTTCTAACTCTTTTGCTAATCGCACTGGATTCCAGATTTCTTCACACACATTGCTGTAGAGTTTTTGACGTTTATCAAGGTCTTTTTTATTGAACTCTTTGTGAGGTTCAAAAGGCAGGTTACTTTTTTTGATATAAGCCATAAAACTTGGGTTTTTCTCATATCCGGTTGGGTGTAAGGATTGGCCCAAAAGGTTTTGTTTTAGATAGTGTGGAAGCTTTTCATTATACGGCAAATCTCCGTAGCTCTGATTAAATCCACGTGGAACGAGTAGTAAACCGCCGACATGATTTCGATATTCTTCAAACTCGTATTTGTTGTCAAATTCGTCACTATGGTATTGAAATTTGTCTGCCCAAATATGTTCAATCTCAAACGGTTTTTTAATTTCACGCGAAATATACTTATCGTAGTTTGATGAAACGCCACTTTGTTCCTCGATGTGGTATGTTATTCTAGCCAACAAACGATGGATGTATCTCTTGTTTTGTTGGTTCATAGAAAAATCTGGATTGGATCTAAAAGTTTCATCCATTTCACCAATTTTTCTAGTTAGAATGTTCGCCAATTCTTCTTCTGTCCGGTCTCTTATATCTAGAATCAAATTAAATATTGTATATACTATAGAAGAGTAACCGAGAGTACGTTGATTCCAAACCCTGCGAGCCGTGAAAATATCGATATATCCTGAGACAAGTTTAATCTTTTTCATAATTGTTTCTGGTTTATCTTCCAATAGTATTGGAGCCAACAACAAAGGATATTGAAGTGTAAAATTATTGCTAGCGTTATAGTAAATATATTCTAGGTCTTTCTGGAAAAGTTTTGATGCTTTGAGAATCTTAATATGTCTGTCAGAAAAGAACCGAAAATTGTTCAGAACAAAATCTTTAAAATCATTTCGATTATTGAGACCAAGTCTCTTTTTTTCATTTCTTACCCATCTATGAAATAACTTAATGTTTTCAAAATCTTTGTTGACAGCATCTCTTTTTCTTTCTCTGATGGTTTCCGCATATTTGGCTCTCAACCAAACCTTGAAAAAATTGATCTCTTCTTCTTTGTCGATCTTAATTAATTCGCCTATCTGATTCCTCCACAAGTCATTAGCTGAGTTTCTGTGGAGAGGACTCAGATTTGCGAGTAAATAGCTTTTCAGCATATCCGTAGGAGTAAGAGATATGCCCCGGTCATTCATAGTTTCGAAGATTTCATAAGCATCTTCATCATTGTAGGCAGTGATTTCCACCATTTCAACTTTGTTTAGCAACCAATCGATAAAATGAAACATATTTGATTCAGCGAGAGAGTCTGGAAAGTTTTCTCTAATGTCTTCATAGCGTTGGTATAGATTCTGAACCGATTGACTTTGACCAGTAATATCGAACGGCAGATTTGTATAAATGGCCTCCATGCATTTCTCTCGTTCTTCTACTTCAAAGTTAAATGATTTTTTCCCGAACGATTCGGAGAAAATTAGATGTTCAAGATTTACTTTGTCTGTATGGTCTTTTTGAAGATGATTGAGATACATCAGTAAGAGACTTAGAGTTGTGAGTCGTTGTTGCCCATCAATTATATAATTGCCAGTTTTCTTTTTACAAATGACAATAGGACCGAGGAAGTAATTACCATACTCCTTAACGTCAATTCTCTCGTGGGTTTTATCATAGCTAGATAGGAATTTCGAACTTAGATCTTCAAGGAGGTCAATCACGTTAGTTGTATCCCACTTGTATTCACGTTGATAAAAATCGAGTTTGTATTTCTTATGAGACAAGATCCCAAGGATATTTTGGGCTTCCCCTTTTATCCCTCTAGGTAGTGACATTTTGTTGCCCTCGGTATTAAATGTCTATTGATTATCTACCTATTTTAGTTCTTGCGCCCACACATTATCTGATTTCTTAGATAACATCTTTGATGAATACAAAAAGGATAGACGGGAACAAAAACGCATAGCAGAAATTGTTATTGTTGAGTTCATACGTCATCTCAAGAATAAGGGACTTTCAGGGAACAGCATCCGTTTAAGTTTCGCCGCCTTACAGAATTTCCTCAAATATAAAGGAATCAACATCAACACAATATTTGTTGGAAATCTTCCTGCACAATTAGGGAAAAAGGTTAACAAAAAACATCCCTGGAAAATTGAACATATCATCACTCTTTTTTTTACCCATGTGACCCTTAAAAGGGGGGTCAACGGAGTCACCATCATCTGGATTTTGTGGTAGTTTTGTTTGAGGATGTTCTTTTTGGTGGCATTTAAAACAGATTTTTTTGCCTTTTTCTTCTTTTATGTAGTCTGGAAGTGGTAGCTCTAAACCACATGCTACACATTTAGGATATGTTGGAGGATCATAATAACCCGAAATTAGACCCGTTTCATTTTCGGTGTTATTTTCAGGGGTCTTTTTGTTTTTTAGTGTTTCTTCTCCATTCTCTCCCGATTTTCCCGAAATTAGCCCCTTTTCTTTTTTGGTGCTATTATCAAAGAGCTTTTCAAGAATAAGGTCTTCATCAGTCTCCAATAAATAATTGTTAGAAAATTGGTCAAAATCTAATGATGTTATTTCAAAATACTTTTTGTACAGTGCATTTAAAGAAAGGCTTTTATCATCATAATCGAACATATCATTTGCTATGAAGTTAATATTCGCACACATGTTTTTTTTCTCCATATTATGAGCCGATGATTTGACAATTAATTTTCTGAACAGTTCTAGCTGTTCTTTTAGGGTTTTTTTGCTGAAAATAGCACCGTTTTTTAAAAGGGTGTTTAATTGAACCTCTTCAACTAAAATAGTGTCTTGTAGCGGAGTTGTTAATTTTCTTCTACGATCATCTGGGTCTGGTTCCCTTGTAATTAAATCCATGTTTTCTAGTTTTTGGAGAAAATGATAGTTTAACGTGTTTGAACTTACATTTTCACGGAAAACTTCTTTATATTTAGTTCGCATCTGATTACTACTGATTCCATCAGGAAATTTTTTGCCTAACGGAATTATTACTTCCTCAAAAAACTTCACTTGTTTTATAGGTATTTTGCCAAAAATGGTTTTTCGAGCTTCATCACTAAAATAAAGTTCAATAGCCTTTTTGAGATCATGGATTGTACAAACTAAATATTTTACATCATCTATCATAATAACTGGTCGGTTTAAACAGTTTATTGCAGTGTGGCCTTGAAGTATGCTCATAAATCGGGCAAACTCTCGCATTCTATCTGGTTTTTTACTGGGAAAATGTTCAGCTAAAACTAGGTTAAAGGGATTGAAAAAAATGTTTGAGTATTTTTTTTCGTTAACGGCTTCTCTAACTCCTGTTTTGAACATTATTAATTTAGCTCGAACTGCCCTCAATATTTTTTTGCATTCTTTAAAATCTTTTTTATGTAATAAAGCATCAACAATCGGTTGTGGATACCCTTGTCTTATTGCAGTTATTTTGTTTGCTTCTTTGTATTTTGCTTCGGATAATTCAACTGGAAGAGATAAGCCTCTAGTTAGTATTTGTTCCCAAATATCCCTTCTATACCCTTCTTTTGGTGTTTGTTCTGCTTTGAATGAAATAAAAACTGGGCACCCTCGAAGTATCGTTGTGATTGTTTTCTTTGGTGCGTTTTGTTTTTTTGTTCCTGTTATCTTGTACGCTATTTCCCATCTGTCTTGACTCATTACGGGTCGTAGTCTTGCCCATGTTGCTAGAGGGGGGTCTTCCAGAAAAACGACAATTTTATTTTCAAAATCAATTAATTTGTAATTGTCTTTTTGTAAGTTAATAAGTTCAAGTGAAGTCTTCTCAAGTTGTCGAGTTAAACGTTTAGATTCTTTTCTTGGTAACTCAGCGATTTTATCTTTAAAAGATTCAATTTTTAATTCTAATTCTTCAATTTTTAATGTTAAATCATTGCCTTCTTTATCTACTGAGATACCATGATCATAAGCGAATGCTGTTGGAGATAGACTCCCCAAAAGCATAACGTCTTCATCAGGGTAAACCCTTGATATTTCAACAGTGTTGTAAGTTTTTCCTGTGCTTGTCGGAGATTCTTTCAGAAGATGAACTGGTTTAGTGTACGCCGTAACCATCGCTAATATTTCAATTTGTTTAGATATGTTATCTCTTCTTACTGTATAACCTATAGTTTTCTTTATTTTGTGAAAAACTTCTTTGCCTTGCCATTTTTCACAGGCTTCTTGTATCTCTTGTTCTGCCTCTTCCGCGTCTTGGTTTTTTTGTGCTTGGTCAGCAATCTTTTTTAATTCTTCTTCTTGCAAGTTTTTTAATTGTTCATCTATCTTCTCAGAACCTTTTTCCTTTGGTTTATCATATTCTTTTTCGGCGTCTTTGGTTTTTTTTGCTTTTTGATTTAACAAATAAAATTCGGTTGTTTTCATATGAACTATTTTTTTATCTAGTCCCGTGGTTTCCGTTAGAATCTTTCTAAAACGTGGACCATCCACAGATTTTAGATTGTTTGAATCAATGGGGGTTCCTTCAGAATCAACAAGAACCGCTTTTACGCCTTCTTTTCTAAGCCGATAATCGTTTCCCAAGTCGACAATGATTGATGGGTCTTCTTTTTTTTGTGTTTTTATGGTGATCTTTTCTTCGGCTATAAATTTATGTGCTTTTTCCAAGGTTTTTTCTCGATAGCTTTGTGGGCTGTTATTCCATTTTCCTATCTGTGATTCTTTCATAATTTCATTTATTTCTTGGTCTGAGCATCCTTCGATAATCCATTTTATCACTAGGGATGATTCTGCTTCGCTGCGACTCCCGAATTTTTTCCCGCTGTAACTCTTGGAATTTTTCCAGTCGCCTTTGAAAAGCCTGTTCAGCTTTGGGTCTTTTTTAAGCAACTCCTCAATTTTTGGGTGATCCTTAACAGTGGTTACGACAACTTCCGTTTTTGTTACACTTGTGTTCAAAATTGCTTCGAGTAATCCTTTGTTCTGTTGTCGCGCAACATTAACATGCTGGATCGCTTTTTCTATGCCTTCCACAAAAACGTCTTTATCCCAACGTGTTTGAAGTGGTTCTCCTGGGATCTTCATGTTTAAAGACCCGATGAGTGTTGTGCATCGGCGTGTGTCATACGTGTGATCTCCTTTTGCACCAGCTTTAGCGGATACTTGTTTGGCGAGCTCTCTGATTTTGTTGTTGACTTCTTTTCGGAAAACTTCTCCAAACATCTCAAAACGTGGTAATGGGAAGTGAGTGTGAAAGCCGTTTCCGCTTTTTGCCATGTATCCATAGGCGCCAAACTCTTTTTCGATATAATCTTTAAGTTTTTTAGCTCCTTCTAACGCTTCTTGTAACTCTTCTTTTGTTGCTTTCACGGTTTTGTCTTTACGGTTAGAGTCCATATCTATCCAGAAATCGCAGAGTGCCTTAACGCCAATAATAAGGTCTTTTTCTTTGTCGTGTAGGCTGATCCAGCAGCTGAATCCTTCACGGTTTTTTTGTTGAACCCAAGGAATAATCTCTTTTTTGGTTAACCAACAGTCTGCTTGATCGTCAGTTTCAAGTTTATTTTGTATGATCTTATATTTTTTGGCAAAAATATAATATTTGTCTCTTGGTCCCAGAATCGCTAAGTGTAACCGCATATGTTCAACTTGGTTGTTTTCTGGGGTTTCAGCGGTCAATTAGGTGCTGCCCTCCTTCGCAGGTTCCTCCAGGGTGGCTAATTTTTATTCTAAAATTCACTTCTCTTGGCAGGGCGCGGACGGGGGGGTCGATCTTGTGTCGCCCCCTTCTTCCCCTTTAAGAATCTGTCTGCTCTCATCGATCAACCGCAAGACCGCGTGGATGACTTCCTGAACTTTCTGGCTCATTCAACCACCTTTTCTTCTATACGCTCGATTTGTGACTCTGGGACCTCTCGCAGCTTAATGTCCCGTATCAAGACGTCTATGGATGCCAGAATATCCTTCAAGGACAGAGAGGGATCATAAAGCAATACAGATCTAGCATTCATCACATAAGGGATGGGGTCTCCAGCTTTTGTTCTTACTTCTCTATGTATCAAGCCTGGAATGTGTGTCTTTGAACCCTTTGTGGTTTTTAAGTATCCCACGGGTCTTATTTTCTTCTCCATTTGGTTACATTCCGTCACTAAAAGTAACTACGTTTTTCATATATAAAACCTTCGGAATTTGCTAAAAATCGAATATTTTAATAAAACCACCCACCCATTTATGCCATTAACTCAGCTTAATGGCGGTAAATCTGAATTAATAAATCATGGTGGTAAATCCGAATTAAAAAAGTCAAAGAGAACAGCGTTTGTGTTTATCAATTACTTATTTAAGAGTTTTCGAATAGTTTATCTGCCATTAACTGGTATTAATGGCAAAAGATGTAAAAAAGGATTATTTTTGAATTATAAAACCATAATTATTTAACGAAGAACCTATATTGAATAATAAAGGATGGTTGTTGATGGAAGAGGTTTTAGATGCTCGACTATTCCGTGTAAGCACAACCAATGTTAATTTTGGTGTGCCTTTCGGAGAGTCAGAAGCCGACAGAAAACTTGTTACCCCACTTTGATTTTATATTCACCATTAACATTATCAAATATGGTTAGTTAACTGCTAGAACACTACATTAGAAGAGCCTTGAAATGTAGGTCAAGAGTCTCCCTAGCGATGACTAATCCAATATAGATTTTTGTAGGAAAAAAATTTGTAATGCGGTCATTTAATCTTTAAATCAGTAGTCCAATATGTTGTAGATGTTCTTTGTCTCCACTTAGACCGAAATCTCCGAATTACCCTAAAAAAGGGCACAAAAAAACTAAGAAACAAAAAGGTGGAAGGCTGCCCGAAGAGTATGCTATCATATTAGACATTCTTGAGGATTATCAACGAGCTTATGTAATCGGCGAAGACCATTTTCGCCTACTTGAAGTTAAACTGAAACCACTAGACGATGATAAAGTTAGGATTGGAAATCGTATCTATGTCGGTAAAGGAGAACGTGATTTAGTAATTAAAGTTCAGGGTAAAATTGACGAAACAAAATTATCCAAGATCGCAAAAACTAATGCGAAGAAAATCATTCCATTATTGGTTGAAAGGGGATTGTCTAATTCGGATTCTAGGCTAAAAAGTAACTTGTTGTCATTATTCAATTATGCCTCACCAAGTGTGCTACGTAGAATTGGAATAAATTCCAAGATAATAACCACAATTATTAACGAACGAGATAATAAAATAAAAAAAACAGGAAAAAGATTCAGTAACCTCTCAGAGATAGAGGAAACACTCATAAGTAAAAGCAAATGGATATCCATCTTTGATGTAGGTGACAAAATCGCTGAAAGGATATGTGTGGAAATGAAGCTCATTGCAACAACATCTCAGATAAAACCGTTTCTTCTAAAGTTCTTTGACAATCCTTGGACATATGTTCGGAAAAATTCCTCCAAAACTTCACAATCCAAGTACGTCAAAACACGATAAGTTGGAAAGTCAAATTATATTCAATAAACCGACAATGGTGCGGGGAGTAGGATTCGCACCCTAATTTACTAGTAAATAATGAATACTTTCACACGTTTTTCCCAGTATGATTGGAAATGTTGTGTGACTTTGTGTTCATCTGGAAAATCGAGTGAAGATTGCTGTTTTCACTATTAGTGGCTATGTCTCCCGATGTGCGACATTTAAGGTCTGATATCTTCTGTAATAGTGTAACCACTTCAGTTAATTAAATCTGTATGAAAACTATTTCTAGATTATTGTGACTTCTTTTTTCTAGGTTAATTAATTTCTCATTTTTATCTCATCATTTAGTTTTTTTCCTTTATACTCTCCAGGTGCAATTATTGCTAACTGATCTAAAATTCTTTGGCGACATTCAATCCCAATTTGTAGACAATAATCAAATTCATCAGGTTGTATTGATTCGGGTGTTCTATGTGGAAAAAGAATTTTCAGTAGACCTGATGTTGTCTTTTTTATAGCATCTTGGTTTCTTCCTGTCATTCTTCCCAAGTTCACTTTTGCATCGACGATAATTTGGTAATTTCTTCTTCTAAATCGATAAAAAATTTCTGCTAGATAATCTGTTATAAAACCATATCCTGAGGCGTAATTTTCAGGAGCAATTTTCTTCATTTCCCATCCAGGAAGAAAACAGTGGATTCGATCAAGAAAAGCAGTATCCAGTAGCTCTTTTGGCAGAACTGAAAAAAGATGATGGTATTGTCCAGATGGACGTTTGTTTTCAATGTCACAATCTATGTTGCCAGCTAGTACGATACTTGCTTGTGCAGAAAACTGTTGATTTCCTCTTGAGAATTTGCCTGTTTGCATGTAATCTTTAAGCACACTAATTGTGGCATCTGGATCTGAAAAGCTTGTATTTGCGACTTCGTCGAAAAATACAACGTCTTTTTGGCCAAGTATTCCAAGTTTTCTTGTTGCTTGGTTGTAAAAGAGCGAAGCAGGCGTTGTTTTACCTCCTGAAATAACAAAGCACTTACTTGAGGTGTTTCTGTAGGTGTATGTTTTTCCTGTTTCTCTGGGTCCCAATTCAATCATGTTATAATTTGCTTCTAAGAAGGGGACAAGCCTTAGTAGCAATAATGTTTTCTCTCTTTTTGAAAATCGATTTGGATTGAAACCAATACTTTGAACTAGTAAATCAATCCAGTCATCAAGGGAAAATTCAGTTCTTCTTTCTATATAGTCGTCCAGATTGAGGCGTGTAACTTGAAATGGGTTGAATTCCTTGATATAGAATGGATAAATTCGTCCTTTCATTTCATAAGAAGGCTCATACTCGATAGTCATTGTTCCCCATGCACCAGCTCCCAATAGAAGATCACCATACTCGAATAAAACTCGCTTATTTATTCGAACATAATTTTCTCCAATAGCGGGCACATCGACCCAGTAATGGTCTCTGGCTGCATCAAGTCTTGCTTGTAGTTGCCCAAGCAGTATATATTCTCCTTCCTCTTTTATGCGACTCTTGATCAGTTCCCTTTGTGCGCTTTCCACATAATGCTCGTTGAGAACTTTGTCAATTTTTTTCTGCCCAACAATTGGATTCTCAGGATCAACATATTTTGCTACTAGATATTCCATAACAAAACGAGGAAATTCTTTGTACGCCTCGTTCCATCTCGTTAAAGGTTTTAGTAATACTCTGCCGCTGAATACTTTTTGTATTTTGTCATCCAACTTTAGCGACAACTATTTCACTCCATTATCTTGTCTAATCCACCAAATGCGAATTCAACTTTGTCTTTTCTTGCTTTTACTTTGATAGGGATTACCCTTTTCTTTGGTTTTAAAGGTTTTTTACTCAAAGTTCTATAAGACAAAATGATTTCAAAATTTTTCATTAATAAAGTAGGTTTCTTAAATTCAAATGTGACTTTCTGAGATTCCCTTGGTTGAATAGAACCCAGATGTTCATCGGATTCTCCTGTATTGATTCTAAAAGACACATTGAAATCAGTTGTTCTATTTCCGTTGTTAGTAATTTTGACTTCAAAAATCGAAGAAATATCTTCGGCAAGCTCTACTGAATCAGGACATTCGATTATCAGGTCCAGCCTTTGGAAAACAATTTTTTCCATTAAAACTCCAGGCACAACCATTTCATCTAATGTGATTCCGCCATGAGTGTATCTTGAAAATCTTCCTCCGGGGCGATTAAACCATTTTCGACCAATAGCTGCTGTGTAAAACATGTGAGGTAAATATTGTATTCGGAGTCCCTTCGGATGTTCTATATTCACGAGTACTCGATAAGAAATTCCTTGCTTTAATGGTCTTCCATATTCAAAGGATTTACTTCTAGGTGTGAATACATTTTGTGCATCTTTTTGTGCAAGTTCAATGAATCCATGGTCGCTCGTTAATACTATAATATCTTTCTCGCCGATTCTATTTTCTAAGTCAGGAATAATTACTCTGTTGATTGTGCCTTCAATGATTTTATTTAGTTCTCGTAGGTCTCCTTGGAAATTGTGAATCCATTTGTCACTTAGATTATATATCAATATGTTATAAATGGAAGTTGTTTCATCAAGTCTTTTCCTACTAAAGTCTGTACCTGCATTGACGGTTACTTTTAGTTTTTCCCTTCCTTCATATCGCGATAAACCAAAAAACTTTGACGAAAGTATATTATGATTTGAGGTGTAGCCTCCGTAATAGTCTTCCCATTCATTAGGTGTCTTTCCAGCCAATACTGCTACACGTGCAATATCTGTCTTGGAGGGTAGTGTGCATACGTAGAGTTTTTCTTCTTTGATTTCAAACTTCGTTTGCAGTATTGGTTTTACTATTTGTTTCCAGGTGTCGAGCCTCATTCCATCAAAAATTAGTATCCAAATTTTTCGGTTTTCAGATGATTTTACCCCTCTTTGTAAAATATACTCTTTCAGTATATTAGTAGATAATCTTGGGTGGGATAAATATCCGTTCCAATTCTTTTCAATTATTAAAGCAATGTTCTGATCAACCTGTTCAATTTTGTCACTTATTTTCTGTTTAAGACTTTGGATATGGTTTTTCATTATTCTTTTTAGGTCATCATCTTCACAGTTTAATTGACAATAATTTGCTGCATCGGTTAATACTAATTGGATTTTATAAAAACCGGTCTCACTCCACGAATCCACTAGAGTATTTAAATCAATCTTTTTTTCAAATGGAGTTTTGAGTGCAGACAGCACTGCTCCAATATTTGCTATAAATTGTATTATGTCATTGGCTTTTTCGGAGAATTCAGTTTCTGTTTCTTTAACAATAGTTTTTTGCTTTGCAATTCCTTCAGCCCAACGGAAATCAGCATGTTTTAATTCCTTATTTTTAGTGATTTCCTGTAGAAATGTAAATGCTAATGTGTAAGCAATTAATGGATTTCTTTCACGCTGGAAAGCATTTGTTATTTCTTTAGATTTCTGTAATTTTGCACATTGAATTAGTTTTGAAGCTTCTTGTAAACTGAGTGTTGCTTCGGCTATCTTCTTGACTTGGGATTTAGTGTCAAAATTTGATTTTATATTCTTAGCAATTTTTTTGATAAGTTTTTTATCAAAACTATCTATCTCAAATGAGATAAGACCTAAGCCTCTCAATTGAACAAATGGATTGGGAATATTGTATCTTGAAGTTACGTCTAATAAATAGAAAAGTGTTGCCAGATCATCTCTTTTGAGGTTAAACCACGGTGAGATTTCTGTAGGGTCTCCAACAACGTTTTTCTCGATTATTTCTTTGAGTATAAGTCGATCTCTATTATCTAGTTCATTCGTTAACACTATTTCACAGTATTTGATTATGCCTTCTTCCATTGGCATGCTGGTGAAAACTAGGTCAGATATTTGTACATTCGGGTTATTCAAAGCAATAAGAATTGCATTTACGTGATTTTCGTTTAGTGGAACATTGTGTGGAAGTTCTTTCCTCAATGCGAGGAATAAGTGGTGGAATGTTTTTAGATTTCTTCCTATTTCTTTTGGATTTTCGAAAAGTGCTTCTGGCCATGTTACTCGAGGAATTATTTCTTGAAGTACATTTTTAAGGGATAGATCAATTATTCTTTCCAATTTTCTGACTATATCATAGATGTAGCTAAGGTCAATTCTTGTTTGTTGTCCTAATGGTGTTGTTGCCCAAATTAGGATAGCCTTGTGTCCATTTTTATGAGCAAAATATTCCTGTCTAAACGCAAGATCATTCCCAAAATATCTTAACACTCGCCACGTCTTGTCATTTTCTATATCAACATATTCTTCATTCAAATTAAGGAAACCATCAGGGTCCAGAACTAGAGCTAGCTTAGTAGCTGGCGGATATCCGCTTATAGTTTTTTCAAAATGATCAGTGATGGTTTGGGTTTCCTTTGTCGAAATGTTTATCCTCTCCTAAGTTGGCATGCATTTCCAATTTTCTTTACTAATTTATACAAGATTGGTGATGTTTTTAGTGGATTGATTCTCTTGAATACCAATGCGCCTTGATTATATAATTGCATGTTATAACAGAACCAGACCCAGAAACATAGCTGGTCATGGTTTATTTCAATATCCGTTTCTTCAGTCAAAAAGGCGTGTATTTCCTGTATCAAGGCTCTAATTGAAGTTAATAATTCTTTATTGCTTTTTGGTTTGAAGTAGTAACGTCGCCAAAATTCTACTTCAGTTTTTGAACGAAACCCAATATGGATATTACTTTCGATATATTGGTCTGCTTTTTCGGTAAGTCCAAATCTTTGTCCAACTTTTACAAATCTACAACGGGACCCTTTTCGTTTCATTTCTGATGTAATTGATATGTAAACTGCTGTTGCTGGAGATTTATTTTTTGATTCTACAAGATTATTGTCTAAAATTGAGTTTGCTATATCAGTAGGTCCAAGGGGTTTGTTTTCGGTTAGTAATATTTTGTAAGCTGCGTCAGCCCAAGTGTTTTTGGATCTTTTTTTCCAGTTTTTTTGGGCTTTCATTAGCTCAGCTTCCTTCCCATGATTTGAGCTTGCATATTTCAGCTATTTTTTTTGCTTTCTTGAACTCTTCTGGACTGACTTCGCTTTCGTTTAATCGATAGAAAAGTTTTGAACCTTCTTGGAACATATGGTTGTTGTAGCAGAATTCAATCCATTCACACAAATCTTCATCAGTCGGCGTAGTATCGCTTATTCCTTCAAGATAGCTAGCTATTTGTCTAGCCGTTTTATCAGTTAATTTTTTAGTTAAGTGGTCCTTCTCAGCTTTTGTAGGGTTCCTCCAAACCTCATTTTCTTTTACAAAATTCTCCACAAGTATAGTTTCAAGATCTTTCTGAAGTTTGTTAGAACCTAATGCTTTGAAAAAACGTGGAGGTATATCCCCATATTTTATAGGAACTTTCAAGAAATCTTCAAGCCATGCAATGGCTTCTGCTTCGTTAGATATATACCCAAACAGTCTCTTTTGACCACCAATTCTTGGTCTCTGGAAAGGTAGATACCAGTGACCATCAATCTCTCTAAAATTGTTTCTCAGAATCTGTTGGAAATAATCAAAACTCAAGTTCCACAATGATTTATTTTTAAGCATAAAATAACCTATCGTTTTACTATGGAGCTTCCTAGCAGTTCTATTATCGCTATGAATAAGAGGTAATGTTAGCAATTGATCAGCAACAAAACCAATAATTGCAGCTCCAGTAGTCTTCCCATTTATTCCATTTTTTGTTGTTTCCTTTGGTTTATAACAATTAATTACAACGTCGTATCCAACAGCGCCTGAAGATGTAACTTGGTTAAATGATCGCTGTTTCTTGTCAAATATACCTATCATTGCAACAGAAAAGCCGGATTGGGAAAGACCATCTTGTATGGCTTGCCAGACCTCTCCGCTAGAATTATGGAAAACGAGAGTCATCCATCTCCCGGGTTTTAAGACTCTATATATTTCCATAAATGACTCTGACATTAAAATCTTGTATTCTTCAACTCCTTTTCCCTGAGTCTTATTCATTATTGCTTCATTCTTTGTAGCTGTGAAGTCCCCAAGCCAAGATTCCCAGACGAAATTCAATTCAGAGTACATTAAATTTGATCCAAAAGGAGGATCAGTAAAAACGTAGTCTATTGAACATGAAGGTACGTTACTCAAGTCGGTTGCTGATTGATTGGAAATTAGAGATTCGGCTCTCGAATGAATTTCTGAAGATAGCTTAATTATGCTTTTCTTTTTGTTATCCCAAATTGAAAGAATATTTCGTTCAACCGAAAAAGACGGTATATATAGTGTGCCACTCAAAGGGCCATTTCCTCTTTTCCCAAAATTGTATCTAGTTAGCTTACTAACAAGAGACGGATTAAAACTCGTAAATACAAATTGAAGTAGCTTTTTTATTCTTTCGTCTTCAACCTCAACAATCAAGTCCCAAAGTTTGGCTACTGCCCATAGATTCCGTGTAGTGTAGATCTGGTTGACATGAGTTATTCCCTTATTGATACACTCTCTAGTCTTATCTCCGTCTGGAATTCGGTTAGATGGATACCATAGTGGTTTTTTATTCTTATCAATAGGCCATTTATCGAGATTATCTTTTGGAATGAAACCTTCTTCATAGACAGCTCTAAACTTACTCTCGATCTCTTCAATTCGTTTTAAATCAAATTCTGTTAACCTTTGATTTTGTCTTTTACACTTTGGACAATTAATAAATAATTTAATTGGGACATTTCCTACTTTTTCACATTTAGCTTTGTCTAAATTTTTCATGCAGGATGGGCATTTAAATTTCTTCTTTATTTCATTCTCATCTATTACGCTGATCTCCCAAAGTGAAAAACTAGTGTAACATCTTGGACAACGAAAGACATCACTCCATATGGTGTACTCTATTTCAGACTTTCTTCCACATTTTTCACATTGTGTTTCATATAACCAATCTATCGGTTTTTGCATTTCCTTACGAATTTTTGATTCTACTGAAATGAATTTTTGACGATTAAATGGTGTGCAATAGTTTTGAGCGATAAATGATGCACTAGGAGAAATGTCTATCAATAACACATTTCTATTATTCAAAAGTGCTGCAACTCCAGTCATTCCTGTCCCACAGAAGGAATCAAGTATTACATCCCCAGGATTTGTGTAATGTATAATGAATGGAGCAATACCTTTTGGTGGTACTTTAGTATGATACGAATGGGCATTGTAGATTGCTGAGCTTTTTCCAGCATTTACATTAAATGCGTATGGTTCCTTAACACAGTCGTCGTTTTCATCATATGGTTTACTGAATTTGCATACAAAATTAGTTACTGACTTAGACAATTTATTGTTTGAACGCTCATCCAAGCTATTCACCAAGTGCGATTCTAATTTTTTTGCCTGGCTTTTCCTCCTTTGCTTTTTCCACAGCATTCAACAGTTCATTTTTGAAAGCCTTGGTGATTTCATCGATTTTTTCTTCCTCTACAAAACTATGCCGTCGAACAAAATCAGAAACTGAAAAATTAATTGTTTCGATATTTGCCTTCGCAAGTAATGCTTTAATGTATTCAGAGAGTGGTTTGGAGAAATTAGTAACAAAAGAATCCATATCATTTGTTTTAACCGAGTTCATAATTACATCTAACTTCTTTTCTTTGTCCAAGGCCAATACTGATGATGTAAGTAGTTGACCCAACCCATTCAGACCATGTTCAATGTTGTCATCAAGTTCTTCAAGGAAGGCGTTAGTTTCAGATTCATCAAAAATATCTGTCAAAACTGTTTGACATTCTTTGCATATAGCTGATGAATCCACGTTAACAGGGTCCTTTGTATTACATGGCTCTATTTTCTGTTCCAAATTAGAGTAAACAGCTTGTAATGTTGGCAAATTTAGACCAATATCATTTAATCTTTGAATCGATTCAATCTTCGTTGTAGCTTCCTGCAATTGCCTAAGCGCTTCACTTAACTCTAAATTGTAATCCCTATGGTGAATCTGATAACGTGGCTTGTACTGCTTCTTGAAATTTTCATAATGTTCACTGATTTTATCAAATTTAGATAAGTCATTAGCGAAAGATTCTGGATCAAGTCCATTCAATATGAAATCTTTAAGAGATGTCAATTCTTTTTTCCCAGAAGGTATCTTAGCGTCGTCTAGATAGGAACGCATTCCAAGAATAATTGTAGCTTGATCTGAAAGCTCAGTCAGGTTTCTATAAGTTAATGCATCATTTTCAATTGAATCTTGATTACCTGAATAGATGTCGGATAGAATATCTTGAAATTCAGAGTAACCTCTTGAGCTACTGATTCTACTAACATTTTTGAGAACTTCGGAATATGGAAAAACCTTTCCAAAAGCAGACCAGAGAGTTTCGAGATTAGCAGTAATTGTCGGCATCTTTGCTGAAATGTTACCAAGCGAAATCAATAATCGACTTTCTTGTTCAATTATTTCCTCAGGTTTTGTAGCTGTTTTCAAATCTTGCTCGGGTGCATATAACCGCGCATATGGAACTATGTCATTCCAACTGACTTGTGTGCTCTCCGAAAGATAATCAAAATCTTCCTCAAACTTACTGCGCCATTGCACTTTTGGAACATTAAATGAAGTTATCCGGGAACTACCAATTTTTTGTTTATGACCAGACCTAAGACGAATTTCTACGCTTGGATCTCCAAATCTCACAAAACACAGAAGATTAAGCGATATTATCTCCTTAGTCAAACCGTATGGAGATCTTCCAAGCTCCCTAAACACTTCCCAGACACGAAATTCAAAGTTACTACTATCATCTAATTTCTTTTT
>SDBS01000628.1_pt1 | contig 34856 bp, 33 predicted proteins | sample 2277091 | NCBI WGS metagenome assembly SDBS01 (sample SAMN10404972, study PRJNA504765) | marine sediment metagenome | isolation source: marine sediment core GS10_PC15, 163 cmbsf | place: Arctic Ocean: Southern Knipovich Ridge | collected 2010 | reverse complement strand
GGGGTTACCGAAGTAGAGATCGCCGCAGTGAGGAACGCGCGGGGGAGGGCGGGAGCCAGGGAAGTGCTTCTTGTGTCCGAGCCCCTCGCCTCCGCAGTAGGAGTCGGTCTGCCTGTGGAGGCTGCGGCCGGGAATATGGTTGTAGACATAGGTGGAGGTACAACGGAGATCGCGGTAATCAGCCTTTCGTCGATAGCCGCCAACAACTCCATCCGTACCGGCGGAGACGAACTCAACGAGGCGATTGCATCGTATCTGAAGAAGCACTTCAGCCTGTTGATTGGCGAGAGAACCTCAGAGCATGTCAAGATCTGCCTGGGTACCGTATCGGAAGATGACGATTCGGATATGGACGTCAGCGGACTCGATTTCGTCAACGGCATTCCAAGGACATACAGGATACGCTCTCAGGAAGTGCGGGAAGCCCTGAAGGAACCGGTATCAGCGATTATCGAGGCCGTCAGGCACGGCCTCGAGAGAACACCGCCCGAACTTGCCAGTGATATCGTCGACAGGGGAATTGTACTCACCGGTGGTGGCGCGCTGCTTCGGGGGATCGACAGGCTCCTCATGATGGAAACAGGGCTACCTATAAGAATAGCCGACAATCCTCTCTCCTGCACAGTCCTCGGTGCCGGCATTATTCTCGAGGACATCTACCGGTACCGCAAGCTGTTGATACAGTAAAGTCATGCCTCGCAGGGCGAACCCTCTTGATACTGACAGACGAAGACTCACGGTCTTTATAGGCGCTGCGCTCCTGCTCCTTCTCGTGGGTCCATTCCTCCTCGGGGGTATCGGCAGCTGGCTGGGAGCCAGGTTTGCCGGGCTCTTCTTCTCAGAGGAAAGCCTGGAATCCGATTCCAACGAACTCCGGTCCCTGGTCGTCGAACTCATGCTGGAAAACGCGATCCTCAGGGAAGATGCGATGAAGGCAGAGCTGTACAGGATCCTGCTGGGGATCACCCGCACAGGTCCACGGTACGCAATGGCAGGGAGGATTCTCTACAGGACGGAAGGGCTCGTTTCTGGAACGCTGGTGATCGACAGGGGCACGGAGGACGACGTGGTTGAGAATTCGATCTGCCTTTCGTCAAGAGGACTCATCGGAATCGTAGTCTCGGTCGGTTCCCGCACATGCGAGGTCCTGCCAATTATCAATCCCGTTATCAGTGTGAGCTGCCTCACTTACCCATCTGGGGCGATGGGAATACTGCAATCCTCCTCGACTGGCGGACTCGAACTCGTCCACGTGGACAGGTCTGAAGAAGTGCTGCCGGGGGACCAGGTCCTCACGAGCAGGTTCGGAGGTGTATTTCCGGACGGACTGCTCATCGGATGGGTGACCTCGATCGAAGAAAGTGAGTCCGGGCTTGCGATGAAGCTCGGAGTTGATCCGGCAGTGGACTTCAGCAGGATCGGTGAAGTACTGATTCTACTTCCGGAGGGGGAAGCACCGAGGTGACGGAACCGTTGCACAGAGGCGGTATCGTTCTCCTGACCCTGGCAGTTGTCGTTCAGTTCCTGATGGAGGTGACACTCGGCAGGATCCTGGCGGCACCAAGCATTCTCTCTCTCGCGCTGGTTTACCTCATGCTTAACAGGGGTACCAGGTGGTCGATCGACGGAGCCTTCTGGTCGGGGCTCAGCCTCGACCTTCTGCTGCACCAGCCTCCCGGAGCCTCTTCCCTTGCTCTCATGTGCGGTCTCTACGTCTCACGGAGAATCGCGGGTGCCTCGGCGGGTGAGAGCAGGATGATGCTGCTCGTACTCACGGCGATCACATCTCTGGTGTCCGATTCAGTCTTCATGCTGGTGGTTTCCCGCGTAAGGGGCTGGGGAGCCGGCGAGTCCATGCTGATCGTCTTCCCCAGACTTCTGCTGACCGTGCTCTTCGGCATGCTGATCGTTTCGCTCGGAACGCTGGCAAATGCTCTGCGCAGTGAGAGGCGCACCTGATGCGAATCCGGGGTTACGATAAACCTGTGTGGCCGGCGAAGGGGCTTCTCATCCTGATTGGTCTCTTCTTCCTCCTGATCACCGTCCGGCTCTTCTACCTGCAGATCATAAAGGGTGAGTACTACAGGTCACTTTCAACCAGCAACCATATACGAATCGTAGCCCGACCGGCTCCGCGAGGTCTCATCGAAGACAGGAACGGCATTGTCCTCGTCGATAACTACCCCGCTTTTACCGTTGCACTGGTCTACTCCGAGTACGATACGATGAATGCCAATTTCACTGCGGAGCTCCTGGGCATGCCGCCGAGGGTCTTCGCAGAACATCTGGCTGCTGCCGCGGAGAGACCGTACAGACCGTACACGATCCTGGACGGGTTGTCCATGGAGGAAGCAAGCCCTCTTGCGAACAACCTCTACAGGATGGGTGGGATCATCCTGGACGTGGTTCCCAAGCGCAGGTACTACCTCTCGAGGGAATTCTGCCACCTCACCGGATATGTTGGGCTCTCGAACGAGCCCGGATCCTACTTCGGTGAGGTGACAGGCAGATCCGGTCTCGAGATGGTGCTGGATGAACGGCTGACGGGGGAGCCCGGAATACGCAGAGAGGTGGTGGATGCTCTCGGCAGGGTTGTCGAGGAGTTCGAGGGCGCGAGCGAGACGGTGCCCGTACCCGGTGAGGATATAACGCTCACCCTGGACTCCCGTCTTCAGGCGATAGCGACTGCCGAACTGGACAGCACCGGGATGCCCGGAGCATTCGTCATCCTGAATTACGAAACCGGCGAACTGCTCTGCCTTGCCTCGGTGCCCTATTTCGACACCAATGCCTTTTCCGGAGGGATCAGCACTGACCTCTGGAATTCCATTCTGAGCGATCCCGGGAAACCTCTTCTCAACAGAGCCTGGGGCGCTGCGTACCCGCCCGGTTCGACCTTCAAGGTCATTACCGCTGCTTACCTGCTAGAGAACGGGTTGATCGACAGGAGTTACCTTCCCGACCCCTGTTACGGAACCTACAGGCTGGGAGACACCGATTTCAGGTGCTGGAGCCGCCACGGCAGAGTCGAGATTGTTACAGCGCTGGCAAGGTCATGCGATATCTACTTCTACAGGACCGTTCAGCTCGGGAACATGGACGGTCTCGCCGAGTTCTCGAGGGAATTCGGGCTGGAGTCTTCACCTACCGGACTGCTGCCGGGCGAGCTCGAGGGCCTGGTTCCCGATACCGACTACATGAATTCGAACTATGGTCCCGCGGGATGGGGTCTGGGCAACCTGCTGAACGTTTCCATCGGTCAGGGAGAACTTCTCACCTCTCCTCTGCAGATGGCAATTGTTACCGGAATCCTCGCGTCAGCCGGAGACATGCCCGGTCTCACGGTGGTTCAGGGTGATCAGCCGTGGTCCAGCTGGTCTGTATCCCTGTCCGATGAAACCATCGAGGTCATCAACGAGGGAATGAGACGTGCGGTCACCGATCAGGGCGGAACACTGCATGACGTGATGTACGGGAGTACTCTTGATTTCTACGGCAAGACGGGTACGGCCGAGAGTCCCGGAGAGGACCATGCCTGGGTTATCGGCTACATTCGTGATCCCGTTCCTGTGGCCTTCGCCATTGTCATCGAGCACGGCGGGCACGGGAGCACTGTCGCCGCCCCGCTTGCAGTGAAGGTCTTCGAGTCCTGGCTCGGGCTCGACCGGGAGATGAACCAATGAGAAAGTTCGGGACACGGAGCATGGAGAGACCCGATTTCCTCCTGATTGCCACTGCAGCCTTTCTCGTAGCTGCGGGTCTCGCAGCAGTCTACTCGGCTTCGGGGGCGATGGACGAGAGGGCTCTCTTCACGAGGCAGATCCTCTCGACAATACTGGGGATTGCAGCATTTGTGCTTGGCGCGAGGATCTCTCTCAGGATACTGGACGAGATCGCTCCGATAGCCTTCGCAATCACATGCGTGCTGCTCTTGATCACCATCTTCGCCGGCACCGGTCCGGCAGACAGGTGGCTGCCTGTGGGTCTTTTCAGGATCCAGCCGTCCGAGATTGCCAAGGTTGCCATGATCCTGTTTGCAGCCAGGTGGCTGTCCAGTATCAGGACGAGGCCAGCAAAGTACGCGGAGGGCAAGTTATTGCTCGTACTCGGTATCGTGGTCGTGCTGACATGGCTCCAGCCTGATCTCGGAACTGCGGTATCGATGTGCATCATCATCCTCGGAATGTTCTACTGGGCCGGCTATGGACTGAGCTGGATATTTCTCCTGATGAGCCCCCTGCTCGCCGCGGTCTCCTCGATAGACATCGTATACTGGCTCCTCTTCACCGCGGCGCTCAGTGGGGTTCTCATCCGGAGGAAGGCATCCGCCAGGATGTGGACAGGCTTCATGGTGGGCAACACCCTCATCGCCGCTCTTACTCCCCTGGCATGGAATCTTCTCAGGCCGTATCAGCAGGCCAGGCTGACGACCTTTCTCAACCCGTCAATCGATCCACACGGAGCAGGCTGGAACGTAATCCAGTCCGAGGTTGCTGTAGGGTCTGGCGGGCTGTTCGGTCAGGGCTTTCTGCACGGGGCTCAGAAGGAACTCGCCTTCCTCCCTGCAAGACACACCGATTTTATATTCCCCGTATGGGCCGAGGAGTTCGGGTTTGCAGGTGCGATGATACTGCTGTCGGCGTTCTTCCTCGTCATATGGCGTGTCGTGGCTGCTGGTAGGAAGTCACTCAACCCCTTCAACTCGCTGCTCGCTGCTGGAACGGCCGTCTACTTCGGTATCCATGTTATCCTGAACGTGGGCATGTCGATCGGTATAATGCCGGTGACAGGTCTTCCACTGCTGCTCATCAGCTTTGGAGGGAACCATCTGTTGATGGCTCTCTTCCTTCTTGGCCTTGCCGTCAACACAGGCTCGACGTGGAGAATCTACTAATGTCAAAGATGACTTTCCGGCATCGTATCGATTAGATTCGGGACCTGAGCAGCCTGTCGACCTGTATCGGAAGGTTCAGAATATGCATCCGGTTCTCTTCAGACTCGGATCAATCCCCGTAAATACCTACGGACTCGCTCTGGCGATCTCCTTCCTGCTCGGTATGAAGCTCGGTTCCCGCCGGGCTGCCAGGATCGGGATAAGCCCGGGACAGATATCCAATCTGGCTGTGAGCGTGATGGTCGCTGCCATCGTTGGTTCGAGGCTCTTCTACGTTTTAACGCATCTGGATGAGTTTGCCGGCAGCTGGCTCGATGCTGTGGCCTTCTGGAAGGGTCTCTACGGACTCAGCATGCTCGGCGGGGTAATGCTCGCGCTGCTCGTCGGATTCGGATATATCATCTGGAAGCGGTGGCCTGTCTGGAAGCTAGTGGATGCTGTGATACCCGCATTCGCGCTGGGCATCTTCATAACCAGAATAGGCTGCTTCTTCAACGGGTGCTGTTTCGGCAGCGAGACCAATTCCTGTCTGGGTGTGTCATTCCCTGCCGGATCGATGCCCTGGAACGTCTTCGGGGATACTCCGATCCATCCGGCACAGCTCTACAGCGCGGCGGCCGGTCTCTTCCTGCTGCTGGTCCTCCTGATCGCTGATCGGAGGAAATCGTACCCGGGCTTCATATTCTGTCTCTTCATGGGTCTGTACGGAATCACCAGATTCGGTCTCGAGGAGTTCCGCTACTTCGACCACAATCCCGACCTTCTCCTGGGTTACAGCCATTTCGCGGGGAGACCCGGGATCACGGATAACCAGCTCATCAGTCTCGTCGTACTCGTCGCTGCTCTGGTGATAGGCTCATGGCTCTACGTCGGGCATTCGAGAATCTCCGCTGCCTCTTCCTGACCAGGATCTGCCCCGGTTGCGGAATCGGGCTGACCGGTACGGAAGGCATACTCTGCTCATGGTGTTCACTCAGGCTCTACAGGAACAGCCCAGCCCGATCCCGTCCGTATGCCGGCGGAATCCGTGTGCATAGCGTGTTTGCACACAGGGGCCTTCCCCGGGAAATCGTCATCAGGCTCAAGTACAGGGGAGAGCGGCATCTGGCAAGATGTGCTGCGATCCTCATGGACGAATACTCAACGGTTCTTCCATCTGCAGATGCGGTAGTGGTGCCGGTCCCGGCTTCCCGGAAGCGACTGAGGGAGAGGGGATATAACCATGCAGGCCTCATCGCACGTCATCTAGCGGGAATCACCGGATCGGGTTTCGGGAAGCTACTGGCGAGAGAGGAGAGACCTCCGCAGGTCGGCCTCAGCGAGGAGGAGCGCCGTGCCAACGTCAAAGGTGTCTTTTCGATCAGAGACCGGGTTGACTACGGGCGAGAAATCTGGCTCGTTGACGATGTAATGACGACCGGGAGTACCCTCTGTGAGGCTTCCAGAACCCTTTTCGAGGGGGGCGCGGACTCCGTCTCGGCCATCACTCTGACCTACCGAGACACACTTTCCATAAGTATGATCTGATTGTCGAAACGGCGGCACGAGGACGGTTCCGATTCCGCACTGGTAACGCAGGGGTAGCTCGGTGAAACGGAGTACTACATAATGAGCAGCAGACTGTATTTCAATGTGAGGGATATCCCATCAGCCGCGAGGTCCGGACTCAGCGCGAGGAAGCTCTGGATCTTCTGGAAGGCTCAGCTGAGTGCATGGCTGATATGGTTTGTGTCCGTCTACCTCGGTTATCTGGCTGCGGGATCCGATCTGGCATCGAGATGGGAGACCAGTCGTCTCCTTCCTCTCCCGGGCGGGATCTTCTGGGAGAGCTGGCCTTCCGTCGCGCTTCTCGCAGCAGGTCTCCTGCTCATCGTCTACGTTATCATGGCTGCCTCGATCAGAGTTTCCAGGATCACCTTCGACCAGATCAGCGGAGACGACTTCTTCTCCGGTCGCGATGCCCGAACGTTCCTCAGGCAGAACAGGAATCCTCTCATATCAACGCCCTTGGCGATACTGACGGGACTTGTGATAGCAGCTGTATCCGGCCTGATCCTCGGACTGGTCGGTCGAATACCGGGTGCTGGTCCTGTTCTCCTGGGAGTGCTGTCAGTACCGGCATGGGGAATGGCACTGCTGGCCGTACTTCTCGGACTTGGTTGCATTCTCTCTTTCGTCCTCGTCCCGCCAATCGTAGCCGCAACCCGCGGGGATACGTTCGAGTCCCTGTTCGAGCTCTTCTCGACACTGACCGCTCAGCCCTGGAGAGTACTGCTATACTGGCTTACAGGCCTTATCTGCAGGACACTCGGTCTCATTCTGCTGATGCTCTTCGCCTCTGCCGCAATGACCTTCCTGTCCTGGACGGTATCACTGGGAATGGGTACGGCGGGTCTGGGCGCATCACTTTCGTCCGGCCTCCAGATGGTCGCACCGGAGGTCTTCCCATGGTTTGCCAACGCATTCAATCCGGTTGCTGCAGCCGCACCCGGTCAGTCCTGGACAGGGCTGGCAGGAGTGATTGCCGGCCTCTCCGGGGTAGCAATACTCATGATAATAAAGGCGTACTGGCTGTCGTCAGGCTCCTCGGCCTGGACTCTCATCTACCTTGCCGTAGGCACCGCAAGGACGGGGAAAACCTGCTCAGCAGGGCTGATGACGAAGATCAGAGGGAATTCGAGAAGCTCTACGGCGAAATCTCGTCCGAACCGCGAGATGCATCCCCGACGGTCCAGGATGCCCCGAGCTGAGGGGGGCGTCAGCGGCACAGATGGCTGATTTCGTTCATCTCCACCTCCACTCTGAGTACAGTCTGCTAGATGGTGCCATCCAGTTCGACCAGCTTGCGCAGTTCCTCAGAAAGAACGGGATGTCGGCTGCCGCAGTAACAGACCATGGTGCCCTCTTCGGTGCAATACACTTCCACGACAAGATGACCGAGCTGGACCTGAAACCCATCATCGGATTCGAAACCTACATCACCCTCGCGGACATGACGGACCGGAGCCGGGAAGCTATCGGAATGCCGTACTACCACCTCACCCTTCTAGCCCGGAACGAGAAGGGATACAGGAACCTGTGCCGTCTCTCCTCCATGGCGTTCCTCGAAGGTCATTACAGGAAACCCAGAATCGACAGGGATATCCTGTCGCAGCACTCCGAGGGTCTGCTCATAGGCTCCGCATGCCTCCAGGGCGAGGTTGCCCAGCATCTGCTCAACGCAAGGGAGGAGGATGCGAGAAAGGCAATCCGCTTCTACCAGGATATCGTCGGGGTAGAAAACTACTTCGTCGAGCTGATGGATCATGGCCTGGAGGAGGAGAAAAGGATTCTCGGTCCCCTGGTTGAACTGGCCGGTAGTACGGGTGCAACAGTTGCCGCAACCAACGACGCTCACTACCTCCTGAAGGACGACGCCAGATCCCACGAGATACTCCTCTGCCTGCAGACAGGCAGGAGACTGGACGACGAGGGCCGGATGCGGTTCGGATCCGATGAGTTCTACGTGAAGACTCCCCGGGAGATGGAGATTCTCTTCAGCTGGTGCCCGGAGAGCGTGACGAACACCGTTGCACTTGCAGAGAGATGCCAGCCGTCGATAGAGAAGGGCTCATTCCTCCTGCCCCACTTCGATCTTCCCGACGGTGAGACCGATCTTGACGAGCACCTGAGAAAGCTCTCCTACGAGGGGCTCGGGAAGAGGCTGGGCAGGGATCTTACCGAAGAGGAGACTGAAAGACTCGGCTATGAGCTTGGGATAATATCGGAAATGACTTTTCCGGGGTACTTCCTCATTGTCTCCGAACTCATGAGATGGGCGAGATCAGAGGGCATCCCGGTAGGTCCCGGAAGGGGCTCTTCTGCTGGAAGCCTCGTTTCCTACGCCATTGACATCACCGACGTGAATCCACTCGATTTCGGGCTCAGCTTCGAGCGCTTCCTGAATCCTGCGAGGATGGAAATGCCAGACATCGACCTCGATGTCTGCTACGAGCGCAGGGGAGAGGTTATCGAACACATAATCGAGCGTTACGGGAGAGAGAAAGTATGTCAGATCATCTCCTTCACCAGGATGAAAAACCGCTCAGCGGTAAGGGATGTAGCAAGGGTGAGCGGTCTCTCCTTCGACGAGGGAGACAGGCTGGCGAAGCTCGTCGCACAAGCCCAGGATCCCGATGCACCTCTCCCGGAGGTCATAAAATCGGTTCCCGAGCTTCAAGAGCTGACGGAGAGCGATCCGAATATCAGACAGGTTCTCGAGCATGTGAGCAGGCTGGGAAACATCGTGAGGCATTCAGGTGTTCACGCCGCCGGGGTTGTCATCGCACCCGGCGACCTGATGGATTACGTACCTCTCCACAGGGCGAGAGACAAGGGCATCACTACACAGTTCGAGAAGAAGTCCGCAGAGAAGATCGGGCTCCTCAAGCTCGACGTGCTCGGCCTTCGAACCGCCACAGTGATCCATCATGCGGTCGAGCTGGCCAGGCGTCGTGACCCGCAGTTCGATATCGAAAGCATACCCTTCGACGATCCCCCGACACTGGAGCTTCTGAGCAGGGGGGAGACGACTGCCGTCTTCCAGCTGGAGAGCTCGGGCATGAGGGAAGCCCTCAGGAAGATCGGTGTCGACCGATTCGACGATGTCACTGCAGCCGTGGCCATATTCCGCCCCGGGTCCATGCAGATGATCGATTTGTATGCCAAGAACAAGCGAAGGGCTGCCAGGAACGATCCCGATGATCTGGTCAACTACCTGCATCCGGACCTGCAGAAGATCCTTCACGAAACGCACGGCGTCATCATCTATCAGGAACAGGTCATGCGGATCGCGAACGAATTCGCCGGGATGTCGATGATCGAAGCGGACATGCTCAGGCGCGCCATGTCGCGGAAGGACCCCGAAGTCATGGCACGGATGCGGACGGCGTTCACGGAAGGCGCCGTATCAAGGGGAGTCGCTGCCAGAACTGCGACTGAGGTCTTCAATCTCATAGAGAGATTCGCGGGCTACGGGTTCAACAAGTCTCATGCTCTTTGCTACTCCATCCTCTCCTACAGAACCGCCTGGCTCAAGAAGCACTACCCCGCGGAGCTCATGGCGGCATCGCTCTCCAGTGAGATCGGCAACATCGACAAGCTCGCCGTTCTGATCGACGAATGCCGCAGGCTGGAGGTCCGGGTCCTTCCGCCTTCCGTCAACAGCAGCAATGCTACCTTCGATGTCGATTCCGACGGGCAGATCGTCTACGCACTGTCCGCCGTGAAGAACATCGGGCAAGGTCCCTCGAGGGCTGTCGAGGATGCGAGGGGATCCGGCGGGAGATTCCGGGATATCTACGACCTGTGCGCCAGAGTCGCCAACGGAGCCATGAACAGGAAGGTCCTCGAATCACTGGTTCTCTGTGGCGCTACCGATGACCTGGAGGGCACCAGGGGACAGCTCCTCCATTCCGTAGAGAAAGCGATGGAGTACGGAACCAGGATCAGGCGTTACAGAGACGCTGGACAGATGTCGCTCTTCGGGGCGGGGTCTCCCTCTTCAGAGCCTGCTCCGCAGGGACTGCCGGAATGCGAAGACATTCCCCTCGAGGAGAAGCTCGAGAACGAACTGAACCTTCTCGGCTTCTACCTGACGGGGCATCCACTGGAGCGGTACAGCGAGGAGCTCTCTTCTCTCACCACCTGTCCCCTTGGCGCTCCGCTCCGCTCCACTGACCGGCTCGTGACGATCGGGGGTAGAATAGGCAGTATCAGGACCATCGGCACCAGGCGGGGAGACATGGCCTTCATCACGGTCGAGGACAGGAGCAGGGGCAGTTCTGAGGTAATTGCATTCAACGATGTCCTCGGGAATTCAAGAGACCTGCTTCAGCCCGGGTCCATGGTGCTCCTGGACTGCGAGGTCACCGAGCGCAAGGGAGATCGAAGACTCAGCGTCACCGGTGTCTACAGACTCAGCCGTGCCCGGACGCTCTTCAACGCCGGGTTCCAGCTCGACATCGGAGGGGGCAGCGTCGATTTCGATACGATAGGCAAAGTAGTAGAATTGCTCAGGGAAAGACCCGGAAGCGGTCCGGTCATCGTCAGGATACTGCATCCTTCCGGCTGGAAAGTACTCGCCGCATCCAGGAGCATAAGGGTGAGCCCGGACGACGATCTGCTCGAAGACCTGAGGCGTCTTCTGGGAGCGGAGTCCGTGTCTCTGACGAGGGGAAGTGGCTCGATCGCATGAGAACAGTTGCCGTATTATTGCTGGCAGTGATCCTCGCCTCCTCCGCCGCTGCGGGAGAGCTCATGAGGATCGTATGGGAGCCCACCGCAGGTATAATAGCTCCCCGAACCTACCACGTGTCGCTGAATACCTTCCCCACCAACGGACTCAGGTTCTCTCTCTCCACCGGTATCGTCCCCGGGCTGATGGCCGGACTCGGATACGGCGGCTGGAATGTCACGGGACTCCGCAACCCGGACTGGTTCGACCATGTCTTCGTGAAGCTCCGCTTCCGCTTCCTGGATGAGACTACGAGCTTCCCTGCTCTGGCTGTAGGCTACGACAACGAGGACGAGGCAGTCAGGGAGGCCGGTACCTACACACGGATGCCTCGAGGTCTGTATCTCTCGGCCAGTAAGAACTTCAGAGCCCCGGGAGGCGACATGGGTTTTCACGGCGGGATAAATATCTCGTTCGATGAACCCGATCATGCCGGATGCTGGCTGGGCATGGACAAATCCCTCCCCGCTGGATTCGGTCTCGCCGCCGACTACGATTTCGCCACAAACGAGGCCGATTCGGTAAGATTCGACAAGAGCGGTGGTTTCCTGAACTGCGAGGTATACTGGGAGAGTTTCGGGCAGGTGAGGATATCACTTCAGTTCAAGGACCTGCTGGAATCCGGAGGCTCTACCTACAGAGCCCTCGCGGTGGATTTCCTTGGTCTCCTGTGAGGGATCGAAAGTACGCCCGTGTGATAATCCGAACGGGGATCGCCCTGCGTGAGGGCCAGCCTGTGAGGATAATGACCGAGGTGGTGAACAGCTACTTCGCAAGGCTCCTCGCTGAAGAAGCCTACGCTGCGGGTGCATCCCTCGTCGACATCCAGTACACCGACGTACCCCTCGAGAGGATCAGGCTGGACCAGACGAGGGACAGCAAATACCTCGAGATGGTGCCTTCCTGGTCCACTGCAATGTACGAGGCGATTCTCGATGAGGACTGGGCAGCCATCGCCCTTCGAGGCACGGAAGCCCCCGACGTCATGGAGGGTGTGGATGCGGTCAGGCTTGGAACGCTGAGAAGTGCTGCTGCCGCCGCCCGGAAGATATTTTCTGAGGGTATCTCGTCGAACAGGATCGCCTGGAACGTCTGCCTCTGGCCAACCCGGCGCTGGGCCGAGAAAGTACTCGGCGATGTGTTTCCCGACTGGGAAAAGCGGATATGGGACGAGATGATTCCCGTTCTCAAACTCGACAGTGACGATCCTGCTGCAGCATGGCTCGAACAGGATCGCGAGCTGAAGAGAAGGGCTGCCTTTCTGAATGGACGTGCTTACGCGGCATTCCGGTTCCGCGGACCGGGAACGGATCTCGTGATAGGTATGAAGCCCGACAGGATCTGGACCGGAGGAAGCTGCGTCAGCAAGGGCGGGTCGCGGTTCTTCCCGAACATCCCGACCGAGGAGGTCTTCAGCACACCCGACAGATTCGCCACAACCGGCACCGTGAGATGCACGAGGCCTGTGGAGGTCCTGGGATCCAGGGTCAATGGAGTCTGGTTCAGGTTCTGTTCCGGAAGAGTAACCGAATTCGGTGCGGATAGTAACGCCGAGGTTCTCGGTCAGTTCCTTGATATCGAAGAAAACGCCAGGTTCTGCGGGGAGATTGCGCTGGTAGGTATCGACTCGCCCATCTACTCCAGCGGACTGGTTTTCCACAACACCCTCTTCGACGAGAATGCCGCGAGTCATATCGCACTTGGAAACGGGTACAGGAACTGCATAAGGGGAGGAACCGCTATGGAGAGAGAAGAACTGGAGGAGACAGGCTGCAATGTCTCTCTTGTGCATGTGGATTTCATGATCGGTTCCGATGAGGTATCCGTTTTCGGGGTAGACGGTTCCGGAAGTGAGGAAGCCATTATCCGTGACGGGGTGTTCGTAGTCTAGAACGGGAGGAAGAGATGCTGGACAGTCGCCTGCTGGACATTCTCGCATGCCCGAAGTGCAAAGGTGCCCTCGAGTACAGGACCGAACCCGAAGAGGATCTCCGCTGCAATGCATGCAGGCTCGTCTACGAAGTCAGAGACGGGATCCCTATCATGCTGATCGACGAAGCGTCACCAATGGAGGGCGGGCAGGAATAGGAGTGATCCGTGTCCTTACCCGAGACCATCCGGTTCTCAGTCAGGATCTCTCCCGGATCGTCCCGAGCCGGCGTCAGGGGTCTCATTGAAGATGGATCGGTGAGGATCTCGCTCAGATCCAGACCGGTCGACGGGAAAGCGAACAGAGAGCTGATCGCCTTTCTGGCAGGAGCGTTCGGTATCGGTCGTGAATCGGTCAGGATCGTCACGGGAAGCAGGTCACGCCGGAAGCTTGTCCGGATCGATCACCCGGGCAGGATCCCGGAATGGTTTGGATTCATGCAGGACTGATTCCCTGGCGGGAATCGGACCTTATCAATCGAGATCATCGTCAATAAGGTCGAACTCCTCGTCGATCTCAGAGTCCACGTACCCGAAGATCGGCACTTCCGAGTTGAGCCACCACTGGCCCAGATCATCGAAGAGCTTGATGTCGTAATACCCGTTCTCCATACCGAATACCCGTGTGGAGTCCGTGGCGATAACCTCGTCCACCCGGAGCCAGTCGTCTACCCACTCATACGTACCTGCTATGCGAATAAAGACATCGACGATGTCGGGATCGATGTCGTTGGTGAGAGCATACTTGCCCGCAGAGACGGAGAAGATGAACCCAGCAACCATGACAAAAGAGAGAGCCTTCTTCATAAACGTTCCTCTCGCTTTGATGAATTGACAATTGCCCTTGTAATATATACATAAACGTGTGCATGATGGTTCTGCAGGCTGACGGCTGGCTGACAAGAGAACATTATAAGAACACCTGTCGGGCTTCATTGTCCAGACAGGTGAAGGGCTCGCTAAGTACCTGTATGATGTTTCATATTCCTCGGGGGTCTCATGGCACTATTATATGGTAAAGGCATGTACCACGGCGCGATGGTCGGGAGAGAACCGGAGTTGTCCCGGCTCGAAAGCTTTCTCGGTCTTCTGGACGAGGGCCGTTCCCCCGGTGTCCTCTGCATCTGGTCCGATGCCGGTGTCGGGAAATCGAGGCTCCTTTACGAGCTATCCCGTCTGAGAGATGATCTCAACTGGCTCTACGTCTCCGCAGACGAGGTGGCTCGAGAGAGGTCCGATCCTTTCTGTTCGTTTTTATTGGCCTACTTCGGACAGGATCCTGGAGAGGACCAGCAGACCAACCTCCGGAGGTTCTCGAGAATCTGGAAGGGTCTTCTGCTGAACATCTCCGTCTGCGAGCAGGAGAGCGGAACCAGCGGTGTTCTCGAGATGCTCAGACACCAGGAGTCCACGCTGCGAGCCATGCTGGGATTCGAAGTCGGTGGGACGCTTTACGCAACGCTCGATCCGAGATCCAGGTCCGAGCATGCTCACCTTGCCATAACTAGTTTCTTCACCGGCCTAGCGACTCTCGGGCTGACGGTGCTCGTTCTGGACAGTATCCAGTGGTTCTCGACGGAAGCACTCGGCTTTCTGGAAGACATCCTCGGCTGCAGGCTCCCCTCCTCGCTCGCCGTTATCACCATGGGAAGACCTTCTCCAGGTTCTCAGCCAGGTATTCCCTGCTGCGGATGGACCTCGAAGGCAACCCATATACATCTCGAGGGAATCTCCCGGGAGTCGATTCCGGACTTTTTCGAGAGCCTTTCCGGGTTCAGACCTTCCCCCGAGCTCACAGCGCTCATCTGGCGGATCGCCGGCGGCATCCCACTCTTGATCGAGCAGCTGTCGGGTTTCCTGCATGATTCGGGCTGCACCACCGGGCCGGACTCGCTGGAGCTCCTCGAAGTGACGTCCAGAGGGATACCCCTCGACCTCTACGGGCTCTTCTCACGCAGACTCGACAGCCAGTCACCGGAGCTTGTCGAAGTCGCTGCCGCTGCCTCTGTTCTGGGAAGGGAATTCAGTCCTGGGGTTCTCGGGCTCATGCAGCCGAAGCTCGATCTGGCAGGACTCCTCGCCGATGGCACCGATCTGGGTATATGGACACCTGTGACTGAGGGGCGAAGGTTCCTCTTCACACACGTTCTCTTCCGTGATCACATCTACGGGACACAGGAGGAGTCGCCGCTCTCAGGGCTCCATGCAAGAGCAGCCGCCGCGATCGAAGAGCTCTATGGACGCAGACGGGACAACCTCAGGATGCTGGCCTCCCACTGGGAACTGGCAGGCGAGGTAGACAAAGCCATTTCCTGCCTTCACGAGGCAGCCGGCCTTGCGGCGGGCGAATTCCGGAATTCAGATGCGGTGGATATTTTACTGAGACTCAGAAATCTCGTTGATGATGGGGATAAGTGTACAGTAGACCTGTTGCTTGCCGGGGTTCTCGATAGCGCCGGGATGTGGAGCGAGGGAATCGACCGGCTCCGGAGCTGTCTCGTATCCCTGGCCGGTCGGTCCGATCCTGCGGATGCCTTGTTGCAGGGAGAGGTCAGGCTGCTGCTCGGAGACATCCTCTGCAGGAGGGGGAGCTACGAGGAGGCCGAGGAGGAGATCCGGCTTGCAACGGAGCTGTTCTCTGAGCTCGGGGAATCGAGCAGGGAAACCGCTGCGCTGGCCATCCAGGGCAGAGTGCTCCGACACCTTGGCAGCCTTGCGAGTGCGGCTTCCATCCTCGAGGACTGCGTCCTTCGGGCAAGGGGAGAGGGCGACCCTGATATCCTCTGCTCCGTACTCGGGATCCTCGGTTCTCTGAAACTCCAGATGGGAAGTCCCGACTCCAGCCGGATCTGTTTCGAGGAACAGATCCGGCTTGCAGAAAGGCACTCACTCAGACGGAGGGAAGCCGGAGCACTCCTCAACATGCTCAACCTGCACAGGAGCGCAGGTGAGATCGAAGAGGCTTCCCGCTGCTACCACAGGCTGGTTACGGTATCGGAGGAGACCGGTGACGTAAACGCGGTGGGAATTGCCTCCAACTCGATGGGCAGCATACTGGTGTCCAGGCTTGATTACCAGGGAGCACTCGAGTGCTTCAGCACCTATCTCGAGGTCTCAGAGCGGAAGAACTCACTGCACGGTATTGCTACCGCAACCTGTAACATGGGTGTTGCCTACAGGCTGATGGGTGACCAGGCCAGGGCAATAGAGTGTTTCATGAGCGTCATAGACATCTCGACCGAGATGATGAACAGGCAGAACACCGCGATAGCTTACGCCAACATGGGAAGACTGCTCAGGGAGATGGGCGCATACGAGAGCGCCATCGACTGTGCCGAAACACTGATGGAGCTTGCCACCAGTATCGGATTCCGCTCCGGAGTGGCTTCAGCTCACATGATAAGGGCCTCCGGGCTGCACGGTCTCGGTGAACATGACATTGCCCTCGAAGAGATCGACCAGTCGGTGGAACTAACGCGGGAGATACGGGAGTGGAGGAAGCTCCCGACCAGGCTGCTTCGCAGAGCAAGGATACTAAGAGACATGGACAGGTCTTCTGAAGCCTATGCTTGTCTGGAGAAGACACTCGACGCCGCCGAGCGTTTCGAACAGCCCGACACCGCATTCATGGCAAGACTCTACATGAACGTCATCGATGCTGCCGAAGGCGGCGAAGCTGCTCTTGACCGTATCGCGGCGCTCATCGAGGAGGCCTGGACGCCCGAACAGGAAGCCAGTGCCTGCTACCATTCCTTTCTGCTCACGCATGACGAGGACCATGGCAGGAGAGCCCTTCGGATATACCGCTGCATACTCGATGACCGGGTCCTCGATATCGCTCGCGACCGGAGTGAAGAACTGGACGGAGAGCTCAGTTCGAGCTTGCCCTGATTCCCCTCCTTGTACATATATCGCTCTTCCCGAAGCGTATCGGGCAACGGAGGACGGTCATGCTTGCTGTCGTTCCCGACGGATGGGAATGCGATCTGCCTGGAGAGATGACTGTTTACCGGAGGAAAGGTGGGCTCCCTGCTCTCGATGCAGTCAGGGAAGCCCTGTCCGCCGGTGAACGGAACTTCCTGATCTGTGCCGAGGGAGTCGCCTTCGAACCGGGATGGCTCCTCGCTAACGATCATATATTCCTCTTCGGAGACAACCCTCTGACCGGACCAAACCGGGATGATCTGGGCTCCCGATTCCCAGCGCTGTCGGGGCTCTACAGAACACCTGAAGGTTGCTGGAACAGGGGGATTGTCTGCAGGGTGCCAGACTGGAGGTCGGCAACCAGGGCAGAGCTCGAGTTCACCGGAGCCGCGGCTCTCGTGAGCAGCGGTATCGAAGAGGCTGTCGTTGCCGGGCACGGAGGCGGAAGTGTGATTCTCCTCGTGAGATGTCACGGCTTCGACGGCAAGGTCCCTGGATCTACGCCACTGGATGTGCTGTTACATTCCGCCTGGAATGAATGCTGAAACGCTTTCCGAGCGTAACCTGAGGAGGTGAGGAGTAGTGAATTACAAGGACACGATAAGATTGCCCGGAACCGCTTTCTCGATGAGGGGGAACCTCATAGAGAAGGAGCCGATGCTGCTCCTCAGATGGGAAGAGGATGATCTCTACGGCAGGATCAGAAGTGCCAGACAGGGAAGCCCCCTGTTCATACTGCATGACGGGCCGCCCTACGCTAACGGTAACGTCCATCTCGGAACCGCTCTGAACAAGATCCTCAAGGACTTCATTGTCAAGTCGTACACCATGATGGGTTACGATTCGCCCTACGTTCCCGGGTGGGACTGCCATGGAATGCCCATAGAGCACAGGATAACGTTACAGGTAACCGATAGCGAGGATGACCTGTCCCGGATGGAAATCAGGAAACGGTGCAGGGAGTATGCCGCAGGCTTTGTTCCCATCCAGCGCGAGGAATTCAAACGTCTGGGAGTATTCGGGGACTGGGACCATCCCTACCTGACCATGAGCAGGTCCTACGAGGCCGGCATCGTCAGGGCATTCGGACGGCTCGTCAGGGAAGGTTACGTATACAAGGGACTCCGGCCGATACACTGGTGTACCAGCTGCTCAACTGCTCTTGCCGAAGCGGAGGTCGAGTATAGCGAGCACAGGTCACCTTCAATCTACGTCGCATTCAGGCTCTCTGATCCTGCCATGTGGCAGGACAGAGGGGTACCGGAGCGCACCGAAGTCGTAATATGGACGACCACACCATGGACTCTTCCGGCCAACCAGGCCGTCGCACTGAATCCGCTGGAGAAGTACGTCGTTACGGAAACGCCCGACGGGAGGAGGTTCCTGGCCGCAGCCGCGCGGATGGACGAGTTCCTCTCGGATACGGGGCTCTCGGGCTGCATTCTCGAAGGAGTTTCTTTCACGGGCAGCGAGCTGGAAGGTCTTCTCCTCGAGCATCCGGTGTTCGATTCGAAGACGTCCCTCGTGATCCTCGCGGAACATGTGACCATGGACGATGGCACCGGATGTGTGCACACTGCTCCGGGCCATGGTGCGGAGGACTTCATGGTTGCCGGCACGTATGGTCTCGAGGTATTCAGCCTGGTGCTCGAGGATGGGACGTTTTCGGACGAGGCAGGTAAGTACAGGGGGCTGCACGTATTCGATGCCAATGCATCAGTGGTGGACGATCTCCGAAGCTCGGGTAATCTGATCGCCAGCAGTGAAGTCGACCATAGCTATCCCCATTGCTGGCGCTGCAAGAAGCCGCTGATCTTCAGGGCAACGAGGCAGTTTTTCCTGGACCTCTCCAGACATTCTCTCAAGGAACGGGTCCTCGAAAGGGTGGACGAGGTCGACTGGCATCCTTCCTGGGGATACGAGCGTATGAAAAACATGATGTCCATAAGACCGGACTGGTGCCTTTCGAGACAACGCTCGTGGGGGGTTGCACTGCCGGTCTTCACATGTGACGATTGTGATGAGCCGGTCATGGATCCCGATGTCATCGAGAAGGTCGCCGAACTGGTTGCAGAGGAGGGGTCGGACATATGGTTCGGGCTCGAACCCTCTGCAGTCTTCGCATCTGCCGGCAGTGAATGCGTCTGCCCTTCCTGCGGCTCGGGGAACCTCTCCAGAGTCGATGACATCCTTGATGTCTGGTTCGACAGCTCACTGAGCCATTACATTGTCCTCACCGACGAGTACGGGCTCAGCAGACCCGCAGCCGTATACCTCGAGGCTACAGACCAGCACAGGGGCTGGTTCGGGGTCAGCATGATCACGAGCGAGGCGCTGGGTCTGAGCAGACCGGCGGACCACATAATAACCCATGGCCTGGTGCAGGACAGAAGCGGTAAGAAGATGTCCAAGTCGCTGGGCAACTACATATCGCCCCTTGAGATCGTCGACAGGATGGGTACCGATATCCTGAGGCTCTGGTTTGCCAGCATCGACTACACGGCGGACTTCCGGGCCGACCTCACCCAGCTCGATGATTCCAGGGAAGCGTACAGAAAGCTCCGGAACACCATCCGCTTCATGCTGGGCAACATCGATCCCGACGACAGCGAAGGCTTCTCTCCCGAAGAACTCCAGGGCCTCGACAGGTACATCTATCTCAGGTTCAGGGAGATCTCCCGATTCTGCATCAGAGAGTACCGCGGCTTCGAATTCCACAGGGTATTCAGGGAACTGCGCAATTTCGCCGTCATAGAACTCTCCGGGCTCTACCTGGATACAAGGAAGGACCGGCTCTACTGTGATGCTCTCGATTCGAAGACGAGCCTTTCCACCAGGAGGCTGTTCGCCTGGATGGCCAGGGAACTCACGAAACTTCTCGCTCCCGTAATCCCGTTCACGGCCGAAGATGTCTGGGACCATCTACCCGCGAAACTCCGGGAGGGATGTGACAGCGTCCATCTCGCGCTCTTTACGGATACTCCGGAACAGCCATCCTCGGAAAGAGAGGAGCTCGACGCCTGGAAACCCTATCTCGATGTCCGCAGAGAAGTCATGAAGAGCCTCGAGGAAGCCAGAGCGGCAGGTGAGATAGGCAGCGGTCTCGATGCGAGCGTGAGCCTGACGCTTCCCCGGGAGCTTGTGGAATCCGCATGCGGAGAAAACTGGGCCGATTTCCTGATAGTTTCGAGTGTCGATATCACGCCTGGTGATGAGTTGTCGGTCAGCGTCACCCATGCGTCCGGGGACAAATGTCAGAGATGCTGGAAGATTCTGCCTGAAGTGGGTTCGGCCGGGTTCGCCGACGACCTGTGCAACAGGTGCTCCGCAGTGGTCGAGGGTATCTCGTGAGTTCCAGGCGAAGGATGCTGGTCGCATTTTTTGTTGCTGCAGGTTCCGTTGTCCTGGACCAGGTCACGAAGAGGATTGTTGTCGGGAGTCTCGAGCCTGGAGTACCTGTACCCGTCGCCGGTGACATTGTCAGGTTTCTGCTCCGGTACAACGAGGGTGCTGCATTCAGCTTCTCGTGGGGCGGGCCCTTGCTGCTCGCGCTGCTCAGCGCGGCAGCTGCGGTCCTTATCATCGTGTTCATCGTCAGATGCCGCAAGTGCGCCGGCAGGACGTACATCGCCCTGGGAGCTGTACTCGGTGGTGCTCTAGGGAACCTGATAGACAGGATCATCTACGGGAAGGTGATCGACTTCATCGACGTCGGCGCATCGGGCTTGAGATGGCCTACATTCAACGTGGCCGATATCTCTATCTGCCTGGGAGGTGCAGCCCTCCTCCTATATTATCGCAGAGAAAAAAAGGGTAGGGAGAGCGCTCGGGAAAATGGAGTCTCCTCATGAAACGGACCGTGGCAGCCATCGGCGGCAACTCCCTTATCAATCCCCGCACCAGGAACGGCAACAGGGATACGCACGAGCTTGCAAGGGAGGTCTGCCAAGAGCTGGCTGTTATCGCCAGGGACAGGGGCAGCCTTGTGGTGACACATGGTAACGGTCCACAGGTCGGTTTCGAGCTTCTCCGCAACGCGAGGGCTCGTGACATCGTTCCACCCGACGGGATGGACGTCAACGTGGCTGCAACCCAGGGCTACATCGGCTACCTGCTCCAGCAGGTGCTGGGTGATGTTCTGGAGGAGATGGGCATCGACATTCCTGTCACCAGTCTCATCACTCAGGTGGTGGTCGACAGGGACGACCCCGGTTTCCTGAACCCTACGAAGCCGGTAGGACCCTTCTACTCCGCCGACGAGGCGGAGAATCTCATAGAGATCAGGGGCTGGGCGATGAAGGAGGATTCCGGACGCGGGTGGAGGAGGGTTGTTCCCTCGCCGAAGCCTCGCGAGATCCTGGAGCTCCCTGCCATACGCCTGCTCGCCGACGCCGGTCAGATAGTCATTTGTAACGGCGGGGGCGGAGTACCTGTACTCAGGGACGGACGCAAGATCAGAGGGATTGGCGCCGTGATCGACAAGGACCACGCGAGTGCACTCCTCGCGACGAAGGTAGAAGCCGAAACCTATATCATCTCCACATCCGTTCCGGAGGTATACACCGCTTTCGGAACCCCGGAACAGAAGCCGATCAGAAGGATTGTCTCGAACGATCTCTGGGATCTGGTTAACGCCGGGAACTTCCCTACCGGATCGATGCTTCCGAAGATCAAGGCTTCACTCGGATTCCTCAGGCACGGTGGGAAGCGGGTAGTGATAACCTCTCCCGGAAACATCCTCCGCGCTCTGGAGGGTGAAACCGGCACGACAATTCTGCCGTAGAACCGTCGTGCGGCTAGAAAACCGTCTTTATCGCTCCCCATGTATTCTGCTCGAACGCCTGCGCGGGTTGGCCCTCGATGATCCGGAACATGTCGGTTTGCGGATGTCCCAGCGATGAACCGGGAACCCACGGACCGCCCGAAGTGACAATCCTGTAGCACTCGGTAAGTGAGATTTCATCGTCCATTATAGCCAGCATGTCTCCTCCGCTGGTTCGCGAGATGGCAGTCCAGTAGGTTACGCCGCCGACCGCGAAGAAGAAATCGGATGCGGACAGGGTGGCTCGAGAATGTAAATGGGATACCCGCTGAAGGTAACACCGCTGTTCGTGAAATCTAGATTACTGCCGTCGACAGTCACTGACAGGAGCTCGGTACCGGGTCCCGGAGCGGCATTGCTCCAGAAGACGACATTGACGGACGTCGGGAGTGCAGCGGTAGTGACGATCCAGATGGTGATCTTCTCGACCTCTACCGTTGTAGAAGGTGTAAAGTCGTCTGCGGTCCAGAAGTACGAGTAGATTGGGAATGCATCGCCGTACAGATGTGCTGCATCGAAAGCGTTCGTATCGATGATGTCATCGGTGGACGGCATCCGGATACGCGTACCATCAAAATCTTCCCGCAATGTCGGGCCTGCAAATGACGCTGCCGTAACAACAAGAAGAACAACAAGAAGCAGCTTCATTCTCCACTTCCTTTCACTGAGGTATATTAATTCGCTAAAGCAATACTAGCGTTGAATATGGGTGTCAACACATATCTCGCTGTCCTCGAGAACCTTGACGAATACGTTCGCCGTATATATCCTTCGGTCCGCACAATAGGTGACTCGGTGGGCGATTAGCTCAGTTGGTTAGAGTGCTTGCTTGACATGCAAGAAGTCACTGGTTCAACTCCAGTATCGCCCACCATTGCTGTATCCACGGTCGAATACCGGGAGGAGGCGGAGAATGATACGTATAGTGTTTCCGGATAGAAGTTCTGCCGAATTCGAGCCCGGTACGACCGGTCTGGTCATCGCGCAGGGCATCTCGAGGAGTCTCGCGAAGAGGGCTCTCGCATGCAGGTTCAGCGGGGTGCTCATGGATCTGACCACTCCTCTCCCCGGGGACGGCAGCATCGAGATCGTCACTTTTTCGGACGACGACGGCAAGGCGGTACTCCGGCACAGCGCGTCTCACCTGATGGCTGCCGTGTTGAAGAGACCTTACCCCGGGACAAGGCCCGGGATATGTCCCGCAATAGCTGACGGGTTCTACTACGATTTCGACATCCCGGACTTTCCGGGAAGCGAAGCACTGGAAGTGATAACTGCCGCCATGGAGGAGGAGGTCATTCTCGATCTCCCGTTTGTCTCCAGCGAGGTGGATTACGACGAGGCAGTCGGGATCTTCGAGAAGTTCGGCGAGAGCTACAAGCTGGAGCTGCTTGGTGAGCTGAGGGAAGCAGGTGAGAAGATACGGATCTACCAGCATGGGAATTTCTTCGACCTCTGCAAGGGTCCTCACGTACCCTCGACAGGTTATCTGAAGCACTTCAGACTGTTGAGCATCGCTGGAGCCTACTGGCGCGGCAACGAGCGGAATCCCATGCTGACAAGGATCTACGGAACCGTTTTCGATTCCTCCTCGGCGCTTGCAGATCACCTTGCTCTACTCGAAGAGGCCAGGAAGAGGGACCACAGGAAGCTGGGTCCCGAACTCGACCTGTTCACGATGGGCGGTGCCGGGGGGCCCGGGTTGACTTACTGGCTTCCAAGGGGAACTGTTCTGCGCGAGGAGCTCGAAGACTACTGGAAGAGGGCTCACAGGGCAGCGGGGTACAGCCTCGTCGTAACTCCCCACATTGCGCCGTCGGAACTCTGGGACACGTCAGGACACAGTTCGTACTACCGTGAGAATATGTTCTACATGGACGTTGACAGCGGCGAGTACGTGCTCAAGCCGATGAACTGCCCCGGGCACATCATCATCTACCAGTCCTCCATGCGATCCTACAGGGAGCTACCGCTCCGGCTCGCGGAGCTGGGCGCCGTCTACAGGTACGAGAAGAGCGGTGTGCTTCACGGTCTTATGCGTGTCAGGGGATTCACCATTGACGACGGACACATCTTCTGCAGGGAGGACCAGATAAAGAGTGAGATCCAGGATGTCGTCCGGTTCGCTCTGCACTTCCTCAGGATATTCGGGTTCGGCTACGAGATCGAGCTGTCGCTGATGGATCCGGATGACCCCGGGCACTACGCGGGAGACCCGGAGGAGTGGAAGCTGGTGGAACCCGCTCTGGCCGAGTCGCTCGACGAGATGGATGAACGTTACAGGACTGTGAGGGGCGAAGCCGCCTTCTACGGCCCCAAGATCGATATCAAGCTCAGGGACGCCCTCGGGAGGTTCTGGCAGGGGCCGACGATCCAGTTCGACTTCAACATTCCCGCTCGATTCGATCTGACCTATGTCGGTGACGACGGACAGGAGCACAGGGTCTTCATGATCCACCGCGCTCTCTTCGGCTCGGTCGAAAGGTTCATAGGTTGCCTGATCGAGCACTATACAGGCAATTTTCCAGGCTGGCTCGCACCTGTCCAGGTGGTTATCTTACCGATTACCTCCTCACAGGAGGAGGTAGCCAGGAGTGTGGCGGAAAACCTGTCCGGAGTCGGTCTCCGTGTGGAGATGGACTCCAGGAGCGAGACAATCGGATACAGGATCCGCTGCGCAGAAAAGATGAAAGTCCCGTTCATGCTCGTTGTTGGTGAACGGGAAGCAGAATCGGGATCCGTTGCTCTCCGGAGACATGGGGAGGGTGATATGGGTGCGGTTCCGCTCGCGGAAGCCCGTGAACTCGTCCTGAAGGAGTGCAGCGTCCCTTTGCTGCCGTAACGAACGGAGGTTTCAGCCTATCAGAGATACTGCAAGGATCAATGGCGAGATCAGGAGTCCGAGACTCAGGCTGATAAATCAGAACGGTGATCATGTCGGGGTCATTGAAACACCCCGGGCACTCGACATGGCAAACGAAGCAGGACTCGATCTCGTCGAGATCTCTACTGCTGCGGATCCACCCGTAGCCAGGATCATGGACTACGGGAAGTACAGATATCAGCAGAACCGCAAGGCCCGTGAATCGAGGAAGAAGCAGCACGCAGGCGGTATCAAGGAGATCAAGTTCCGACCCAACACGGACACCCACGACTACGAGTTCAAGATGAAGCACGCCAGGGAATTTCTTGAACTGAGACACAAAGTGAAAGCAACAGTGGTGTTTCGGGGAAGACAGCTCGTATACAAGGACCAGGGCTTCCAGCTCCTGCAGAAACTTGCATCAGAGGTGGAGGACCTTGCGGTCATCGAACGTGCCCCCGTTCTCGAAGGACGCTTCCTTACGATGATACTCTCACCGCGCAAGGAAAAGCGATAGACCAGGATAGATGACATGCCCAAGATGAAGACACACAAGGGTGCGGCCAGACGGCTGAAGAAGACAGGGACAGGCAAATTCAGGCTCCGTCATTCGCACAACGGCCACATCAAGACTAAGAAAAGCAGCAAGCGCAAGAGGAACCTGCGCAAGCCCGGGATCACCTCCAGGCCCGATTCCCGAAGGCTTCGCAGAATGTTGCCCTGAAGAATACTGGAGATGCTGACAGATGAGCAGACAGAAAAACGCTACAACGCGCCACAGGCGTCATAAGAAGGTCCTCAAGGCCGCCCGCGGGAAAGTCGGCGGCAGGCGGAAGCTCTACACTGTTGCCTGTGAGGCGAACAGGAAGGCGCTGGAATACCAGTACCGTGACCGCAGGACGAAGAAGCGGAATTTCAGAGCACTCTGGATCACCAGGATCAACGCAGCTTCACGCGAGAACGGTATGTCTTACAGCAATCTGATCAACGGTCTGATCAGGGCCGGCGTCAGGCTCGACAGAAAGGTGCTCGCCGATCTGGCGGTAACCGATCCGGCTGCCTTCAGCAGCGTGGTCGAGACCGCAAGAGCCGCGCTCTGACCTCGAGCAGGGAGGGTGACTTACCAGGGGTATGTCCGTATCGGATAATCTGGAGAGGTTGACTGAAGCCGTCGATCGTCTGATTATCAGACTGGAGACACTCCAGGTACAGCGCAACAAGCTTGCCCGGAAGGTCCAGGAACTCGAGTACAGGATCGAGAACAACGTTGATTCTGTGGACTCCGAGGGTTATAACCTTCTGAGAATCCACAGTGCACGACTCCTGCGTGAAAGGCAGGATCTCAAGCAGAAGCTGACCGGTGTTCTGGAGAAGCTGGAGAGCGAGTTACAGCGGTAGCAGAGGTTTATAATGGTTGACCGACCTGAGAGCATCAGAGTTAACATCTACGGTCGGGAATACTCCATCAGGGGTGATGGCGATCCTGGCTATATAGCCGAGATCGCCCATTTCGTTGATATGAAGATGCGGCAGATGACCGACAACATCACGATGGCTTCTACTGCGAAGGTCGCCATACTGACCGCACTCAACATAGCAGACGAGCTGTTCCAGAAGGAGCAGCAAGCCAGGGAACAGGAAGAGAGTCACAGCGTAATGGTTGCGAGACTCGCCGACAGGATCGAGAATGCCCTGGCCGTACCTTCCAGTGAACCCGCCACCGACGGGACCGGCACGGAGACATCCCCCGGAATCGAAGCTCTTCAGGAATCCAGCACTCCCGGCAAGACTTTTACAGGATAGTCCAGGAACCGGTGATCACCGGATCTGTGCGTAGGGATCCGGGTACACACTCACACGATTACCGATAGAGCCGGTTTCCTTTTCATATAGAAGACACTGCGCCTGATCGGAAGTAGTCATGACTCCATACATCATCCCCGGGATTGCAGTACTCGTTGCTTTCGCTCTCGGATATCTCCTCCATAACTTACTGGTAGTTAAGGAGATGAAGGGCGCATCCGCTCAGGCAGCGAGAATAGTCGCTGACGCAGAGAGGGAAGCAGAGGCCATCAGGAAGGAGGCACTGCTCGAAGGCAGAGATCAGCTCTCCATTGAACGGGCAACCGTGCTGGAAGAGCAGCAGAAGCGACGCATCGAGCTCGACAGCAAGGAAACCGAGATCGGCAGGATCCGTGAACAGCTCGACAGACTTAAGGAGTCTCTCGACAACCGTACCCACGGCATAAGCTTACAGGAGACCAGCCTGACCGAGAAGGAGCAGGCTCTCGTTGCAAAGCACCAGCGCGCGAACCGCCTTATGGAAGAGCAGAACAGACTCCTCGAGAAGATAGCCGTTCTCTCCAGAGAGGAAGCTAGAAATCTCCTCATGTCGAACCTCGAGGAGGAGGCCAGGCTGGAGGCTTCGAAGCTGACGCGCAGGATACTGGAGGACGCCGAGAGGAATGCCGAAGAGAAAGCCAACTGGATCATCTCCTCAGCGGTGCAGAGGTGCTCGGCATCTTACGTGGTAGAGAACTGCGTTTCGGTGGTGAATCTCGCCAACGACGACATGAAGGGTCGTATCATCGGCAGGGAAGGCCGGAACATCAGGGCCTTCGAGACAGCTACCGGCGTTGACGTAGTCATCGATGATACGCCGGAAGCCGTCGTTATCTCCTGTTTCGACCCGATTCGTCGGGAGACGGCCAGGCTCTCGCTCGAGAAGCTCATATCCGATGGTAGAATACACCCCGGCAGGATCGAATCCGTGGTCAGCAAGGTGACTGCCGAAATGGATAAGAACATCAAGAAGCTCGGGAGCGATCTCTCCATGGAGGCGGATGTGTCGGGACTCCACTCCCAGCTGATACGGCACCTCGGTCGGCTCCGCTACAGGACCAGCTACGGTCAGAACATGTACCAGCACTCCCTCGAGGTGGCTCATATCTGCGGGCTCATCGCTTCGGAGTTCAGGCTGGATGCAGCCATTGCGAGAAGGGTAGGACTGCTCCACGATATCGGCAAGGCGACAGACCAGGAGCTCGAAGGATCTCACGCCATCGTGGGCATGGAGCTTGCCAGGAGATACGATGAAACGCCGCTAGTATGCAACGCGATCGGTGCTCATCACGAGGAACTGGAACCCGAGTCACTCTACGCCATCCTCGTCCAGGCAGCAGACGCAGTGAGCAGTGCCCGCCCCGGCGCAAGAAGAGAAACCCTCGAGCTCTACATCCGCAGGCTTCACAAGCTGGAGTCCATCGCGGACGCTTACGACGGCGTCAGCAAGTCGTATGCCATCCAGGCCGGCAGGGAGCTCAGAATAGCCGTCAAACCAGAAGTTGTTGACGATTCAGGCGCGGTGGACCTGGCGAGGATGGTAGCCAGGAAAATAGAGAACGAGATGGAGTACCCCGGCCAGATCCGGGTCACGGTCATACGAGAGGTCAGAGCAACGGAAACCGCAAGGTAGGTTATTTCCGTGCGAATTCTGCTTCTGGGAGATATTGTGGGGCGATCGGGCAGAAAGGCGGTAACAGCCTTTCTCGGCCGGGAACAGGTCTATGACCTGGTGGTCGCCAACGGCGAGAATGCCGCGGGTGGCTTCGGTCTCACCGGGAGTACTGCCGACGAGCTGTTCGATGCAGGTGTCCACGTGATCACTTCCGGCAACCACATATGGAAGCAGAAGGAGATCTTCCCCAGACTCGACGAAGAAGGCTCCCGCATTCTCAGACCCGCCAATGCCCCTCCAGGGAACCCGGGAACGGGGGTAGCGCAGTTCGAAGTCGACGAAGTCCGCGTGATGGTCTTGAACCTGCAGGGCAGGACCTTCATGGACGGATTCTGGGACTGCCCCTTCAGGATGGTAGAGAGGATTCTCGCAGGTCATCGGGCAACGATCATCGTAGTGGATTTCCACTGCGAGGCCACCAGCGAGAAACAGGTTATGGGCAGGTTCCTCGATGGAAGGGTCACCGTCGTCGCCGGGACACATACGCATGTGCTGACCGCCGACGCCAGGATCCTGCCTGGCGGAACTGCCTACATCACCGACCTGGGCATGTGCGGGTCGCATTCCGGAATCATCGGCATGGCCTACGATCAGGCCAGGCTCCGTTTTCTTACCGGAAGACCAGAGAAGCTGACCGCGGCAAAGGGTGATGAACACGTCAACGGGCTGGAAATACTGCTGGACGACACCTTATCCATCGAATCCGTCAGGATGGTTGATGAACGGATACAACTCTGATCAGCTGAAGCAGGCGCTCCGTGAGGCTGCGGAATGGGTCCAGTCAGGGCTCGACCGTCTCTCTTTCCTCGCAGAACCGGTCTCTTCGCTCCCTGAACATTCGGCCTACTCGCTCAATGCAGGCGGCAAGAGAGTGAGGCCGTTCCTGGTCAGACAGGCTTGTATCGCCGGCGGTTACCCTCTCGACAGAGCGCTGCCTGCAGCCTGTGCAGTGGAGATGATACACACATACTCCCTGATCCACGACGACCTCCCCGCACTGGACGACGACGATCTCAGGAGGGGAAGACCCACGCTCCACAGGAAGACAGGCATGATCCAGGCATTGCTTGCTGGAGACCTTCTCCTGACGGAAGCGTTTCAGGAGCTTGGCAGGACTCCTCTGAGTCCGGGAACTGTGTCCCGGATGCTGCGGTTCCTGGCATCGGCAGCCGGACCATCCTTTCTGGTCGGCGGGCAGTACATGGACATGCACCGCCCTCCCGAGCCCGATATGCCCTGGATAGAAAGCATGATCGGAGGCAAGACAGCGGCGTTGATCAGAGTATCGCTGGAGCTGGGCGCCGTTGCCGGAGGTTTCGACGACGATACTCTTGCTGAAGTATCTTCGGCGGGTGAGAGACTGGGATTCCTGTTTCAGCTCACAGACGATATCCTCGACAGGACCGGAACCGAGATCGAGATGGGCAAGGGAGTCTCCAAGGATGAAGAGCATGAGAAGGCCAATCTCGTGAGTGCTGCAGGTCTCGAAACTGCTGTGGAGACTGCTGTCCGCATCGCCGGGGAGGTGGCCCTGAGATTCGAGCATCTCAGTGGAGACTGGAGGATAGTCGCAATGCTGTCGCGGTACCTTCCCGAGAGGAGGAGCTGATGTCCCTCCTCGACCGGATACGCGTTCCCGGAGACATCGTGACACTGAGTATCGAAGAGCGCATAGAACTTGCAGATGAGATCAGGGAGAGGATCATACAGGTGGTCTGCAAGACTGGAGGACACCTGGCGTCCAGTCTTGGAGTTGTCGAGCTCACAATTTCGCTCCTCTCGGTATACAACCCCTCTTTCGACAAGATTATCTGGGATGTCGGCCATCAGACCTATCCCTGGAAGCTCCTCACCGGCAGGGCTGACCGGTTCCACACCATCAGGCAGTCAGGGGGACTGAGCGGTTTCCCCAGACGGAGCGAGAGCGAGTACGACTGCTTCGGAACCGGACACAGCTCTACCTCGATATCGGCGGCTCTCGGTTTCGCGTTTGCACGCGATCTCAAAGGCACCGAAGAGAAGATAGCCGTGGTAATCGGCGACGGCGCGATGGGGGGCGGGATGGCACTCGAAGGCCTCAACAACCTCGGGCATTCGCGAACCGACCTGACCGTGATCCTGAATGACAACGAGATGTCGATTTCCAGGAATGTGGGCGCGATGTCGCGGCACTTCACAAAGCTGATAACCGATCCAATCTACAACAGGTTGAGAAACGAAATCTGGAACGCTCTCGGGAAGATACCCTCTCTCGGGGACAGAATGCAGAAGGCAGCCCATATAGTGTCATCTGCTCTGAAAATGACCATCGTGCCGGATACCCTGTTCGACGAGTTCGGTATCAGGTACATAGGACCCGTGCCGGGGCACGATCTACCCGCTCTCACCGGAGTCCTGCAGAGGGTCTCCCAGCTCAGAGGTCCCGTGCTTGTCCACCTGGTCACAACCAAGGGAAAGGGATTCGAGCCTGCCGAGTGCGATGCCACGAAGTATCATGGCGTTTCCGGAATAGCGTCTCTGCCTGACGATTCCAGGACCTTTACATCCTGCTTCGGGGATAAGCTGATAGAACTCGCAGAGAAAGACAGCAGTATCGTGGCGATAACTGCTGCCATGCCCGACGGAACCGGCCTGACCGCATTCTCTCGAAAGTTCCCGGACAGGTTCTTCGATGTAGGTATCGCCGAACAGCATGCAGTCACGTTCGCCTGCGGCCTCGCATTCGGCGGTCTCAGACCGGTAGTGGCGATCTACAGCACCTTCATGCAGAGGGCGATCGACCAGATAATCCACGATGCCGCCCTTCAGAAGACTCCGCTCGTCCTGGCCGTGGACAGGGCAGGACTCGTGGGGGAGGACGGTCCTACACACCACGGCTCATTCGATATCTCCCTCATGAGACCGGTGCCCGGGATCAGGTTGGCCTCGCCAAGGGACTGCAGGATGCTCGAGATGCTCCTGGAGAAATCATTCGAGTTCATCGAATACCCAACCGTGATCCGCTACCCCAGGGGTTACCAACCAGATATCGCCGTCGATCCTCCCGTGTCGGTCGATCCGGGGGCGGGCCAGGTTCTCAGGGAAGGTACCGATGTAACGCTCATGGCCGTGGGAACCATGCTCGCAACTGCACTTGACACCGCTGCCGAACTCGAGAAGAAGGGGATTTCGGTCGGTGTGTGGGATCCAATCTGGCTCAAACCGCTGGCAACCGGCGAGATCCTCAGCCTCGGCGGTGAGACGGGAATTGTAGTGACGCTTGAAGAGGGAAGCCTCTCCGGGGGATTCGGCGAGGAAGTCTGCCGTCTCTTCTCGAGAACTGACGTTCGTGTCCTTCCGCTTGGACTTCCGGACAGCTTTCAGCCACACGGATCCAGGTCCGAGCTTCTCCGGGAGACTGGACTGGACAGGGATTCGCTTGTACGTGCAATAGAGGACCTGCACCACGGGAAGGACGGTAAGGAATGAAAGGCGGCGAGAACGAGGCCATCAGCAGGCTGTGCGTCTTCGTCGATCCGCACAGCCCTCCCTATGCGGGCCTGGTCATGAGTACGATCAGTGCAGCCGCCGAAAACGATATAGAGCTGTTCTCTTCCGTATCCTCGATCGAAGCGCTCGCTGAATTCGAACTGATCGAGAACGAAGACTGCCATGCAGGCCTCGTGCTGGGCGGTGACGGCACCATACTCAGGGGCCTCAAGTACTTCAGGAAAGCCGGCATCCCGGTTCTCGGCGTGAACACAGGTCATCTTGGATTCCTGGCCTCGGCCGAGATGTCCGAGCTTCCCGAGACCCTGAGACTGCTGGTAAAGGGTGACTACCGCATCGAGAATTATCCTCTTCTTCGTGGCGAGCTCCCGTCAGGGCAGGTGCTCACCGCTATGAACGACTTCTGCATCAACCGATCTATCCTCGGCGGGATCCTGCACCTCGAGCTCTTCCTTGACCAGGAGCGAGTCGCACATGTCGCCGGGGACGGAGTGGTCATTTCGACGCCGCTGGGTTCGACAGCTTACGGGCTGTCATGCGGCGGACCCATTCTGGATCCTGCACTGCCGGCGATGCTGGTTATTCCCATATGTGCCCATCAGCTCTCACTGCGACCGCTGGTTGTGCCGGATTCGCTTACCGTGACGGTCGAGACAGGTGAGCTGAGAGGCGGCTTACCATGCATCGCATGCGACGGCAGTCCCGAAGCGAGCATGAACGCTGGAGAGAAGCTCAGAGTCACACGGGACGAGGGATTCTGCAGCATGATCCAGACAAGGGGTAGAGGAAGTCACTACAGCCATCTCGGCAGGAAACTGGGCTGGGGAGCGAGGGGCGAGACGAGGTGTTGAAGAGCCTCAGCCTGAAGAATATCGCTACGATCAGTGACACCACACTGGAACTCGGTCCGGGTCTCAATGTCCTGACAGGGGAGACCGGTTCGGGTAAGTCGATACTGATCGAGGGCTTGCTGCTGGCACTCGGCGAACGGGCCGACAAGTCGCTCGTGAGGACTGGCGCGAGACTCGCTTCTGTCGAAGCTGTCTTTTCCGCTCCCGATGACGAGGAGATCTTCGTCAGAAGGGAGATCCACCAGGCGGGCCGGAGCAGGATGTTCCTGAATGACGAGCTGGTCACGCTCGAGGAAGCGAGGGAAATCGTGAGCGGTCTGGTGGATCTGCACACTCAACGCTCAACCCCTGCTCTCCTGAGCCGCAGGACACAGCAGGAGAACCTGGACCGCTACGGGGGGTGCGCCGGACTCTCATCCGGGCTCCGGGAGCTATTCACCGACTACGGAGCCCTGCTCAGAAGGCAGGCCGAGCTCACCGGACTCCTGGAGGAGTCGATGGGTGAACGGGAGCTCCACAGGCATGAGATGGACCTCATCGACAGCCTCGACCCGTCACTCGGGGATTACAGCAGCCTCAGGGAGGAACGTAAGACACTCGAAAACCTGGAGAGGGAGGCAGAGACCTTCTCGAACATCCACGAGAACCTGGAAGGAGACTCCGGCGTAACGGAAAGGCTCCAGACCCTCCTGTCCGAATCCGGGAAACTGGACGAGGATTCCGGAGAGCTGCGGGAGCTCCTGTCGCAGGCTAACATCTCCCTCAGGGAAGCGGCAGGGATCTGCTCGAAAAAGCTCGCCGGAATCGAGTCCGCCCCCTGGAGGCTGGAGGAGATCGACAGGAGACTCGACTGCTACTCCAGACTCCTCTCAAGATGCGGAGGAAATATCGATGCACTCCTCGGCAGAAGGGAATTCCTGACCGGAGAGCTGAGTAGATTCGGCGAGGACGAGAAGGAGCTCATCGAGCTGGGATTGACTATTCCCTCGATCAGGGAGGAAATACGGGAACTCGCAGCGCAACTCACCGAAGCCAGGGCTACGGCAGCCGGGAACCTCGAGAGTACTGTGACAGAGGAACTTCGCCTGCTGGGAATCCCGCATGCTGTGTTCGAGGTGTCCATGGGGGAGCCGCCGGCAGACAGGACGCTTTCAGCAGCGGGCATGAAGATCTGCTCAGATGGGGCCGAGATCCCCGAGTTCCTCTTCGCGGCAAACCCCGGGCAGGATCCGGCAAGACTTTCCACCGTTGCCAGCGGAGGGGAGATATCCCGGGTGAGTCTTGCACTCAGACTTGCCCTCTCATCCTCTGCGGACATATCCACGATTGTCTTTGACGAGATCGACACAGGGATCGGCGGGGAAACCACACATGCGCTGGCGGATTCACTCTGCAGGGCTGCCGCTTCGGGAAGACAGGTAGTCGTAATAACACATCTGGCAATCGTTGCATCGAGAGCGTCCACCCATCTCGCCGTCACCAAGTCGACGGTAACAGGCATGCCTGTTACCGAAGTAGTCCCGATCTCTGGGAAGGAGCAGATAGAAGAGCTGACCAGGATACTGGGCGGTGGAGACGCTGCACGGGAACATGCTCAGTTCCTGCTCTCTCGGGCGAAAAAGAACTGATGGGCGTCAGTGGAGGGTTCCTCACTGCGGCGAACCTCATCAGCATAGCCCGTATTCCTCTGAGCGGACTTGCTTGCTTCTACATAGCAAGGGGTGACGGATTTGCTGCAGCTGTCTTCATGGCGGCTGCGATCGTTTCTGACTTCATCGATGGTATGGTGGCCAGGGTTACGGGGACGGTAAGCGACTGGGGGAAGATACTGGATCCCCTCGCGGACAAGATCGGTATTGCAGCTTTCCTGATTACCCTGACTGTCATTGGCAGGATAGCGCTCTGGTTCACGACGGTCATTGTCATCAGAGATCTGCTCATTGGCTGTACGGGTCTCTATCTCGTACGCAGGCTCCCTTCCCCTCCGGTCTCGAACATCTGGGGCAAGCTCTCCACTCTGTTCATTTCCCTCCACCTCGCCAGACAGGCCCTATATCCCGCGGTGCAATGGCCCGGGAACCTACTTCCCGGCCTTGATCTGCTGGGCACATCCGCACTCTGTATGGCCATCCTGAGCCTGGCTGTATATGCTTCGGGAACTCTGAACCGGCTGAGGAAGACCAGCAACACCGACCGGAAGAGAACACCTTGCACCTGAAGAGACTCGAGATAGTTGGCTTCAAGTCTTTTGCGGACGCTTTCGAGCTGCAGTTCCAGAGGGGCATCTCTGCTA
>SDBS01000627.1_pt1 | contig 34866 bp, 38 predicted proteins | sample 2277091 | NCBI WGS metagenome assembly SDBS01 (sample SAMN10404972, study PRJNA504765) | marine sediment metagenome | isolation source: marine sediment core GS10_PC15, 163 cmbsf | place: Arctic Ocean: Southern Knipovich Ridge | collected 2010 | reverse complement strand
GACAGACACCGACGGACGGCCGTTCATCCTGCTCGACGCTGTCGATTTTCAGGAAACCCCCGGCAAAGTGACCCTCCTGCCCATGCACATCGTGCTCCAGAACAGCTCCCTGAGCCACAAGATTCTCCCTATCGTTTCAGAGGTTCTGAGCCCTCAGCAGATGCGGAATGCATACCTGCTGGGCATCCAGGCCGGTTCCCTGGCCGAGGGTGAGCGGATCAGCCCCGCCGTTCGCCAGGCCATGGAAAAGGTCTTGGAGAGGCTGAAGAACTGAAGGGTAGCGATTGTTTCTTATCAACATCTTACGTAATCATGCCTAGGAGGCGTTTCTCTACCAATATTGGCACAAACCTTGCAGGTAAGACCATCCCGAGGATGCATCAAATGACTGAAACGGAAAAACAGATTCTTATCGTCGACCCAAACCATGATGAACGTCTGGTCATGGCTTCATTCCTGAGGAGTGAAAACTATGCCGTGGACACAAGCGGCAGCCTGGCGGAGGCCATCAAGACGCTTTCCGGCAGTTCCATACCCTGTGTGATCCTGGATGTCGACCTCCCTGAGATGAAAGGCTACGAAGCCGTCTCCGTCCTCAAGAACATCAACCCTAACCTGAAGATCATCATGACCACCAAGAAAAATTCGCGAGAGCTGGAATCCAAGGTCAGGGAACAGGATATCTTTTTCTATTTCATAAAGTCCTTCAGCAAAGACGAGCTCAAACTGGCGATTCACAACGCCTTCAATAAATAAAGGAGTAATACAATGGGAAATGCTAAAGCCAAAATCATGATCATCGACGATGATCCGGACTTCAGAGATGCGATCACCCCGATCCTGCAGTCCTCGCTTTACGAGGTCGTGACCGCAGGCAACCCCAAGGAAGGCAAGGAAAAGATCCTGGCCGAGAAGCCCGATCTCATCCTGCTCGACATCATGATGGACAGCCTGTTCGACGGGTTCTCCCTCTGCCACGCCATCAAGACCTCCAAAGAGTTCAAGGATGTGGCGAACACCCCCGTCATCTTCGTATCCGCCGTCAAAGAGATCACCGGGTCCCGCTTCCAGTTCAAAGGGGAAGATCAGGGGCTGACCGGACCCGACGACTACATCGACAAGCCGGTCAAGCCGGATGATCTCATCTCCCGCATCGAAGGGCTCCTGAACAAGGCATAAGCCCTGCGTAAGGGCCTCGGGGGCCTGGGTGGCGTCTTGCCCGTCGTGGGCGGTCAGCGCCGACATTTCTCCGATGAGCAGATCTTCGCCGAGATCGAAGGCATATTGAGATAAAAGGGGGCAGAGTATGGAAGAGAAACAGTACAGCGTATTGGTGATCGACGACGAAGAGTCGATGCGGGATTCCTGCTGCCTGATCCTCGCCAGGGAGGGCTTTGCGACCGACTCGGCGGAAAACGGCGAGATCGGCCTGGCCAAGCTTCAGGAATCCCAGCCGGATTTCGTGCTCATCGATCTCAAGATGCCGGGGATCGGCGGGCTGGAGGTCCTGGACCAGGTGAAAAAGATCAACCCGGACATCATCCCCATCGTCATCACCGGTTACGCAACCGTGGGATCCGCCGTGGAGGCCATGAAGCGCGGCGCCTATGACTTCCTCCCCAAGCCCTTTACCCCGGAGGAGCTCCGCCTCATCGTCCGCCGCGGTATCGAGCGCAAGCGGCTGCAGCAGGAGGCGGAATCCTTGCGCCGGGAGAAGAAACTCATCGAGGAGAATTTCATCACCATGGTGTCCCACCAGCTGCGCAGTCCCCTGGTGGCCGTCGCCCAGTATTTCGAGGTCATCCTGGGAGGCCATGTGGGGGAGGTCGCCGCCCGCCAGAAGGACATGATGGAGAAGGCCAAGGTCCGGCTGGAAGGCCTGCTCGATCTCATCAGCGACTGGCTGAGCATCGCCCGCATGAACGGGGGCCAGCTGGTGGATCGGCTCAAGCCGACCCACCTGGAACCCCTCCTGGCCCAGCTCATCGAGTTCCTTCAGGGCCTTACCGGAGAAAAGCATATCGCGTTGAAACTATCCCCTGGCTCAGGGAGCGACCTGGCCCCGGCCGACTGGGAAACCCTGGAACAGGTCTTCTCCAACCTCATCACCAACGCCATCAAATACAACCGGGAAGGCGGCTTGGTGGATGTCTCTGTCCGGGAAGAAGCGGACAGCATCATCGTGGACGTGACCGACGCCGGTGTCGGGATTTCCCAGGAACACCTCCCCTTTATCTTCGACCAGTTCTACCAGATCGACAGGAGCAAGCGCACCGGTGACAAGGGTTCGGGCCTGGGTCTGACCATCGCCAAGAAGATCGTGGACGCGCATGGAGGCACCATCCATGTGACCAGCAAGGAGGGAGCCGGGAGCACATTTTCGGTAAGACTTCCCAAGGCCCAAAGCTTGCATTAATACCGGGAGAGTTGATAATATACCTTCATTCTGGAAAGCGACATGAAGACCCTGATCCTGCTGCTGGAAGATAAATGATCAAGAAAGAAGTTCTGGTCCTCAAAGACCTGCTCGGCTCCAACAAGGCGGTCGCCAAGGAGATCCGGGAACAGCTGAGCTCCCGGGGCATCCTGGTCCTCAACCTCATCTCGTCTCCCGGCGCGGGAAAGACCGTGCTCCTGGAGGGCCTGGCCGGCCTGCTGCGGCCGGATTACAGCATGGCCGTCATCGAAGGGGACATCGAGACCGAACGGGACGCGGAACGCATCCGGGCCAAGGGCATCCCTGCCTGGCAGATCATGACCGGAGGGGCATGTCACCTGGAAGCCAAGATGATCGGGAAGCTCTCCCCCGAGCTGCCGGCAGGCCTGGATTTCCTCTTCATCGAGAACGTGGGGAACCTGGTGTGCCCGGCCAGCTTCGACCTGGGGGAGACCATCCGCTGCGTCCTGCTCTCCACCCCGGAAGGAGACGATAAACCCAAGAAATACCCCCATGTTTTCATCACCTCCCACTGCCTGCTCATCACCAAGACAGACCTGGTTCCGCCCCTGACCTTCGACATCGAGCTTGCCCGCAGGGAAGCCCTGGACATAAATCCCCGGCTGCAGACCTTCGCCCTCTCGGCCGCGACCGGGGCCGGGATGCGGGAGTTCGCGGACTATCTGATCACCTCTCTGCACGAGCTGCGCCAAGTCCATGCATGAGCTGTCCATAATCGCCAACCTGTTCGAGATCCTGGAGGAAAAGGCCGCAGAAAAGGAGGCGAAAAGGGTACTGTCGGTCAAACTCCAGGTCGGCCTGCTGTCCGGAGTGGTCCCCGATCTTTTGAAGACCGCCTTCGACATCTACAAGAAAGAGACGATCGCCGCCGAGGCGGAGATGGAGATAGTGGAGGTCCCGTTCAAGGTGAAGTGCAACGTGTGCGGGGCCGAGATGGTCAAGGACGACCTATTCGTGGTGTGTGACTCTTGCCAATCCACGGACCTTAAGACGCTTCAGGGCACCGATCTCTTCCTCCTGAAGATGGATGTGGAAGTCTGACCGTGGGGCCGCGAAGGGACGGAAGCATGACAGAAACCGGGAAAGACAAGGAACGATCCATGGAGCGGATCGAGGCCTGCCCGGCCTGCGGCGGCCGCTCCCTCTCTGCCTTTAAAAAGGCCAATTTCGAGGTCCGGGACATCTCTCCGGAAGATGTCAAGATCACGGACAAGGCCTACGGCAAGGTCTGGGACCTTGACCGCTGCGCAGACTGCACCCATGTCTTCGCCAATCCCCGCCCAAGCCCGGGGTTCATCCAGTCCCTGTATGGAGACATCGTCGATCCGGTTTATCAGGATGAGGCCGAGGGCCGACAGAAGAACTTCGAGCGCATCCTAGAACGCCTGGAGAAGCTGCGGCCGGCCAAGGGCCCGCTCTTCGATGTGGGGGCGGCTACCGGGATCCTGATGAACATGGCTCGCGAACGGGGTTGGGAGCCGGAGGGTGTGGAGCCGAGCTCCTGGGCCGTGGAGGCGGCGAGGGACACATACGATCTTCAGATTCGGAGCGGGGATTTCGAGACGGCGGAGCTGCCGAAAAACCGGTATGCGGCCGTGACCATGGTCGACTTTATCGAACACATCCCCATGCCGATGGCCGCCCTGGTCAAGGCCGGGGAGATCCTGCGTAGAGACGGGGTTCTCTGCATAGTGACGCCCGACATCCACAGCCTGGCCGCCCGTATGGCCGGGTCGCGGTGGTGGCACTACCGTCCGGCCCATCTCGCCTATTTCACGCACCGCAGCCTGCAGACGCTCCTGGGGCGGGCGGGCCTGAAGATCCTCAAGACCCGGCGTTACGCCTGGACCTTCAGCGCCCATTACCTGCTCACCCGAATCTCCTTTATGGGATTTCTGGTAAAAAATCCGCGCTGGGCTTCTTTTTTCAGTCGAATTCCAATAAAATTGACCCTTGGCGATTCCTTGGAGATCTACGCCGGAAAAAACACGTCATGACCGCTTACTTCGAAGCCATGCGCCTGGGCCGCTGGCCCCGAAGCCTCGCCATCTTCGTGGGGACAGCCGCCTACTTCTTCCTGCATTACGAGTCCTTCGCCTCCCTGAGCCCCCTCGACATCTACCTGCGCTGTGCCAGCGCGTTTCTGCTGACCTGGGCCATCTCCACGGCCAACTACATCATCAACGAGATCGCCGACGCACCTTATGACGCCCATCACCCCACCAAACGGAACCGCCCGCTGGTCAGGGGGGATATCCACAAAGGCCTGTTCCTGTTGATGGGGCTGGTGCTGGCCGCCTCCGCCCTGCTTCTCGCCTGGCTGTATTTCTCGCAGCCCGTCTTCTTCGCGCTGCTGGCCCTTTGGATCGCCGGCTTCATCTACAACATCAGGCCGGTCCGGACCAAGGACATCCCCTTCCTGGATTCCATCTCCGAGTCCGCCAACAACCCCATCCGTTTCCTCATCGGCTGGTTCGCCTTCGCCCCTTCCGGCCTCTTCCCTCCCTGGTCACTCCTGCTCTGCTGGTGGTCCTTCGGTAACTTCCTGATGGTGGCCAAGCGGCTCTCCGAGTTCCGCCTCCTGCAGGATAAGGCCGTCAACTACCGGCGCTCTCTCGGACGGTACACCCGGGGATCTCTCCTGCTGGGCCTCGCTTTCAGCACCGTGGTCTTCTTTGTGACGTATTTCTCATTCGCCGTCTCCACCCGGCTGCAATCGTTCCTGTTCCTGTCGCCTTTGGTCCTTATCTACTTTCTCATATTCTTTCGCAAGACCCTGAACGAACGGGAGGTCATGGAAGAACCCGAGCAGCTGCTCAAACACCCCGCCTTCGCCGCCTATACGCTGTTCATGGTCCTGGCCTATTTCGTCGCCTTTTTCCTGGACACCGCATACCGATGACTCGGCTTGTTTTTGCGTTTCCAGATGTGATAAAGTAGCGGTACCGCATCGGACTACACCAATGGACATCCTGGAGATCGCCCTCAAGCTGCTGCTGGCTGTCGCCCTGGGCGGGATTGTCGGGATCGAACGGGAAACCAGCCACAAGCCGGCCGGTTTCCGCACCAACATCCTGATCTGCCTGAGCGCGACCATGGTCATGATCCTTTCCGACCTGGTCCTGGGTCAGAACGGCCGGGCCGGCGGAGATGCCACCCGCCTAGCCGCCGGAGTGGTGACCGGCCTCGGGTTCCTCGGGGCCGGCACCATCATCCAGGCCCGAGGCACGGTCACCGGGCTCACCACGGCCGCCACCATCTGGGCCGTGGGAGTATTGGGGCTTGTGATCGGCGCCGGATACTACCTCCCCGCGGTCATCTACACGGTGATCATCGTTATGACCCTTCTCATATTCCGCCGCTTCGAAGACGTCCATTTCGCCAGATCCATCTACCGGTACACCCTCAAGACCAGGGCGGCCAAAGAAACCCTGGTCAGCGTCAAGAAGCTGGCCCTGCACGAGGGCATCCGGTTCAAGGAATTCTCCCACAAAAGGGAGGGGAGCCTGACAGTCATCGCCTTCGCGTTCCAGGCCCCGGAGGACAGGGAGCAGAAGTTCAACCGGGGCCTCGCCGACATGGAAGGCATCACCGAGATGAAGATTGACTGAGCGACTCCTCCTGGCCACCACCAACATCGGGAAGACGCGGGAGATGCAGGCCTGCCTGCGGGACCTGGATCTTGAGACCCTCTCGCTGGAATCCCTGGGGAACATCGAACCCTTCCCGGAGCGCGGCCGAACATTTTCCGAGAACGCCAGGGGCAAGAGCCTGTTCTACAGCCGGCACTGGGACGGCCTGACCCTGGGTGAAGACTCGGGCCTGGAGATCGACCACCTCGGTGGGGCCCCGGGCGTGCTGTCGGCCCGGTTCTCCGGACCAGATGCTACGGACGAGACAAACCTCCGGAAAGTCCTTCGACTCCTGGAGGGGGTTCCCGCAGAGAAGCGCACGGCACGCTTCGTCTCCTGCATGGCCCTCTCGCGGGGCGGGCAGATCATCATAGATATCCAAGAATTCGTTGCGGGGCGGGTGCTGGACCACAAGCGAGGTCGAAGCGGATTCGGCTACGATCCCATCTTCTATTACCCGCCCCTGCGAAGGACATTCGCGGAGCTCGAGCCTGCAGAAAAGAACCGGGTGAGCCACCGCGGGCAGGCCCTCTGCCGGCTCCGGGATTATCTGCTGAGTGTCAACGTCGGTTGACACATTTCTACGGAGAATGACAACCATCATAGACGGCCCTTCCTGACCATGGCCCTGTTCATTTTCTTTCTTTTCAACACGTTAAAAGAATCTCCCCATCTGGCCTGAAGATTGCATTCACTCGGGTGAAAGGAGGTTCAACATGAAACCATATTTTTGGAGGACAAAGGCTTCGGCCTTGGGAATCCTGACAGCCTTCGTGCTGGCGCTGCTGGCTCCCACCACAGCCTGGGCGCAGGACAAGGCCAAGGAAGCCAAGATCAACATCAACACCGCGACGATCTCTGAGCTCCAGGTCCTGCCCCGCATAGGCGAGCAGGTGGCCCGGCGGATCGTGGATTTCAGGGAGAAAAACGGTAAGTTCAAAAAGATCGAGGAGCTCATGAAGGTCAAGGGTATCGGCGAGAAGACCTTCCTGCAGCTGAAGGAAAGGATCACGGTCGGAAGCGGCTCCAAATAAGAAGGCGGGAGGATTCCCTCCCGCCTTCCCCCTCAGGAGCGGGGGTGGCTCTTTTTGTAGACATCCAGGAGGTGTTTGAGGTCCAGGTGGGTATATTTCTGGGTAGTGGCCAGGCTGGCATGGCCCAGCAGCTCCTGGATGGACCGCAGGTCCGCTCCCCGGCTCAGCAGGTGTGAGGCAAAGGAATGACGCAGGCTGTGCGGACTGATCTTGCGTTTCAGCGCGGTCTGCCGGATGCAGGCCCGCACGATCCGCTGCACAGAACGGGCGCTCAGGCGCTCACCCCGGTAATTGAGGAAGACAGCAGCTTCGCCCATACGGCCCTGTGCGAGCGACGGGCGGACACGGAAATAGGCATACAGGCTGCCCTCGGCGGCCCGCCCATAGGGCACGAGGCGTTCCTTTTTTCCCTTGCCCCGTACGCGCAGGAGCCTCTCCTCGAAGTTGATATCTTCCAGGTCGAGTCCCACCAGCTCGCTGACCCGCAGCCCGGCGGCGTAGAGCATCTCGAGCAGGGCCTTGTCCCGCAGGTCCAGGGGCCTCTGGGTATCGGGCACATCCAGCAGCCCGGCCATCTCCTCTTCGGACAGGAAAGAGGGAACCGGCTTGTCCTGCTTGGGCGTGGCCACCACTTTGGCCGGGTTATCCTTCAGCCACTTCTTCTGCATGCAGAACTGAAAAAACGAACGGATCGCGGCCAGCTTGCGCGCGATGGTGGATTTCTTCTCCTCCTTGCGATAGAGGCGGGCCAGATAGGACCGGATGACCATGTTGTCGATCCGCGAAAACGGGACGCCGGTCTCCTGCATATGAGCGTAAAACTGGAGGAGGTTCCGGCGGTACGCATCCAGGGTGTGGGGAGAGGCGTTGCGTTCGAACCGCAGGTGATCGATGAACGCCTCGATCTTTTTCAGCATCGTATCGGGCAAGCGGCCGCCCCTCACTCCGAGGCCGGATCGGAATCGGTCTCGACCTCCTCGCGCCAAGAGCAGTCCTTGTCGCTGCAGTACAGGTAAGGCGATTCCTTCCTGGGGAACTTGCGCAGGATAAAGGGCCGGGAACATTCTGGGCAGGGACGCTCCACCGGCTCATCCCAGGTGGCGAACTTGCACTTGGGATAGTTGCTGCACCCGTAGAAGATCTTGCCTTTGCGGGTCTTGCGCCGGATCAGGGTTCCCCCCTCACATTCCGGGCAGACGATGCCGGTGTCTTTCTTATCGCTCTTGATGTAGGTGCACTTGGGATAGTTGGAGCAGGCCGTGAAAGGTCCGTAGCGGCCCTGGCGCAGCACCAGGGGTGAGCCGCACTCCGGACAGGCCTCCTCCAGCACCTTGGGTTCCTTTTTGTCCAGGCTTTTTTTGAAGGTGCAGTCCGGATAGCCCGAGCAGGCTTTGAAGCGGCCATACCTACCATGCTTGATCACCAGGTTCCGGCCGCACTCCGGGCACTCCTCCTCAGAGGGGATTCCCTTCCCCTTGAATCCCTCATCCTGCTCCGCCTGCTTGATGTCTTTTTCCAGGAGGGCATAGTAGGAACTGAGATAGGCCAACCCGTCTTCCTTGCCCTCGCTCACCAGGTCCAGCCTCTCCTCCAGTTGGGCCGTGAACTCGAACTGCATCAGGTCCGAAAACTTCTCGGTCAGGTAGTCGCTTAGGAACATCCCCAGCTCTTGGGGCAGGAAGCGCCCCTTCTCCCGGATCACGTAATCCCGGTCGAGCAGGGTCGAGATGATGGGGGCATAGGTGCTGGGCCGCCCGATCCCTCGAGCCTCCAGCTCCTTGACCAGGCTGCCTTCCGTGTAGCGGGGCGGCGGCTGCGTGAAGTTCTGCTTGGGTTCGATCTCCAGCATCTTCAGGTCCTCGCCCGGCTCGGCTTTGGGCAGGGCCTTGTCGTCTTTCTGCTGCCGGGGATAGAGCGTCAGGAATCCTGCGAACTGGATGACCTCGCCCTTGGCGCGGAACTGATATTTCCCCGCCCGGATGTCGAATTCGGTCTCCTCGACGCGTGCGGGATTCATCTGGGAGGCCAGGAATCGATTCCAGACCAGGGTGTAAAGACGCAGACCATCCTTTTCCAAATAGGGCGCCACTTTTTCCGGCGGGAGATCGAAGGAGGTGGGCCGGATGGCCTCATGCGCGTCCTGCGCCTTCTTCTTGTTCTTGAAGTACCGGGGCTTCGAGGGCAAATACTCCGGGGAATAGTTCGCGGCGATAAACTCCCGGCTTTTGCTCAGCGCATCGTCCGAGATGCGCACCGAATCGGTACGCATGTAAGTGATGAGGCCCACCAATCCCCGCTCTCCGATCTCGAGCCCCTCGTACAGCCGCTGGGCCACCGACATGGTCTTCTTGACGGAAAACCTTAGCAGCCGGAAGCTCTCCTGCTGGAGCGTGCTGGTGATGTAGGGCGGGCCCGGATGCCGCAGCTTCTCCTTGATCTGGACGTCCTGGAGCCGGAAGGGAAGCTCGCGGAGCTCATCGACGATGGCCGTGGCCCGGGCCTCATCGCCGATCTTGGCCTTTTCTTCCTCAATCTTGGCCAAAAGGGCCTTGAAGGCCGGGGGCTCATGGGCCTCCAGATGTGCGGTGATGTTCCAGTATTCCTCCGACACAAAGGCCTTGATCTCCTTCTCCCGCTCACAGATCAGGCGCAGGGCGATGGACTGGACCCGTCCCGCGCTCAGGCCCCCGCCGATCTTTTTCCACAGCAGGGGGCTTATCCCGTACCCCACCAGTCTGTCCAGGATGCGTCGGGTCTGCTGGGCCTTGATCTTGCCCTGATCGAGGTCCTGCAGGTTCTCCAGTCCCGCGTGCACGGCGGAAGGGGTGATTTCATGCAGCAGCATGCGAAAGATATGCGGATTCGTGTCCTTGAGCACCATGCATAGGTGCCAGCAGATGGCCTCCCCCTCCCTGTCCGGATCGGCTGCCAGCAGCACACGCTCGCAGCGGCCGGCGGCCTGGCGCAGCTCATCCACCACCTTTTTGCGCGAGGGGAGCACGCTGTATTCCGGTTTGAAATCCTTTTCGATGTCCACGCCCAGCTTGGACTTGGGCAGGTCCCGGATGTGTCCCAGTGTCGCCTTGACCTCAAAGTCGGGACCCAGATACCGGTTGATCGTCTTGGCCTTGGCCGGAGATTCCACGATTATCAATTGTTTTGCCATCACATCTTCCTTTGATAGTATTGTCCAGGACGCGGAGATACGCAACCCTTGAGTTCCAAGCTTAGCAGATGGACCAGGACCTCCGACACGGAAAGCCGTGTCCCATCCACCAGTTCATCCACGTGCCTCAGCTCGTCTGGCCGGAGCAGGTTGAGCAAGCTCTTCTCTGCGGCCGTCAAGGCAGGGGGAGGCTTAGGCCGTTCCGGCATTTTTCCCCTGAGTTCCTCACTCCAGGGGGCCGGGAGCTCCTCGATGACGTCCTCCCATCCCTCCACCAGCCGGGCCCCGCTCTTGATCAGCCAGTTCGCGCCCCGGCTGAGCCCCGAGGTGATGTTCCCGGGGACAGCCAGGACCTCCCGGTTCTGCTCGAGGGCCATCCGGGCCGTGATCAAAGAACCGCTCGTGCGGGTGGCCTCCACCACCACAACCGCCAGGGCCAGGCCGCTGATGATCCGGTTACGCAGCGGGAAATGATGCCTCAGGGGTCTGGATCCCAGCGGGTATTCGGTGACCACAACACCCTGCCCGGCGATCTTTTCCCACAGCTTCCGGTTTTCCCGCGGATACACGACATTCAGCCCCGAACCCAGGACCGCCGCCGTGGACCCTGTACGCAAAGCACCCCAATGCACCGTTGCGTCGATGCCGCACGCCAGGCCGCTTATCACCACGAGCCCCCGCTCCGCCAGGTCGGAGGCCAGTTTTTCGGCCACCGCCCGTCCATAGGGAGTGGGCTCCCGGGCCCCGACGATGGATACCCCTGGCCCCTCGAGCAGCTGGACCCTGCCGGCATAATAGAGGACGGCCGGGGGGTCGTAAATCTCTCGCAGCCTTTCGGGGTAGCCTTCATCTTCCCGGGTCAGCACGCCGAATCCCGCTCGGTCCAGCCGGCCCAACTCCTTCCGGGCTCGCTCCAGGGTCGCGGGAGAGAGCAGCTCTCGGGCCGCATCCTTCTCGACCCCCAGGGCCGTTAGATCCCGGACTTGGGCGCGGTACACGTCCCCAATGGGGCTGAAGGCACGGACGATCTTCTGCAAGGATGCCGGCTTTTCATGAAAAACCAGGCTGAGACCGACCCAATAGACCAGGTTATCCGGCACGGTCACACTTTGCAGTAATGAGAGGGAAGCGCGAATACCGGTACGGAACTGTAGGCGATCACCTTTTCCGTCGTGCTGCCCAGGAAAAAGCGCTCCACGGCTCCGGGACCGCAGGTCGAGATGACGATCATATCGCACTCGTGTGTCTCAGCGTAATCCACGATCCCCAGGGCCGCATTGAGCGCACGGGTCACATCCTCGGTGATCTTGACATCTTCCTTCTCCCGCTTCTTCCGCAACGAGAGTTTCTTCGTCACCGTATCCATCATCTCATCCAGCAGCCGAGGGGGGAATTCATGGTTGTGCAGCTCCAGCACATACAGGAACAGGAGCTCGGCGTCGAATCCCTTGGCCAGCTTCCAGGCATAGTCCCGCTCCACCTCTTCGTGATCGCTGAAATCAGTGGGAACGAGCAGCTTGTCGAACTTGAGGGGGCCGCTCCTCCTCTTCGTCAGCAGGAGGGGCACACGGGAGTGCCGCAGGACCTGATTGGCCACGCTCCCGATGAAGATCTTCTCCAGGGCCGAGAGGCCTTTCTTGCCCATGACGATCAGGTCCACATCCTCCTCTTCCGCAACGCGTATGATCTCTTTGGCGGAATTTCCCTCACCGATCAAGGTGCGAAAGGATCCGCCCTTAGTCTCTTTGATGCGATCCAGGTGCTCCACGGCATCGTTCTTGATGACGTCGATCCGGCGGATAAGTTCTCCCTTGACAGATATGGCCGAGTTATACAGCGAGACCGGGTATTCCGGCAAGACATGCAGGGCTAAGAGCTCGGCGCCGAAGGTCTTCGCCAGGTGCTCCGCCTGCGCCAGCGCCGCCGAAGCCTCATCGGAAAAGTCCGTCGGCCAGAGGATCTTTTTTAAAAAATCCGGCATGATATTCTCCTCAATTGTGTTCCATAGGCTGAATGGTATGGTTATTTTAGCAGGAAAAACTGAAAAGGCAATGCTTTTAGCGCCCCAGCAGGATGGAGCCGGATGTATAGAACACACCGGCCACGGCCCCGGTCATCAGGCAGGCCAGTGTGGCGGCCAGCAGAGCCCGGAATCCCAGGCGGGACAGATCCTTGACACGCTCGGGGACCAGGGCGCCCACCCCGCCCACGAATATGGCCAGGGAGGCCACATGGGCGAAACCGCACAGGGCATAGGAGGCGATGATGGCCGAGCGCGGGTGGATCAGGTCCCCATTCTCCAGCAGCACGGCCAGCTCCCGGTAGGCCGCGAGTTCCGTCACGATGGGCCTCTGCCCCAGCAGCCGTGCGACCTCCATGGCATCCGCAGGAGGGACGCCCAGCAGGAGCGCGAACGGGTAGAACACGTAGCCCAACAATCCGGAAAGCGACCACTCGACATTCAGCCCGAACCACTGGTTGAGGTATCCCCCCACACCGCCCAGGGCCAGATCGATGAGCGCCATGATCCCCAGGAAGGCGATGAGCAGGGTAAAGATCCCGCCCAACAGCCGCAGGCCGCTCCAGGCGCCGTTGATGATGGCCATGATGATGTTTTCTTCTCTCTCATAATTGGGCTTGACGCTGATCCCCAGGGTGACAGGTTCGCCGGTCTCGGGCACGATCAGCTTGGACATCACAACAGCCGCCGGCGCAGACAGGAACGAGGCGGAGACCAGGTGCCCGGCGATGGTGGGAAGAAGATCCTGCAGGTAGAACACATAGAGGGCCAGGACCGTGGAGGCAATAGTCGCCATGCCGGCGGCCAGGACCGTGGTCAGCTCCGAGCGGGTCATCTTCTTAAGGTGCGGCTGGATCACCAGGGCGGACTCGATTCCGACAAAGATGTTGCTCGAAGCGCTCAGCGCTTCCGCCCCGCTGATGCGCATGAGCCGGCTGAAGACATAGGCGAAGCCCCGGATGACGAGGGGCATGATCCTCAGGTAATAGAGCGCCCCCACCAGGCCGGCAAAAAAGATGATGGTGGGCAGGCCCTGAAATCCCAGAAAGTATCCCAGGGAGGTCTCACCGCCCTCGCCGACGGTGCCTGGAGGCAGCGCCAGGCGGCCGAACATGAATTTTGTCCCGGCGGTGGCGCTTTCCAGCACCTTCACCACTATCGAGTTGATGAACAGGAAGAACCGGGACCCGGCCGGAATCAAGAAGATAAACAGGGCGAAACACAGCTGGAGGGCAACACCCCACACTATCACCCGCCAGTTCACGACCTTCCGGTTCGACGAGCAGAGCCAGGCGACGCCGACCAGTATGAAGATCCCTACCAGGCTCACCAGGTTGTACATTTCCATGAGAGAGGGTTCCTTGGCCGCTGCTCCTTACTATATCCCAGACATCCATAGAAATCAAAGGCCGGAACGCGCTCAGGAAGATGAGGGGGTGGAGATGGCGATCAGTTTCCGTGACGAGGTTTTCCCCTTCACGACCTTCACCGAGGTGGAGGGAACGCCGAAATAGCCGGCGATCAACCTGACTACCTCCCGGTTGGCCGCTCCCTTGACGGGCGGTGCGGCGACCTTGATCCGGAACTCGTCCGGTCCCAGGCGTTCGATCGCCGTTTTGCGCGCCCGGGTCTGCACCTTGACACTTAAGAGTGAGCGGGCCGTCTTGTTCATGTGCGGCTCATGGGCGCCGGGATCAGAAGAATCCCGCGGACGGTGTCAGCAGCTGCCGGGCATAGAAGGCCAGCGAGCGCACCAGAAAGGAGCGTAGGAACATGATGATCAAGAAGGCGATGATCGGGCTGATGTCAAGTCCCCCGAACCGGTAGGGAGGGACGAACCGCCGGATGGGGCTCAGGACGGGTTCGGTCAGGCGATACAGGATGACCTTGACCTGATAGAGCGACGGGACTTGGACCCAGCTGAGGAGGACCCGGAACAGGAGAATCCAGATGCAAAGCATCAGGGCGATATCCAGGATCCTGGCCAGGGCGGCCAGGAAATAGCCGAAAACTGTCATTCTGCCCTTGTGCGTCTCCGATTGGACTGCCCCGCCGGCTGACAGGCGGCGATCACCGCTCTCCGGCCTCCGACCGCCGGTCTTTGAGCTTGCCCTTGTAGCGGTCGAACAGCTCCTGCAGCTGCTCCATCGTGACGATGTAACCGCTGATGTACAGAGACAGGTTGGGCCGCATAGGATCGTTGGTCCGCAGCAGGATGTACTCGCGAATGAGCCCCAGGTTTCGCCGGGGCGTGATCTTCATGTTTACGGTCACCTCTTTCCCGGCTGCGATCTTGAGCGGGGAGGGGACCGCCTTTCTGCCGACCTTGAATTCGGCGTCCTTGTGTGAGAACTCGACGCTCAGTTCCCGCTCGCCCGGGTTGGAGAGCGTGGCCTGGGTTTCGATCCCCTCGGACTCCAGGATCAAACCCAGATCTATGCTGTAGCTGTCGAGCTCGATCCGGGGCCGGGGGGGGACATCGATGGCGGCCTTGACCGTCAACTGCGCCTTGGGATCTTTCGGATCATTGCTGTCCACATAGAGGTATTTGGTCTGATTCCCCTCATATCCCTTGGTGTTGAAGGTGACCTTGATCTCGCCGGTCTTGCCCGGCTGGATCTCCCTGCTCGAGATCAGGGCCGCCGCACACCCGCAGGTTGTCCGCACATTGCGGATGATCAGAGTGGCATCCCCGGTATTCTCGAAACGGAACACGTGTGTCAGGACAGTTCCCTGTTTGGTCTTGCCGAAATCCCAGCTCTTTTCCTTGAATTTAATGGCAGGCTTCTGCTGGGCCTGAAGAGGCACCAGTGCCCAAGCCGTCACCACGGCCCCTAAAAGCAGGGCCGCACCGAATCTATGCGACCATCTTCGTTCACTCCACATGATACTCTCCTTGACTTATATCCATGTTAGCATTTTTTATTAAAAACGGCAAAACACGGCAGATCCTTCACATAACCGCTCGACAAACAATCTCTCTGTCATCGCGAGAACCTTCAGGGTTCGAAGCGATCTCTTACGGTCCTGCCGTTCCCACTCAATTTAGTCGGATAATCCGCCGGAACCACGGAATCAGCCGCGATTGATAATCCGGGGCATGTGGGTTAAACTAATCGTATCATGAAAGGCAAGGCTCTGCTGCTGGTTTGGATGTGTGCGGGAATCACTCTCGGAATCCTCGCCCAGGAGGCCCCGCTCAAGCTCAAGGTGGTCACCGATCAGGCCAACATCCGGAAGGAACCCGACATCGGCAGCCCCATCGTCCACATGGCGCCTCGGGGCACGGTCCTGGAGGGGGAGAGCAAGGAGGGCGAATGGTACCGGGTCTCATTTATCTCCGACCGCGGTCAGGCAGTAGAGGGTTTTGTGCACGACAGCCTGGTCGTCGTCATGTCCCGGCTGCCGGAAACAAAACTGCCGGAAAAGGAGCCGCCGCCCGTGGAAAAAGCCCCACCAGCCCGGGAACAGCGGACAGAGACCACCGAGCCACCTCCAGTCCCTTCCGGGCAGCGGCGGCAGCTTCGCCTTTCCCTGGGGGGGGGAGGTTCCTACCGGGCCGTGGGGGACCTGAACACAGGCGCACAGGGCCTGGCCGACTATAATGCCGATGTGCTGGCAAGCCCGGGAGACGCTGCCATCAATCCCCTGCATCTGACCTGGCTCTTCGGAGCAGAATTCCAGGGCGAACTGCTGCCCGGCCTGTTCCTAGGATTGGGCCTGGATTATCTGAGGGGCAGCCGCGAGAGCGGTGTCTTTTATTCCGGGAGCGCCGAATCGGTGACCTACACCACCCGCCCGGAAGTCAGAGCCCTGCCCCTGCGCCTGAGCCTCTCCTATTTTCTCCTCCCCCGGTTATACATCAAGGGCGGGATGGAATATTATCTCGCACACTGCAGCTATTACTACCGACTTCAGCGGGGTGACCTCTGGGAAGAATGGGCGGGCGAGGCCAGTTCCCAGGGCTTGGGCCTCATGGCGGGATTGGGACTGGACATGGATATCAGCCCGGGCTTCTCATTCTTTGCGGAGCTCACCGGACACCTTGCCAAGCTCCAGGACTTCGAAGGGACCGATACCTACAGCAACTCGCAGGGGGTCACATCCGAGGAAGACGGGATGCTTTACATCTACCAGGGTCATGTCTCGACCCAGACCTCTTATCCTCTGGTTTTTATCCGGGATCGGAAGCCTGCCGAAGCCGGGGTATCCGATGCGCGCCTGGCCGAAGTCGACTTCTCAGGGGTGGCCTTACGCCTGGGCTTCTCCTTCCGCTTCTGAATCCACCCTCATATCGGGCCGCTCCGCGGCCGGTTATTGTGCCTCTGCCCGGGATGCGTCTCTTTCCCCCGGGTGTTCGAAAAATATGTAGCGGGGGCTGGCGTCCAGAGTGATAGTGCGGCCTGTCACGGCGAGTTCCTCTCCATCGCGGCCGACCACCCGTCTGATCGGGCTCGGGAAGCAGAAATCGACCGTTCCCTGCTCGGTCCAGCCTACGGCAAACACTTCCTTTCCCTGGCAGAAGTTAAAAATCCAGGCCTCGGGATGCATGAAGCGGCCTTGGAACACGCTGTGTCCACAGAATCTCTTCAAGGTCATCAGGGCATAAAAAGAGGGGCGCTTGCGCCAGGTTGAGGACCGGCTGTCGACCAAGCCGTATCCCGGCGCAACCAGCTGCCACCAGTAAATCCTGTCCACCCACCCGGAGCACAGGCAGAGGAGATAGTACCGGACCAAGTAATCCGCCTGCTCCTCCTCGCTCACATTGGGCCGGCCCGCCGCCGGCGAATACTCACCCGTATCTTTGAGAGGCCAGTTGACCTCCGTTATCCACAGTTCCTTCCCTTTCCGCGAACAACTGTCCACGATCGCCCTCAGCAGCGCCAGTTTCCTGGTTGTGTCCCAGCCGAACTGCCTGCCCTCGGGAGGGCCGGTGCGGTCGACATACAAGAGGGAACTTATGATGTCGTAATCGACGTGTTTCAGCACCGGCGGGTAGAGGTGGAACTCGAAATCGATGACCGCCGGCCCCACCAACCGGACTTCGTGCTCACGGGCCGCCGCCAGGGCCGCATGGGCCAGACGGAGGTATTCGCGGTGGTCCCAGACCCCCCATTTGGTGCGGTTCCAGGCGTGACCCACCTCGAAGAGCGCGCCCTCTCTCCCGAAGCGGGAAAAGACCTCCGCCAGGAAGCGATCCCAACCCTGGGGCTCTAGCACGTCCTGCCGCCGCTGCAGAAGTGCCACCAGGACCTCGATGCCCGCTCCCCGCATCCTTGCCAGAAACCGCTCATACATCTCCAGCCTTTCCCGTTCCCAGGAGGGGATGCGCAGCAGGCTCTGTGTGATGCCCAGTTCCCCGAGCAGGTTCACCAGAGCCTGTTCCTGCCCTTCCTCAGCGACAGGGGAGACAGCGACGGCGAAGGGGTCGTCTATGGAGGCCGGGAATTGATAGGAAAAACTGCGGAGGAAGCGATAATGCATGAGTACCGGGACCGATTTCCAGAGGTTGGACCCGATCAGGCCCAGATAACCGGGCGCATGCATCAGATGGCGGAGGAAGCGCCCGCCACGGGAGCCGACATTATGCGGCTGGTCGGCGTGGGGGTTCCACCGGAAGGTTTCCTTCATGGTCTTTACTGTATCCACGGCATGCGCGCGTTGATCCGGATACGCAGCCTGCCTTTATTTTCAGGAACCATACCACCCTCTTCCTGACCTGTCAAACCCGAACCAGGGGCGCACACAGGCCGGATTGACGGGCCGGGCGGCATGGGATAAAATAGGAAATACCGAGGAGAAAAAACGATTATGATCGACAAAGAACTGCTCGATATCCTGGCGTGCCCGGTGTGCAAGACCGAGATCAAACAGACCGCTGACGAGACGGGCCTGAAGTGCCTGCAGTGCCACAGGGTCTATCCCATCAAGGAAGGCATTCCCGTCATGATCCCGGACGAGGCTACCATTGAGCCGGATAGAGCGACCAAAGATTGATCCCTCCGCCGTTGAGAAAATCCTCCTGGTCAGGCTGAGGCGCATCGGCGACATACTGATGACCACGCCCGCTGTCCGGGCCATCCGAGAACGTTACCCCCACGCCCACATGACCTATGTGGTAGAGGAGCCCTACCGGGACCTGGTGGAGGGGAACCCGGACCTGGATGAGGTCGCGGTCTTTCCCAAGAAACTGAGCGTAGGGGAGTTCCTGGGGCTGATGCGGCCCCTTCAGCACCGGAAATTCGACCTCCTCATCGACTTCCACGGGGGCCCGCGGGCCTTCTGGATCACCCTGTTCTCCCGGGCCCGCCGGAAGGTCGGCCACCGGCTGAGATTCAAACATCACTTCTACCACCTCACTCTCCCCAGGACCGGCGCCCGCCACTCCGTGGAGGACCACTTCGACCTGGCGAGGGCCGCGGGAGTGGAGCGCGAAGACATCCCCCGACTGATCATGCCCCCGCCCCTGGAGCATGAAGAGGCCGGGATCGAGGCGGTTTGCCGTCAGGAGGAGCTCGAAGGCCGCCCCGCCATCGTCCTGCACATCGGGGCCGGCAACCGGTTCCGGGACTGGGGCGCGGATAACCTGATTCGCCTGATCTCCCTGTTTGCGGGCATCCCGGATGCGGCCGTAGTCCTGATCGGAGCACAGGAGGACATCCCCCGGGGGGAGGCCCTGACAGCCGCGCAGTCTGAACGGGTAATCTCTCTGGTGGGCCGGCTGAACCTGCGGGAGGTCAAGGAGCTCATCCGCCGGGCGGACCTGTTCGTGGGGCCGGACAGCGGGCCCATGCACATCGCTGCCACCACGAATACCCCTATCCTGGCCCTTTTCGGCCCCACCCTGCCCGCCCACTTCTCCCCCTGGAAGGCCGAGGCGACTCTGATGCAAAAAACCTACGACTGCCGCCCCTGCCGCCAGAGGGACTGCGTTCACAATGACTTCCGCTGTTTGCTGACCATCACGCCGGAAGAGGTCGCAGAAGCGGCCATACGCATGCTTCGCTAACGTCACTTGCTTCCCCAATAAAATACACAGCACTTTTAGGCGGGAATTTGAAGTTTTTGCGGAGGTGGTATATCATCCCCATGACCTGACAGGTCTGGAGAAAGCCCATTCGCTACACGCACAGGATCCTTCCCACGGCCATAATCCTGTATCTTTTGACCTCCATGATCTCCATCTCTGCCAGCCAGATCTTCCTGGGACTGGCCCTGGTAGCCTGGGTCGTTATTCTGGTTAAAAGACGCGAAGTCCCCCGCTTCCCGGGTTTTTTCTGGCCGCTGCTTGCCTACGCGGGGCTTTCGCTGATCGCCTCGGCCCTCTCCCGCAATCCCGCGGTGAGCTTCCAGGACAGCCGGGAGCTCCTGCTTCTCCTGATCGTCCCCATCGTGTTCACCGGGATCAGAGGCCGCAAAGACGGGGAGCGTGCGGCTTGGGCCCTGCTGGCCTCCGCCCTGGCAAGCATCGCCTTTTCCTTCGCCTATTACCTGTTCAAGGCATCACCCGGAGAGCGGGTCGCCGGATTCATGGGTCATTACATGACCCAGGCCGGACTGCTGCTCCTGTTCGGCGCACTGGCGCTGAGTTTCTTTCTGTTCGGCAAGGGCAAGATCCGCCTGGTCTGGGGGGGCGGTTTCGCACTGGCCGCCGTGGCCCTGGTACTGACGCTTACCCGCAACGCCTGGGTGGGGCTCGTGGTCGTGGCCTGCATCCTGCTGCTGCTCTACAAGCCGAAGGCGCTGATCCTCCTCCCGGTGGCCGCGGCCCTGATTTTCCTGGCCAGCCCTCCTCACGTCAAGCGCAGGGCCCTCAGCATCTTCAATCCCCAGAGTTATTCCAATGCCCAGCGCATCGAATACCTGCAGGCGGGGCTCGAGATCATCCGCGACTACCCTCTCCATGGGACCGGCCCGAACACCGTGCATGTGGTCTTCCAGCAGCCCAAGTACCAACTGTCTGAGGAGGCGCGCAATAACGTTCACCTCCACAACAACCTGATCCAGATCGCGGCCGAGCGGGGGATCCCTACGCTCATGGCCTGGCTGGTGTTCATGGGCTGGGCCCTGGTTATCCTGGTGCGGTTGATCCGGGCAAGGGCGGACAGCCTCCTGTACATCTACGCGGCTGCGGCCCTGGCGGCCTGCGGGGGGCTTATCACCGCCGGCTTCTTCGAGTATAACTGGGGAGACTCCGAGGTCATGACCCTGTTCCTGTGCCTCATCACCCTTCCCTTCGGCCTCGAACAGGGTCTCAAGACAAAGGGCACCGATGACTGAAGTCCGGGCATCCCGGAGGCGCCGGTTTCTGAGTATCCTTCTCCTGCTTCTGGCGGCCTACGGGCTCTGGCTGGTGTTTCAGTGGCTGCGGTACGGACAGCCGCCGAGAGGGGGTGAGGAAGCCGATCCCCTGGAGGTCGTGGGGGTCTATCACATTCACACACGCCACTCGGACGGGGCGGGAGAGCCGGAAACCATCGCCCGCCAGGCGGCCCGGCAGGGCCTGGACTTCGTGATCTTCACAGACCATGGAAATCCCAATCCCGCCGCCCTCTCTCTGCGTAAGCGGCAGGGCCCCCTCCTGGTACTGGCGGGCAGCGAGATCTCCGTCAACCGCGGCCACCTGGTGGCGCTGGGGTTCGAGGTCCCTCCTCAGCCGTTCTCGTCCCAGGCTGAAGAGGCGGCCCTTCAGGTGAGCCGGAGCGGGGGATTCACGGTGATTGCCCATCCCTATTCTAAAGTCAGGTGGTCCTGGGGGGAACACGCCGGATACAGGGGTATCGAGATCCTGTCCGGGGATACCATGCTGCGCAGCAACTGGGCCCGTGCGCTTCCCTCCCTCCCACTCCTGCTTTTCGCACACCGCCTCCCCCTGCTGAGGCTCCTGGCTTACCCGGAACGCAACCTCCGCCGCTGGGACGAGCTCTGCCGGAGCCACACCGTCTATGCGTTCTTCAGCTGCGACGCCCATCTGCTCTACGGCCCCCTGTTATCGCTGCTGCACCTCCACGTGCTTCTGCCCCGGCCCCTTCCCGAGGATTACCCAGAGGCGCGCACCATGATCAACACAGCCCTGCGGGAAGGGCGGTTCTACAACTGTGTGGCGGCCGCGGCCCCCGGTCACGGCTTCCGTTTCTGGGGAGAGAGCGGGCAGGGTCGCATCGCCATGGGCAGCACGGCGGAACTCACCCCTGACACGCTCCTGCACATCAGGGTCCCGGAATCTGCGGCCTCCCAATGGCGCCTCCTTCGCGACGGTGAGCCGGTCCTGAACTCCAAGCAGAAAACACAGGCCTACCTGCCCCTTCAGACAGGTGTCTTCCGCGTCGAGGTCTTTCTGAGAGAAAGGACCTATCTGAGCCCGGACTGCCCCTGGATCCTGTCCAATCCCATCTTTTTCAGGAATAAAACAACATGAACGCTTTCGACATGTCCCGCCTGTCTGAAATCATCCAGGATTTTTCGAAAAGCACCGTCCTGGTCCTGGGAGACCTGATGCTCGACCGCTACCTCTGGGGTCACGTGAGCCGCATCTCTCCCGAAGCTCCCGTGCCTGTGGTGGCTGTAAAAAAAGAGACGTCCTGCCTGGGTGGGGCCGGCAACGTGAGCCGCAACCTCCAAAGCCTGGGCGCATCCGTGATCCTGGCCGGGCTGGTGGGAGAGGATTCCGCCGGCCGCTGGATCAAGCGGAACGCCCCCTCCGAGCGAGGCATCTTCACGGACCCGAAAAGACCCACCACCATAAAGACCCGCATCATCGCCCATCATCAGCAGGTGGTGCGCGTGGACCAGGAGGAGGTCGGATCCCTCTCCGCGTCCGTCCGGGAGGGCATCCTGTCCCTGATCCGCAGCGAGTCATACGACGGCCTCCTGGTATCGGATTACAACAAGGGGATGGTGAGCCAGGACCTGATGGAGGCAGCCCTGGATGTGACCCGCGAGCGCAAGATCCCCGTGTTCGTGGATCCCAAGGTCGAGAATTTCCCCCATTACTCCCCGGTAACGCTCATCACTCCCAACCACTTCGAGGCGGAACGGATCGTGAACTACGCCTGTTTTTCCGACTCGGATGTCGAGCGGGCCGGGGTCGACATCCTCTCCCGCATCTCCGCACAGTATCTCATCCTCAAGAGGGGGGAACAGGGCATGACGGTCTTCGAGAAAGGCCGGCCTCCCATCCACATCCCGACCGTGGCCAAGGAGGTCTATGACGTCACTGGAGCCGGGGACACCGTCATCGCGGCCGCCAGCCTGGCCCTCCTAAACGGGGCCACCATCCAGGAAACGGCCCTCCTGGCCAATACCGCCGCCGGGATCGTGGTGGGGAAGCTGGGTACGGCCACCATCACGCAAGAAGAACTGCTGAATGTCCTGCCGGCGTAGGAAGGGAAAATGTGCGGTGTTATTGGAATCCACAGCAACGAAGACGTGTTCAAGGACCTGTACCAGGGCCTCCTGGCCATACAGCACCGGGGCCAGGATTCCGCGGGCATGAGCACCTATGACGGCCGCTTTCACACCAAGAAAGGCAATGGCCTGGTCAACGACATCTTCGACGCAGCCAATGCGCAGCGGCTGAGCGGCCCCATCGGGATCGGACACACACGCTACCCCACGATGGGGGGCGGCAGGGGGGAAGATGCGCAGCCCTTTTTCGTCAACTCCCCCTTCGGCATCATCATGGCCCACAACGGTAATGTGGTCAACTACACTGAGCTCAAGAAAAGCCTTTTCCTGGAGCACCGGCGCATCCTGAATTCAGACAACGACGTGGAAGCCGTCCTGAACATCTTCGCCCAGGAGCTTGCCGACCAGGAAACGCTCGACCTGTCACCGGAGCACATCTACACGGCCGTCAAGGGGGTCTTCGACAAGGTCAAGGGGAGCTATTCCGTGGTGGCCTATATCGCAGAGCAGGGGTTGGTCGCCTTCCGGGACCCCTATGGGATCAAACCCCTGGTGTACGGCAAACGCAAAGACGGCCTGCTCCCCTCCTACGCCGTCGCTTCGGAGAGCGTGAGCCTGAACATCATGAACTTCACGGACATCAAGGATGTCAAGCCCGGTCAGGTTCTGTTTATCGACAAAGACCGGAAGCTGCACACCCAGCGGCTTGTCCAGCACGCGCACACACCCTGCCTGTTCGAGTGGGTCTATTTCGCGCGGCCGGATTCCTTTATCGACGACGTCAACGTCTACAACTGCCGCATCCGCCTGGGTCGTCTCCTGGCCCAGGATATCCGGAAGCTGAACCTGAAGATCGACGTGGTCGTACCTGTCCCCGACTCGGCCCGCGAAGCAGCCATCGAGATCGCACGCGCACTCAACCTCAAGTACCGGGAGGCGCTGGTCAAGAACCGCTACATCGGGCGGACCTTCATCATGCCTTCCGACAAATCTCGTAGGACCTCGGTCCGGCAGAAACTGAACCCCATCGCCTCGGAGTTCCGGGGCAAAAACGTGCTGCTCGTGGACGACAGCATCGTGCGCGGCAACACCTCCCGCACCATCATCGAGATGGTGCGGGAATGCGGGGCCAAGAAGGTTTATTTCGGCTCCTACTCACCGCCCCTGCGTTTCCCCTGTGTGTACGGCATCGACATGCAGACCCACCAGGAGTTTGTCGCGGCCGACTCCACACCCGAAGAAGTCGCCAAGAAGATCGGGGCGGACAGGGTCATCTATCAGTCTCTGGACTCGCTGAAAAAGGCTGTACACATGGGGAACGAGAACCTGAAAAGCTTCTGCGGGGCCTGTTTTGACGGGAAATACCCGACCGGCGACATCACCCAACAGGACCTGGACTCCATCGAGAGAGAAAGGCGAAACCTGCAGCAGAAGCAGCTGGAACTCAATATCTGAGGATCGAAGAAGAGGCCGGCCGTTCGGCTCTGCTCCCGGCCTAAAGCGCCTCCCGCCAGTAGTCCAACAGGTCGGCCAGCGTGCGCTCCAAGGGGATGGCGGGTTCCCACCCCGTGGCCTCCCGGAGCTTGCGGTTGTCCCCCCGAAGCCGGACGATGTCGGTCTTGCGCAGCTTTTCAGGATCGACCCGGACCTCGACGAGGGAGCCGGACAGCGAAAGGAGCCGCTCGAGGATCTGTCCGAGTGCCACCGCCGTCCCGGAAGAGACGTTGTAGGCCTCGCCTTTTTTCCCTGTCTCCAGCAGGCGTATGTAGGCCAGAACCACATCGCGGACATCACAGAAATCCCGGAACACATCGATGTTGCCCACCCAAATCTCGGGTTCCTGCATCCCGTTCTCGATTTGTACGATCTGACGGGCCCAGTCAGAGCAAACAAAATCCGGGCCCTGCCCCGGGCCGGTGTGCGGGAAGGCACGCGAGATGACGATGTCCAGCCCCTCCACCTCGGTGTAGAAGCGGCAGAGCATCTCCCCGCTGATCTTGCTGAAGGCATAGGGGCTGATCGGCCGGACTTCGTCGGTCTCCTTCAGGCCCTGTCCGGAGAAAGGCACATCGGCATAGACGTTCGACGAACTCGCGAACAGGACCCGAGCGCCAGGGGCGAGAGTCCGGATCGCTTCCAGCAGATTCTGGGTTCCCAGCAGGTTGGTCTCCAGCGTCTCGCTGCGCCTTTCCCAGGAATGCCGGACATTGGACACGGCCGCCAGGTGGAAGACCCAGTCCGGCCGCGCCTCCTTAACCAGCGCAGACACACCCGGACCCTGCCGGAGATCCAGACGACAGAGGTCGCTCTGGCAGGCCAGCTCGCGCGGTCCAGGCTCGTGGGGGAAGGACGTGCCGAAGATGCGGTTTTCCGGCCGGTCCAGAGCCTGAAGCAGATGGGTACCCACGAACCCGGTCGCGCCGGTTATGAGGATATGTCGTGTCAAAGCCTCTCTCTCCAGTACTCGAGCAGGTCCTGCAGCGACTGCTCGAACGGGATCCGGGGCTCCCATCCGGATATCGTGCGGAACTTGCTGCAGTCGGAGAGGAGGATCATCACATCCGAAGGCCGCAGGCGGAGGGGATCGACCTCGATCCTCACATCCGCTTCGGTCAGGGCCAGGAGCTTGTCCAGGATCTCCTGGGCAGAGTAAGCGACGCCGGTCCCGATATTGTACACCTCGCCGGCTTCGCCTTTCTCCAGGCTCAGCCAGTAGGCCCGCACGACATCCCGCACGTCGGTAAAATCTCGCTTAGCCTCCAGGTTGCCGACAAAGAGCACGGGTTCCCGCAGCTTTTTCTCGATCTCCACGATCTGGTGGGCGAAATTGGAGCAGATGAATACCTCGCCGCGGCGCGGGCCGGTGTGGTTGAACCCGCGGGTCCGCACGACATGCAGGCCGTAGCTCATGAAGTATTGATAGCCCAGGAGGTCCTGCGCCACCTTGCTCACCGCATAGGGGCTCAGGGGCCGGAGGGGATTGGTCTCCTTCATGGGCACCTCATCCGGGTGTACCAGCCCGTACTCCTCGCTGGAGCCGGCGATCTGGATGCGGGGCGTGAGCCCCAGGTCGAGCACTGCCTCGAAGAGGTTGACCTGTCCGATACTGTTGGTGGCAAAGGTCTCTCCCGGACACCGCCAGGACGTGGGGACAAAGCTCTGGGCGGCCAAATGGAAGATGCGGTCCGGCTCGATCTCGGCCAGGGCTTTTTTCATAGACACCATGTCCTTCAGATCCGCCTCCTGGAGGTGGACCCGATCCAGGATGTGCCGGATGTTCTCCATTCGGCTTCGCCACCGGACCAGCCCGTACACCTCGACCTCGGGGTGAGTTTCCAGGATGTAGTCCGCCAGATGGCTCCCGGCGAAGCCGGTTATACCTGTGATCAGTGCTCTCATGAAATCTCCTTTCCGCTTCCGTGGGCAGCGTTACCCGAGCAGGGTGACTTATTTTCGCCCTTTATAGTAGCTTTCGTGAAACCGCTTGAACTCCTCGCTCTGATCCTTGATCTTGTGCCACCACTCCGGATTGTCCCTGTACCAGGCGACCGTCTTCTCCAGCCCTGCGGCAAAGGGCTGCTCAGGCCGCCACCCCAGGTCGTGAAGCTTGGTGCAGTCCAGCGCGTAGCGGCGGTCATGGCCCAGGCGGTCCTGGACCAATGCGATCAACTCCTTGGGTTTCCCCAGGATGTCCACGATTCTCTCGGCCACTTCGATGTTCTGGGCCTCGGCATTGGCGCCCACATTGTACACGTCGCCGAGCACGCCCCGCCGGAGGATGAGGTCGATGGCCCGGCAGTGGTCCTCGACGAACAGCCAGTCCCGGACATTGGTGCCCCGGCCGTACAGGGGAAGCGTCTTGTCTTCCAGGGCGTTGGTCGCGAAGAGCGGGATGAACTTCTCCGGATACTGAAAGGGCCCGTAGTTGTTGCTGGGCCGGATGATGATGATGGGCAGCCCGTAGGTCACGAAATAGGAATACCCCAGCCGATCCGCTCCGGCCTTGGAGGCGGCATAGGGTGATGAGGGGTTGAGGGGATCTCCTTCGGAGAAGCAGCCCTCGTCCCGGCTGCCGTAGACCTCGTCTGTGGACACATGCAGGAAGACCTCGATCCGGGCCTGACGCAGGGCTTCTAACAGGATGAAGCTGCCGTAGACATCCGTCAGGACGAACTCGCCCGCATCCACGATGGACCTGTCCACATGGGTCTCGGCCGCCAAATGGACCACCATGTCGGCCCGCTGGAACAGACGGACGACCATGTCCCTGTCCCGGATGTCCCCCAGCACGAATTGGTAGCGCGGGTCCTGCTCGATGTCCTTCAGGTTATCGGGATTGCCTGCGTAGGTCAGTTTGTCCAGGTTGATGATCCGGCAGTCGGGGTAGGTGCGCAGCAGGAAATGGATGAGGTTGGAGCCGATAAATCCCGCTCCCCCGGTGACCAGGATCGTTTTCCCGCCCAGGCTCCGCTCAGCCATCCTTGCGGCTCCAGTCGTAGGGGATGCTGTTGACATGCGGGTCGAGCCTCACCTCATCCGGTTCATCGGGATGGTAGGGCTCGGTGGGACAGTTGACCATGTAGGCTTCCTCGGGGCCTATGCACATCCATCCGTGATACACCTGGGGTGGGACCTGCACCAGCAGGGGGTTGTGTATCCCCAGAAAGATCTGTTCGACCTCGCCGTGGGTAGGCGAATCCTCCCGGGGGTCGAACAGGACCAGCTTGATCATCCCCCGCACGCACACGATGTTGTCGGTCTGCCGCGTGTGCAGATGCCAGGCCTTGACCACGCCGGGATAGGTAGTGGTCAGATAGATCTGACCAAATTTCTGGAACAGGTCGTCATCGCAGCGCAGCATCTCCATAAGATGCCCCCGCTCATCCGGCATGACTTTCAACTTTTTTATCTTGACGCCTGCGATCATATCTTCCTCCAGACCATCCGTCAGAGCCTAGAACCCCAGCCCTCCCAGGAAATCCGTAGACCGTCCGATGTTCCCCAGCTCAAAGGAAAAACTGAACTGCACCTCGGGCGTGTCCCGGAAATAGAATACTCTAAGGTCAACCTTGAAATCAATACATTGATAGTGATAGACCACGGACAGGGCCGAGTACAGGAGCTCCTTCTCCTGGATATTGTAGTCCAGCTGAACCAGGGTGTCCAGGGACCAGCGGGGGATCTTGATCCCCGTGTAGCAACCGATCTGGTGCCGGGCGAAGGTCGCCTCCTCCCTGTAGGGATCCGTGCTCTTGTACCAGTTGACCCGCAGGAACAGGTTGTCGGCCGGGGTCCCCAGGTTGAGTCCCAGCCGGAGCCGCGAGAACTTATTCTCGTAAGGATTAAATCCGGCGGTGAAGTCCAGGCTGTACCCGGGCACCGGATAATACCGGAAATTGCCTTGGAAATCCGAGAATTCGGGAATCTCCCCATCCACCTCATAGTTCTGGAGCGGGCTGGTGGCTGGATCGAAATAATATCTTTGGCCCAGACCCAAGGTGACGAGGCTGCGGCTTCCGCGCTCCTCCTTGACCATGAAGTTATTGGTCACCCCGTAGAAAAGGTAGTAATCCCGGATATAGAACCGGGGTGTGATGATGCGGTCCGAGGCGAAAACCGGACTGTCATACACGAAATTCAGTGTGGGCTCCAGGACATGCTTGACCTTGGGTTGGCCGTCCTTGCCGTAGAACACCTTGACGAAAACCGGGCCCAGAAGCTCCAAGCTGCTCGAATGGCTCTGTGTGAACAGAGGCTCGTTCACTACCTCGCTGGACCCAGGCGCGTAGCTCTGGAAGTAATAATCCAGGTTGGCGGTGAAGGAAGCGTTGAGCGTCATCCAGGGGATGGAGGTGAAGGGCAGGAACAGAGAGGGCCGGAAGGCGAAGCTCTGGGACTTGCGCTGTTTGCCCTCTGCGTACTCGTCATCCCACCCGTATTCCCAGCTGTTGAAGGCGGTGTTGAAGGAAAAATACAGGGGTGAGATCAGCTTGATCCGGGAGGCGGTGAAGCCCGCTTCCGGCAGGTTCAGCCGGATGATGGAGCGGTCCCGGTCCCGATAATAGGTCTCGAACCGGGAGACACGGACGTTCCAGTTGAAGTAGGACCAGGAGCGCGAGAGGTAGACCTGGGAGCTCCGGTTGGAGACCGTGGCGCGCTTGAAATTATTGTCGAACTCCCGCAGGAAATCGAAGGAGCTCTGCCAGTCTACATCCGCCACCAGCCGGAAATCGAAAGGCAGGGGCTGGCTGTGGTTGAAACGGACGATGTAGGAGTTCTTGGTGTTGTACAGCGACTCGTCCTTGAACCGGAAATAGTAGAGCTGGATCTGGCCGCCGATGCCGCGCGGTAAGATGTAGCGGTATTCGGCCGCGGCCCCCAGGCCGCGCTCCGAGAAGTAATCCAGGTTGAAGGTGGCGTCCATGTTGCGGCGCATGGCCCAGTAGAAGCTCTGCGAAAAGACGAATCCCTTCTGCCCGTTGTAGCCGGCGGCGGGCATCAGGAAACCTGTAGAGCGCTCCTCATCCAGGGGATAGCGGAAATACGGGAGATAGAAGACCGGGACCTTCTTTAGGTAGATTACGGAATTCCACATCTCCAGGTAATCCCCTTTCTTTAGGTTCGCCCGGCTGCTGGTGAAGCGCCAGCGCGGGATAGCCTGGCTGCAGGATGTGAACCAGGCTCTCTCCATGTGATAGAGGTCCCGGTTGACACGCTCGGCCCGATCCGCCGCCCAGGTGACGCTGGGTTGCATCTGGCCGTGCACCTTTTCCAGGATCCCCTCGGTGGAATCCAGATTGCCCTGGAGTTCCTCCATGGAGATCGTTTCCCCCGGAAGATGGAGGGTGACGGGATCGCCGCGGGCCAGGACGTCTTTGGTCTCGGTGTCGATCTCGACCCAGTCGGCAAAGAGCGTCAGCTCCTTGTACTCGACACGGACATTCCCCCAGGCCCGGAAGATGTTCCCGACTCGCTCCTCGTTCTCGGCCACGATCTTGATCTCGGTGGAGTGCGAGGGGTCCTGCCCGCGCAGCCATCCGGGGGAAAACAGCACGCTCCCAGCCAGGGCAAAGAGCAGCCAACGCACATTCAACATCAGAAAAACTTTAGCACAAGGCCCCGTCATAATCAATTCAATCCGGTAGGGACTTTATGCTAGAATGAAGTCAGCATGCCGGAAGAACCTCCCCCTCAACCCAAATGGCGCAAGGCCGCAGAGCTGAGCTCGCTGGCCCTCATGCTGCCCTCCTCCATCGCGGTCGGGCTGTTCTTCGGGTACCAGCTGGATAAACTCCTGCACACACAACCATGGATGCTGCTCATATTTTTTCTCCTGGGCATCGCATCCGGGTTCATCAGCCTCTTCCGCGGCATCCGAAAACTCTCTCCCCCCCCTTGAATGTCCTTCCCTGCCGTCCCGCCCAAAAAGAATGGACAAGAAGACAGCAAGGCTGATACACTACACTCCTCCTCGTTCGGGCCGGGATGGCGGCCGGGACAGAGCTGGATAGCAGCCACAGCATGACAGAGATCGCAGACGAGAAGATTCTGAGACGGATACCCTGGGAGATCCTGGCGCTGGCCTCGATCCTGGCTCTGGGAGCCCTGATTGTGTTCGATGCCGGCACAGGGCTGTTCGTGTTCCTGGGCGGGGGAGTGTCTTCCCTGGGCTTCATGGCGCTCCGCCGGTCCGTGACCAGTTTTCTGCAGGCAGGAAAGAGGCGTGCCGTCCGGTCCGCACTATTTCTTTACGGGCTGAGGCTCCTATTGATTATCGGCCTCTTTTTTATTATAATTTTCTTTTTTTCGGGGCGGATTTATGCCTTTATCGCCGGATTTTCCACGGTCATCCCGGTGTTTCTGATTGAGGCCGTCGCCGCTCTTGCAAGACTGAAGCAATGGACGCATTAGAACACAGCCTGGCCATCGTCGAGGCCTTCAACAGGATCTTCGGGAAGCCGATCGCCGCCCTGCTGGGACTGCTGGGGATCCATGTAGAAAATCCCGACCAGCTCTTCCCGGACTATGTCGTCATGTGCTTCATCGTGGCCCTGCTGCTCATGGTTCTGATGGGCTTGGCCGCACGCAAGGCCCAGACGGTGCCGTCCAAACGCCAGAGCCTCCTCGAACTGATCATCCAGGCGTTCGAGGGGCAGTTGATCGAGATCATCGGCGAAAAGGGCAGGCAGTTCCTTCCCCTGATCGCCACCATGGGATTGTTCATATTTGCCTGCAACCTGATCGGGCTGGTCCCAGGATTCATGTCCCCCACCAGCAAGCTCACCGTGACCGCGGCCTGTGCTCTGATGGTCTTTTTCTATTACCACTGGCAGGGGATCAGGGCCCAGGGTCCGGTCAAGTATCTCAAACATTTTTTCGGCCCCATCCCGGCGCTGGCGCCGCTCATGCTGCCCATCGAGATCATCAGCCATTTCTCCCGGGTCGTGTCGCTGTCCATCCGTCTCTTCGGCAACATCTTTGCCGAAGAACTGCTGATCGTGGTCATGATTTCCATCATCCCCTTCTTCCTTCCGCTCCCGTTCATGGCTATCGCGATCTTCACCTCGTTAATCCAGGCGTTCGTTTTCGTACTCCTGGCCTGTATCTACATCGCGGGTGCCGTGGCCCATGAAGAAGAACAATAACACATAAGGAGAGAAAATATGAAAAAACACCTCAAAGCGACCTTTATGCTCCTCTTTTTCGTCGCCGTGATGAGCGCCCCTCTGCTCGCACAAGGGAACGAACTTTCAGACAACCGCACCGCTCTCATGAAATGGTCGCTGATCATCGGGGGTGCCATCATCGTGTTGGCCGCCTCCGCCGGAGCCTACTGCCAGGCGAAATCCATCAGCAGTGCCTGTGAGGGCATCTCCCGGAATCCGGCCTCGGCCCCCCATATCCGCTTCCTGCTCATCTTCGGGTTGGTCCTGATCGAGACCCTGGTCATCTACACCCTGCTGATCTCGATCATCATCCTCATGGTGAACTGGGGTAATATCTAATCCGCAGCTAGATGATCCACTCTGTCTTCGACCTCCTCAAGACCACGTTCAAGCGGTTCGGTGAAGACAGATGCTTTAATTTCTCCATTACGGTTTCCTATTTCGCGCTCCTCTGCGCCATCCCGCTGGTAGGGCTTTTTATCTTCCTCACCACCAAGATCCTGGGAAGCGAGGAGATCGCCATCCGCAGCCTCAACATCCTGTCCGATGAATTCTTCGCCCGGATGGACCCGCTGTTTTTCGAGCGGGTCCAGGTCGTATCCCGGAACGTCTCCAACCTGAGCTGGTTCGGCCTGGGCGGGTCCTTCATCGCAGCCAGCTTCATGTTCTCCAACCTCATATACTCCATAAACTACATCTTCCGGGCCCACTACCAGAAGTCCTTCTTCTACAGCCGGTTGATGGAGTACCTCATCATGTTCGTGATCGGCATCCTCATGCTGATCTCCCTCTCCATCACCGTGATCTGGACTGGGCTCCAGCGGGCCATCCAGGCAAGCACCCTCTTCGCCGAATACATCAACCCCAAGGTCATGGCGTTGGTGAACAACTTCTTCCTCCAGTACCTCATCCCCTTCACGCTGACCTTCCTGGTCTTCTTCATCCTGTACAAATTCATCCCGGAGATCAAAGTCTACACCCGGCCCGCAGCCATCGCTGCTGTGGTCAGTACCCTGCTCTGGGAGGTCTTCAAGCGGATCTTCGCCTTCTATGTGGCCCATTTCTCCGCCGTCGGCGTGGTCCTGTCCCGCCTGGTGCAGGGCACCCTCACGTCCATCATATTCTTCCTGCTCTGGATCACCCTTTCGCTGGCGATCATTTTCTGGGGTGCAGAGCTGGCCGCGGTCCTGAACGAGCGATATCATGAAAAAACCGCCGCGGGATAACAAACCCGTTATTACCGTAGCCGAACTGGCCGGCCTGCTCGGCTGCCCCTACGAAGGAGATGGGACCACCGCACTGACCGGGGTGGCAGACATGAAGGGCGCCGGAGAGGGCGAAGTCGTGTTTATGGCCCAGAGGAAGTTCCGCCCACTGCTGGAAACCTCTCAGGCTTCCGCCGTCATCCTGTCCCCGGAAGAACCGTGCGACCGCATACCCGTCATCCGCTCCTCCGACCCCCAGCGGTCCTTTGTCCGGGCCCAGGAATTCTTTTTCACTCCCTATCGCCCGGAGCCGGGGATCCATGCGCAGGCACAGGTTTCCGGCAGCGCTCGCATCGGGCAGGATGTGTCTGTGGGGGCCTATTCGGTGGTGGGGGACAATGTCGAGATAGGCGCGGGTACCGTGATCCATCCACATGTCACCGTCTATCCCGGCGTGAAGATAGGGGCGAACTGTGTCATCCACTCCCAGGTCTCCCTGCGGGAGGATGTCGTCCTCGGCCGGATGGTCATCCTCCACAACGGGGTCGTGATCGGTTCGGACGGGTTCGGGTACCTGCCCCCGGAAGATAATGCCCGCAAGAAGATCCCTCAGATGGGGACGGTCATCATCGAGGACGACGTGGAGATCGGAGCCAACTCGACCGTGGACCGCGGCACACTGGGGAACACCGTGATCCGCAGGGGAGTCAAGATCGACAACCTGGTCCAGGTCGCGCACAACGTCGAGATAGGTGAGAACAGCGTGATCATGGCCCAGGTGGGGATCGCGGGCAGCTCACGCACGGGAAAAAACGTCACCCTGGCGGGGCAGGCCGGCGTTCCGGACCACATCGCTATCGGGGACAACGCCGTGATCGCCGCCAAGACCGGCGTGGTCAGGGACATCCCGGCCGATACGGTGGTTTCCGGGTCCCCGCACCTGGATATCCAGGTCTGGCGCAAGGCCTGGGCCGCCATCCCTCACCTGTACGACCTGCTCAAAGAGGTCAAGCAGATCAAGAAAAAACTCGACAAATAACCTTGGGGGGCGGCTAAACGAGGTCAGTGATGTATTCGTCGACGGCCAGGGCGGCCTCCACACCGGCGCCGGAGGCGATGGCCACCTGGTTGGAACAGGCGTCCGTCACATCCCCGGCCGCGTAGATCCCGGGTTGGGAAGTGGCCATTTTTTTCCGGACTACGATCTCCCCCCACTCGTTCAGCTCCAGCAGAGATCCGAGGAACCCGGTGTTGGGGAGCATGCCGATGGAGACAAACAACCCGTCCATGGGCTCGTCCCAGGCTGCCCCAGTCTTGACATTGCGCAGGGACAGCGACTCCAGCTTGTCCTTACCGTTGACCGTGTCCACCACCGTATCCAGGACCAGTTCGATCTTCTCGTGATCCCGGACGCGTTCCTGCAGGATCTTCTCGGCCCGGAATCCCTGACGCCGGTGGATGAGCTTCACCAGGCGGGCGAACTTGGTGAGGAACAGCGCCTCGGTCAGGGCCCAACTGCCGCCGCCCACAACGCTCACCAGCTTGTCCCGGAAAAAGGCACCGTCGCAGGTGGCGCAGAAGGAGACACCCCTCCCCGTCAGCTCGGCCTCTCCTGGGACCTCGAGATGCCGGTGGGCCGCCCCAGTGGCGACGATCACCGTGCGGGTCTGGTAGGTCTTCTCACGCCCCGCGAGTTTCCAAAGCGGCCCTTCCCCCTGCTGCAGGTCAGCGATCTCATCCACCTCGATCTTCGCCCCGAACCGCTCCGCCTGTGCCCTGAAGGCATCCATGAGCGGGAAGGTCCCCACCCCCTCGGCAAATCCGGGGTAGTTCTCGATCCAGTCTGCGAGGAGGATCTGCCCTCCCGGAAGCGCCTTTTCCAGGATCAGCGTCTCCAGCCGGGCACGGCCCGTGTAGATGGCGGCGGCCAATCCCGCGGGACCGGCGCCCACTATGATCACATCGTATATCCCGTTCATAGGTGCTTGGATATAGCTGCGACGATCTTGTCCTTGGGCAGCGCGCCCACGATGGTTTCCTTGGGCTCTCCCCCCTTGAACAGCAGGAGTGTGGGGATACTCATGATGCCGTATTTGGCGGGAACGCTCTGATTTTCGTCCACGTTCAGCTTCGCCACCTTGAGCCGGTCCTTGTATTCCTCGGCAATCTGTTCCACGAAGGGCGACACCATCCGGCAGGGGCCGCACCAAACCGCCCAGAAATCCACCAGCACCGGGAGGTCGGAAGCGATGACCTCATCTTCAAAGTTCGCATCCGT
>SDBS01000626.1_pt1 | contig 34888 bp, 42 predicted proteins | sample 2277091 | NCBI WGS metagenome assembly SDBS01 (sample SAMN10404972, study PRJNA504765) | marine sediment metagenome | isolation source: marine sediment core GS10_PC15, 163 cmbsf | place: Arctic Ocean: Southern Knipovich Ridge | collected 2010 | reverse complement strand
TTAAAGTTTAAAGAAAAACTTTTACCATTAGCTGTACTTAAAACAGCTTTATAATCCCCATCTTTAAAAAAAGATTCAGATCTGCATATAAAATTTTGTATCTCAGCTGGATTACAAACATCTCTAAGAGAATGGATAATTTCTCCATCCCCATTCCAAATATTAAGGCTCATATCTCCTTTAAAATTTTCATCTTTTCCAGAATAAAAAGAGAAGATTAATTCAGGAGAATTATTAAGATCATAGATAGTACTATTTAATGGATAATATTCATCTTTATTACCTTCTTCATCTCCATTTTTGTCAGTCCATTTTTGATACATAAAAAGACCTCTAGGAGTTCCATTAGATTCCTTATTGATCCTAAAAGTATTAATCTTATCAAATTCATAATTTTTCTTAGGAGTATTAAGATTATTATTAATAATTATTTTAGAACTTCTTGCTTCTGCAACATCTAATTCTTGTTTCATTTGCCCATAAGTAGCCATAGTAGATCCTAAGATAGCTGCTCCTCTCGCATATGTCTCATCATTACTATAATAAGAAGAAGTTGAGAGGGCATTTCCTGCCAAAGCAATCTTTTGTGCATCTGTCATATTTTCTAGAGAAGCACAACTAAACAATCCACAAAGAGAAGCTCCAACTATTCCTAAACCTAATATTTTTGGTGTTTTTTTAACTAACTTTGTTAAGTTTTCCATAAAAAAGCACATAATAACTCCTATTTAAATCTTACTATTATAAAAAAACAAATTAAATCTATTCTACCATAACAATATTTATTAATAAGAATTCATTCATATTAAAGTGGCAATAAAAATAAATCCTAAAGCAAAAAGAGTAGACTTAGCTGACGTGGCTATTGAAGCTGCTGAAGAAATTGAAAGAACAAGACAAGATATACAAACAACTTTAAAATCTACAAAAGAATTATCTAAATTACTTAAAGAATCTACTTGGAGATTAGATTACCAAGCAATTTGTTCAGATGCTTATTTTTCAACATATTCTCCAAAAGATTTCGAATTTCCAAAAGACCTCATCTTAACAGAAGGACTTTTAAAACTATATATGAAAACCATAACAGGAAAATTAGATGCTGTTCCAAATTTAAAAGATATTGAACTTAAAAAATTAGTGGGATTTTGCTGTAACTTCTCAAATCACTATACATCATATAAAGAAGAATTTAAAGAAGGCCCTTGTTTTTTAGTAGCTTAGAAATATCTTCTATTTCATCATAACAATATTTATAAGCATATTAGAGATATTCTATAACATGATAAGCGAAATCTGGACTGAAAAATACAGACCTTCAATCTTTGCAGATCTTGTTGGTCAAGAGGATATAATTAAAAGAGTTGAATCTTTAACAAACTCTCTAAACATTCCTCATTTACTATTTGCAGGCCCAGCAGGAACAGGAAAATCTACTTTAGCCCTAATAGTTGTAAAAGATCTCTTTAAAGAAAATTGGAAAGAGAATTATTTAGAACTAAATGCATCTGATGAACGGGGAATTAATGTTGTTAGAGAAAAGGTAAAAAACTTTGCAAGAACAAAATCCATAGGAAATGTTCCATTTAAAATAATTTTCTTAGATGAGGCAGATGCATTAACACCAGAAGCTCAACAAGCTTTAAGAAGAACAATGGAAAATTACTCCACAACTTGTAGATTTATCTTATCTTGTAATTATTCAAGTAAAGTTATAGATCCAATTCAATCGCGATGTGCATTATTTAGATTTAAACTTTTAGAAAAAAAAGATATTGAAAAAGTTATTCAGAAAATCGTATTAAGAGAAAACCTTACAATCACGCCTGAGGCAACAGAGATGATATATGAAGGTAGTGAAGGGGATTGTAGACGTTGTATTAATCTCCTTCAATCAACCTCTGCTGTTTCACCTTCAATAAGCTCAGAACTTGTCTCAACAATTCTATCTGATGCAAAACCAAGAGATATTAAAATAGTTTTAGATTATGCTGTTTCTGGTGATTTTCAAAAAGCAAGAGAAAAACTTTTTGACATTATGTTAAGAGAAAGTATTTCTGGGCAAGACGTTGTTAAAGCAATCCAAAAAGAAATTTGGAATCTTCCTGTTGAACCAGAAATAAAAGTCAAATTAACAGAAAAAACAGGTGAAGCTGAGTTCAGAATTGTAGAAGGTTCAGATCCTTTTATACAATTGCAAGCTCTTCTAGCAAGTTTTGTCTTAGCTGGATTAGGGAAATAAAATGCCTTCGATGAAAAGACGATCCTACTCTAGATGGGATGGAGAAATAAAAAATAAAACAAAAAATTGTAATGAATGCTCTTTTAAAGTGGATTTTTGGGAAAGAGAAATCTGCGCTTGGGGAATAGCTTTCAAATATCTCTCTGGAGAAAAAAAACCTGAGAAAATGTGAATATTTTGGAAAAGAACCTCCAGAACACAATTGTTTGGAATATGTACTTTCTGCTAAAAAGAGTAATTTGTTCGGAAAACCAAAATACAAAAGAGAATATGCAATACAACTAAAAATCAATTTTAATCAAAATGCAATGGACTGAAAAATATAGGCCAAAATACTTTGGGGATGTTCGAGGACAAAGTCTAGCAGTTGAAAGAATAAGAGAATTTGCAAGGCATAGAGGAGGATTAAAAAAAGCATTAATTTTACATGGGCCTCCTGGAACAGGTAAAACAGCATTAGCATATGCTGCTGCAAATGAAACAAACTCAGAAATCTTTGAATTAAATGCTTCTGACTTAAGAAATAAAGAAAAGCTAAATGAAGTTTTAAAACCAGCAATTGAACAAAAATCATTATCTAAACAAAACAAAATTATTCTAGTAGATGAAGTTGATGGAATATCTGTAGTTGATAGAGGGGGATTGACACAATTGATTTCATTAATAGAATCTACAACTTACCCAATAATCATAACAGCAAATAATATCTGGGGGAAAAAATTTAGTGCTTTAAGAAGAAAGTGTGAATTAGTTCAGTTAAAAGAAATTGATTATAAAACAATAAAAGATGTTATGATATTTATCTTAAGAAAAGAAAAGAATTTTGTAGATAATGACATTCTAACAAATATTGCAATAAAAGCAAAAGGAGATTTAAGAGCAGCAATAAATGATTTACAAATAATTGCAGGCATGGATGAACCTTCTGATATTTTAGATGAAAGAAACAAAGAAACAGATATATTTAGTGCATTAAGATTAATTTTTAAAGGAAAACCAACAAATGATATCTTAAAAGTATTTGACTCTGTAAATATGTCCACAGATGAAATAATCTTATGGGTAGAAGAAAATATTCCAACAGAATATCAAGGTGAAGCATTAGCAAGAGCATATGATCTTTTAAGTAAGGTTGATGTATTTAAAGGAAGAATCTACAAACAACAATATTGGAGATTTTTATTATATGAAAAAATATTTCTCAGCTATGGAATCTCTTCTTCAAAAAAAGAACCAAAAAATCTTGGCTTTACAAGTTACAAAAAACCAGATAGAATTTTAAAAATCTGGTTAAACAATCAAAGAACAGCAAAAAAGAAATCAATTGCTCAAAAATATGCTAAATATGTTCATGTTGGAGAAAAAAGAGCAATGAAAGAATTTGATTTAATAAAAAAAGTAATAAACTCAAATACTAAAATACAAAAAGAACTTAGATTATCTGAAGAAGAAGTTGATTATTTGGAGAATTAAAATGAAACATTTAAATTATGAAATAAAAGCAAAATCTTCTGAGGAACAGCAAGAAAAAGTAAGAAAAATCTTAAGAGAAAATAATGCTGTTTTTATTGGAGTTGATCATCAGATTGATACTTACTTTAAAATTGAAGAAGGAAGATTAAAAATAAGAAAAGGGGACATTGAAAATTATTTAATTTATTACAAAAGAAAAGATAAAAAAGAAACAAAATTATCAGAAGTTGAATTATATCCCTTTTTAAAAAATTCTTATTTAGAAAAGATAATTAGAAAAACTCATGACGTTTTAGTAGAAGTTGATAAACAAAGAGAAATTTACTTTATTGACAATATAAAATTCCATATTGATGTAGTAAGATTCTTAGGAAAATTTATTGAGATAGAATCAATATCTAAAGATGATTCAGTTCCATTAGAGAAATTAAAAAAACAATGTGAGAATTACCAAAAATTATTTAATATAAAATCTTCGGACTTAATTAAAAATTCTTATAGTGATTTATTATTAGAAAATCAACACTGAGCATTAGCAATTCCAGTACTTGTACCATATCCAAATCCAGGACTTGGACTTGTAGAATCTAAATCTAAACTTCCACACAATTCAGGGGGGATATTAAATGCTTGACAAATTGTATCTGCGTAAGATGCAGCATCTCTTCCTGAACTTACAATCTGACCATTTACAACTAAAGTTGGACTTCCTCCAACACCATAACTTTGACTTAATGCAGAATCAACTTCATAATAACCCTCTGCTCTTCCACTATCAATACATTCTTGCACCTTTGATTTATCTACTCCTGTTTCTAAAATACATCTATCACTATCTCCATCTTCTAAGAAACATTTTAAATATGGATTAAATTTATCAGATTGCTCTTCTCTAATACAAACTTGTCTAGGGGTCTCTGCTTCTTCTGGATCATGAAGAAAATAATGTACAAATTTAATACTTGCATCTATCTCATTTCCAAACTCTAAGATTGCTGGAATAAATCCTTTTTCAGCCTGAGTTCCATATGGACAATGAGTCATAACAAATAATTCTACTTTAGGTTTATCTGCTTGAGGAATATCTTCAGTAGTTTGTGTTTGTTCTTGTGATTCAAGTGCAGAAAAAGGTAAAACACCTTGAACAAGATTCTTTCCATCTTTAGTTACATATAATGGAATCTCTGAACCTTGATATAAAACAGTTACTTTGTGTAATCCGCTTTCTGAACTTACACTAACTAACCCAGGTGCAGTTCCAACTTGAGACTCAACAAAACCTAAAACCAATTCAGCAGCTCTATCTTGTGAAATTGTTTTTCCAAGAATTCCTCCTGATACACTTTCAACGATTAATATAATTGCTAAAATACCTAAAATAAATGTAGATATAATCCAGGGATTAGTTCTAAGTTTCTCAGTCACATTCTTTTTTTTACGATGAGTTTCATGGTGTCCGTGTTCCATTACAAGTTGTAGTAAAGTTCTTTTAAAAAGATTTTGGTGAGATCAGTTAATATAAAATTATAAAAAACCACTTAAACTAGATATAATATGAATATGCAATTTTCATCGAGGTGCAGAAAAAAATTGCCCTTCAAAGTAAAGTGGAAAATCAAAAAAAACCTGGAGGTTGTTTTTAATGGGTTATGATATTATAACTGGTAGAAATGTCTCTGACAAAGAAGCATTTGGAACAAGAGGATTAACTTTTATTGGAAAAGGCTATGTGAAAATGGGGCAATATACTTCTATGAGTAATAGAATTCTAATGGATGTTGCAAGAAGTCATGTTATATTAGTTGCAGGAAAAAGAGGTTCTGGAAAATCTTATACTCTTGGAGTTATAGCAGAGGAACTTTCAAATCTTCCAAGAGAAGTAAGTCAAAATATAGCTTCATTAATCTTTGATACAATGGGGATTTTCTGGACTATGAAATACAAAAATGAAAAAGACAAATCTTTGTTACAAGAATGGGGTTTAAAACCAAAAGATTTACCTGTTAAAATTTTTGTTCCATATGGACATTATGACGCATATTTGCAAAAAGGAATACCTGCTGATGAGAAATTTGCCTTAGATGTTGCAGAAATGAATTCCGAAGATTGGACTTTAACTTTTGGATTAGATATAATAAATCCAGTATCTATTTTAATTCAAAGAACAATAACTAGATTAAAGGAATCAGGAAAATTCGGATTAGATGATATAATCTATAATATAGAAAATGATTCAAAAACACCTGCTGAAATTAGAAATGCTGCAGCAGCTTTGTTTGAAGCAGCAGACACATGGGGAATTTTTGCAAAAGGAGATGAAGAACCAACTCAAGTAAAAGATTTAGTAACAGCAGGAATAACTTCTATTTTAGATTTAAGTGTATATAATTCTGTAGGAACTTTTAATGTAAGAGCTTTAGTAATAAGTCTAGTCTCAAGAAAAACCTTTAATCAAAGAATGGATGCCAGAAAAAAAGAAGAAATAAGTGAGATTGCGAGTGGATTAGATTATTCGTCTCAAATAGAAAAAAAAGAAGATCCTTTAGTTTGGATATTTATAGATGAGGCACATGAATTTCTACCCTTAGATGAAAAAACAATTGCAACAGATGCTTTAGTTCAATTATTAAGAGAAGGTAGACAGCCGGGAATCTCTCTTGTTCTTGCAACACAGCAACCAGGACAAATACACAAAGATGTTATGACACAATCAGACATTGTAATCTCTCATAGAGTTACTTCTGAACCAGATTTACAAGCATTAAATCAAATCATGCAAAGTTATCTTTTAGAAAGTATAAAACAATATATGGATGATCTCCCCACCTTAAAAGGTTCTGCAATAATTCTTGATGATAACTCAGAAAGAATTTACCCTATGAGAATACGCCCAAGATTTACATGGCATGGTGGTGAAGCTCCAACAGCAATTAAAGCTGAAAAGAGGTTATAATGTGTTTTACTCCATTTGTCTCATTACTTACTGCAATAATTGAATTTGCAGTTGCAACAATTATTTTAATAAAATACAAAAACTATCTTGTCCCTGCTTTTTCAGCAATATTAATATACTCTCTTGGAATATATCAAATCACAGAATTCATGTTATGCCTGACAAACAATCCTTTTTTATGGGCAAAATTAGGATTCATTACTTATACTTTCTTACCAGCAATATGGATGCACTTTGCCTTAAGATTTTTGAAAAAACCAAAAAACAAATTTTATATAAAATTAATTTACTTTCCCCCAATAGTTTTTTCAATAATAGCTTTACTAAAAGATAATTTTATTACAGGAGCATCATGCGAAAGAGTTTTTGTAATAGTAAAAACAATTTTTGTAGATTCTACTTTTTATGAAATCAGTAACTTATACCTAATATATTATTTTGGGTATATCCTTTTTATATTAATTTTATTTATCAAAGCAATTAAAACCGACAAAAATGACCTAAATCAAAAAATAAACAAATTATGGGCAGTGGCAGGAACAATTACAATACTTCTTCCAGTATTATTAATATTAATTCTTCCATCATTATCAATTCAATTTCCTTCAATATATTGTGAATTTTCCCTAGGATTTGCTCTTGTTGCTTATTTTGGATCATACTTATATGACAGGAAAAAGAAAAAAGAATTACTAGTTAAATGATTAAATACTACAGAATACAAATATTTTTAAATAAGAATAATAAATAAAAAATATGACAATGTATGGTAATGAAGAACAATGTAAGAAAAACCCAGGAATCTACAAACCAATTCCAAACTACATGAAAATAGAGAATACTCCAGAAAAAACAGAAAGGTTAATTAAATTAGTTCAAGAATCAGAAGAAAATGGGAGATAAAGAAAATATGGAAAAGTGCCCAGAATATATTAATGGAAAAGTAATGGAAGACTATCTACTTAAAAATCAAGTAGTATTTTGTGATGCGGAAGTGTGTCTTTATAACAAAGAACTTACAACTACTCTTAGTGAAGAGAATATGACACTATGTAGTTCAAAAGCATGGCTTACGAAAAAAGAATTGGATAATCCTAATAAAGATAAAAAATCAAACAAGCCTAAAGTTTATCCACTATGTAATCTTAAAGAAATAGGAGATCTTACTAAAGTAGAATATCTTCAATTTCCTACTGAACAATCTTGAAATCTACTCTTATCCTGATTTTGTATGGTGCAATCTCTCCTGCGTTTTTAACTTTTAAGATTCTTATCTTTTTTTGATTTTCTTCAGCCTCTTCTCTTATTTTTTCAACAATAGAATCTTTTTCAGTTATCTCACAAAAATCATAATAAAATATTCTTGTTCCCTTTTTACTCAATTTAAATGCTTGTTTTAGAAAAGTATCTTTTAATTGAGGTCTTGGCATTGCAATAACATCATATTTCTTCTTAATTTTCTCTGCAACTCTTTTTATATCTCCTGGCAATAACTCTACTTTATTCTTAACTTTATTTAATTCAATATTTAATTTAGCATATTTATTTGCTTCTCTATTTATTTCATTAGAAACAACTTTCTTTGCTTTTGAGTTTTTAGCAATAACAATTGGCAAAGGTGCAACACCTGCAAACATAACTAATACTTCATCTCCTTTTTTAATTTGCTCTGCAATTTCTTTTCTCTCATTACTCAACCTAGGAGAAAAATATGTATTATCAATTTGAAATCTAAACACACAATTATTTTCTCTATACAAAACTTCTTTTGTTTTTTCTCCTGCAATATAATTGGTTTGTATCTTTCTAAGCCGCCCTTTTATTTTTCCTTGTTTTTCTAAAACTGTTTTAATTGCTTTTTGTTTTTTCAATAAATTCTCTGCAAATTTCTTTTTTTCTGCTTTTTTAAAATCCAAAGGAAATCTTACAACTGCAACACTTCCTAATACATCATATGAACTTACTTTCCTCATAAATTAAATTAGAAACCTATTAATTTAAATCTATCTTCTTTTGAAGAAAACAAATCCTGCAATACCTAATACAAAGAATATCAATCCAATTATATTAGATGAAGAAGTCTCAATGCTTCCAACAGCATTCCCAGTTATATTAGGTGATAAAAAAAATAAGCTCACAGCAAGAGAAGTTATAGCTATTACTGAAACAATCCTATTTTCAAGGCCTTTATGTTTTTCTCCTCTTTCTGGAATCTTTCTATTCAAATACTTATCTATATCTCTTTTATACATCTCATATTGATTTGGATTATTTGTTACTATCTTTTTTATTCTTTTTTTAACAGATTCCCTAACTCCTCCTTCAACCTTATCATGTATTTGTGCTGCTTTTATAGCCCAAAAAACAGGAATTTGGTTTTTTCCTCCTTTTTTAAATTCGATTTGATCACTGTCTATTTTAGAGGCATTTTTCAAGAGCTTATTTGCAATTCCAATAGCATATGCTTTTTCTTCCACAGTAGCATGTTTTGGATAAGTAAGAACTTTAACAAGTCTCTGATCATAAATAAGATTGGCTCTTTCGCCTAAACCTTCCTTATAACTTTCTTTAATATAGTCTGGTATTCCTTTTTCAAAAGAATCAGCATAATCTCCAAAATGTTTTTCTTTAATCTTATGTTTATGAGGTTTCATATTTTACTTAAACAAAAAACATATTTAAATCTTTTGAGAAGATTTATAAAAACATTTTCATTAGATTATCTATGGCCTTACCATATTTTTTCAACATGATAAATCCAGGAATAATTGTTATGGGTGCTTTATTTCTAATATTCTTTGCTTTTCTAAATTATGTTCTTTCTAAAGTATTTAGAGACAAATCTGGAAATGTAAGTACAATGACAGTAGGGATTATTTCTTTTTGCATTTCTGTTTTAATTATTTATTTTGGAAAAGATTTTGTTTTCGAAATAGTTAATGGATTAAGATTATCAGATACAATATTATATGTGTTAAGCGGAGTTGGTGCTTTGATTTTATTATATCTTTTTAGAAAAAGATTAAGATTTTGCATGATTTTAATGGTTGCAGGCTTAGGTTTAATTTTATTTGGTGCATTGTCAAATTGGGCTAATGAATGGTTTGTAATTCTTGTTGGAGCTTTAATGTTTATAATAGGAATAGCCTTATGCGTAAAAAAGAAGCCAAAATCACCTCGTTACAGCCAAAAAGAATATCATGGTGATTATCATAAGTATAAGTATAAAACAAAAGAACTAAGAGCCAAACAAGAATACGAATACCATCAAAGATTAGAAGGGAGAAGAAAAGTTCAGAAAAGAGATTTAGAAAGAGAACAAAGAAGACAAACAGCAAAAGAAAAGAAATTAAAAGAAAGATATGCTCGTAGATTTGGAAAGAGAACTGCTAGAAAAAGATTTGGATAAATTAGAACCTAGAAAATAATCAAAACCACTTATCTAAACCTTTCTGTTTATTTTTTTCAGTAATATCTCTTAATTTATCTAACTGCTTATTTACTCTATCTTCTGAAAAATCATGTCTATCTACTAAAATCTCTTTTATTTTTGCTTCACTTATTTTTCCAAAGTTAAATTCAGCATCTATTATATTTGGTTTATGAAACAATGCAAATATCTCTTGCCAATTAAATCTATCTTCTTCAGATAAATTCAAAATTTGTTCTTCAACACTTTTAAATATTAAAACAGGTTGCCTATATCTTCGAACAATATCTAATGCTCTTTTTTGCCCTATTCCTGGAATTCCTTTTGGATTATAATCAGTTCCAACTAAAATTCCCAAACAAATAAGCTGATCAAGGTTTATTTCTAATAAATTAAAAACTCTTTGTAATTCAATTAATTCTGGTTTTATCTCAACCCAACCACTTAAAGTTCTTCTTTTTCTAGCCATTGTTAGATTTTGTATAAGTGATTTAGCTCCAAAAAGCAAACTATCATAATCTTGACTCACAGCTGCATAAACTTCTTCTTTTCTAGATAAATAAGCTGCTTCTGCTTCACCTTCTCCAGGAGCTTGAACAACTGCAATTCCCATTGCTTCTAAAAGTTCTTTACTTTCTGCAATCATCTCATCTTCAAGTCTTATTAACTGGCTCCCATATCTTCTCATCCCAGAAATGTCTTCTTCTGATTTTGCTTGTTCATATCTTTCTTTTGCAAGATCTCTTCCAGCTTCTCTAGTAACATGTGTTTTTGCCTTAAGTTCAGGAGGTTTTCCATCAAAAACATAAACTAATCTTATTCCTTCTGATAATAAATTAATATTTCTATAAAAAATTCCAGATAAATGACTTGTAACTCTTTTTTGATTATCCATTAAAGGAGTTCCATCTACTTGTCTAATAGTAGATAAAAACTGATAAAGTATGTTAAATGCATCTACACATACTGTTTTTCCTCTTAAATCAGAGATCTCCATCTCTTTTCTAGGTATGATATCGCGGATGTTTAAGCCCATTTTATATCAATAATTAAGGTTAAAGAAATATAAATAATTAACTAAAAGAGTGAGGGGTTTTCTTTTGCTTGTTTATATTTAGCAAGAACATCATTTACAACTCCATTATAAAGTTTTACTAATTTTCTTAATCTCATTTTATACCATCCTTTAGGAAGCTCATACCCTTCTCTTTGAAATTGTCTTAACCTGTTCTTAATATCAACTGGACTAACCTCTTCACAAGATTCTAATTTTAGTAAAGGTTTATTTGCAATTTCTACTAATCTATCTAAATTTATTTTTGTGTGAGAATCCTCTAAATCCTTTACAGTGGTTTTTTCTAAATTATTTAATTTTTTTCTTTTTAAAATCTCTTTCATTAAAACTTTATAAAACATCCCAAAATCATTATCCTTAACATAAGCATTATATTCCTCAGTTAATTCAGAAGGAGACCTTCCAGAATATATATCAGTTAAGGCTTCTTTTCTTTCTTTTAATGTTTCTTTTTCCATATATTTGTAACTCAAGAGTGGTATATAAATCTTACGATTTAAGTTATTTTAGAATTATTTTTTCTTTCTAGCAGGCTTCTTTTTAACTAGTTTTTTTCTTTACTGCTTTCTTCACTGTCTTTTTCTTAGCAGGTTTTACAGGCTTCTTAGTTTCTAATTTAGCTAATTTATTAGAAATTCTAATCTGAGTTTCTCTCAATTGCATAAATTCATCTTGAAGTCTAATTATATCTGCTTTAACCTTCATAAAAGAATGAGCCACATTTTCTTCTATTTTTTCCATAAAACCCAATACTTAAAACCATATTTAAATGTTTCTATTGTATACACTTTAAAGTGACAATAAGATAATTTTAAATCATATTCTTAAGCTTTTTATACTTCTACTTCCATAAAAATATATGAAAACCACCTTCATCCCAATAGATTATGATTACTTTGATTTTCAAGGGAAAAATCATGTAAAAGTCGTAGGTAGAGACAATAAAGGCAAACGAGTTTGTGTAATTGATTCCTGTGATGTTTATCTTTGGGCTATTTTAAAATCTGGTGTAAAAGACAAAAAAATAGATAAATTAATTGAAAAAATACAGAAAATTCAACTTAATGTAAAAGGTAGACAAACAAAAGTTGAAAGAGTAGAACTCCACAATAAAAACTTTATGGGAGAAGAAGTAAAAGCACTAAAGATATTTGCAACAAATTATAAAGATCTTCATGATATTGCTGATAAATTAGATTTGCCAGAAATAGAAAAAAGAAGGGGCTATGATTTAGGATACACTACACATTATATTATTGAAAAAAAACTAAATCCTTTATGTTGGTATGAGATTTCAGGTGAAATGCTCAATAATTCTCAAGACTTTGGTGGAATTGACATGTCATTAGATGTTGATTTCTGTATAAAAGCTGAAAAAATAAAAGAATTAGACAATAAAACAAATTACAAACCAAAAACACTAGCATATGATATTGAAACAGATAGATTAGAAATTGGAAAAGGAGAGATTTTAATGGTTTCTTTAGTTGGTGAAGATTTTAAAAAAGTTATAACTTGGAAAAAAAGCAAATCAAAACCAGGTTATGTAGAATATGTAAAAGATGAAGCAGAATTAATTGAGAAATTTGTAGAACATGTAAGAAAAATATCTCCTGATTTTTTAGTAGGATATTTTTCAGATGGATTTGATTTACCTTATCTAAAAGCAAGAGCAGAAAAGCATAAGGTAAGATTAAATTTAGGATTAGACAATAGCCAACCAAGATTTTCAAGAGGAATTACAATGACCGGAAAAATAAATGGAATTACACATATTGATATTTTAAAATTCATTAGAACTGCTTATGCACAATATATGAAATCAGAAACATTAACTTTAAATGAAGTTGCAAAAGAATTTTTAGGAGATACAAAAAAAGATTTCAAAATAAAACATTCCTCAGAATTAAAAGAAGATGATTGGAAAGATTATTACGAGTATAATTTACATGACTCTGTTTTAACTTTAAATTTATTTAAAAAATTTTGGCCAGATATGTTAGAATTTACAAAAGTTATACAAGAACCAATATTTGATATTTCAAGAAATGGATTAGCAAAACAAGTAGAATCATATATTCTTCACAATTTAGATAGATTTAATGAAATTCCTGAAAAACGCCCAACCTATGATGAAATAGCGAAGAGAAGACACAGACAAAAAGTAGAAGGTGCATTTGTTCTAGAACCAAAACCAGGTCTTTATGAGGATTTGGTAATGTTTGATTTTACATCAATGCATACAAGTATAATAATTTCTATGAATATTTCCAAAGCAACTTTATTAGAAAAACCAGAGAAAAATGCATATTCAATTAAAACAAGAGATGGTATTTATTATTTTTCAAAAAAACAAGGTTTTTTCCCTGCATTATTAAAAGAAATATTTGAAAAAAGAAAAGAACATAAAAAAGCTTATCAAAAAAACCCAGATGTAATTACTTTAGCAAGGAGTAATGCTTTCAAACTTTTATCTGCTTCTGCTCATGGTTATATTGGATTTTTTGGAGCAAGATATTATTCAGTAGAATCTTCAGCTTCAATTTTGGCATTTGTAAGAAAATTCAACAAAGAAGCAATTGAAAAAACAGAAAAAGCAGGTTATCAAGTAATTTATGGGGATACAGATAGTGTGGCCTTTACTTCAGAGGGAAAATCAAAAAAGCAGATATTAAATTTCTTGGAAAAATTAAACAAAGATCTTCCAGGTATAATGGAATTAGAACTTGATGGTTTTTTTAAAAGAGGGCTTTGGGTTACAACAAGAGCAGGAACTTTTGGAGCTAAAAAGAAATATGCTTTAATTGATGAGAAAAACAATATAAAAATAAGAGGTTTTGAAACAGTTAGAAGAGATTGGTGTAGACTTGCAAGAGAAGTTCAAAACAAAGTAATAGAACAAATTCTAAAAGATGGAAATGAAGAAAAAGCTTTAGAATATGTAAAAGAGGTTGTTAAAAAAATAAAACAAAGAAAAATAAACAAAGAAGATATAATTATTAGAACCCAACTAAAAAAACCAATATCAGAATACAAAGCTATTTCCCCTCATGTTATTGCAGCTAAAAAAATGCAAGAAAAAGAAATTCCAGTAGGAGAAGGAAATCTCATAAGCTATTTTATTGCTGAAACAAGAGATAAAAAGAAACTAGTAAGAGATAAGGTAAAACTTCCAATTGAAAAAGGAGAATATAATATTCAATATTATTTAGAAAGACAAATTATGCCTGCAATTGAAAATATATTTCAAGTTTTTGATGTAAATATAAAAGAAATTGTTGATGGAAAAAAACAAACTTGTTTAAGTGACTTCTAACACAACAATACATTTAAATATCTAATTTCACGAAAGTTTATACTAAAAATGATTGAATTATATGAAAGATATCTTAGAATGCGTGAAAAATACTTAGAAGGAGCTCCAGGTGCTCAAAAGGCCATAAAAAGATTATTTAAAGAGATGGAAGAAATAAAAACAAAATATGGTGAAAATAAAAATTCAAGAGAAATGTTAGAAAATGTCTTAAAAAGACATTTAGAAAGATTAGAAACTTTCTCAATACTCCTTAAATCAGAAGAAACTAATGAAGGAAAACTCTCTCTTTTAAATAAAATGCTTAAATCAACAGAAAGCATGTATAATGTAATTGGGGTTCTTTCTTTAGATGGAACATCAAGAGAAGAATTAGATAAAGATGCCGAATCTGTAATTTTAGAAGGTATTGGAAGAGAACATTCACTTATTTACAATGATGAAATGCAAGAAGAAAAAATTGGATTACATTTAAGATATAACAAACTTTATGGAGAACCTATTAAAATTTATGCGAATAAAGCAGCAATAGAAGGCACTTGGAGCACTTTACTTGACACGGCCTTCACATGGGCTCCTCACTTTTCAACAATAACTCAAGTATTTAGAATAAATAAAGCAAATAATCTAGAGATGATAATTGAAAATACATATGCTGAAAAAAGATCAAGAGAACCTAAAGGCCTTGAAGAAGAAGGCATTCGTTTTGTAAAAGATTTTGTTAAAAAAATGTGTGGAAGCTATGAAACATATAAATCCACTACTAGAATACCAAAAGATTATGATGTAGATGAATGGGGAGGCTCTAAAAAAGGCGGAAGTCTTAATAAGGACAACACAAAAATACATGGAGTTAGAATAACAATTCCAATGAAAGAGCTAACTTCTCCTATAAAAAAATAAAGAGAAAGCCAATAATTTCTATTTATGCTTCTTAGGATTTGTTCTTAAATCCAAATAAAAATTCTTAACAAATAAAGTTCTTAAAGGAACAGTTATAAGTCCTGCAAAAGAAGATACAATTTGTAATATAAATAAGATAGTTAAAGATTTTCCTTGAGCTAATGATAAGAAACTAACAAAATTAAATGTAGTTTCAGGTATTGAGAAAACAAAGGAGATAAGTGCCAGAATAATGCCTAATAAAAGAAGATATCCAAAAGCAGTCCACCACCTTCCTTTTACAATAAGTTTACTTCTTTTAATAGATTGCCATATACTTGTATTTTCCCTCATCAATACAAAAGGGGATAAATACCAATAAATTGAAAAAATTAAACCAGGAATTATTAATAAGGCAAAAAGAGGGACTAGCATGATAATTAAAAGAAAGGATAATCCAACATATCTCCAGAAATAACCTAAGCCTCCTCTAACTGCTTTTCCAAAAGACATTTTTGAATTTCCTCTAAAAATAGAGATATAAATATAAGTTACATTTGCTATTAAAGAAAAAATTAATAAAACCAAAATACCAACCAACAAAGAAGGCCAAACAAATTGAATAGCTGCTTCAGAAATATTAACAAAATCAAAAAAAGTTAAAAGAGCAAGATAAATAACTCCAGGAATCAGTGCAAATAACAAGAAAACAGGGAAAAATAATCTAAAACTAGATTTATATTCTTTCCATGATTTAGAAAATAAATCCCCAAAATTTCCCATATTAAACATAATACAAAATCATTTATAAATATTAGTAAATTTCCTCTAGAATGAAAAGATCATATCCTCCTAAACCATTATTTATTGAAAGAATGAAACTTCTTCTTGGAAAAGACTTTAAAGAATATGAAGAGATTTTAAAAAAACCACCTGTGAGGTCAATTAGAGTTAACACTTTAAAGATTTCTCCTGAAAAACTAAAAGAAAGGTTAGAAAATAAAGGCTGGGAAATAAATCAGCCCTGGAAAGACCATCCAGAAGTTATGATAGTTGAATCAACTTTATTGCCTGGAGAATTAGGAAGAGCATTAGAACATCTCTTAGGATATTATTATGTTCAAGAACTTGCAAGTATGCTACCTATAATTGCTCTTCAGCCAAAACCAGATGAAACAATTTTAGATTTATGCTCTGCACCAGGAAGTAAAACAACTCAAATAGCAGCTGAAATAAAAAATACAGGATTAATTATTGCAAATGAAATCTCTTTAGGAAGAATAAAGATTCTTGCATCTAATTTAGAAAGATGCGGTGTTACAAATACAATTATAACAAGAAAAGAAGGAAGAGCATTGTGTAATAAATTAAAATTGCAAAACTTTGAATTTGACCGAATATTACTTGACGCCCCCTGTTCTGGTGAAGGAACATTAAGAAGTACTCCTGTAACATATCAAATGTGGAATCCTAAAACAATTAAACGACTCTCAAGATTACAAAAACAATTATTTGAAGCGGCATTTGAAATATTAAAAGTAGGTGGAGAGATTATCTATTCAACATGTACACATGCTCCAGAAGAGAATGAAGATGTTATAGATTTTGCTTTAGAGAATTTTAAAGATAGCATCAGCATAGAAGAAATTAAGCTACCTATCAAATGCAGATCAGGAATTTCAAAATGGCAAGATAAAGAATACAACAATAAAGTAAAACAAGCTTGTAGAATATATCCTCAAGACAATAATACAGAGGGATTTTTCATAACAAAATTCAGGAGGGTGAAATGAAATATAACAAAATACTCATAGTAGGGGGAATAGGTTCTGGGAAAACTACTTTAGCAAATAAGATTTCAAAGATGCTAAAAATAAAAAATTATGAATTAGATAACATCGTTTACAAAAGAAGAGATATTTATGAAAAATATAAACCAAAAATAAGAGATAGAAAAATAAAATCAATACTCAAAAGAAAAAAATGGATATTAGAAGGGTTTTATTCTAGGTCTTGGACAAATCCAATTTATAGGAAAGCAGATATAGTATTAATATTAAATATTAAACCATCAATCTCTAAAAAAAGATTAATTAAAAGATTTCTAAAGAGGAGGCTTTCCTTTAAAGATAATAAGAATATCAATAAGAAATTTAAGAGGACTATTAGTCTTTTAAAATATATAGAAGAATATCCAAAAAAATACTTTAAAATGCAAAAAGAAACTGCTACAGATTTTAATAAAAATGTATTAATTTTAAATAACAAAAAACAAGTAAATAAATTTATAAAATCTCTAAAATGAACTTAAAAATATTAAGTATAAATGAAAAGAAAAAGATTGAAAGAAAATTAAAAGAACAATTTGGAATAGATGAAATATCTGGACTCCTTGTAAAAAGAGGGGAAGAAAGAATATTTTTATTTCAAGGAAATCTTAATCCAAAACAAATATCAGAATTAGACAGGAAAATCCCTTTAGAAAGAGTTGGAATTTATTTTGCAAAGATAATTAGAGATGAACCAAAACTAAGTATAGAAGGAGCACAAATTCTAAAAGATCAAATAAAAAAGAATATCTTTGAACTAGATAAAGAACAATCAGAACAATGGATGAGTGGACAAGAATTAAATATCAAAACAGGAAAGAGAGGATTTATAATACTAAAATACAAAGATGATTTATTAGGTTGTGGAAATGCTTCAGAAGAAAAAATAACTAACTTCATACCTAAATCAAGGAGATTAAAGATAAAATGAACAATCAATCAATAATCAAAGCAGGAGAAATCGCAGCAGAAGTAAAGAAATTTGCAAAAGAGTTTATCAAAAAAGATATGCTCTTATTAGAAATAGCAGATAAAATAGAAACAAAGATAATTGAACTAGGAGGAAAACCTGCATTTCCAACAAATACAAGTATAAATGAAATTGCTGCACATTATACTCCTTCATATAATGATGAAACAAAAGCTCATGGCCTTCTCAAGATAGACTTAGGAGTTCAAATTGATGGTTATATTGCAGATACTGCTTTTTCTTTAGATTTAGAAGATAATGAAGAAAATAAAAAGTTGATAATTGCTAGTCAAGAATCTCTAAACAACGCTGTGAAATTAATAAAAAGTAATTTTGGGGTGGTGGTCGGGGAGGATGGTGGCTTGACAACAAATCAAATTGGAAAAGCTATTCAAGAAACAATTGAATCAAAAGGATTTTCTCCAATAATTAATTTATCAGGTCATGAAATGAAGCAAAATGATTTACATGCAGGATTAACTATTCCAAATATAGATGATAAAAAAGAAATAACAATAAACAAAGGGCTTTATGCAATAGAACCTTTTGCAACTAATGGAAGTGGAAGAGTATATGATGGAAAACCTTCTGGAATTTATATGTTAACAGATAGTAAAAACATTAGAAGCTCAATTGCAAGAGAAGTTTTAGAATTTATTTTAGATGAATATTACACCCTACCTTTTTGCTCTAGGTGGTTAGTTAAAAAATTCGGAGTAAAAGCCTTGTTTGGTTTAAGACAATTAGAAGAAAATGGAAATTTACATCATTTTCCGCAATTAATTGAAACAGGGAAGGGAAAAGTTAGCCAAGCAGAAAACACAGTTCTCATAGATGAAGGTAGTGTAACAGTTACTACAGAATAACTATGTAAAATATTTCTCAACCATTTCTAAATCTTCTTTATTAAAAACATTTGTTTGACAATTAATTTTTCCAGCAGGAAAAATCTTTTGAGGCATGTCCACTGCTATAAAAGGAATTCCTTTTTTTCCAAGAATCTTAACTAAAGATTTTGCATTTTTATCTAAAACAACTAAGTCTTGATTCCCTTTAGGAAGAACAAGGGAATTTAAAGGATACCAAGTTCCTGATTCTTTTCCATCTAACTCAAAAAACTTAAATCCTTCTTTTTCTGCAATTTCGTTATAATAACTTTTACCTGAATTCCTTCCAAAATAATTATCAAAAAACAATATCTTATTTTTAGGTAATAATAAAGTGTACATATCAATATCTCCATTAGCTTGACCAGAAGGAACAATATGAACTCTCGTCCCAAATTCTTTTTCTCCTTTCTTAACAATTATTTCTTTTTCTTTTTCATAATCTTCTTTACTAGAAATAATCTTTTCCTTTCTAATTTCTAAACTAAAATTATCATAAAAAATAGCTGCATCTGAAACTAATAAGAAATCTTCCCCTTTTTGGATCATACCTCCGTTTCCAAAAACATTTCTTAAATCTCCATTTTTTTCAAAAAAGTATTTTCCATTAAAATAAACATACTCATTTCTAGGCCAAGATTCGTCAACTTCTTTAACAAAGTATCCTCTAGATCTAAGTGCAGAAGCAATTTCTTTTTGGCCTCCATACTCAAGATCAAATCCAAATCCTACTAAAATTCCTAATTCTACCATAAACCTCAAGAAATATCTTAATTTATAAACTTATCCTATAAATTAAAAATCATAAAGAATTGGATAATCCTTTTCTTCTTCATATGGAAGATCTACAGAATTAATTTCATCTAAATCACTAAGATCATTTGCTTTTATAATCAAATTTGAAAAAGTGTATAAAATATTATCCATATAAAGAGATCTCATAACATTTTTATCCCCATAAAAATAATATCCACTTTTCTTAGCAACTTCGTCTTCATCATAATGCGTTACTCTTCCTCTAAGTTCAAAACCATCTTCTAAATTAATATTATATACATAAGCACCTTGGAAAGTGTAATCTCCATATTGATTATCTTGAGTTTTTTCTCCTTGTATTTCAGCAAGAGTAATTGGTAAGACTAAAAGTTCTTTTTCCCTGTCAAATAAAAATGCTTTATGATTGTATAAAGCTTCAGAATTTGTTCCTCTATCTCCTATGACTACTTTATGTAATTCAATAGGGTTTTCTACATCTGAAACATCAAATATTGCCATTTTAACTCCTTGATACCAAGCAAAATCCCTATTTTCATCTTCTGCTTCTACTGTATCTTTACCAATTCCAATTATATGATTTTCATCATATGGATGTAGATAATCAGAATAACCAGGTATTTTTAATTTACCTAAAACTTCTGGAGCACTTGGATCAGATAAATCAATTACAAAAAGAGGGTCAACTTTTTTGAAAGTTACAACATAACCTCTGTCTCCCATAAATCTAACAGAATAAATTCTTTCTCCAGGAGCAAGACCTTCTAATTCTCCTTGAATATTAAGTTCCTCATCAAGCACATAAACATTGTTCTTTGATGTTTCTTCGTTCCAAACCTCTCCAATTGTTGTAGCAATTCTAAAATTATCATTATGTTCATCCATTGAAAATTGATTAAGAATATGGCCTGGAACTTCTCCACTTGCAACATATTCAATATCATTCTTATCTATTGAAATCTTGTGAATCAATGTTTTTTCTCTATCTAGATTAACTGCATCTGCATACCAAGCAGAATGTTTAGTTAGAGTTGTATAGATATTATTTTGAGAAACATAAATATTCTGAGTTCTACCTGTTAAAACTGCTTTTTCATTTGTATCTCCGTTATTAATATCTACAGCAAGAACAATTGTATATTGAAATCCATAATCTTTAATATCTGTATAATAAATGTCTTTTGGTTCAATAACTTCTACTTCACCATCTCTAACAACAGAAGGTAAAACAACATCTTCTCCTACATATTGATTTGCAATCACATAAACATAATCTCCAATCATTCTTGAACTAAAATAATTCCCAGTAACAGATATTTCATTTTCTAATTCTGGATTAGATTTGTCTTTAATGTCATAAATATAGACATTAGTTCTTGACTCTTGATATTGAGGAGGTATGACACACCCCACCATTGCACATTCCATCTCTAAATAAGGTACATAAGAATATTCATTTGAAAATACAATTAATTTATCCCCATTTATGAAAATCTCTCCTACAGAACCATTTTCTACTTCAATTTCAGATAAGATTTCCATATCTTCTGCAGGATAAGCATCAACAATAACTACTTTATTTCCTGATACAACATAAATATATTTTCCATCATTTTTTATTATATCTGCTTCATCTACTCCTTCAACTTGAATATTTGTAGTAGAATAATCAGAAGCTCCAGATGAATCTTCTGCAGAACTTGCTGCCCCTTTTGCAAGCGAAGGCATAGCAGACTCAAGTATTCCATAATCCCTATATCCTAAAGAGTTATCTTTAATGAAATCTTTCATTTCATCAATAGAATCAAAATTATTTGCTATTTCATCTTCAATTCCAGGTTGCTGAGAAACTAAGATTAGAACTATTAATAATACAGCTAATATAGTTGCAAAGACAGGTAGAATTGTCTTAAGATTTTTCATGTTTGGTCTTGTATGTTTAGGTGAGATTATAATATGTTTTTTAGCTAATTTATATAAGTCTATTTTTTTCCCTCTTTTACTCCAAAAGAAATTCTTTGCTTTTTCTACAAGTCCTGATTCAAGTAACTTCTTAAGATTATACTCTATAGTATTGATTGGCACTTTTAATTCTTTTGAAATATCTTCTTCTGACTTTTCTGTATTTTCTGCAAGATAATCAAGGATCTTTTTGCAAGTCTTGTTTCCAAGTACTTCTGCAACTTTCTTTGATCTAGGATCATCCATCTTCATCATTATGAACTTGTCATCTGTCATAAAAAACATAGAAAAAAGATCTTTATAAATAAAGCGAATACTTCAAGATGGTTTGAAGTTAGGGGCGATTATTCTAAAAATTAGGAATTAAAAGATATAAGACAGCTAATCCTAAATAAGTTAAAAAATTTACAGCAAAAGAAATCCACAATAAATTAATCTTTTTAGATTTCTTTTTAACGAAAAAGAGTAAATAAATCCCAAATTCTATAAATGCACTTAAAATAAATGTAACCAATAAGAAAATAGTAAGATTAAAGATAAAACGTTCAATTAGCAAAAAAGTTCCTAATAAAGATGAAACTACATTTGCAGCAAAGATTATTAGTAAAGATTTCCAAAAATTCACCTCTATTTTAAAAACCTTATTTATCAATAACCAAAAAACAATAACTTCTACAAGCAATATTAAAGGGAAAAAAGGGAGAGTCATAAGTGAAAAAGGGAGAGCAATATCTGCTGAAACAAAGGGTAATAATAAAAGTAAAAATGAGGCTAAAAATATTATTTTCTTCATAATTATATTAAATTTAAATAATTTATAAAATTATCCCAAATAACTTCCTGCAATAGGTAATGCTGCTTTTGCAGATTGTAAGAAATTTTCTTCTATCTTCTTGTAAACATCCATAGTATATTTATTCACACTTGGTTTAACTTTTTTCAAAGCTTCTTCAAAGTGTTTTTTCTTTACTATTTTCGCATCAACAGATTCTCTCAATGCCAGCATAGCTGCTTCTCTTGCTAAAGCTTCTATATCTGCTCCTGTATAACCCTCTGTTTTCTTTGCAATATCAATTAAAAATCTCTCTTTTTCTTTATCATTAAATTGTTTTTTATCTCCAATAGGCATATTTTTAGTATGAATCCTTAGAGTATTCCCTCTACCTTTTTCATCAGGAGCGTTCACAAGTAAGATTTTATCAAATCTTCCAGGTCTTAATAAAGCAGGGTCTAACATATCTGGTCTATTTGTTGCACCAATAATTAAAATATCATTTAAATCTTCAAGACCGTCCATTTCAGCTAATAATTGATTTAAAACTCTATCTGTAACCTTTGTTCCTTGTTCAAGCCCTCTTTTACCTGCCATAGCATCTATTTCATCAAAAAATACAATACATGGAGCAACTTGTCTTGCTCTTTCAAATATTTTTCTAACTCCTTCTTCTGATTTACCAACCCACATACTTAACAAAGAAGGACCTTTAACTTGTATAAAATTAGCTTCTGATTCCTTTGCAACTGCTTTAGCTAATAAAGTCTTACCTGTTCCAGGTGGCCCATAAAGTAAAATACCTCTTGCAGGCCTAATTCCCATTCTCTTAAAACTTTCAGGATGTTTTAATGGCCATTCAATTGCTTCTTGTAATTCATTTCTAACCTTATCTAATCCTCCAATAGACTCCCATCCAACATTTGGAGTCTCTACTAAAACTTCACGCATAGCAGAAGGTCTAACAATTTTCAAAGCATCTATAAAATCAGCATGTTTAATTATTAATTGTTCTAAAACTTCTTTTGGAATTTGCTCATCCTCACTATCACTATCTAATTTTAACTTAGGTAAGTGTTTTCTTAAAACAGCCATAGCAGCTTCTTTTGTTAAAGCTTCTAAATCAGCACCTACAAAACCATGTGTTAATGCTGCTAATTCTTCTAAATTAACATCTTTAGTCAAAGGCATTCCACGACTATGAATTTTCAAAATCTGCAATCTTCCTTCTTTACCAGGCACACTTATCTCAATTTCTCTATCAAATCTTCCAGGACGTCTTAAAGCAGGATCAAGTGCATTAACCCTATTTGTTGCCCCAATAACAATAACATTTCCTCTTGATTTCAAACCATCCATCAGCGTTAAAATTTGACTAACAACTCTTCGCTCAACTTCTCCTCCAACCTCTTCTCTTTTAGGAGCAATAGCATCAAGTTCATCTATAAAAATAATAGAGGGTGCATTTTTCTCTGCATCTTCAAATATATCTCTAAGCTTTTTCTCACTTTCACCATAAAATTTTGACATAATTTCAGGACCATTTAATAAAATAAAATTAGCTTCTGATTCATTTGCAACTGCCTTAGCTAATAATGTTTTACCTGTTCCAGGTGGACCATGCAATAAAACTCCTTTTGGAGGTTCAATACCTAATCTTTGAAAGATTTCAGGACGTTTAATTGGAATCTCTACCATCTCCCTTATTTTCTGAATTTCCTCTTTTAATCCTCCAATATCCTCATATGCGATTTCAGGAATATTTTCGTCACTAATATCAACTGCTTTTGGATTTAAAGATACAATTGTGTTCTCTGTTATTCTAACTGGTTGATTTGGATTTACAGATACAACTAAAAATTTAATTTGTGAAATTCCTCCTCCTAAATTTCCAAAACCCATTCCACCAAACAAATCATTTAAATTTCCAAAAATATCTCCCATATCTCCAAATTCTTCTGTCATCAAATCTTTTCTTCTCTGAACACCGCCTAATACAACAACATCTCCTTTAAGAACAGTTCTTCCAAGCAAACCATTTCTTAAATGCTCTGGGTCTCCTTGAACCATAATTCCTTTTTGAGCAGGAGCAATTGTAATTTTCTTTGCTTCTTTAACCTCAGCCTTAGAAATCTTAACAGGATCTCCAATACCTGTTTTTGCATTTCTTCTTAAAATACCATCAATTCTAATTATTCCTTCTCCAACATCTGCAGGATAAGCACGATCAGCAATTGCAACAGTCTCTCTATTTCCTTTAATTAAAATAACATCTCCTCTTCTAATATTCAAATCTCTCATTATTTCAGCATCAACTCTAGCAATACCTTTATATGCATCGTCTTGCAATGCTTCAACAACTTTTAATTGAATTTCTTTAGACATATTTAAACACGTTTATGTGACGCCGTGTAGCGTAAGTGTTTAATTGCTTGAAAATTCTTAATTTTCATTGTTTTAATGTTTCTTTTTCAGTTCTTCAAAATTTAAACTTAATCTTCCAAAATCTTCAAAACATAACCTAACCATTTCGTCCATCATTTTTTCTTGTTCTCTCATAAATAAGACTATTTCTTTAGGGATTGAAACAGCATAACTATTTCCAACAAGTCGCATCTTAACTCTAAATTCCTTATTTTTTAGATTTATAAACTTATTGTACTCTTGCTCATCAACAGGATGTATAATTTTATCATTGCACTTTGGACAAACAACTATTCTAAAAACAAATCCATTCTTGACTAATTTTGCTTTTTGCATTTTTGTCTCGCATTTCTTACATAGAATTGTGTTGTCAAATATATCGTGGACCATCTTGCTTGATTATAAGGCCACAGATCCTTTGGAAATGTGGCTAGGGGTTGAAAGAAGGTTACATAGAATGTATACCTTATGTGTATACACAGGATATATACTATTTAAATGTTTTGAATTTCATCGAACAATTAATTCTAAAACTTTTTCCTTATTCTTCTCTTGCTCATCTAATTCAACCTCTCCAACAGCTAAATTTCCAATAAAAACATATGCAGCTAAAAACCTATCCATTATTAATTGCGCTACAAAAGCTTTTCCTAATGAAAAAGGATGAATTTTATCATATGGGTGAAGATCTTCTCTTTCAAATAAATTTCTATAGCAATCCCACAGTTCTTTATAAGTAACATAAGAAAAATAACCTTTGATTTTAGAATTAACCTTTTCTTTTCTTTTTACTTGGATTTCACATTCAGCATATAAATCCCCTTTTTTATAGGCTTCTTTTACTAAGTCTGAGAGAACTTTTGAATTAACTTTTCCTTCTTTAACAAGAATTTTTTTTGAACTAGGTAAAATATACAATGGCATATAAAAAAACAAAGAAAATAGTTCTTAAGGATTATTACAGTTTAAAATATATAATTTTAAAAACCCCTCTTTTCTTTTCAAAAAATGAAGAAATTGTTAATCTTATTAATGGTAGGACTTATGTTGGGGTGTACTGCTAAAAAACAAATAGTAAATGAAAAACATGAAATATGGAAAATTCGTAAGAAGACATTTTTATTTACAAAAGTAACTCCTGACAAAAATGATTTACCTTTTATAATCTCTCCTTGTTATAAGAAAAAAGGAGAAATCTTTCTTGATGGATATTATATCCCAAAACAAGTAAAAATTAATTCAGGTATGAAAAATGAATCAGCTGATGAAGTTGAGTTTCTCAATGGAAATCCTCCTCCAACTCTGGAAAATATGGCAATTAATGAAAAAGTTTGTACTGAAATGTGGAATCGAACAGGATTAGATAAAATAAAAGTTTTTGGAGAGGATTATTTCTTTCCTCCTGTTTCTTCTGAAAATGAAAAAGAAGAAGGTAAATTACCTCTTTATCTTATTCCTGTAAAAGATCATACTATAAAATCAAACAGATATGGAAATTTAATTATAAAAAATGAAAACAAAATTTATAGGCCAACTCAAGATATACAATAAACAATCTTTAAAAAGCCTGTTCGTATTTATAAAATATGAAAAATTTCAAAAAGGGGTTTAGAGAATTCTGGAAGAAATTTTGGTTTGTTGTTTGGAAAGATGATAGCTTAAAAGGATGGATAATCTCAATATTATTTCTATTCATTGTAATAAAATTAATCTTCTTTCCTCTGCTAAATTTAGCAACAGGAACTTCTCTACCTTTAGCAATTGTAGAATCATGTAGTATGTATCATCAAGGAAATATTTTCTCTAACTTTGATAATTGGTGGGAGAAACATGATAACAAATATGATGAATTTGATATTGATAAACCACTATTTCAAGATTTTGGCTTTAGAAGAGGATTTAACAAAGGAGATATATTATTTATAGTAGGTACAAAACCAGAAAAATTAAAGCCAGGAAATGTTATAATCTTTGAAGCATCTCAAGCAAATCCAATAATACATAGAATAATAGACATAAAAGAAGAAAATGGAGTATACACTTTTTCAACAATAGGAGATAATAATAATGGTCAGTTAAGTTTTGAAAAAAACATAAGCGAAGATGAAATAGTTGGAAGAGCTGTATTTAGAGTGGTTCCTTATCTTGGTTGGGCAAAACTAGTATTTTTTGAAGCAAGTAGGCCTGGTTCAGAAAAGGGCTTTTGTCATGAAAATTAAAGAGAATATCAAATAAACTGCCTTGTGGGGGTAGTGGGGCTGGATGGAGGCCTAGAGAAAAATTTATAAAAGAGGGATTATAAAACTTACAATGGAATTTTGTCCAAAGTGTGGCGCTGTATTGATTCAAAAGAGAAAGAACTACGGATGCGCTAGATGTAATTATTCTTCAAAAGATAAAATAAAGATAGCTACTTCTGAGAAAATAAACGAAAGATCTGAAATTGGTATTATAACAGGAAAAGATACAGAAACTTTACCTGTTGTAGCTGAAAAATGTAGAAAATGTGGAAATGAAAAAGCTTATTTTTGGACTGTTCAAACACGTTCAGGAGATGAAGCAGAAACAAAATTCTTCAAGTGTACAAAGTGTGAGAATATCTGTCGAGAATATAGGTGATATATTATAATAATCAATTTAAACTATTATCTACAAAATTATTCATGGCTATAAGATATTTTAATATTAAGCATAAACCTAACGCTTATGGTTTTGCAATACAAATTAATACAGAAAACATTTCTAAAAGAACTATTGAAGCTTTAAGTTCAGATCATTCTTTTAATGAAATTAGAAAAAATGAAAAATATTCTCATTTCGAAATCATTGAGGGAGATTACAGTATAATAGGCGATAGAGGAGACCCAGTAATATTAAAAAGAGGTGGAAAAGAACCTCTTGCAAAAGTTTGTTTAGATAATCTAGGAAATATTAGATTACATAAAAACAAAGAAAATTTATTATATAATGAGATTAGTAAAGAAGAAGCAGAAGACTTGAAAGAATTTGCAAGTAATTGGAAATTAACGCAATCTTGGATATTATCATAATAAATAAAAAGTATTTCTACTTGGATTAAATATGGATAAAAAAAGCGCCCTTGGTTTTCTAGCAATGTTATCCTTAATGATTATTCTCTTCACACCTAAAGATTCTAACTTATGGGTTACTTTTTTAATATTAGGAATGCTCTTTGGAATCTTCTGGTTCTTTACAAAAAAGGATTAAATGGCCTAGCGAGAATATAGGTAGTTTATTTCTTAACCTCTCTATTTTGTTGTGACCAAAGATTATAAAATTTTCCTTTTTTCTTTAATAATTCCTCATAATTTCCTTGTTCCACCACTCTTCCTTTTTCCAAAAAGATTATCTTATCCATATTTTGAAGTGTTGAAAGCCTATGGGCAGAAACAATTAATGTTTTTCCTTTTATTTTATCTATTGATTTCTGGATTTCTTTTTCTGTTTCATAATCTAAATTAGAAGTAGCTTCATCAAAGATGATTATATCACTATTTTTATAAATCGCTCTTGCAATTCCAAGTCTTTGTTTTTCACCTCCAGACAATCTAACTCCTTTTTCGCCAATTAATGAATTATCTTTATACTTTAATTTGGAAACAACTTTTGATAATTGACTTGCAACCAAAGCATTTTTGTAGAGAAACATATTCTTTTTCCCTTTTCCAGCAAGAAGGATATTATTTTTCAAACTTAAGTTAAATACTTCTGTTTCTTGAGGAACAATTGATATTTTATCTAAAACAGATTCCCTTTTTATTGAAGTTATTGGTTTATCATTAAAATAAATCATTCCTTTTTTTGGAATATATAATTTTAGCAATAGTTTAAAAAAAGTTGATTTTCCACTTCCAGATCTCCCAACAATTCCTATTTTCTCTCCTTTCTTAATATTAAGATTAAAGTTTTTTAATATTCCTTCATCCTTATAATGAAAACTAACATCTTTTATATTAATTTCATCCCAATTTCTTAAGTTTTTTGCACCTTCTTCTTTTAGATCGGGGAGTTCACGATACATTTGCATCATCCTATAAAGCCCATATTTAACATCTGTTAAGGTGTCTACCTCTCTAGAGATTAAATTTAAAGTATTTCTTAATCTAGAAACATAATCTACATAAATAACAATTGAACCAAGGGTTAACAAACCAGTGATAATGTCCTTTCCTACCAATAAAATAAATAAACCATAAAAAATGACTGCTATAATCTGAACACTGATCCACTTTACATTATTTTTATTTCTTCTTTGATTTTTTAGTTCCAAAATCTCTTCCTCATTTTTATTTATTTCTTTTACCAATGATTTTTCAATTCCTAAAGATTTTACAGTGTTTATATTAGAAGAAAATTCATATGCTTTACCAGAGGTTTTTTCTTGAGCAATCTTTACTTCTAAAGTCTTCTTAGCAACTCTTTTATTTAATTTAAATTCGACAGCTAGATAAGTTACCATAAAAACAATTGCTATTAATGTATATTTCCAGCTAAAAAAAGAAAAAACAACTAAAATACCTAAGGTTGTTGAGACTAGCTTTACTCCTTGGTTAATATAAAAATTCATGAAATCCTTAATAGCTTTTTCCCCCTCAAAAATTTTCTGAATCTTATTTCCAGTATTTTCTTTGTCGTGCCATACCAAATCTCCTTGTAGAATTCTTTGAAAAGATTCCATCTTGAGGTTCTTTATAAGAACATTAGAAAATAAACCAAAATGATATTTTGATCTTAACCTTAAAACAGTAGAGAAAACTCCAATAATAAGTAAAGTACCTAATAAAATATAAAACTTCCTTAAAGATTCGTAATCTCCTCTAAAAAAGTCAATAATCCTAGCAATAATTATTGGTTCTACTAAACTCAATAAAGTTACAACTACTAAGAAAAAACTAAGAAGTATAAACCTTGCCTTATATTTCTTAAAAAAATACCCCAAATCTTTAACAAATTCCCAATTTGAGTATTTTGGATGTTTATGGTCTTCCATAATTAAATAAATGAAATTTTCCTTAAAAACCTTTTTTATCGTCGAAAAACAGGGGAAAGATATATAAACTTAAACCCCCATTAAGGTATATTCTTCTAAGAAATAAAAATGGCCCTGGAGATAATTAATAAAAAGTTATTATTATATTTTTGAGATTATATCTAAAACTCCCCAAGTTACACTTATTCTTCTCTCAAGGTTTTCTATAACTCAATAAATAACATATCTATTTGCTCCACTCCCAATTTCTAATTTAACAAAGTCCTCTGTATCAAAATTCTTCCAGATAAAATCTATAAGATGATTGTATGCGATTAAGAATTTTGAGTTATAATCTTTACTAGTTTTTATTAAATTAAAATCTTCTTTAAGTTCTTTTGAAAGATTGAAATTTTGAGAATTTAATAGACTTAGAGTTTTACTCAATTCATCTCCTATCCGGTTATCTCTCTTTATTTTAGTATAAACAAAGTCTATAGCATCTCTTTTTTTGTCAGTTACTTTTAAGAAAGGTGGTGTGTATTTTCTGGTTTTTTTAACATAATGTCCTTTGACTAAATGTTTCAAATAAGTTCTTACAGAATTCTTGCTTAGTTTTGCATCTTCAGATATTTCTGTAACCTTTGAAGCATTTTTAGTCTCTGTTTGCTTGCTTTTCACAGCTTCATAAACCTTGTTAGTTTTTACTAAGTTTATCCTTGTAGATACCCTATAAATTCTTATGAATTTCTCTTTTAATTCTTTAGTATTCATTTTAAACTACACTGGTTCTGAATCTCCTTTTTCTTGAATGTGCTACAAATCTCTTAAAAGAATTTCTTTGAGCAGTATCTTTATTTAATGAAGACCTTGTCTCCACTTCAACTACTCTCATTTTTTTGCCCTTAGTTGCAATTATATCTGGACTCTTTCCATAAAGAGTTCTCGGAGAAGAATAACCAGATACATCTGCCCTGACTTTCCAGCCTTGACTTCTATATCCTCCTGCTACCTTCCTGACCCGTGAGTCATGTTTCGATTGTGTTTGTTTAGTTCGTTTCATTTTTGTTTTCAAATAATTTATTTGCATTATTAAGTCAGACCGCCTTTTTAAACTTTGTGGGACGTTATATATTTACATATTGGACGTTATAAAAACATTTATAAACAGTTATTAATTAATTATATTATGAAAAGAGGGTGTGATGATTCTAAAAATGGCCGAAGGCAAAAATAAAAAAACCTCTATACAAATTCAAGAAGAAATTCTATCCCAATTAAAAGAAGGTTCAAAAACAATTACAGAAATAAGTGAATCTATTAATTCTAACTGGTTAACAACAGAAAAGTTTTTGAAAAATTTAGTAGAAGATAAACAAGTTGTAGAAGTTTTTTCTTCTCCAAAAATGAAAGTTTATCGAAGAGCAGATGATCCAGTCTATTACAGTTTGCCTTTTTCAAAAGAAGTAAGAGATCAAAACATCTACCTTTTATCTAAGATAATTGAATTATGGAAAAATAAAGAAGGTTCTTATCCAAATAAAACAACAACCCAAAAAATAGCAGTCGAAGTAATAAATGATTGTAAGCTTGATCTACCTATATTAGAATTTCATTACGGAAAAGTTACCTGTATGAATGTTTCCTATGAACAAAATTTAGTTGAAGTTTATGATATTTCCCCCCCAAAAAATTCTAAAAAAATTATTGTTTGCATAAAAAATATCTTGAAAAAGAATAAACATACTGGAAAGTCTTATCAAGAAAGAAGCATGCAATATGAGAATGAAGGAATGGGGTTCTATTTAGCTAAGGAAGAACTAATTAAAAGTTTCAATAGTAGTAATGAGAAGAATATTCTAAAAAATCTAACTGAATTATCTATTAATTTTCCAATGGAATTAAAAGAATTTTATTTAGAATTTAATGATTTTATTTCATCTTCAATTACTCTTTTATCTATGGGGTCTAATAAAGATAGTCTAGCAAAAATTAAAGAACCATTTTTCTCTTTATGGGATTTGCTTACCACTGTATTATATTTTAAAGATGCAAGTAAATTTATCCTTCCAAAAAAGAGAGAATTATTTGAACAAATAAAAAATCTTGACTTAAATTTTAAGAAAACTACTTATGAAAATCTATTCTCAGAATTAAAGTCAGAATTAATAAATATAGATGAATCAAAATTAAAAATGCCTCAAGATAATGAATCAAACGAAATCCAAAAATTATTTCTTGAAAATATAAATTAAAAATGGATTGGTTTTTAGATATGAATATTATTGTTTATCATATTTTTGAAATTGGACATCCCCTTGAAAAAAAAGCAAGATTATTTGTAAATAAAAAGGGAAATTCTAAGTTTTTAATTTGTGAATATATTCAAAAAGAAAATCTACCAAAATGGTTAGAGAGACAAGGAGAAATTTTGAAATGGTTTAATTTTAAAATTTCTGGACAAAAAATAGAAGAAGATAAAATGAACTTGTTCAATAAAGACAAAATCTTTCTTAATCGTTTAATCTTAATGTATCAAAATTCCAAAGACCAAGACAAATTCAAAGCAAATACTAATAAAATTTTTGCTTTTGTAAAAATAAAATCAAGATTATTCTTAGAAAAATATATTGATGAAATTGTTATTCCTATCAAAGAAATAGATTTCAAATTAAAAAGTTGCCTATTTACTTGGTTACATCCAAATGATTCTGATGCGAAAACAATTGCTTCAGGAATACAAGAACATCAAATCAACAAATTAATTTTAATCACTGCAGATAAAAAAGACTGGACTCCCAAGTTATTGTTGGAAGTTCACAATGATGTTGAACTAAAGAAGGAGTATCCTCATCTTCCAAAAATAGAATATTTACAGAATATTTTTAAGAATTGTTAGAATAATATATAATTATAAATGGCCCTGGAGGGATTTGAACCCACGACACCTAGATATCTCTCTTTGCCTATCCATCAAGGGAAGGTAGTGCGGTAGGAAACCGTTGAGGTGTCCTTCGCTAAGAGTCTAGTGCTCTACCAAACTGAGCTACAGAGCCGCTGATAATATATTATAGAAGAAGTTTAAAAACTTATTTCTTTATATTCTTTAAATTCTTAGCAAGAATTGCACGTTGTTCTAATTTACGTGTTACTTTGATTCTCTTCCTGCCTTTAGATGTAGGATTTTTAATAGTCTGGCCTGCTTTTGCCCTAATAATTGCATTAAGAAGAGTCATGGGTATTTTTTCGTCTTTTGAAATTCCCAAATCAGAATGAAGTTTCCCTGGTTTATGAATAGCTTGCTGAATCCACCTCTTTACCATAAAAACAATAAACCTTCAAATTATTTAAATCTTATCACAAATGGCATATTCCATAATATAAATTAAAAGAAGTTCTCTCAAGGGGCAGCATAATCTGTTTATCTAATCAAATCTTGGATATTATCTATTGCATCTGCAACAGCCTTACCTTTTTTGGTGAGTCTTATCAATTTTATTCGCCCCTTTTTTTCAAACTCTACCAATTTCAACTCTTCCAAGGTCTGTAAAATCTTCACAGCATGACTGTATGTACAGTCTACCTCTTTTGCCAAAACACTGCCATATCTCATCCTTGTATTCTTCTTTAAAGATACCAACATCAATGCTGGCTTTCTCCTGAAAAAGATATCAAAGTTGTCTTTCATTTTGACGTATGTGATTTAATGTATATATTCAGATGATGGTGTGCTTTTAAATGTTTTGGAACATATATATTCACTACAACCTATGAGTGAAAATCTGCAATTTCATAACTTTTATTAACTAAAAAACCTGCTATATTTTATGGAAAAAAAGACAAAAATATTAGCTATAGGAGATATTCATGGAGATACTGGATTAGCTAAAAGATTAGCTAAAAAAGCTGTAAAAGAAGCAGTAGACTTAGTAATCTTAGCAGGAGATATTACATGGCTTGATCAATCTTTCCAAAACATAATCGGCCCTTTTATTAAAGCAAAAAAGCAAGTTTTATTGATTCCTGGAAATCATGAGCCAAACACTACAATAAACTTTTTGGCAGAGATGTATCCAAACACAAAAAATATTCATGGATATCCTCATAAAATAAAAGACTTAGGTATTTTTGGTGCAGGATATGATTCTTCTGTAGGTCCTTTTTGGGTAGAAGACGAAGAAATCTTTAAAACTCTTAAAAAGGGCCATGAAAAAATAAAAAACGCCAAAAGAAAACTAATGGTTACCCATACACACCATAAAGGCAGCAAAGCAGAATTTTCTGGATTTCCAGGTTCAAAAGCAGTAAAAAAAGCAATAAAAGAGTTTAAACCAGATGTTTTAATTAGCTCACATATTCATGAAGCAGGTGGAATTGAAGAAAAAATAGGCAAAACAAAAATAATTAATGTATCACGAAAAGCCAAGATTTTTGAGATATAATAGAAAAACCTATAAATACTTCTTTACCTAATTAACAGATATGCCTAGGAAACCTAAAAAAACAAAAGAAGAAAAATTAGCTGAAGATTATTTCCCTGTTGATACTGAAGATTTAAAGAAAACAGTAGAAAAAAAAGCTAAAAAAATTGATACTTCTGCAAAATCAAAGATAGAAAAACAATACAAAAAACCAGAAAGAGATGAATTAGAGACAGTAGAAAAGGTTTCAAAGAAAAAACCTATAAAGAGAAAAACAACTCGGAGTGGTGGCCGGGGAAGTGGTGGCTCTAAAGAAAAAAAGTATTCCCATCCAAAAACAAAATTAAAAAAAGGAGGTTATGAACTTGTTATAACTGAAAAACCTCAAGCAGCATTAAAAATTGCAAGTTCATTAGGAAAAGCAGTTAAAAAAGGAGGCAGAGGAGTAGCTTATTATGAAGTGAATAGAAATGGGAAAGAAATTGTTGTTG
>SDBS01000625.1_pt1 | contig 34904 bp, 72 predicted proteins | sample 2277091 | NCBI WGS metagenome assembly SDBS01 (sample SAMN10404972, study PRJNA504765) | marine sediment metagenome | isolation source: marine sediment core GS10_PC15, 163 cmbsf | place: Arctic Ocean: Southern Knipovich Ridge | collected 2010 | reverse complement strand
GTGTAGTACCTTGTGAAGTCCGGGGTGTAAGGTAGCGGACGCGGGGCCGATGATGCCTTCGGTTTGGCTTCGCATGTGCGTTCCGTTGCGTGTTAGGCCGGCCTTGTAAGAGCAACAGCAAGCCGATTGCCGTCCACGTCGGTGGTGGTGCTGGTCCTGGTGGTAGCCACGCCGATGCCTGCACAGACGACCGTGGTGCCACCTGCGCCACTGATAAGCCCGACACAATTGGCACCAATCAGGGCCACTGCCTGCCTCATGTTCGTACCGGTTTCGATGACGATGAGGTCGACGCCGTTGGCGGTAAGTTGCCGCGACGTATAGCCCCATACGTCCGCTGCCGTCAAGCCTGACCCAGCTATGCCCGCATCGTTCATGGTCTTCGATGGCGTAGCCACGTCGAACCAATGCTCGAACCCGTCGGCAATCTGTGTGCCCGTGCCGTTCAGTGCGTGGCCTTCGATCTGAATTAGGTTGGCATCGACCGTACCACCACCCGGGGCTGCTGCAAGGGCCGCTTCGGTGAAGTCCCACACGGCGCCATCCTGCACGACGGTCGTGTCGAGCTTGTCCGTTGTCGCCTTCACGGCGTCCAGCAGTAGGTCGAGCCGACCACCATTCAGCCAATCAGCCACAACAGACGCGGCACTGCCAGCCGTAGGACTAGCTACACCAGCCGAGTCAAACGCTGACGCCTTGAGGATCGTCCCGCTCTCCATGCTCCGATCATACTCACCGCCAGCAATAACGATGGTAGCGCCGTCATTTTGTAGAATAGAGCTGCTGTTGATTGCGTCTGGCGATACGTACATCTTCGGATTGATAGCGACGACTACGGCATTTACACCCTCTGCTCGAATACCAGTGTGCGTATCTGTTTCGCCAGCCACGTAAATCTCTGGCTCAAATAGGTAGAGTGTGCCTCGCCTTACGTCCACGCCTTGTGCCCTATTGGTTATGGCATTCGGTCCAACGCTCTTTATTATCGGATGAATCATGGTAACAACGTGGTCGCCGGTAAACAACACTACTGAATCGAAGTTGCTCTCGCAGATGATATCTTCGGCGAGGCACGTACACGCGGTCGAATGACGCACATAGAAGCAGTCCGCCTCTGCTATTAGTTTCACGCGCCTAATTACAGCGTTCGTGAAGGCACTTTTGCCATGGTCCTCGTGCGTCCCGTAGGGAAACTGAAACTCACCGGCTGCCGCGATGCCTTGGACAGTACAGTCCGAGAACTCCGTATTGTCTCCAGGTTTAATTATTACGCTCACCTGGGTAGACGTGATGACCGTGGTATCAATGCCAGAGCCAACGACCTTCACGCCGGCAGGAATTCCAATCACGTTGTTACCCAGGGCATACGTACCAGGACCAATCAGAACAACGTCGCCAGCCGATGCCGCTTCGATGGTTGTCTTCACATTCGTGAATGCTGTTGCAGGACTGAGGCCGTCAGCATTGTCCCCATCGTCGTCAACAAACCAAACGGTTCCGCTCGTCTGCGACGTAACTTGAGCAACTTGCTGTAACCCGTTTGTTCCTAATATGGTTGCCTCTGAAATTGCCCCTGTGATATCTGCAACCAAACCGCCGGTCATCGTGACGGCACCTGTCAAGGCCGTCGTACCGGTAACGTCAACTGTGTCAATAGACAAGCCTTCTGCAATGAGAAGACCCAGACTACCGGCAGCACCACCGCCCGCCATGTAGAAACCAGCACCAGCACCATGGCCACTAGCCACAACACCGTCTCCACCACCACCAGCGCCTATGACTACGCCATCAGTAACAGACGAGTCGATATTCAGACCTGCTCCGCCACTGTTATCAATGTCTATAGTTCCCCCAGCGTGCGACCCAGAAATGACCAACTGAGATAACGTCAGGACTGTGCTACTACCTCCCTGAGCACCATCAGCAAGTGTTACTTTGCCACTTGTTGTGTCAAGCTCACCTGCTCCCGTCCCGTCTACAATCCGGATACGGCCGTTGCCATCGGTGTCCAGGGGATACGCTCCGCCAGTGATCTCGGCTTGCGTGAGCGCTGAACTGATAAAGCCTACGTACATGCGGTCGATCAGTAGGCAGGCGTTCCCTGTCTCTTGGGTGTCCTGCTCGACCTTAATGAGCACGTCGCCGATGGTGTACGCGACAGTTTCCAGCGTGCCGCTGCCGGGCGCCCCGTTTGCGTGCGTCAGCGAGACGTCATGCGTCTCGTCGGCATTTGAATTCGAGAGTGTTACGTGGGCTTCCCACGCCGCAGACTGGAAGTTGTAGACGCTGATCGTCGCCCCGTTCGAGGACCCTGACGGCTCATCGTAGTAGCCCTCGGAGTGCAGGTCGCCTGGCTCTGCCGTCGTGTCCGCCGGGGTACAGAGGAAGATGAACTCCGCTCCGGCGCCGTCGTCGTCGCCGGTCCACCGCGTATTATTCGAGGCGTTGGTGTTGGACAAGTTCTGCTGCGATCCCTGAATCACAGTCACACTGGTCATATTCGATTTGACCGCGAGTCCCCCGGCAATCGAAGCTCCTTGGTCTTGTCGTAACGGGAAGGTATCACCGAGGAGCCCGGTGCCGTCGTACTGGTCCTCGAAGTTACCTATTGCCGTGTCGTTCAGCCACCCAAGGGACGTTGCATTGAAGTCCTTGCCGGTTCCGAAACCGGTTACAATGAGTCCATCATTGTTCCCTGCCGTCGCAACGAATGAACCACCAGGCCCAGCAACGCCGGTTGCCTGAAGTCCGAACGTGTCACCGTCGAGCCGCAACGCAACTGCGTTTTCCGAGATAATCTCCAGCCCATTGCCAGCGTTTCCGCCGACCATCCTTACGCCTTCTCCAGTCGTTACGCCAGTGAAGATTGCGCCGTGGCCTGCGATATCTCCGGTAGCTTCCAGCCCGTGGCCACCACCACCACTCGACATCATCTTCACACCAGAACCGGCAGTACCCGTGCAACTCAATCCGTCGTCGGTTCCCGTAATTGCAAAGCCTACGCCAGCATCGTTAGTGATGGTCAACGAACGCATCTGAATGTCAATATCGTCGGCAATCCCGGTACCGCCGAAGATCGATTTGATGGCCGCGGCGATGGCCGCCGTGCCGTCGACTTCTTTCATGTTAGCGACGATCGGTGCCAGCGTGAACGATCCCGCGAATCCAGTCGGGTTCTGCGAGTCCACCAGCAGTGTACAGAAGACGGCGTAGGTTGCATTGGCTGCGAAGCCTGTCCCCGTTCCGACACCGGCTACGATAGCAATCTCGTGGCATCCCGGCGGGAAGTCTCCGTGTGTCAACAGGGTGGCCGCTCCGCTTACCACGGGAGCCAGGCCAGCCGCCCCTCCGGCCAGTCGAACATCGTAGACCGGCGTTGCTCCATCGGCACCCGAGCCCGACGTGTTGTTGGCGCCGAACCAGAAGTAGACCGTATCTTCGATCGTCGCGTGTTGGTGAATGCTCATAGTATCAGTGCCCCGTTATAGAGGTCGGCACCAAGATGTGCCCCCTGTAGTTGGTTCATTATTGCGCCCACCGGCGCCGCCACCGTTGCCGCAAACGGCGTGTCTGCCAACCGGCCCGGCGCCAGTGGATCGCGATTGAGAAGGCACACCTCCGAAAACGATAGCGCGCGTTTCCATATCCCGGCTGCGGCCAGCGTGATGTTCGAGCGGTTACTACCAGCGAAGTCGCTTCCGATCCGCATTGTCGATGCTGCGTTCATCGGTTGGCCTGGGTTTCCGCTCTGCGTCATCCCGATGACTGTGTTGACGTAACACCTGACGTTAGCCGCATTCATGCGAATGACTATCGACAGCCAGCTACCAGCACCGGGATAGGTGAATACTGCGATTTGTGCAGCACCGCCGCGAACGATCCATGGCCTCAGTTCCGTGGATGTCAATATACGAATCGCGAACCCAACCGATCCGTCCGTGGAGTCTATGATGTAGTCGCTGCCAGCAACGTAACTATTCACAAAACAATGCACCCATGCAGTCATCGTATTGGGAGACCCAAGGGCAACAATCGCAGAATTGACGGTCGCCGAATCGTTGCCGGCGTCGGAGAATAACAGGCCGGGGCCACCTACTCTAGGGTCACCAGCAACCCAGTTGGCGCCTGTCATGTTGTTCAGCGTTCCATGATGTCCAGAAAGAACGTCAACCAGCCTCTGGCCTGTGCCCCCATACGCAGGCACCCAGTAGTTTTGCATCCCGGTCAGTAGCCCGGAATAAGCAGGCAGACCATCGCGTGGAGCGAAGCCTTGTTTCCACGACGGGTCTATGCCGTACTTACTCATGCTGCTGCCTGGCGGTCGTCAATGATTGCCGTTAGGGTGATGTGGATTTCGTCGGCGTCCGCGTCAGCGACCATCGCAACGCCAGAGCTATTGAAGAAGACGAGCGATCCGTACAGGTCAGGTAGCCAGAGGGTTCCGACATTATTGTCGATGTTGATGACTGTATTCCTGAGAGTCATCGTACCAATCTCGATAAGCTGGCTCGTGCCGGCAGCCGTGTAGGCTAAGTCGGTTCCAGAGGTGCCGCCGCTGTTACCAGTCCCTACGGTTGCGCTCGGCGATGAATTCCACCAGAACGAGCAAGTCGTGCCAGCCGCGGGCGTTGCCGTGTGCTCCAAGCACGCGCCGAGCTTCCACTTTTTCGGCCACGCACTACCTACGTCGGCGAGCGATGCTGTCTTGGCGGATTGCCAGTAGGCACCATTGGCGACTACAGACAGGTTCATCTGCACTTCCGTAGGTGTGCCGATAATCAGACTATTTGCTGCCGTTAATGGTCCTGCCGGTGTGCCGCCAGTAGTAAAGTCTGTCGCATGGTCGGCAAACGACAATTGCTCACCATATACCTGAAGTCCTTTTTGTGTGGCCATCAGTTCGCCCTTGCTTTGAGTTTCGGATAATTCATCGCTTCCTCCTAGAGTTTGTCCTCGATCCGCAGTACCGATGCCTCTATCCGTTCGATGCTACGTTGCATCGATTCTTGCTTGGCATCCGACTCGGCCTTGTGTATCTCACCTTTAGCTGCCTTGCCGTTTGCTGCCACGCTGACAGAGAACGCCGCAATGACCAGGATGAGGATTGTGCCGAGTAGCCCGAGCGGTATCAATTGAGCCCTGCGACGGTCCTTGGCGCACCCTTCTCGCAGCTTCGTGCATCGATCTTCCGTGACTGTGGCCATGCTTGCCCCTTGTGGTTAGTTGACGATGTGGCGTGTGCTGTACATGATGATGTAGCCAAGACCGCTTGTTTCGACCGTCCCGACGATCTGTATTGGCTCGGGCTTTGCGGACAATGGCCCGAGACTCGTCATCTCCCCAATCCATCCGCAGTTGCTACAGCGTGCGTTGACGGTGTAGGCGTCGCTCATTCGCTCGCCTCCGCCATTCTTGGTGTGCGATGTTTCAGGTCGGAATCCCACTCGCGTTCGAGTACGTCGAGTTCGTTCTGCAACTCACCCATCCCGTCAAAACTACACTCCGTTACCATTGCCCTCCCTGGAAGGTAGACGAACTCCGATCCGGGGTAGCATGGAACCTCGCGGAAGTAAGCCACAGGGAGCGACGATCGCAGGCGAATGCTGCCGACCGTTAGCCAGCATATCACTCTGTCGTCGGCAAGCTCTATGACTTCGCCGGCAGTTTTGATGACACCGCTCATTCGCTCGCCTCCGGCTTGTCTCCCTTGCCCTTTGCGAAGAGTCCCATGATCGTGCCCATGATCGCCGCCAGTGGCATCTCGGAGACTTGTGCGGCTTCCTTGTCGGTGGGGATCTTGATGGGGATACCGGCTATGGTGACGCCGTTCTCGTCGAATCGTGCGATGATTGCACGTACCCTGAGAGTGATCTGGTGGACCACGGGCCCGATGGCCTCAATCTGCTTTTTGGCCGCGTCGGCGGCGAATCCTACTCGCTTGAATGCCATAACTTCACCTTCCCTTCACTCGTATTAGATGAATGTCGCGCCCCACCCGGTCGCAGTAACTCTTGATCCACTGCTTCGTGGATCGCCGCTCGACGGTTTTCTCGCAGTGCTTGCAGTGGTACTTCGCCATCACTTCCTCGCCTTGAAAGCCCTGAACATTAACGCAACTGTTCTATCGGTATAGTAGCCGTCCTTGTCCCTGGTTCTATCCATGCGGCAGAGATTGCTCCAGCCCCTCAACCACCGCTCAAACTCCTCTTTTCGTTCTTCATTCTTGTCGTAGGCTTCTTTGGCGTGCTCCATCCGAGATGCATTCAGGGCAGGTTGATGGCATGGTTTTTTCCCGCACTTACTTCCCATCACTCAGTCCTCCTCCACATTGATTTCCGGCGGTCGATAGCCGCCTTGTGTGATGGTCACCTCGACTTGTTCGGATCGTCTCGGGGGAACGTCAAGGGCCGGTTCGTCGCCGTTCTCCAGCGCGGCCGCGAATGACTCCAGGCCGTCGATGATCTTTGCTTCAGCGGTCACGGCGTATCCTTGAAGAAAAACCGGGGGGCCCTACGAAACGACAAGGCCACGCGAGGAAGCGGCCCCGCATGGCCGATTGCTTCTGGGCACCACCCAGCCCGTCGGAAGGGTAGCTTGCCCCCGATTAGGGTGTTATCTGGTTACTTGGGTCTCATGGCTGGGCTCCTGTGCTTGCCGAGTGTCGGGGTCGGGGAAGTTCCCATGCGCTGCGTCTATTCACATCTTTTGCCGGCCGGATGTTATGGGGCCGCACTACACCCTCGCATTCTTAGCGATTGTGGGTGGGGTTGTCAAGGGCAGGTCAGATGCTTCCACAACATCGAACTCGCCGCTGGCCGGCTCCCAAATCTCACCGGTACGTACCCACTTCCATCGCTTGAAGATCCACCAGCCCATTCGCTTGCGGACAACGCGACGGAAGAAAAAGGACTGTTTACCGAGAAGGCAGTCCGCGAATGCCTGCGATTCGCCATAGTCGTCTGAATGGGACGGCTCCCATACGGTTCCGTCCGACTTCCGAATGCACAGCTTGTCAATCACCGCTCATTTCCTCTCTCGCCCCTCAGTGCTTGGATTGAAAAACAGACACGGCGGGCCGGGTGTCCCCGAAAAGCCTACGCCCCATCGAGCGACCATTTCGAGTGGTCTCCGAAGCATTGCTCCGGCACCCTCAGGACTTGGCTTTGCGTGTTGCCACGCCGCCACCGTGCCTTACGCTACCTCGAGCCCGGCAGTCACGGTGACCACCGGGCTGGGTTACATTAACGCTCCGTCTGGTCCTCGAAAGTATCCTTTCGGCAAGTTGCACCACCTCCCTCGGCCGGGCTCGCCGGCTACTCAACACGCGGCAATAGTTCCATCGCCGCGAAGTCGATGTTGTTCCATCCTCTGAATTCGTGCTCCTCAATCTCTGAATCGCTCACCTCCACCTCCCGCCCGCCGATTGTCCAGGTGATATCGGCGAGCGGGCGGATGGTGATGGGCATGGCTACGCGGCGTTCCTTCCGCAAGCGTCGTCCATCATCGCGGCAATCGCAACCGGTGGCATAGCCTTGAGTCGCTTCATGCCGTTTCGCGTTTCAGCCTTCACGCGCTTTCGCAGCTTCTTCCCGCGCAATCCCTCATGCTCGCGAAGGTATTTCTTCATCACATGATGGATCACGACGGCCTCGACAATGCCAGGATTGTTGAGGCCAGCTTCGATCTCTTCCCGATCTCTGTTTTCCTGACACTTCTCCAGGAACGCAAAGATCATCTCCATGATGATTACATACTCCATTTTCTCGTCCTCCTCACTCAGGTTATGGTTGTGCGGCTTGTTGCCGCGGGATACGCTAGATACTACGCCGCCTCCGTCACCACAAGCGGCGCGAACGCACCGAAGTCTGGTATGCCTCGCGTGAGCGTCTTCTCGGATAACAGATGGTGGCCGGGCAACTCAGCGCCGCCATCGTAGTCAGGCCCCCAAGAGCCAGGGAGGTCGACGTACCACTTGCGATTCTTGTAGACCGGCTTTGTTGCGTAGATTGAATGGCCGCCTCTTCCAATGTGATAGCCTATCACCACGGGAATGCGACGCAAGAGGCACGTAATGAGCGAGTCAAAAGAGTCGACGTCGAGCCATTCCTGAATACGGAAGTACCTGGCGGTATCCTCCCAGCCCTTCGGCAATGCCTTGCGGAAGCCTGTTCGCGGGTGAGTGTGTTTCCATGTGCCAGTACCCGTAACAGGCAACGCTCCACGCTCTGCCATCTCGCGGCAATTGTCATCCAGTGACGACCCGCCGCGTGCCGAGCCCACTCGCTTAAAGAGCGACATAGCCGACATTTCGCAGATACCCCGCTTGCGGCCTGTGCCGTTCTTCACGGTCTCAAAACAACCCGTTGTTGCATTGCTCGTGCAAGACGGCTCGTCCTTCTGAAGTTTGATCCCGAGAATGTCGCCGTTGAGCCACTTGGGATCAAGCCGCTCAATCTCGGCCAGCATGTCCGGCCAGTCCTTGCGTGGGATCGGCCGTGTGAAGTCGCGTGCTACCGCGAATGGGTTCGTTGCCGGCCCCGCTCCACCGAGTAGTGTCTTGCGTGGTAGGCAGCCGAGAATACGGTCGGCCGTGAGGCGCGGTGCCTCATTGCGTCGTCTCCAGCGTCTCATGGTTTGGTCTCCTGGTTATCAAGCCCCGCCTGCAATCGAGTGCATTCTGTGTCGCACTCGGCAAGCTGTTGCTTGAGGTTGTCTCGTTCCTCTTCGGATAGGCGGAGCTTTTCCTTGAGTTGATATATTACGCGATTCAACTCCTTGACTTCGCCGTCACGTTTTTTGTCTTGGTCGACGTAGTCTTGGCACAACCTATCAATCTTCTGCCGTAGCCCTGCGGTCTCCGATTCGGCGAGTTCGGCGCGGAGTCGCTCCACCTCAGCAAGCAGCACGCGCCCGGCTTCGTTGGGGCATAGGCCGATTTGCTCTATGGCTTCGTCTGGGGTCATTAGTCCCTCCAACAGTCTAGTAGGATCGTTTGCCCCATGCCAAGTAAATAAGCCCCAACCATAGCCACACCAACAGAAGACCAAATGCACTGATCCCCCAGCATGGTAATGCACAACGCACCCGATACGAGTAGAACCCACCCTGCTGTCTTGCGCATCATCCACCTCCCTTCCGCACCTTTACCACACGCCGGCCATCCCAATATCCTCGGCGGATACGTCGCGTATGGATGAGTAACCGTAGAATGCCGTGCAGCCAACGCCCTTTGGGCCGTTCTACTGGCCAGCCGTAGGAATCTAAAAACACCATCATCCACCGCCTTTCTCTGCCGCCCTGTAGCCGTCATTCAGAGACTTGCAGGTCTGTTGCATCGCTATTCCTTGCAAGACAGCGACACCAAACGACTGTGCTTTTGTCAGTTCGTCTTCTGCTGCTGGAGGCTGGTTCTTTACCTCTATGTTGCATTCGCCATCTGGCATATCAGTCAGCGTGATAGTTACTACTGCCATTACCCACCGCCTTTCTCTGCCGCCTCTTCTATGTCTTTATCTGCTGCATCCCAACCACGAAACCACGCACCACGGCGACGAGCATGATGTGTCCGACGAGGTCTGCCGGCCAATCGCGCGTCGCGTCCTTCTCTATACTCCAATTGTTTTGCGGCTATTATACCTGGAAACAACGACCTCGCCATGTTTACGAACGGCCTGTAATCAGGCATCATCCACCCCCCTTCTTCACAGCCGCCAGCACCCCCGCCACATCACTCGGAAACGCCTCCGCGCTCACCACCTCAACGCCTTCGGGAGATTCGACGCCGACGCACAGCACTGGGTACGTCAGCCCCTTCGCCTCCACTGCCGACACGAACGGAGCCAGGAACGGAGACGGCTTGTCGTCCCCTGTCGTTAGGTCCGGGTCCTCCGCCCGATACGTGTGGCCCTTGTCGGTCATGTACGTCTCTATCTCCGTTGCGTTCATTAGAGCCGCTTCGTCTGACGTTCGTTTGTTCGCTTGGTAGAGTACCACCACGATTCTCTCGCCAAGCGGTGGCGGAGGGGGGGGAGGTGGTCCTCCCTTGCCCACTTGAATCGACACCATCGCAATCAAGTCGAGTCCGGGCTGCGGGACCTGGACGACGACCGTGCAAAGTCCTTCGCTCTCGGCTCGGAAGTACAGCCACTCACCTCCGAGTGGTCCATGCGCGTAGACGGCCTTGGCTTGCGGCATGTTCGTCTGAATGACAGCCGCGTCGCATTGGGCCGTCGTGAGCCCGTCGATGCGTAGAGCGATCGACTTACCGGCCTCTACGGGTTCGGCCGGCGGGATGATGATCGGCTGGGCTTGGGCTACCGTTGCCAGCAAGGCGAGTACGATAGCGATGGGTAGTTTACGTTTCATGTTTGGTCTCCTTTTTCTGCGAGGTGTTTTTACAAACACCTCCTCGCGAGTTTCCGTGTTGCGCTTAGAAATGTTCGGCCGCTAGACGGGTTCCAGTTGTGGATCGAAATCCAGACCCACGGTTTACGGAAAAACGGGAGGCCATCGTGCTTACCGTCGCGGAACTCAACAACCGCGCCGTGTAATCGGCACCACGCGATCGCTTCCTTATCGCTGGTCGGCACAACCATCATCACTCTCCTTTTTTCCATCCATCCGAACTTGGGCTACCGTTGCGAATAGCAGCAGTAGCGGGATGAGGTTACGGGGTTTCATGGTTGGTCTCCTGTTTGATTCGGATTAGGTTTTCATCGTGGATGGTCAGGCCGACGATATCGCCAGTTTCCATGCCGATGTGTAAATCGCAGGATAGGTTGTCTAGTTGCACGTAGTCACGCTCTTCTGTGAAGTAAACCTGCCACTGGCTGCCGTCGTCGTTGTGCCATAAATACGGCCGAAACTTCCGTTGCCAATAGCATCGCGACCCCCACAGGAGGAATGCCGCAAACTCTTTCGGCCGACGACGGAACATGTAGGCGATGTTCCAGAATATCCAACGGAGTAGTTTAGTCACGGCTTCGTCTCCTGTATTGGGCCCCACACTTGATCAATGGCCGCCGCAGTTTCGTTTGTACGTCGAACGCTTTCTCGCGAGTGCCACAATATCATCCATCGGCCCACGAAAATGGTAATGCCAAAGTCATCAGAACATTCAATGCCAAAGTCCGTATCTGGCCACCGCACAATAGATAGGCGTCCGATTCTCACTTCAACCTCCTTGCGCGTCTTCGTAGTCCTGGAGTCGCAGCACTACGTCGTCAAACCCGAGGCAGATGTGGTCGCACATCTTCACCATCAGTTCAGGTTCGCCGTTGGCAAGCAGGAGAAGCGTGAATTTGCCCTCTCCGGCTGCCCAGCCCAACTCCAGCGACGCGTTGCGCCCAAAGGGCTGTACGGCAACCACGGCATCACACCATCGCAGTGCCGTCATGTCGCAGTCGAAGCCGATCTGCGCAAGCGGATCATCTAGGGCTTGCAAGTATTGCTCGGGCGTCCAGCGTTGCCATCCGGGGTCGATATCGGACCAAGCGAAGCCGCGGTTGCCCTCGCGGGGATTGCGGAAGTCGTAGACCTCGTGGCCCATTTCCCGCAGGCCACGGACGATGCCCGGTTGGTAATTGTTTCGCCAAGAGCTTGCGACATAGACTTTCATGACTTTCCCTCCGGTGGCTCCCATGCCACAAGCTCCTCTTCCTCGACCAAGACCATGCCGTTGGTTAGCTCTCGGCCGTAGAATGCTGCTTGACGAATATCCTCACCGTCACGATTCACGCCGGCCAGTCGACGGCAATAGTACCGAATGGCCGATGGGCTCCCGTTCATGCTGTCGTCGATTCGCAACCATTGCACAACCAGGATTTGCGGTTGGCCTTGCGTGTCCGCGACCTCGACCATGGCGGCAAGAGTTATCTTGTCGCCTAGCTCGAATCGTGTGTCTACTGTGATTATCATTCGCGTGTTCCTTTTCGTTCAGCGTACAGGTTTAGGGGGTTGGATGTCAAGAGCTATTGCACCGGCATCGCGTCAAGCTCCGCTTGCGTGAAGTCCTGCCGCACGATCTCAACTGTCACGCGGTCGCCATCCGACAGATCCTCCATAAGCGACTTAACGTAGTCGGCCAGTCGATCAATACCGCCGGCCAACGCAACATCGCTTTCCTCAACATCCACCCAGAACGTGCGTACTTTGCTCATGGTCTTCTCCTGTGAAAGTAAAAGTAAGGGACGGGGCCGCCACACACATATTATGGCCCCGCCCCACGGTAGGTTGGTGCTAACCGTAGCCGCTCGCTAGTTGCTTCCGCCGCGGCATCCCACAGCCGCACGGGGGTATCTCGACGGTGCTATGGAATTCTGTCACCAACCGAAGTTGGTCGATGTACGGTCGTTGGATCATTCGGTGTCGGGCTCCTTGGCTTTCGCCATCGCCAGTATCGCCTCGCAGATTGCGAGTTCGGGGGTTGGGCCACTTTTGCCAACGTATGTGCTACGGTGTCCTACCCAATGCTTTCCGGCTTCTTTCCAATACACCAAGCCCTGTCTGCTTGCGTCAAACAGCCCCACTGCCTCCGCCGCTTCCATCGCGTGGCGGAGGTTGGTGGTGGGGGAGAACCGGGTATAGCCTTTTAGTCTACCGCTGGACTTGTGGCAGACGTCCTCATACCCGGCACTGCCTCCGAACAGGCTTTTTGCAATCGAGAGTATCTTGGTAGGTATCCCCGCAGCCTTCGCTACCAGCAGGTCTGTTGCGGCGTTGGGTTCTAGGCTCATAGCGTTAGTCCTTTCGGGAGTTCACATTGCAACGCATTCCAAGGCGTGGCCGCCTTGTACGTCTCCACACGTTACGCATACGTACAGCATCACCTCGATCAGACACGATACCACTTCGCCTCCAGGCGGCTCTTCGATGCCTGGGGTAAATGGCTCCTGATCGTATGTGCGTTCGTGAATGAAGCCAGTGGCCATCGCGATCGCTCCACCGCACTGTAGACACATCGCCTTTTTACGACCGTAGAATCCCGTCATGGTCTCGTCCTTTCGGCAGGTCGGCTTCGGGTATCACGTTCACGTCAGCATACGACGGGTAGCCACCGATATTCGTGTTGCCGCATTCCGGGCACACGGCCCATCCGTCCGGGTCGTCAACGTCGTGATCGGTCTCGTATGGTTCGTCGCGCCCGACGTGTCCGCAGACTTGGCAATACATGGTCACGCACATGGTCGCAGGCCCTTCGGTAAGGCGTTGTGCTCTTTTCCATCGAGCAGCCGGCCGGACTTGGCGTTGCCGACGCGACGCATGGCCACTGTGCGGGCGAAGCCGGGGTCGTCCACGCCGGGCAAGTCCGGAATTACGCCTCGCGTCGGATGCACCAACACATCGCCACGTCGGCGCTTGTCGAATTGAATCTCCAGCCACTCGCCGTTTTGTTTCAGATAGAAGGGCACCGAAGCCGCCGCGCACTGATCTCTCGCGCCGCGGAGCCAATCGGGATGCGTCGGCCTGATGCCTTCGACCTTGCCGGATTCACCGCCGGCGATGATGCCGTCGATTGGTGGCACCCACAACTCATCCGGATCGCTGGTCGGTGCGGAACAGTCGTAGGGCTCCTGGGCGTGGAGGAGTCGACCGCAATCCAGGCACTTCGGATTACCTGGTCGACCTGGATGCTCCCCGCTATCTGATCCACAGTGGCGACAATGATTGCAGAAGAATGCCGTGAGTTCCACCTCCCCCAGCAACGGCTCCAGGCTCACCACCCGGCACGCCGCAGGACACTCCAGCAGCGGACCTACCACGCGGTCGAGGTCGGCCTGATTGGAGGCAGAGACGCCGAGGGTGAGGTTGCTTGGGATGTGAAACAGCTTGAAATACTCCACGGCCCTTTCGGGTCGTTTTGTCAGCACAAGGAATTTGTGCCGATCGTGACATGAGGACATAACACCGAATACCTTTCCGATGTGTATCATGTCGACCTTCTCATGGAACAGATCACCCATGAATTGGCAACCAATTACCGCCGGCTTCTTCCGCCGCAGCGGCTCCACGAGTTCCTTCTCCCGCAGCACCGGTTCACCGCCACGATACGCCGCGCGCACCTTGTCGGAGAAATGATCGTTCCCCGCGTGCCGCTTGGCGAACCCGAGGTGCCAGCAGTGGTCACAGCCGTCGGATAGGTTCGGCGTGCAACGCATCGCGATTGGGTTGTAGGTGTGGGTTAGGTATTCGATGTCAGTTCTCTGCATGGTCGGTTTCCTTTCACGATTCTCTTGCTCGATTGACCTCACAAAGATGGCCATCGAATTGTTCGCTCAGCAGTACGTGCTGATAATCGTTGTAGTTGCCCACGGGCGTTCCCTCCCATCCACACGAGCAAGTCGGTGTTTTGCTACCGCCTTCACCGCGCCCTTCGCGATCGCAAGATTGGCTATACTCACGATTCACCTTCCTTTCGTGCCAGCACCTTAATATCTGAGCCGACGTTTGCGTATAGTCTCGTTTTCAACGGCAACCGCTCTTGGCGGAAGACGGCGCGCACCAAGCGGAACTGTTCGGGCCACAGGCCACACGACGCCTGATCCTCGAACGATCGCCTCGCCTCTGGGCATTCGGCGAAGTGCGGCGAACAGCAGCCCCACTCATTCCAGTACCGTCGAAATCTCTGGTCTCGCGATTGGACGTAGTACACGATGTCCGTGCGACTGGTCTTCTTGGTCGCTCGCATCACTCACCTTCCTTCCTCGCCGCTTCTGCGGCTTCCGGGATACTGTCGATCGCTGCTTGATGCCTCTCGAAACCAATTCGCGTACCATCCGCCCAAAGAGGATCGCACGTTTCTTTCTGTCCGCATGGCGTGCAAAGTAGCTCACCACGTTTGATCGTATGGCTAACAGATGCCATTACTCGACTGCTAATTGTCGCTCCGCACACAAAACAGGTTAGCTCTGACATTAGTCGCCACTCCTTGCCGCTTCCGCGGCTTCTCTGGAGTTGGAAAACTCACACCCCAAAACATCCCTGCGGGCTCCACAATCAAGTAGCACTCGTACCCACTTGCCTATCGTTTTCACAGTTGCTTTGTAGGTCGTCTCCGGTTCCCTACCGCCCGGGAAACTACATGCCCCCACATGCAGCCACACTTCCATTTCCAGCACCACCGCCACGTCCTGCACCCGCTTCCCTTCCTCGTCCAACCGCCAGCACTTGGGGAGGGCGTCGCGGAGTCGGGTGAGTTCGGCGCGCAATCGTCTCGCCATGTGGTCGGCCACGGCAAAACGGTTAAGGTCACCAACACCCTCATCCCAGTCGGCTCGTTCGCCTGGGGACATCAAGTCGGTTAGTCGCCCGTGTGTTATATTCTCACTCACGATTCGCTCCCTTCGCGTTCGGCATAGTCGCAGGTTTTGTAATTGCTCACGATACGTCGGAACCATCCCAGGAACCCTGACAGCTTGCACTTCGGTCTACCGCGATCATAGAGAGTGTCCGTCGCATGTTTGCATTGCCAGCATTGAATATCGTCGGGCGTGCTTTTGCGGTAGTTCTTCATGAGTCGGACTCCTCTGCGGCTTTGGCTGGGTCGACATTGTCAGACCACTCGTTGCCTGCTACCTCGACGTGATACCGCCACACGTTACCACGCCGATAGATGCTTGGCTCATGGCCTTCGCGACCGTGCTTTCCAGCCAGTTTGACAAGTTCGGGGATTGCATTTTCCAGCCGCTCCAGTTCGTCGGCAGCGGCAGTGAATCGATCCGCCACGCCCAGGGCCAGGGGCCACGCTGATACTTGCCGTAGAAACTTCACGTGTTCAGTCATCGTCGGGTTCCTCTTCTTTACGTTTCAGTCGTCGCCAGTATCGCTCCTCGTGGTACTCGAAACGATCCCACGCTTCCCCACGCCGCCGCTGTGCCTTATTTCTATTCTTCCTCTAGCGTAGCACGCAACTCATCGCAGTGTACAATAACTTCTTGCAAGTTATCGTCCGTCTCTTGCTGGGGCACGTTCGTATCACGGAACATTTCGCTAATCGCTTGCTTTGCTTTCTCAGTCAGGTTCATCGTCGGGTCCTTTCGTGCCGAGGTCGGCTCGGGTTTGCCATTGACTACGCCGAAACGGTATCCACTTCAGTGGGCAGCCAGATGTCATACAACGATTCATCTTTTGTTTCCGTATACCGCCGCACCCTACCTCGTATTCCTCCGGCAGCTTCCCGCAGAACGGGCAGGGGAGGGTTTGGTCTGAGTCGACGGGCTTCGGTCTACTTAGAACGCCAGCACGGAACGCTCGTATCAAAGCCTTCTCGGGCTCCCTGCTGGCAAGTATGCGTGTCGCACGACCTACCTTCGTTCGGATCACCCATGCTCGTGCGGCTGTGTCCGCGGGGTCGTCGTCGTGGTCTATGTGTTCGATCATTGTATCTCCTGGATGGTTACGCCGACCTTGACGACGCGGCCGGTGTTTGGATTCGGCCAACTACGCAACTCCCAGCGCGCGAGCTCGCGCGTAGCGAATAGCACTGGGGTCTCTAGTCCCATTGTAACTCGCCAGCCCATACAGAAAGCCGACGGCTCGGTCTTCAGCATGATCGCCCATCGGGTGGAGTGGTGTTCGGTTGGTTTGCTCATGGCGTTCTAGCTCCCCTCCTCGTCAAGCGACGCTTCGGCGTTGACTGTATCAATATCATCGATAGGCACATCCTCGCAATCGAATTCGCAATCGCCCTTGCGGAATTTGCAGAGTGCCTCGTCTGCCGATTCCGCTTCGACCAGGAATTCCTGTGTGCCCGAGGCACTTGTTATGTCAGCACATACGCGGTACTTAGGCATCGTCTTCTCCCTTGGTTGGTGCCTTGATGTTCTCCAACAAAGCCCGTCGCTGGACTTCGAGTTCCTTCAAGTCGATTTCGTAGTAGCTTGCTAGGATCTCTCTCGGGGATTTCATTGTGTCCCACGTGATGTATTCGTTCCGCTCAAGCCACGCGAGTACCTCAGTACATTCGGCTACGCTACGGCAGTGCATCGCCCACTTGTCGAGTTCGCTTCTGTCTTTGCTCATAGCGCTTCCCCTTCGCGGGTTCCGATGTTCTCTAACAACTCCACCGGCGCCTTGCCTTGCGGTCGAGGCAGTGCCACGATGCCCTCGCGGTGCGGAGGCAGGCCGGCAAGGTCTTCGTTCAGGAAGAACCCGGGCTTCAGGTTGCGTGTCCGCGCCATCGGATCGCCACTTATGGGTGTAGAAAAAGCCCCCTCCCCAGGTATGAACCAAGCTAGCGGAGTATCCGCCCAGAGCTTAGGGGAGAGGGCCTCAGTTGGTTTGTTCTATGGTTCATATCCGAAACCTACTCTATCGCGGCGGGGGTGTCAACCCCACAGTTCTAGCCCGCCCTGGCACTCTTCTGCTGGCAACGGGCCGTCGCCATTCCACCAATCCCACATCGCTTCCCAGTTGTCGAACCGGGCCGAGCCGAACCATTCACGGCCGTCGCGCTGTTTGGTATTCGCCCGTTTCTCCCAAAGCCGCTTGAACGCCCGTCGCCAGAGCATCTCGTAGCGAGGCCAGCGGGCGAAGTCCCTGGCACGGCCCTTCGGTCCCGACATTGGGCAACCTATGCACCCGAGGCGTTTCCAGCCTTCGTCATAGAGCGAACAATACGGCAGCTCCCTCTCGCGAATGAAAGCCCATACGTCATCGTCATGCCAGTGCAGGATCGGCAAGACGGCGTACTCTTTCGGTCTCCCATCGGTGGCCGATCCGCCACTGCGGGAGGTCCCATGGATGGGAGTTAATGTCTGCCAGTTCGCCGCACGACGTGGCGACTCAGCCGCTCGAATACCCATGACGAGCCGCGCGCCCTTCGGGCTTTTCGATTCCTTAAACGTCTCGCAACACCACCTTCTGCGCCGCGTTGGAAAGCCACGCTTCAGAATGAGCGAGAAGAAATTGCCGGGCGGTCTATTGAAAGTGACGTCGGGGTGCTTGTCGCGAATGAAGTACACCAACTCAGGCGGGTCGATGGTCGTCACGTTGTAGTGCCAGTCGATCGCAACACCAGCGAGCCTCGCGACTTCCTTGATTACCACTGAGTCCTTGCCGCCAGAGAAACACCCGTAGTACGGAGCGTCCTTTGGCTCGTACATCCGCAGCGTCTCTACGGATGCTTCAATGAGTGCTTGGTGCCATCCTGGAAATGTTTGTTGCATGGTTACGCAGCTACTCTTTCGCGTCGGGGCTGTCAAGCCCTATGGATTCACCTGGAAAAACGCTTCTGCAAACCCGGCCGGCGTCTCAGCCCTTTGTGCGGCCCACGTCCCGGACATCCTCGCAATCCGCCCCTGAGTCTTCCCGTTTGGTGTTCGCCTTGGCTGCTCTGGCGTAACTGGATTCGAGACCGGCGGCTGCTTAGCCGTCCCCCAGATGTACGTCTGCTTGTTCCATGGGTCGCCGTACTGCCAAGGCTGGTATTGCCACGCCGGCGGCCCGAGTTCGGGAACCAATCTCTGGTGTCGGCCGGGTGGATTCTCCAGAGCCCACCACGAGCGTGCTTGTCCGCACAGGCGTAAGCAGGCTTTCATAATTTCGATATCCCGGTCTGTCTTGCCTTCAGCGTCTTGACGCGGCCACCAGCGGGCTCCAGGCCGACAGAAGCATGTGCAGGGTGGAGCCGCAAGGACTCCGTGCGGACGCTCAGGGAGGTGCATGTCGGTGACGTCACCGCACACTAGGATAGCCCCATCTTTCGACTTACTGTCCTTTTCGGGGTGGAGTAAGTCAACGCACAAGACGTGATAGCCAGCCCGTGCGTACGGTGCAGCCCATGCTCCCGATAGGTCGCAGAGACTCAGGATGTACTTGCTCATTATTCACTCTATCGCGTCGGGGCTCGGGGCTGCCTCTACTCGTTTCCTCCGCACCTTGCTTTGAACATCCATCGCGTACAGGTTGTCCTCGTCGATTCGGAACGCTTCCTTGTCTCGATCGTCGAACTTGCGGAACACTTCCCACATCTTCCAAAAGCCCTTCGGAATTGTCACACGCGGGTCGTGACTGAATTTCTTCACTGGCCACGGACCATGATAGGAATGCACCTCGAAATAGTAGCCTCGAAACAGATAGATCGGATGGAAGCCGCAGACGAAACCCGTTCGCTTGATCTTGCCGGAACTTGTCTGTTTGGTGAGTGGTAGGCAGGGCATTAGTCGCTCACCTCATCTGCAAACTTCCACCATTCGTCAATCGCCTGTTGCACGCTGGTTGGAAGCGTACCTGATGCCGCAATGGATGCTTCGGCGATGGCGCGGAATAGGTTTTCGCGTTTGTGTTTATTGTTGAGCGCGTTACGCTCCAGCCTGTATTTCTCGTCGCGTGTGTCCTGCTTCGCCTTTATTGCGACTGGGTCGTGCGTACCGCACCACTTGCTGCCGGGTTTGTGTTTGCTTGTGCATTGATGGGAACTCCAATCGCTATACACGCGATAGCGGCAATGCGTTGTGTCGAGGGGGCGTCCGCCTTTTTTTGGTTTGTATTCGCTCATATGTCGCTCCCTTTCATCCGCCACTCAATCTCCTCGCAGATGACTATGATGTCCTTCGGGACGCGCACAGACAAGACGTTCTGGTCGTGCTCTTCGCGCGAGGCGTGGTCGACGTTGGCGATGCGGCCGGGGTGGTAGCCGAGACGAGCACCACGGGCATCTTCCGCGAGTACCTTCCGGATATCGTCGGCCATCATATTACGCACGACGTCGTTTATATCTTTGTCGCTATCAAGCAACTCCGCGCCGGCTGTCAGTGATCTTCGTGTATCATCGTGCATCGTCTTCTCCTGTTAGGGTTTCTCGGCCTCGGCCCGTGCGGCTTCGGCTGCTTCGCGAGTAGGATAGCACTTCGCAACGTCGACAATGACCTCTTCGCCATACTCGTCCACGCAGTTGCACTCCACGTCGTATTCCATGATGCGTATTTCCAGAACCGTAAGGCAGCGCAAGTCGGCTGTCCACATGCAATTGGTAACCAGAGCCGGGGTGACGAGTGTATCGTCCGCCATGATCGGCCACTCTTTCATGGTCTTCTGTAACTCGTCGCGCTCTTTGCGGAGGGCCGCGAGGTCGTCAAGCACACTCCGAATGTCCTTTGCCTTCGGTGCGTGCGGGTGTAGTTCCGCATATTGTTTCAGCATGTGAATTGCCGTGTTTAACCTGGCCATTACGCTTCCTCTTTGTATCTTAAAGCGGCCGCCGGCTGTCAACTCCTAACCCAAAGGCATTCGGTCATTTTCTTCTTTGTCTTGCTGGAAGACGCGTTGTTTGGGAGTGTTTTCTCATACAGGGACCACCCGTGTCGTAAGTGAAGTTGATCGTAAATTGGGTGACGGTACATCGAGACGGCGAATTTTCCGACACTGCCCACCATCAATTCAATGAGCGTCTCGTGCTGTGCATCAGACATTTCATGTGCGCCGTATTCCTTCGTCGTTTGGCGAGTGCTGTGAATATAAGGGGCGTCAACATAAAACAGCGTCTTCAGCCCGTCCTGTTGGCGGATTACATTCAAGGCATCGTCGTTGAGAATCACCACCCGCTTGAGCCGGGCGTGTATTTCCGGTAGCCCCTCGATAGCCGTCAACCACGATGACACCTGCTCATTCATTCCGCGCCGTGTGCGATTGCGAGAGAGCGTGGCGAAATCCTTGCCGAGACCCTGGCGGGATTGGCGGTAACGGACAAAAAACAACGCTGCACGAACATACGGCGGTTGGCTTGCGAGCCCTGCCAATATTTCTTCGTACCCCTCCCATTCCTCTTCCGAAAACGGCGTTGCCTCAAGCCGTCGCTGCAATAATTCAAGCTGGGTATCATCCTTGAGTGTTTTCCAAAAGTCCATCAACTGACCGTCGACATCGTTCACTACTTCGCTCACGCCTTCGGGGTCCTTGTGCAGCAGTACGGACCCGCCGCCGAAGTACGGCTCGACGTAGTGTATGTGCGGGGGCATCAGCGAGATGATCCATCGTGCCAGTTTGCCGCGGAACGCGCCTTTGCCGCCGTGCCATTTCAAGGGTTGGGTAAGTGTGTTCACTTGATCGTTCTCCTTGTTTTTCCTTCCTCGGATAGACGCATATCGGACACTCGCCTTTCGGTTGTCCCTCTCGCGTCGACAATCACTGTCTTGTGGTCCCCATCCGCAGCCCGTTCCTCGTAGCGGATTGGGCCGCCGGAGAAACCGAGATCAGTCCGGACGCATATCGGTACGTAGATGTGGGGAGGGCCTAGGGTTAGGGTCAAAACAATGTTCCTTGCGGGTCCGCGACTTTCTTTGCCGACGTCTTGTTCCGCCTGTTTGCTGTCCGCCAATCTGGAAACGGAACCTCCATGCTCTTGTCCCACCATCGATATCGCCAGCCGCGGAAGCCTTTGATCTTTTCGGGAATCGTTACGGCCACCGCACCGCCTTGGCGAACTAGGCCTATAGCACCGTCGATGTAGTACAGATTCACCAGCGGTGCATATCCTCGCAAGCGATCCTCGCATACGATGTAGACGCGGTCGCCTAGTTTGATGTTCGGACGTGCGCCGCCGGTAGTGAATACCCATCGCGCACCGCTCGCAGGTTCTCCGGCCGGGTCGCCTTCCGCACACCATGTATCGAGCCCGCGGAGTCCAGGGAATTCCGGCAGCGTGAAGTTCATTGGTACTGTGACGACGATATCACCCACGGTTCTTCTCCCTCTCGAATTCACAGGCAAAAACCCACGGGTTATCAGCCCAGCCGAGGCCCTTGGCGGCGTAGAGGGAGTCCCAGAGCGTGCGAAACGAATACCGAGCGGACCGATCGGGAACGTCGCATAGATAATTGCGATACAGCGGGGAGCCCTCACGGCCCAACTCGCTGATAACTTCGATTCCTTCCGCTATCGCCTCCGCCTCGCTGATATCCTGTACCCGTTCGACCCAGACTCGTTTGACGGGCAGTCGCGGCAACTGGTCTCGCAGAAACAGCGGTAAGAACATCCCCGGCCTGTGCTTGCCATTCTCGGCTGGCTCATCCGATGACCAATGCGACCAGATAGGCTCCTGCACTGGCAGTTCCGTCGGCTTGAACTGATCGAGGTCTGCGTGTACTGACCACGTCGTCAACGGCACCAGCACGTCGCCGGGCCCGCCGAATGGGCAATACTTGAGAACCTGCGGGTACTTCCTGTAGTCGTCGCGGCTCTGTTTGTCGACGGCTTTGGTCTGTTTGTCTGTTAGCTTCATCGGCCGGCGCGTCTGAGTCTTGCCGGCGTCGAGTGCTCGGCTCATATCGCCGTTGAGTAGGAGGGGGTGTTCGGTCATTGGCCTAATTCCCTTACGGCGTCTTCCCATGCTCGGTAAGCCAGCCTCACCTTTGCATGGGTGACTCCGACCAATGCGGTAGCCTTGCCGTGGGCCTCGACCGCCCGCCTGCTTTCGGCGACTGCCGCGTCCCATGCTTCGCGTGCTTCTTTGACGGAGTCTTTCATTGCTTCCTCGCTTCCTTCTGCGTCCACGTGAGCGCAGCAAGCAGATTCGTAAAGAACTGCCACCATCGACGCACCCTAATCGGCATTGGATCATCGCCCTTCCAGTGCTCGAATGCCTTGCGTCGTAGGCGTTGGCGCGCAGCATCGCACCGGTCGGCGATGATTACTATGCGCTTGAGCAATCGCTCCTGACACGGCTCGCAGACTTCCATCGCATCGAACTCGCCCATGAGCGTGTTGAGTTCTTTGGTTTCGCAACCGCATCTATCACAGATTTTCATGGTTTCCTCTCCGCGCTATCACACGTAAAGTCCTTAGACACAATCTTCCCAAACTTCGGAGGGCAATAGCACCGACACCTTTGCCCCGGCTCCGTCGGCTTCGCAATACGAAAGCATTCCCGACAGGATAGCTCGCCTGCCTGCGCGGTCCGGTAGTTTGCTTCACGTCGCCTGGCTGCAACGCACGCCTTGACTGCCTCTGTTCTGGCTTCGCCCGACGTGATAGCTATGCCGGTTACGGTGCCCTTGCCACCTAGTTCGCGGGCTCGGGATGGGGAGCGGCCGTTTGCCCAGCCAGTTGGGTAGAGTGTTCGGCCGTTGTCGATTCTTAGGACGTGGTGGTATGGCATTGGGTCATCCCTCATTGTGAATTTTTCCATCAGCAGTGAACGACGAGCTCCCATGGTATTGTGTGTCGGCCAGTATCTCGCCAGGTGAATTCTGACTTACGGGAAGATGCGACAACTTCGGGATAATCCCAAACTCCAATTCCTCAAAGCACTCCAAGCAACACATCTTCTCTTCACCACGTACAACGGATGCTGCTAGGTGTTTGCTGTAGTCGCCGCATACTTGACAGGTGGCCATCAGCTTCCTCCCTCCTGTTTCTTCATCGCGTCCAATTCGTCACGCATTGATTTCTCGAATCGCCCGCAGCAATCGCATGTCGATCAATCGGTCATGCTCCTGGGCCGGCGTAATTCGCTCCACCTGCCCGGTTGCCACTAAGTGATTCGGCCAGTGTATCCTGGCGTGGTTTCGGCCGGCTAACAGGTCAGTGTACAGGTCAACGTCCACGGCCACAGTTGGCTCCGTTACGTGCAGCCGTGGCACGATTCGCACGTCCGCTTGCTTTCGCAGGCTGAACGCTTCCACCCATCCGTCCGAGTGCAGGACTATCAGCACCGGCACACGGGCTCGGCGGCGAGGCTTGGTCACTTCCTTCAGGACTTCCCTCCCCTCATCGGTCTGACATAGCCAACTACAGAGGGCCTCGCGGCTGGGGAAACGCAACTGCGACGTCCCTTTTGCTTTGCTCATGGTTTCGCCTTCGTTTCGCGCAATGATCCCTAACCCCCGCTCTTATATCCGACGCAGCCATTCCTCATGATTTCACCTCACGCCGCCGTGTTGCCACGGACACCGCCTCGGGACGAACACGATGCTACTCGCCGTTTCACCGTGACGGTACTTTGTGTCGTTATGCCTGTGCGTTTGCCTTGGGCGATTTCCGGCGACACCAGACCGTTGCCAATTTGGGCTATGTGAAGTTCTGGCACATTAGAACGCACTCCCCGCGTGTTCGGGTTCAATTAGGTAGTTTCCGGAGTGCGACTTGTTTTCGTTCACGGGTTCTGTCAAGGCACGCTCAACCGACCATCCGTTGCTTAGCCTAGCAAACAGGCGTCCGACGGTATGGCCAACACGTCCCGCCCATTCTGACACGCATAATGTTTCACCACGAAACGTAATCATGCGATTGGTGCGTGTGTTTCGATGTTGCTCTACTGGGGTTGCCCACCGCACGTTGTCGGGCTCGTAATTGCCATTGTTGTCTGGAAACCGGTCTAGCGTATGTGATCGTGATGGCCGCGGGCCAACATCTTCCAGAAAGGCTGCAAACGACTTCCTCCAGCGATCGCAGACGGTGATGCCTCGACCGCCGTAGTTGTGGTAGTTGTGGTGTCTGGGATTAAGGCAGCGTGTCAGCATAGAACGCCACGATCTGTATTCAGGCGAGTTCGAGTCTCCATGCGTTCTGGCGCGGTTGCCGACAAGCGTTTTTTGCAGGCACCCGCATGATCTGCTCTTGCCGGATCGCAGCCGGCTCTTCATTACATCCCTAGTGCTTCCGCAGTCGCACCTACACCGCAATCGCTGGCGAGCACATCCCGTCACTCGCTCGACAAGCGGCGTGCCTTGACCGAGAACTATCCAGCGGCCGAATCTGGTTCCAGTGGATACTGTAACTGCCTTCATGGCGTCAACTCCAATAAAGCCCCCGCCTACCACGGTGTCACAGTCGCAACCGGCAGAACCGGTGGAACTCGTGGCAAGCAGGGGGTGATTTATCAGTGGTAAGCGACTGTGACAACAGCATCTTATTACACAACTCTTTCTGTGTCAATAGGGGCTGACTGTATCTGCGACTGTTTCAACGATGTAGTCACCGCTATGACCGCCACCAGCAAAAAACGGGTACAACACCGATACTTTCCTACCACCATCAGGGGAGCCGTACTGCACCATTTCATAGCGTTGCGGATTACGGCCAACATTGACGAAACGCGGGACGTGATGGCGCACTCCAGCCTTTTCACAGGACCGCTTGTAAATCCCGACACACTGCTTCCACGTTCTCCCAGAGTGTGCAGCGGCAAACAACGCCGAAACCATCATCTCTTCGGCAGAGCGTACTGCCTTCTTCTTCTCCTTCGGCTTCACTTCCTTGAGTTCGGAGCCGTCGAATTCGAGCCCCTGCCCACGCCGCTCACGTTTCGAGGGTTCATAGCCGCAGTTCTTGCACTTCCCGCCCCGATAAATGGCCTGGCATTTCGGGCATTCGATCGTCGGCCGGGCGACCGCTTCGCCTGGGTCTTTCGTGGTGATGTCCAGTGACCAGTCGGGATCGTCCTCGAAGAAGCCGCATCGGGCTATATTTCCGCCGTGGTCGATGATAACTACGTCTGTTTTCTCGGGATGAATTCGCGAACCACGCCCGATCAACTGCCGATACCGAACTACGCTGGAAGTCGCTATGCACAATTGCACGCACCCGATCCGCGGAATGTCCGTGCCCCGTTCAACCACCTGGACGTTGCACAGGTAGTCGATCTCCGCGTTGTTGAGGCAGGTGAAAATGGCGCGGCGTTCCTCGTCGGGCGTTTCCCCATCGACGTACTCAGCGTTCACCCCGGCTTCCTGTAATTCAGCCATCGCTGCCTTGGCGTGCTTCCGTCTCGGGAAGAACCCCACGGTAGGTCGGCCCTCGGCGTACTTCTTCCAGTCACGCACGAGGTCGCCACTCATGCCGTCCATCGCTTCGGATACCGACTTCTTCGTGTAGTCCCCGCCTCGTTTCACGAGCTTGTCAAGTTGCCCCTGGGTGGCTCGGAAGTAGCGGTATGGGCTCAGGTACTTGTTAGAAATTAACCACTCGGTCGAAGGCCCCAGCACGATCTCCTTGTAAACGTCCGCCAGCCCTTCCGCTTGAGGCGTGGCCGTTAGCCCAATGACGTACGCTGGGTGTAGGCCGAGTTCCTCTCGCTTGGCGTCGTGGTACTTCAGAAACGTGGCGAATTTTTGGTGATGGGAGTGCGCTTCGTCCAAGCAGAGTAGATCAAACGTCAAGTCATTCTGGTAGGCGTCGCTCTCCACGAACCACGCCAGTAGTGTGTCGATACTCGCTACCTGGATCTTGTTTCCATACGCCGAGTCACGCCCCGCCATGATAACGCCATGATCTAATTCGGGTGTCTCACGGAATGAGTCTATGGCGTTGTCGACAAGCCCCCTTCGGTGGACGGCAAACAGACTCCGGCCGCTCGCGTGTTCGGGTGGCTTCCTGTTCGCGCTCGCCCCGAGTATCCACTTGGCCACGCGAGTTTTTCCAAAGCCGGGGTTAGCCGCGAGAATCACCCGGCGGTGTTTCGCAATCGCGGCACGGGTCCGGTCGCGAAGGTCTTCCTGGTGTTGATATAGGGTGGGTAGTTCAATCATCGTGTCTACCATTGCCGGTAATCAGTGACGAAGCAAGAGGTTATCTTGTTGACTGGTATCGCGTAGAAGCTTGCACGGCCGTGCTTGTTGTTTTGCCGCAGTGTTCCGATTCGTTTCAGCCCGCCCGCTTGTTCCACCAACATCTTGTATTTCGCTATATCCATGAGAAACCACTTCTCAAAGGTAGTGATGGCCTCGTTGGCCCATCCGTAGAAATACAACTGGGCACCCAACTTAAACCACTCTCCTGGTGATTCGTGCGGCGTCCCTACTCCGTTCATGTATTCCTGAGTGAAATCAAGATATTGCAGGGCCCAGTTGTTGCGATACTTTTCTTGCAGGCTGATCCATTGGCTAGATGGCAGGTTAATGAGCGAATCAATGCCAAACTCCTTGTCAAGCACATGAACGCGGGCACCCTCTTCTCGAAGGTCCTCTACCTCGCATCCCGGAAATACCATCTGATATATCCGCAACGCTGCCGGTTTCAGTTTCTGCTGAAACTGCACGGTATCAAGGCTATTAAACGCCCGCTTTCCCATACGTCGCAATCCTTCCTTTAGCTACGTCAGCGTAGTCGGCATGTTTCTCGATCCCGTGGAAACGACGGCCCAACTGTACGGCAGCAATCCCCGTCGTGCCCGATCCGCAGAACGGGTCGCACACCAACTCCCCGGGTATCGTTAGGGCGTTGACTATCCACCGCATCACCGACACCGGTTTCTGTGCCGGGTGCTGCTTCATGTTCTCGTCCTTGAAATTAGACTGCGGCACGGCGGCGACGTGACAGTCAAAGTCTGTCAGGTCCTTGCCCCACTCGTCCCCGCCGACTGTGATCTTACGGTCGGCCCCGTCTCGACGGTACAGAAAGACCGGCTCCCATGTATGCTTAAATCCCTGCTGGCTCTGCGGCGATTTGTTGTTCGGGTAGTGCCACACAAGCAGGTGCTGAAAGGCGTAGCCCGCAAACGACTCGTCAAACCACCGCCGTCCCTCCCATAGCCACCGCTGGCTCCAAAACGTCGCGATCAAGTCAGCCCCGCATTTAGCCCACCGGGTAGCCCAGTCGCGTGTGAACTCCTCCAGCATGGCTGGCTCCCAGTCCTCATCGAGAATGCCGTAAGGCGGGTCAGTGACGAGGGCGTTGCACGGAACAATCGCCTGCTTGTTTGTGACGATCCACGGTTTGCCCTTGGGTACGGTCTTGGCGGCCTTGGCGGCCTTGACCTCCGCCGCTTTAGTTTTCTTTTTGCGTCGCTCGGCCTTGACCTTGGTGATCGTTGTCTCCTTGCTGTCGATGGCCTTTTTCTCGCTGGCTGTAAGCGACTCGTAGTCGTCGGCAGCCTTCATGCGGTTGCGAGCGGTGCGATCATCGACGCCAAGCTCGGCGGCAACATCGCCTATATTGACAGATGCGGAAACGGTTTCCGCATCTGTGGATTTAGGCAATTTGGGTCCTGGTTTGCCGCGTTTCACTCCCCGCTCCTCCAGCAGCATCTTGAACGCCATCCCCCACTCATGCGGCTCCATGTGCCGCCTAGCGATATTGAGCTTGATGACGTGTTCCCGCTTCTCCTGCTCTGTCTTGAACTTGCGGGTGATCGTCTTGTACTTCTTGCCGAGTTTGTCAGCGATTTCCTTGCGGTTGTGCCCGTCGAGCACGTCGCCGTTCTCGTCGAGTTCGACGGCCACCTGGACACCACGCTTGGCAATATCGGCCTCTAGTGCGGCGTACTCCTCTGGTCGCAGCTTGTTGAATAATTGATACTTGTGGTCCTTCTTCTTCGCCATTATCGCCACTCCTTCGCAATCTGTAGTAGTTGTTTCGATCTCAGAATCGCTTCGTCGTATTCCAACCGAGCTTTCATAAGCTGAAGATCGTCGAACGCTCGAAGCAACGCCTCCGCCGTCTTCACCGTCTTCTGGCGTTGGGTCTTGATTCGGTCCTCGTCTACGTCCCCAGCCGGCTCGCCGTGCGTGTGGTTGCATTTCGCGCAGACCATCCAGTCCCCGTCCTTGGTCCACTTCGCTTTGCCACAATTCGGGCACGTGCCCAGGTCAGCCTGTTCTGGGCTCTCAGGCTCCGTCTGTGGCGTTTCCGGCTCCGAATCGGGTTCTGCTTCGTCTTCGGGCTCGGGGGCGTCATCGGGCGAATCTGGGGGCGGTTTCGGCTTGGACTCCTTAACCAACTTTTTCGCCATCGACTGCGTGACAACAACCCCCTTGTCGGCTAGCTTGATGGCCTTCGCTTTTGCACTCTTGTTTTTCGTAAGTGCATACATAGCACCGAGTTCTATCTTTCCCACAGTGGGAAAGTCGCCGAATTCTCGGTGAGCGTCCATGTAGCGGTATGCCGTGGAAACCGAGCACCCACACTCGGTTTCCACCCATGCGACGAAGGGCTTGTCGCTGCACAATTCGCGGGCTTCGGCGAGCATTCGGCCCATTTCCAGTCCTGCCGTCGCGTGGGCGACTTGCTGCTTGCCGATCTCGGCCGCGTACCAGATCAATTTGGACTTGGCGTCCTTGTCAACAACCGAATAGTCGAAACGCTTGGCGGTGATTGCCTTAGCCATATCTCACCTCCTCAAAAAGCCCCCCAGCACGGGGAGTACCCTACTAGCGGAGTAGCCGCCAAGAGGCCCGTGCCAGGGGGATGCGTCGGTGTTTTGTTCGTAAGGTACTCATTCTGTGAATCTACTGCATTCCGAGTCGGGTGTCAACCCCGCTATTCAGAGATTCATTCTCTCTTCCGCGGCCTTCAATCGTTCCTGGAATTGCATTCGCATATCCACCAACTCCTCGCGAGTCCACTGAACCGTTTCAGCCTTGCGACGCCGGAGCCTCTCGACCTCTTCCGCGCCGTAGACGTACTGCATCCAGATTTCGTAATTTGCTTGGTTGCCGCTTAGGTGTTGGTTGCAGTGCTTGCACTGAGGGTGTAGGTTCGTCTCCTCGTACAGAATCGACGCCCGACGACTGGCGAGAAAGTGGCCGGTTTCGATCGGACCGCCACCCACGGAATTTCCTTTCCACGGGCCGACCTTGCCGCAGGTCACACACATGCACTGGCCCACGTTCCGGTGCCGGCATTCGTACACCTTCCCGTCAATGACAGTCGGGCTATTCCCGGCGGGCAAAGCGGCGGCTTCCGCCCGAATCATTCGCTGGAAAACCGGAGCCACGAATTTCCTGGAGTATGTTCCGAGGCTGTATTCGCGGGCCTTCTCGATCATCCGGTGCCGCTTCCGCTCGCGTTTTTCTTCTGGCGTTAGCATTGGCTCCGTCCTTTCTGTTGTGCCAAAATCCCGAGGACGACCAGCCCGCGGCCCATGCGGTGAGTGGTGGCCGCCCCCGGGGGGAGGGGTGTAGTTTACGATTCTCCGGGAACGTCAGAAGCTACCTCTTCAATTAGTAGCGCGATCAGACACAAAACGGTGTCGTTACCATCGTGCGGACTACCCAGAGACTTGAGCACCGCATCGGCCGCCTTCGGAAGCGTATTGTCACCAGGCCACCGCCTTCTCTCTTCACAATCTTTGACTTCCGCGACGATCCGTTTCAACCAGTCGGCTACTTCCATCGGTCTATCTCCAAGGGTAGGAGTGTAGTGTGTATCAAAAGCCCGATGACGGCAGGGTCTTCCTGCACGACTGCTTTTTAACCAGGAAAATTGTCGCCAGTTTGGTAGCTATCTACGCTTCGCTAACTGGCTGCCTATTGAGCTTTCGCCGCTCGGCCGCACTACAGGAATTTAGTCGTAGCATCCACCGTTCGTGCATTTCAGGCAATTTCGCGGCTACAGTTCGCCTCTGGAGATACCAGATATTTACGTTCGTTGGGGCGATTACCACCTTGCCTCTTCCTGGTATCAGTCACCTCCTTAGGTTGCGTCTACTTCCGCCACGTCATCGGGTGTATCAATCGTCATCCCAGTCCCAATCGTCGTCATCTTCATCCCAGTCTTCATCGTCGTCGTCCCAATCATCGCCGTGAGACATAGCGCTTCTCCTTTCGGGTGTATCAATTTCCCTGAGTCGGGTTGTCTGTCAACGCCAGTTCATCACCGAGGTATACCACGCGAAGCTCAAAATCGTCGATTTGAGCCCCAAAAATATACAAGCCCCTTTCAACAGCGAGATTGTGCAGATTCTTTCTGTCGCTTGGCTGAAGGTCTTGCCAGCATTCCTGAGGAATCGGCAATAGCCCTGGTGATTTGATATGCGGCAGCAATTCCCGGAGCGTGAAGTCCACTCGCTCGCCCTGGCTGAGCCCATTTACTCTGTCGAACGCACACCGCCCCCGTTTCGGGTGCTGCACGAACAGCCTGGGGTTGCCGTCGACGCTCTTGATCTCCAGGTGCTTGGTGTTCAGCGATTGCGCCAGAATGTCGAATACCTCGCCGGCCTTGTTACGAGCCGCGGCGGCCTCTTTCTCGGCCTCGTTCGCGGCGCCCCGGTGCGCCTTGGCCCGGATCTGGTTCTGCTTCACGTCGCGGATTCGGATGCCCTGGTTGTAGGCTTCGGTGGCGGCATCGACGGACTTCTCTGCGTTCGCGATCCCCTCTTCGTCAGGGAAATCGAGCTTGCCGGCGTCGATGGTGTTCCGCCAACCAGAAATAGCGGAGGCATGAGACGCAGCCGCTTCCCTGGCTTCACGCTTGGCATTGCAGGCCACCTCCGCAGCCCGCTCGTTTTCCTCGGCCACCCTCAGTGCCGAATCGTGCCGCTCACGGGCCTTCCTTGCCGCGATCAGAGTATCCGAAGCGGCCACATAGGCTTTGTTCGCGTCAACTACGGCCGGCCCCTCGTAGGCTGCCTCGGCCGTTCCTACGGACGTCTTCGCCTCAGCCGCCTTCCTCTCGGCGGCCTGCCCGTTCTCCCGATCGGTCCTCATCCCCTGCGCCGTGTCGCGCGCTTTGTCTCTGGCCTTCCCCAATACCGTCAGATCCGACTCTGCTGCCATATCCAGGTCGTCGGGAACGTGTTCCAGGGGCGCCGCGTGCTTGGCTTCGGCGTCGGCCGTGCGTTGTGCCTGGGTCGCCGCCTTGTCGAATGCGGCTTTGATTCGGGTGGCAAGCACAACGGGATCATTGGTGGGCGCAAGACCCATGTCGCGGCACTTGCTCGGCCCGCCGCATAGGTCGTAGTAGAGCGTCGGGTCTGCCTTCGTGTCGGATAGCGAAGCAATCGCCTTGATTCGGGTTGCGTCTCGAACCTCGGGCGTCTTCCCCTGCGGGGCCAAAATGTCCGTTAGGCTGAATTTCTCGGAGTCGATCGTGTCCAGCTCCATCTCGCCCTTGCGGCGCTTCCGGCCGCCGATGGGGGCGACAACCCCGAACCCTTCGACCTTGCCGCTGAGTGCTCCGTCGTGCAGGGTCAAGTCCACCTTGTGGCCCGCCAGCAAGTCGAGCGAGGCGATGCAGGTGCTCTTCCCTGATCCGCGCTTGCCGCGGAATTCGTAAGCTCCGTAGCCGGGGGTCAGGTTAATCGTGAACGTGCCCTCGATGGGTCCGCCTTCGATTACGTCGATCTTACGCATTGGAAACTCCTTCGGTTGTGGTAATGGATCAGCTTAATTCGTTCTGCCGTTTCGCATAGACTGGCCGCAAGGCGTCTTGCACCGGCTTCGGTTTGCCTTTGATTACTTCGGCATAGCTGCGGAGATGTTCGAGCGTCTCCGCTGCCTGCAACTCTTTGGTCGCCTCTGCAACGTAGGCTTGCTGTTCGTCCGTCAGCGCTTCGAGCGGATGGATAACAAACTCTGTGCGCTTGCTTTTCGTGTACGACAGGAGCAGCGTCTTCGGTTCCTTTATGCCGGTGACGTGGCTGATGCGTAGCCCGCCAACCTTCACGCCACCAAACAGCACCTCGGGGTCAGTGTAAAGCGTCATCTTCTGACCGGCCCACTTCGCGGCGTCGTCCGTCCACAAGGCTATCAGTATCCGCCGGCACGTTTTGCACGGCCGGAACACCCGCTCATGCCCTACGAGGTGGATATTGATCGGCTGCTTCGGCGTGTTGCGGCTTACCCTCTCGACGGTGACCGTCATCGGGCCGCTCAGACAATCCTCGGCATTGAGTTGGGTGCTGTCCGGCACGATGGACGCCAGCACTTCCTCGCGAGTGAGTTCACTCATCGTCTAACCTCACGTTATCCTGGATAGTGCCCACCGATACGAGATCGTGCTGCATCCGTTCGACTTTATCTTTGAGCGCCGTGATCTCCTGAAGTAGTTGCAGCAGGCAGCCAGCGAGCTTCGTCTGGTATTTCTCGTTCGGCTCGACGCGGAGGAGAAACGGAGTCAACTGGGGGTGGAAGACGAAAAAGTCCAGCCACGGACGCCCGCTGATTAGCAGCAAGCCCTGCACTTGCGGCCTGTACTGGCTTGGCAGCACGCCATCCGCGTGATAGGTGATGAGCGTTTCTGGCGCCGGGCATTTGATCTCCAGTAGCCCATCATCACCCACCAGGCCATCCGGGCTGCCGCCATAGGAGTCAGTCTCATCTGGCACAATGAACCCCGCCTCGACAACCTCGCGCCCCGTCTGTTGCGTGTAGGCGTGTCTCGCGTTGGGCTCCTGCTCAGTGCCCCACTCCATCCAAAACGACGGGGGCGCCTCAGTGTATACGCCCAACTGCTTTGCAACAATCTTCGCGGCATACGCAGTCGCTTGTGAAGAGTAGTCACCGCGAGCCGGGGTGCAAAACTTGCCGAATTCGCTGGCAGTCGGCCGGTTACGCCAGCGTTCCCATTCCTCCGTCTGCTGTCTGCAGTCAATGACTCTCATCGCTTTTGGTTCTCCAGTCAGTCTAATAGGTCATCACCCGCCTGCCGCTTCAGGCTTCGCGTTCTTTGTCGTTCACCGTCCCGCCCTCCCCGCTCTAATCTCCTCCACGCACTGGACGAGCTTACCTTCGACAGACTTCATGGTGCGTGCTGCGTTCTCGCGGAAGTCCATCTGGTCCTGTGTCTCCGTGATCGTGCCGCGTTCGACTGCCTGCGCGGCCCGTGCGATGCCGGAGACCTTGTCGCGGGCGGGCTGGTCGAGGGGCTGGCCGCGCGTGGGTTTAGTGAACTGAACTTGCTCCAAGCCGAGGCGGATATGCTCAAGCGCAACGCTATCGCCTTTCAGAACGCCACCGATAATGTACTTCCCCTCGATAACGTACTCCAACCAGTTCACCACGCCTAGCACCTTTTGCTCGATGCGCGAGAGACCAGCGATGATCTTGTCCCGGTCGCAAGTGCAGGCCTGTATTTGCAATGACCCGCACATATCCACTGCATCGGACAAGATTCTCCGTGGATGCTGAACGCCCGTCGTCTCGTGTGCGTGCGCGTCGGTTTCGCCTGCCGGCTTGTCTTTGCCTTCGGGTGGGGTGGCCATGTAGCACCTCCTTGGGTATGGGTGGCAGAGGTTCATTGGTTCAGTCCTTCCGTTTCCAGTCGCGCTTGCAATCGTCGCACTCGTATTCGCCGAGACGGAATTCACCAACGGCGAGCACAACTTGCAGGGCAGTCTCTAGCTGGCGGTGCAATGCGGCCATTCGTTCCGTAGTACCGGGAGGCCAGTGCGTTTCCTCGTCGTCTGTTGGAACGGGCGGTACGCCGAGCATCTTTGCCATATCACCAACGACGTCGCCGTTGCCGTATGGTCGTCTCGGGTCGATTGTTGGAGCACCAACTCCATATTCGTTCCACGAGACGGACGAATGCCGCAAGAGGATTAGGTGCTCGGCTGTAACGGTAAAGTGTTGCATTGGTTCAGTCCTTGTCGAGTTCTGCTTCCCTACGATCATGCGCGGCTTCCGTTGGGTCAACCGGGATCGGGTAGGCTTTCAGATAGGCTTCGCACTTGTCCCATTGGTCGCTACCGCCACTGTAGGCCTCCATGAGCGCATCCTCGGCAGCCAGCAAGCGTGGGTCGACGTGGTCTTTGTCGAGTTCGGCGAGCACCGCGTCGGCAAGACCGACACACCATTCAGCACCTTGTGCGAAGCTCTCGGAGCCGCAACCGTTACCTGACATCGCCTGCCCGGCCAGCCGCATCCGATTCGCCTCACGGATCATCGCGTCGAGCCACTCCTCTCCGCTCTTTGGTACACGGAGCGCGATAGCGGCGTATTCGCCTGCGGTGAGGCCAGAGTATTCAATGTCTTCGATGCACATCGGACGTGCTGAGTCGGTTTGTTCGGTCATGGCTTCTCTTTGGCTTTGGCGAGTAGGGCTTGAGCAGTTTCCATAACAACTGCGATTCGTGCTGTTGGCTCCCATGGTGCCGCACTGTTCTCAGCGGACACTAAATCACCCAGTACCCCCAACGCCTCCCCCAGCAAGTCCCCTTCGGCACACTCGACGGCGTTCTCGTCTTTGGGGCCGGCGAGTCTTCCGGTATCGAGCCAGTGCTGTAGGAATCCCACCAGCTCGGAAACCTCTTC
>SDBS01000624.1_pt1 | contig 34970 bp, 33 predicted proteins | sample 2277091 | NCBI WGS metagenome assembly SDBS01 (sample SAMN10404972, study PRJNA504765) | marine sediment metagenome | isolation source: marine sediment core GS10_PC15, 163 cmbsf | place: Arctic Ocean: Southern Knipovich Ridge | collected 2010 | reverse complement strand
CCTGGTCGTGGTCCGCCGGGGTGTCGGCTTGCGCGTGGCGGGTTTGCTGGTGGTTGTCCGCCGCGTTGTCGCTTTACGTGTGGCGGGTTTTCTGACCGTTGTCCGCCGTGTTGTCGCTTTGCGCGTGGCGGCTTTTTTGGTCGTCTGCTTTTTGACGGTGGTCCGGCGGGTGGTGCGTTTCCGGATGACTCTAGGCATTTGACGCCTCCTATAGAAATTACAACGTACAATGAACCCGAGGAGAGATTTGCACTCCCCCCGGGTTTATAATGCTAATTTTAGTTCGGCGAGTTAACGCCTTCATCGATGTCCAACGTGCCCTGCAGCACAATCCGGTATTCGCCGGTCGTGGGGTTGATTGAGTCAACCTTGCAGCGGCAGTTGGTCGAGGTGAACAGCACCTCCGAGACACGCCAGTTGAAACGGGACGGCGAGCTGGGGGACTTTTCCAGCCAGTGAATGTCTTTGATCGACCACTTGTTCATTTCGTTCCTCCCACTCATGGACGCGGAAGCTCCGGTCCCGATGGTGTTAATTAGAATTCACGACCGGGCCACGGATAGTCCATGTCCAGCGTGCCCTGCAGCACGATGCGATACTCGCCGGTTTCCGGATTCACGGTTTCGATTTTGGCCTTCGTGTTGATCGAAGAGTAAACCAGGTTCGTGATGTGCGACTGAAGATAGCTCGGAGAAGTCGGGCAGCGCTCGAGGCACCGAAAGTCATTGTAAGTGAAACGTGTCATTGTGTCACCTCCTTTACGACCGATTGACGTTAATCTCGTCTTCGCCGGCATGTCATCCGGCGAAGAGGTTATCAGGATCTCCCGAAGTATAGCTGCAACTATGGACGTTTTGATATGTCGCCGGGTCGATGACGAATCTGTCGTCGTCCGCTTTGCCGGCGCGGCGGATCGCACGATCGAACTCGCGGCGTTTTTGGCACCGCCGGCGACGTTCAATATGCGGTTTTGACGTAGTCTTGTTTAATGTGGCGGTATTCATGTTTGATCATACCTTTCAAAAAAACCGAAAATACGCAGGTGATTGGCGGCCATTCTGGCGAGTCCCGGAGAATATCCGAGGCGGGAGATGATAGTTTCTTGCGGGTCGTCGCCGTTCGGATTGGCCTGAAAATAACGAGCGGCCTCGACCACTTTCGCATAACGGCCCGAGAGCCGAGGCCGGGCAAACAAGCGCCGAATCAGGTGTATCGCAAAATTGGCCGCAAATACTCCCAGGTGTATGTGCTCGCATTCGATAAACAAATCGAAGCGGTTTTCCGGCTGCCGATGGCCGCAGGTGATCCCCGAACAGAGCTGGGTCGAGGAAATGGCCACTATCAAATCGACAATTACGTGCTCGGCCAAATGCGCAATGTCGGCCACTTCTCCGACGGTCTTGATCGATACTCCATCGGTTTCCTGAAGAAACAAAGGCGTGTTTTCCCATTGTTCGCAGCATTGATGGTGGGACAGTGTGGGAAAGACCCTGGTCAGCGCGCGGTAGATTGAAAAAAAGTTCCGGGTCTTCGGTGGCGTGTAGCCCTCCACGTCGAGAGTGACCATCAAATGATGCGAATTCTCGCGAAACCGATGATTGAGCATCCGGATTTGCGGAAAGTGGCCGTGACGGATGCTGATTATCTGCATTGGAATATGTTCTCATATTCTTGATCCGATTCTCCAAGCGGAGATCGAAATATTAACACTACAGGTATCGGCGGGCCCCGGACCTTTCTTGATGAACTTTCGTGGTAGATGGCGTTTTCTTGCGCGTTTCAATGATTCCGGAGTTGTCAGGCAACGGCGTAGGCCACCATCGAATTCCTGACGGCGAAGTAAGATGAGTTGCGCACGGCAATGCCTCCTGGCGATACATGATGTGCGAACTTAGTGCATCGGATTCTTATCGATTGATCGAGGAGAACTGCGGTAGATTGAAAACAGCAAGCGTGCGACTTACAGAAAGAAACCGGCTGGGGGAGGGGGTGACCGGACTCGACGGCGTCTGATACCGCTGGATTAAGGCGCCGCCGGTCCGGCCCGCTACGCAGAAAGCGAGCAACGCGCCGGGCGGCGGGATGGATACAAAAGGGGGTACGGACCCGCCGGCATCGGGTTGGGATCGGCGCGAGTAGTGGTTATTTTTTCGGTTTTGCCCCACGGTATCGCGCGAATTCGTCATGCCAGGTCGCGCCCTCACCGGCGCTGGTGTCCACGAATTCGACAAACCGAGCCAATTGGTCCAGGATTTCGCGGGGGAGAGCGTGCTCCATGCGGCAGGCGCACCTGTCGGCCAACGTAACCTCGATATCAAGGACCTTGACGAAAAAATCGCGCAACGCTTGGTGGCGTCGCACGATATCGCGGGCGATTTTTTTGCCCTTGGGGGTCAGGGTAATCACATCATAAGGCGCGTAGTTAACCAGTCGCCGCGCGGCCAATGCCCGCAAGGCGCCGGTCACCGAGGAGCTGTTGACTTTCAGCCGCTGGGCGATGTCCTTGGCCCGGGCGGCCTTCTTGGCGGCCGTGATATGGTGGATGGCCTCGAGGTAATCCTCCAGACTCGCACTGAGTGTTTCCCTTTCGGCCATTGCTTGTCTCCACCTTTGCCGTTTGTGTATTCCTACTCGGTTATCCCCAACCGGTCAAGAATAAATGCATATTCAAAAGCATATTCCTTGAGGAAATCATACCGCCCGGAGGCCCCCATGTGGCCCGCGCCCATGTTGGTTTTCAAAACCAAGAGGTTGTCATCGGTTTTGAGTGAGCGGAGTCTGGCTGTCCATTTTGCCGGCTCCCAGTACTGGACTCGGGGGTCGTTTAATCCCGCCGTAATCAGCAAATCGGGATAGTCCCTGGCTTCTACGTTGTCATATGGCGAGTAGGAGAGCATGTACTTGTAATATTCCGGATCGGCCGGGTTGCCCCACTCCTCATATTCGATCACCGTCAGGGGAATCGATGGGTCGGCCATGGTGTTTATAACATCCACAAATGGGACATCGGCCACCGCCACCCCCCACAAATCGGGCCGCATATTGACCACCGCGCCGATCAGCAGGCCGCCGGCGCTCCCCCCGGAGATGGCCAACCGTTCGGGAGTAGTGTACCCTTCGGCAACAAGGTGCTCGGCGCAGGCGATGAAATCGGTGAAGGTGTTTTTCTTATTCAGCAGCTTGCCCTGCTCGTACCACCAGCGGCCCATCTCGCCCCCACCGCGGATGTGCGCGATGGCGTAGATAAACCCGCGGTCAATCAGACTCAGCCGGTGCGAGGAGAACCAAGGGTCACTGCTGGAGCCGTATGAGCCGTATCCTCGCAAAATAAGGTAGTTGCCGCCGTCTTTGGTCATTCCTTTCCGGTAAACCAGGGAGATGGGGACCCGGATGCCGTCGGGTGCCGTGGCGAAAATCCGCTCGGTTTGGTATTCCGATGGGTCGTACCCCCCCAACACCTCATCCTGTTTTTTCAATTCGCGGTCGCGGGCCTGCAAATCATAGTCGAAGACCGATTTTGGGGTCACCAGGGATGAATAAGTATAACGTAACAGACGTGAATTAAAATCAGGGTTGCTTCCGCCATAGACAGTGTACACCGGTTCGGGGAATTCGACCCGGTGGGTCTCGCCGCTGTGTAAATTATGCACACTAATCTGCCGGAGCCCGGCCTCTCGCTCATAAACCACGAGGTAGTCCTTGAAGACATCGATCCGGTCGATTTTAACCGAATCGCGGTGGGCGATGACCTCCCGCCAGTTTTCCCTGGCCGGGGCGGTGATTGGGGCATCGACCAATTTGAAATTTTTGGCGTTATCGTTGGTGACAATCAGGAACCGGTTACCATGGTGGTCCACTGAGTATTCCAACTCATGCTGCCGTGGATGGATGACTTTGAACTCCCCGCCGGGAGTATCAGCCGAGACGTACCAGACCTCCGAAGTCGTTTCGCTCTCCAGCGACAGCAGGATATAGGCCTTGCTCTTGGTGCGCCAGACTTCCATCCAGAACATCTCGTCGTCTTCCTGATAGACAAGCCGGTCGTTGGCCGGATCATCCCCCAGCGTATGGCGATACAACCTATACGGGCGTTTGGCCTCGTCGAGCGTGCAGTAGAAAAATGTTTTATTATCGTTGAACCAGGCGACGTCATAATAGGTATTGGGAATTTCGTCGGGATAAAGTTCGCCGGTGCGCAGGTCTTTGATGTGGATCGTGAATAATTCATTGCCCGCGGTGTCCACTGAGTAGGCCAGAAGCTGGTGGTTGGGGCTGGTTTCATAGGCGCCGATGTCGAAGAACTCGTGCCCCGCGGCCATTTCGTTGACCTCGAGGAGAATCTCCTCGGCCGCCTCGAGACTGCCTTTTTTCCGGGCATATATTTTGTATTGCTTGCCCTCCTCGGTGCGGGAGTAATAGTAATACTCGTCGTGTTTGACCGGGACGGAGAGGTCGGTCTCCTTGATGCGGCCCAGCAGTTCATCGTAAAGCTTTTGCTGTAGCGGTTCGGTGTGTTTCATTTTCGCGGCGGTATATTCGTTTTCCGCCTCGAGGTAGGCGATGACCTCGGGATTCGTTTTCTCTCGCAGCCAAAAATAGTGGTCGACCCGGACATCACCGTGCAGCGTATCGGTATGGGCAATCCGCGTGGCGACCGGGGGAGAGGCCGGGGTGTCTAGTGGCTGCGCGCAGCCACCAAAAAAGGCGACGGTCAAGCAAGTCGTAGTACCGCATACAAATAGAACAATCTTTTGCCGCATGTGACTCATGATTTCCTCCGCTATACCTTTCCAATATGCCGGAATCATCGCTTCAATTAGCGAATCCCGAAAACGACAGACCCGGCACGCAGGCCAATATAGCAAAAAGAGTGGGAAATGTCTGGCACAAAAAAGTGCCGCCCAGCGACGGGGTGCAGCACCGAGCCGTATGGCTATCCCGGAAAAAGATGGCGACCGGCAAAGGTGCCACGCTGCCGGTACATTAAGGATTTACTGCACAATAAAATATGATTCGAACGGTTTGCTGATTGGTTGGCCGTCCGCCAGGCATGCGGTGGTGTCTAGCGTGATGTAGTGTATTCCGTAGGCCAGTGAATCGTCCGGCTTGAATCGCATTGTTCTTGGAGTGTCCAGCCAATCGATTTGCCCAGGAATCATCTGATCCTCAGGCCCGATCAAGGCAAAAGCCGACGAGATGGTCGCTGTGTCCATAACAGTGTTAAAAAATAGTATGATATTCGGGATGCCTGGAGAAATCCTGTAGCCAAAACTGGGGCTAACTCTTGTCACCCCATATGCCTCAGTCGTGAAAAATGTCGTATCAGGTCGCGCGAGTCCCTGACCATCCTCCGTAAGAGAAACCTGGTCGCCAATGATGAGCATGTAATCAGTTTCCGGTGATAGTTGAGGTTCGTCAGGGAAGAAGGTGAATTGGTTGCTGTAAACTTGGTTTGGATCACTCGGGTAACTCCTAATTAGCCATGTTCCTTCGATTTCCGGGGAAAAAGAGACGGCGGCGGAAACCGAATCGATATGCACAAGCTCCAGGAATCTCAATTGCGGATCAAAACCCAAAATTGGGGTCGCTCCGGTTGCCCCTGGACGGGGAATGGAGACGTACACGGAAAGAGGCGCGATTTGAAAGCTGAAGGAAACGTCTTCGCCGAGAGGTTCTCCATTTTTGGTTTGTACATCAGCATCGATGGTTACCGAGTAGGTTCGCCCTATTTTCAGGCGTTCGTTGCCATAATTGAATCTGTAGGACAATAAGTAACCGCTGGATGATTTCTCTTCCCACGTTCCCTCGACCGACGGAGTGATCACCGCCCCGGCGTTAAGACTTTCCAAATCAAGTGCTTCATCTGCATATATCGCAATAGACGAACGATATGATACTTCTTCAACTCCATCAGCCGGAGACGTGCGGTAAATCGGGTACGGGTATGTGGACAACGTGATGTCACCGATATTCACCAATTTATCGGGCGCCATAGTTATTGGGCCAATTTCCCGCCGGGAATAGTTAACCGGCCGAACGGTCAGGTGATAAATACCAACCGGAAGCCAGGAAAGGACAAAGTACCCTTCATCATCCGGTTTGGTCTGATACTCACCATCGCCGACGGAGATGATGGTTCCCGGATCGACAGGGTCGATACGGCCGGTAATAGTCCCCGATCCCATTCCATAGTAGTTGTTGGTAATCTTGTCACCGCAGCCAAAAAGTAAAAACAAGACGGCCGCCAACGTAGACAACTTCTTCATTATGCAACCTCCTGAATTATAATCCCTAATTACAATAACAACTTACAGCCAATTTATTCCAGAGTCAACAGGTATTTTTCGAAGTCCGAGCGGTCGCATATCCTGCAGAATCAGTATTTAATCAAAAGGTTGTCAGGAAATCGGCAAAGCTGATCCGCAGGGGGTTGCGACTGGCCGATACACTGCTTACATTGCCCGGTCGATTGTAGGAAGGGTGGGTAAAATGACAGACGGTCTGAAAAAAATCGGCATTCGGCGGGAGGACAAAAGCAAGTGGGAACGGCGCGTGCCGCTGATCCCCGCTGATGTGACCCTGCTTAAGGAGAAATCCGGCATCCAGACGGTCATCCAGCCCTCGGAGATTCGCATCTACCCGGATGATGAATACCGCCGCGCCGGGGCGCTGGTCGAGGAGGACGTGTCCGATTGTCCGGTGGTTTTTGCGGTCAAAGAGATCCCCGTTGGCTTTATCCAGCCCGAGAAAACGTACATGTTTTTTTCGCATACGATCAAGGGCCAGTCCTACAATATGCCGCTTTTACGCCGGTTGATGGAATACAAATGCCAGTTGATCGATTATGAGCGGGTGGTCGATGAGCAAAACCAGCGGCTGATTTTCTTCGGCCGGCACGCGGGGATGGCTGGAATGACCGATACGCTCTGGTCGCTGGGGCAGCGGTTGAAAATCGAGGGGATCGCCAATCCCTTTGCGCGGATGAAACCCGCGCACGAGTATGATTCGGTCGAGCAAATCAAAGCCGCCGTCGCGGAAATCGGTGTGCAGCTTGCCAGGGATGGTGTTCCCGCTGAGATTGCCCCGTTGGTGATCGGCTTTGCCGGGTATGGCAATGTCTCCCAGGGCGCGCAGAGTATCATCGAACCCCTGCCTTTAGTCGAGATAACCGCCGCCGAGTTGGCCGACAAAGGCGCGGCGGCACTGGACGATCCCAAGAAAGTGTACAAGGTCGTCTTCACCGAGGAAGACATGGTTATCCCGCGAAATGATGGGACAACTTTTGAGTTGCAGGATTATTACCAACACCCGGAAAAATACCGCTCGCGGTTCGACAACTACACCCCGCACCTCAGCGTGCTGGTCAATTGTATTTTCTGGGACACCCAGTATCCGCGGCTGGTGACCAAAAAGTTCCTCAAACAGCTTTTCGCTGCCGGCCAATCGCCACGGTTGAAAGTTATCGGTGACATCAGTTGTGATGTCGAGGGGTCGATCGAAGCGACACTCAAGGCCACTTTGCCCGATAACCCGGTGTTTGTCTATGATCCCGAACATGACCGGGCGATTGACGGTTTCGCCGGACCGGGACTGGTGATCATGGCGGTGGACATCCTGCCCAGCGAACTGCCCCGGCTGGCGTCCGAGGATTTCAGCATCATTCTGCGAGATTTTGTTCCCGAAATTGCCGCGGCGGATTATGCCGGCGGTTTTGGCGATTGCCGACTCCCCGCGTCGATCAAGCGGGCGGTCATTTTGTATCATGGAGAGCTAACCCCTGATTACCAATTTATGGAGAAATTCATTTAAGTGTCAACGGCCGTCGTGCCACATTGGTTTTGGAGGTAGTTGTGAAGAAGATCCTGGTTTTGGGCGCGGGGTTGGTTTCCCGTCCACTGGTGCAGTATTTGTTGGATGTCGAGGGTTTCTCGGTGACCGTGGCTTCGCGCACAGTCAGCAGGGCCGAAGCGCTGGTCGGCGACCACCCGCGCGGTAAGGCGTTGCCGCTGAATGTGACCGACGTGGATAAGCTGTCCGCGCTGGTGGCGGAACATGACCTGACGATTAGTCTGCTGCCGTATATCCATCATGTTACCGTGGGCAATTTGTGCCTGGAACATAAAAAGCACCTGATCACCACCTCGTACATTTCCGAGGCGATGCAGGCGCTGGATGCCCCGGCGAAGGAAAAGGGGATTTTGATTCTCAATGAAATCGGCCTGGACCCGGGCATTGATCATATGTCGGCGATGAAAGTTTTCCACGCCGTGCAAAAAGCCGGCGGTGAAATTACCGGCTTCTCATCTTACTGTGGCGGCCTGCCCGCCCCCGAAGCCAACGACAATCCTTTCGGCTACAAGTTCTCCTGGAGCCCGAAAGCCGTTTTGATGGCGGGTGGTAATGCGGCGAAATTCCTCCGCGACGGAAAACTGTACGACATCCCGGGTGAGGAACTCTTTGATAATTACTGGCCGGTTATCATCGAGGGATTTGAGGAATTTGAGGGCTACCCCAACCGGAATTCGATGCCTTATCGCGAATTGTACGGCATCGATTCCACCAAAACCATGTTCCGTGGGACCCTGCGTTACAAGGGTTGGTGCGCCACCCTGCGCAAAATGATCCAATTGGGTGTCAGTGACGACAACCCGCGAGATGATCTGGCCGGATTAACCTTTGCCGGGTTGACCGGCAAACTTATTGGTAAGCCCGACAGCATGAATACCAAAAAAGATACCGCGGCCTTCCTAGGTGTGGAGGAATCGTCATTTATTATCTCGAACCTGGAATGGCTAGGGCTGTTCGGTGATGATCCGCTCCCGGAGGGCCAATCGGTAATGGATGTTATCGCCGCGCGAATGCTCCAACTGATGAAATACAAGGACAAAGAACGCGACATGATCGTCTTGCACCATGAGTTTGACGCGGTCTATCCCAACCGCAAGGAGAAGATAACCTCGACGTTGATCGATTACGGGATCCCCGGGGGTGACTCGGCGATGGCGCGGACCGTTTCGTTGCCCGCGGCGATTGTCACGCGGTTTATTCTTGAGGGGAAAATCAAGCTCACCGGCGTGCATGCGCCGGTGATGCCGGAGATATACGAGCCGACGCTCGCGGAACTGGAGCGGCTCAATATCAAGTGCGTGGAGAAAACGTACCCCGCATAAGCGAAGTTAATACGCGCCGTGGAGTTGTGCGCCGCGGCGTGGAGAAATCGGCAATTCGGCGGCGGTCTTTGCGGAGACCGCCGTTTTTTTTTGAATCTCCGATTGACAGGCCCCGCCTCCCGCAATACTATATCCGAAATTCCGTTACGCCGCTTATGGCCTGGCGGAGGATGTCTGGTTGAATGTGGCCGATTATGCTGATACATCAAACAAGGGGTAAGGGATGATCCAACGCGAGCGATGGGACAACCGCACAGCGTTTATCCTGGCGTCGATCGGTTCGGCAATCGGGCTGGGAAACATTTGGCGATTTCCCTTTGTCTGTTATGAAAACGGGGGCGGCGCGTTTTTAATTGCCATGCTGGTCGCCCTGTTTACCGCGGGAATCCCGCTGTTGATTTTGGAATTCAGTCTGGGCCACAAGATGCAGGGCTCGGCGCCACACGCGTTTTTCAAGGTGAACCGGAAACTGGAGTGGTTTGGCTGGATGGCGGCGCTGATCGGCTTCGGCGTGGTGGTTTATTATCTCATCATTATGAGCTACGCCTTTAATTTCACCATTGCCTCATTTACCGAGGCCTGGGGCAATGACCCGAATGGATTTTTCTATGATAAAACACTGGGCCTCACCGATAGTCCCCTGACGCTTGGTTCATTCAAACCGATGCTGTTTCTTGGGCTGATTGTCTGTTGGATCTGGGTTGTCCTCTGCACGTGGAAAGGCGCCAAGACAGTCAGTAAGGTCGTTTATATCACCGTGTTGCTGCCTTGGCTGCTCTTGATAATTTTTGTCGTCCGTGGGGTGACCCTTCCTGGAGCGGTGGATGGGTTGAATTACTATCTCACGCCCGATTTCGCGAGACTGGCTGATTACAAAGTCTGGCTGGCCGCATATACCCAGGTCTTTTTCAGCTTGTCCGTCGGATTCGGCATCATGATCGCTTACGGGAGTTTCCTGCCGAAGAAAGCCGATTTGGTGAATAACGCCTTTATTATCGGTCTGGCCGATTCGCTGACGGCGTTCATGGGCGGCCTCGCTGTGTTCGGGGCCTTGGGCTTTCATGCCCACGAACTGGGTGTTAAAGTGACCGAAGTTACTGTCGGCGGACCCGGACTGACCTTCGTGACCTATCCCACGATTATTTCGAATCTCCCATTTTGGCAGCCGCTGTTCGGAGTATTGTTCTTCATTATGTTGTTGACGCTGGGTATCGATTCGGCGTTCTCCATGACCGAATCAGTGTCGGCCAGTTTGAAAGATCGTTGGAAAATCAAACACCGGACAGCCAATCTTTCGGTGGGATTTGTCGGGTTTATTCTTGGGATCCCGATGGTGTTTGGTGCCGGGTACTTGTGGCTGGATATCGTTGACCGCTTCATGACTCAATTCGGACTGATGCTGGTTTGCATTGGTGAGGCCGTTTTTATCGGCTGGTATTACGGTGCTGAGAAAATCCGCACGTATGCCAACGGTATTTCGGAATTAAAAGTCGGTGGATGGTGGAATGTGTGCGTGAAATTTGTTTTGCCGGTGGTCGCGGTAGTTTTGCTCATCGCTGAAGTTCTCGACCGAATTGAAGCTCCATACGGAAATTATCCGCGAGTTGCCGAGTTTTTCGGTGGCTGGTTCTTGATTATTTTGATCCCTGCTTTAGCGGTTATCATGGCCTCAATCGTAGTGAAGGAGAACCGTCGATGAATACATCAGCCATCATCATGTTGATCATAATCCTGACCATCTTTGTCGGTGGCATAGGTGTATGTATTGGCCGCGTCGGCAAAAAGCAGGATGATTCCGATTCACCTGCTTGATGCAGTTTGCGGTGTGGCCGATCTCGATCGCCCCAACGTTATCCTGCGCAGGATGTTACCGGGGCTATTTTCTGGCCGCCGCAGAATCAAGTGATTAGTCCACGGGTCCGGACAATTCGGAGACTGGCGCTCATTGACAAATACAATCCCGCAGAGCAGCCGTGTAACTCCTGATTAACCAATATGGGCACGCCATCAATCAGACAGGCCGGCATTACTGTCGTTCTCTTTGCCATATCGGTGAAGGTGATCGGCCTTATCCGGGAGATGATCATCGCGGCGCATTTCGGCACATCGCATGTCGTGGATATCTACCTGGCCGGGATCACAATACCTTCCTTGATTGGGGCGGTAATGTCTCAAACGCTGCCCAATGCTTTCGTTCCGCTTTTTTTAGGTAAACAGAATACCGGCCGGGGAAACACGCGGGCGGCGATTACACTTATCACGCTGTTGGGGTCGGTTGCCGTGGCGCTATGGTTTTTGGCCAAACCCGCCGCATTACTCACCAGCGATGGTTTTTCGGCGGCCGCTCAGGCAGAGACCATTATTATCCTAAAAATCGCTGCTGCTGCCGTCGCTCTTGCCACAATCGAGGCCCTGTTCCGCAGTCGTTTGCTGGCGCAGAAGCGATTTGTATATACCAGCGCTGCCGGTCTTTGGACCAGTCTGTCCATGGTTGTGGCAATTGCGCTGTATCCTGAAGGGGGGGCGCGAACTCTGGCATGGGGTTTCATCGCCGGTTCGTTGACAGTTGCCATCTGGAACGTACTGCCTTTTGTCCTCCGACGCGGAGGGTCCCCACCAACCGAACAATCTGAAGCCCACCCGATAAAATCGTCAGGTGAGGGGTCCTGGATCACGACAGTAATTCTTTTGGGCAGCACGGGATTGCTCTACACCCTTTTGGATCGTTATCTCGCTTCCTTCCTTGACGTAGGATCAATTGCCGCGATACAATACGCCAATCTTGTGGCCTCTCAGCCGGTGGCCATCTACGGCATCGCCATTGGCACGGCGATATTCCCCTTTCTTTCCCGGCATGTCGCCGAGGGCGACGATACTGCGGTGGGGCAGATCATTGATCGAGCCATTCGTTGGGCGTTGGTCGGCAGCATTCCCGTTGCCATCTGGATCGGGGTGCTGGGTGATGAAATCGTTTCCCTTCTTTACGAACGGGGCGCGTTTGGTGCGGCCTCTCGCGCCGCCACCGGCAGGCTCCTTGTGGCGTACGGATTCTGGCTGGTCCCGGCGGTCCTGACTCCCGTGTTGTTGCGTTTGTATTATTCGATGTTTCGCTGGCGCCCGATTCTAGTCGCGGTACTCACCGGCCTCGTCGTCAAAATAGTCCTGAGCCTCTGGTTGGTTGGGGATCTCGGAGCTCTCGGTCTGGTCACCGCCACGGCAGCGGCCGCCATTTCGATGGTTTTTATCCTGCTCGCTGCCCTGCCGCGTGATATAACCCGGCGTCGGTGGAACCGCTGGGGACGATTGTTCATAACACTTGCCGGACTGTCCTTCGCGGGAGCAATCCTGGGCTTCTACCTGCCTCATATCATTATGATCTCGGAATGGAGGGAGGTCGTGATCTTGCGTGTGGCGGGCGGCGTTGTCCTAAGTCTCGGGTTGGGGCTGTTGTTAGGGCCCCGCCTGCAAATCGATGAGGTACGGCGCCTGCGCGAGTGGGTTTCGGGGCGCCGCTTGCGTCGTTGAAGGGAAGCGGTTACATTCGGCAATAGTTTTGAGCGGTGGGAACGAGCGCACAGAGGGCAGTCCGACGGAAGGATCCAATGACATCCCGCGAGATTGATACCGTTTTGCTCATTTACGTTCCGAGTATTTGGGAAACGACCAACCGCCGCTATGCGTTCCGGGCCCTTGCCGAAACACTCCCGCGTAATGTCGCGGTTATCTGTGTCGATCGTCCACTTGATTTTTTGGTCACGCCGATCAAACGGCCGCGCCGGTTCCTGTCAGATATCTGGCGTTTGGGTGATGTCGCAGTTGGTGAACGCTTGCGCGTAGTCAGGCCGCGGCTCCTGCTGCACGAAATTCCGGCCGCACGTATTCCCGGCATCACGGCGATCAACCGTACGCTCCTGCGTCGGCAATTACAAAGGGTGATCCGGCACCGTTTTCCAGGCACCCGACGCGTCATCCAATGGATTCACCACCCCGTTCAGCGTTGGGTATACGATGTCTTTCCCGCTGCGGGACGAGTCTACCATTGTTATGATGAGTATACCTGCTCCGATGACGGGTGTTTTCATCCCGGTCGTTGGGAGCGGGAGGCGCGGGTGATTAAGGAAGCGGCAATTACATTTATTACTTCAGATTCACTCAGGCGCCGCCGAGAAAAAATTGCCCGCCGTCTGGCCCTGATTCCGAACGGGATTCCAGAGTTTTTTTTCGACCGCCGCCCGCTCGGCACCGACCCGATCGACCGAATTCCACGCCCACGCATCGGATACCTCGGGCATGTTTTTGCACTGCTGGATTATGATTTGCTGCGGGAAATCTGTATTCGGCGGCCGGAGTGGCAGATGGTTTTTGTCGGTCCGATTCAAAGAGAATCACTGCTGCAAAACCTGCGGGGCTTGCCCAATGCCCATTTTGTCGGTACCCGTCCGCACGAGGACCTGCCGGTGATCTTACAGCGGTTTGATGTCGGCCTGATGCCGTTTTTGATTAATGATTTCACGCGTCCGTTGGTACCGCTCAAGCTTTACGAATATTTGGCGGCGGGTGTGCCGGTCGTATCGACGGATCTTCCGAATCTTGATTCGTTTCGTTCCTTGATTCAACTGGTGCCCGGCGAGGTGGATGCCTTTGAAGCGGCGATTGTCCGGGAACTCGAAGGCGACCGCGCGGCAATTGCCTCGCGGCTGCGCGAAGCAGCGCGTGCCTTCACCTGGTCACAAATAAACAAAGAATATGTAATTCCGGTATTGCGGGAGGAGTTCGGTTTTTAGCGGCAGTACCGGCGGTCCGGCATATCGAAGGATTTCCCACGAATCTTGTCGCTTAACGCAATTCTTCGGGGCGAATCAACTGTAGTACACGTTTCCATTCGGGGTCACGCTGCAGTCGCTCCAGTCTTTCTTCGGTCGCCAGGGCTGTGAATTCGCGATAGCGTTTGATAAGGTCTTTGTCTTTCCCGGCATACATATACGTAAGGATCAGCCGCACGTACACGTCGGCCGGGTCGGCCGCCAGTTTGCGGGCCTTTTCAAAGACCTTGGCGGCGTCCTTGAATTGTTCGTTGCGGTAGTACGCCTCGGCCAGGGCCAACTGGAAGATCAGGGATTTTTTATTGATTTTCACGGCGGTTTTGTAATCGTCAATGGCCGGTGGTAATTCGTCCAATGCGGTGTGATAATCGCCGCGCATTACATAATACTCGCCATGTTGGGGATGCATCTCGATTATATAGTTTACACAGGAGATCGCCTCAAAGTAGCGGTTGGTCAGGGCGTACAGTTCAGCGCCGGCCTTTAAATCGGTGGTGGCCTGCTCGGTGTTCTGTAGCCGGCGATACGCCCAACCCCGATATTGCCGGGCTTCAGCGTATTCCGGAAACTCCGCCAGGGCGTCGTCGAATTGGTTGATCGCCTCCCGGTACTGTTCTTGATCCAGCGCGCTTTTGCCGGCGGCAAACCGCGTCTTGGCCCGTTGTCGTGGCGTAGTCTTGCGTTTAAGTTTATCGAGCGATATGGTTATGTTCGTTGTCCGGCGGGCTTTGATCTCGACCTTGGTAAAATAGTCCTCATACTGGTTTTTTTCCAGCGTGATCCGGTGCTTACCGGGCTTGATTCTGCCGATCTTTTTAACGTTCTTACCATAGATGCGATCATTGAGATATATGAGATAGTCGTCGAAATCCACTTCCAGTTTCAGCGTGCCGTAAACTGCTACCGCATTATTGTCCGTCGGTTTTTTGGCGGTGGGTTCTTCCTTTTTCTCCTCGTCGGCTGAAGTAAAAATCGGATCGAGGTCGAACGATAGCGCGGTATCGCGGTCCGAGGTTATGGTCGTTTTTCCCGTTTTAATCCGGTATCCCGGTTTGGTGGCACGGACCTCATATTCACCGAGGGGCAGGTCCGGCAGAAAATATATTCCCGCGGAACTGGTCACCGTGGTGGTGCCGTCAGACAGGGTAATTTCCGTACCGGGGAGAATCTTGCCTGTTGCCGAATCAACGACCACGCCGTATATCATTCCCGCCGGTCGGCCGGCAAAAAACGATGCCACCCCGTAACCCGCCAATAAAACCAGCATAATTAGACCGACTATTTTCAAATAGAAAATCGGCGGGCGTTTTGCCTGGACCTTGACTTGGTAGCGATGTTCGTTGAATTCAATAATATCGCCGGTTGCAAAACGAGTGCCGCCGGGAAAATGCAACGACTTGCCGTCCGATAATGCCAGGCCGGTCGGTCCGTAGACTCGGGTTTGGCCTGTCTGATCAACGGGGACCGCGGCAGTTTCCAACGCTATATCGGCGTTCTGCCGGCGGGCATCTTTTTCGTATGCCGTTTCGAGTTCCGGCGGCGGCGCGGCCTGTGGCGGCTCGTCGATTAAGCCCAGGGTTCTTCGTTCTGCCTCGCCGGCCGGTGCCGGGATTGTGTCGCTGGGTTCTTCACGGCCTTCGGCCGGGGTGGTGGGAGATGGCGGCGCGGGTGTTAGATCCACAGGGTGCGGCTCGGATTCGGCCGGAACTTCATTGCGGTGAACGTTTTCTGTCGGCGCAATATCGAGTTCCACGGCGGCGACGGAGTCGGTTTGTGCTTCCTGAGATCGGGGCAGGTTTCTGGTATGCCATTCCGGTTCATGGAGCTGATCGGCATTTTGCCCCAGTAAGTCGGGCGAAGATGTATCTTTCGCCTCTTTGGCCTGAAAGTCGGTATCGTCAGTGCAGGAATTTTCGTTTGATTTGTCCACTGTCTTTTTGGCCGCCGATCACTATCCGGTTATCACTACACCTCTTGCCCTCAAATTGGCTTGTATTCAACCTATCGGGCGCTTGACCGGTGTATTTTAATGTGAATTATCTTTAATCCCCCGGGCCGGGTGAGTAGTCGAGTTTTTGTTGCGCGGCTGCCGGTGATGTATATCATGGTATTGAGGATGGTACCGATGATTGAACGATATCGCTGCCCGTTTTGCCGCCACATAAACGGGGTGACCCTGGCCCGAGTGCTGGAGGATGGTGAGACGGATTTGCGCGGCAAGATTAAAGAGCAACAGAAACTGAAGCTGGATTTGCCCGCGCGCCTGGTCATTGCCTGTGAGGGCTGTGGTCGAGAATTTATTATTATGCCGTCCGGGTCGGTCAACAATCATGGATAATACTCAAAACCACGGGGCGATCCGGGAGATTTGCTGATGGCCGTTACTCCGATGGACAACAATGACGCCCGTCCGGGATTTCCGCCGACGCGGGAGGATTTGTTCTGGGTCGAGGCCATGCGCCAACTGTTGATTGACTCGATGTCCGGGATCCACCGCGCGGCGGCGATAATCACCATCCTCGCCGGCGCCGGGCTGTTGGCTTATCTGGGATGGTTGCTTTCGCCATGGGTCGCCACGCGGGCGCAGGGTGTGACCGGTCGGATTGTCATCCTGGTGCCCGCAGTATTATGGGTGGTGGCGGTGTTCTATGGAATGTTGGTTTTCTTGATGAGGCGCTATCGCTATTTTGCGAATTCACCTGACTCTTCCCGATTGGCTTTCCAGCGCATCAACCGCAAGAAGGCCAGTTACTTGTTTCGGGCGTTCACGTTTTGGGCGGTCGGGGTGCTGGCGGTATTGGCGGTGGTGGTCTTTTTGTGACAATGACGGAAATCCCGCGCTACCCCACTGGCCAACCCGATATCATGCTGAAGACATTATCCATAAATAACCTCGCTATCGTGGAAACCTTGATCGTTGATTTCGGTCGCGGTCTCAATGTACTCACCGGGGAAACGGGGGCGGGCAAATCGATCCTCGTCGGCGCCGTCGGTCTGTTGCTGGGCGGGCGCGCTTATGCCGAGATGGTGCGCACGGGGGAGGACATGGCTGTATGCGAGGGAGTTTTTTCGGTCCCCGCCGCGGATAGTCGGGCCGAGTTTTTTCAATCGCTTGCGGGCACGGAGGATTCACCCCCGGATAGGCGCGAATTCCGCGTCCGCCGCGAAATATATCGCAAGGGAGGCAGCCGCTGCTTTATCAATGACCGCCAGGTCTCGGTATTCGACCTCAAGGCGTTTGGTGGGCGGATGGGTGACTTGTGCGGACAACACCAGCATCAATCCCTGCTTGACCCGCGTGCGCACGTGTTTTTTCTCGATGAACGCGCCGGGTTGCTCGAGCGGGCCACCGAATTCCGCCAGTCGTACATCGACGTGAGGGCGGACCAGGCCCGCTGGGAAAAACTTGTACGGCAGGCCGAAACGCGACAGCAGGCCCGCGAACTCGCCAAATTCCAGATCGCTGAAATCCGCGCAGCGGATTTGACCCCGACCGAGGAAGATGATCTCAAACAGGAATTAAAAGTATTAAAGAACGCCCGGCGCCTGATTGAAGCCGGGGAACGGGCGGAGGCCTCGCTCTCGGAGGAGGGCGGTTCCGCGGCGGACCGGACCGCCGCGGTACGCAAGGAAATCCGGTCGCTGGCCGATGTTGATCCCCGGCTGGTCCCGGTGGCTGAAATGCTTGCCAAATGCGAAGCACAATTGGAGGAGACTGTCGCTGCCCTCAGGGAATATCGCCGGGGCGTCGATTATGATCCCCGACGGATTGAAGAGATTGAGGCGCGGCTGGCCGAGATTTTTCATTTAAAACAGAAATACGGTCCCTCCTGTGCCGAAATCCTCGACCGATTGACTCAATTGGAAAAAGAAGTCCGTGGCTACCGCGGCCAGGACGATGAAATCACCGTTCTGACTCGCCGGCTGGAGCAGGGAAAGAAAAAACTGGCTGACGATGCGCGGTCGCTGTCCCGGTCGCGGAAAAAAGCGGCAAAGAAGCTGGCCCGCGAGATCGAGGCGACGCTCGGTGAGGTGGGCATGGCCGGGGCGCGGTGGCGCGTGCGCTTTGACCCGGTCGAATCGAGTGCAATGCGGGTCCCGGTTGGGGAAGAGGATATCCCGCTGGCGGAGGACGGGCTGGAAGAAATTGAATTCGAGATCGAAACCAATCCGGGTGAGGGATTCAAGCCCCTGGTGAAAATCGCCTCCGGCGGGGAACTGTCACGGGTGATGTTGGCACTCAAGGCGGTCGGCGCGCCACGGCGTGATGTTTTATTCTTAATTTTTGATGAGGTGGATTCGGGGATCGGGGGCCAGGTCGCCTATGCGGTGGGCCGCCAGCTTAAGAAGCTGTCGGAACGTTACCAGGTTTTCCTGATTTCGCACCTGCCGCAAATGGCGTCACTCGCCGATTGGCATTTCAAGGTTACCAAGGTTAAAAGCGGCAAGCGTGCCAGTACTCGGATCACCGCACTTTCGCAAAAAGACCGGGTGGCGGAGGTGGCCCGCATGATGGCCGCCAGCGAAATAACTGAGGCCACGCGCAAGCATGCGGCGGAAATCATTAAGCCGAAAACACGCGCCGCTCCAAAAATGAAAAAATAGTTTTACCAGCACGGATTCCCTTGACGTAGAACCTCGAAACAGGGGAAGAATATGGGCAAAAACAAACGTGCCATCATACTGGTCCTGGCGATTGTCGCGGTTTTGACCGCGTGGGCCATCAAGCATTCACTGCAGCCGATGACTGATAACCCGAACGCCGGGATGCCGGTACCGGGTGCGGCCGGTGAAGGCACGCCCGAGGAAATAATGACCTCGGTGCGCGCGCAGATCGAACATCTGCAACAGTTGGAGGAGAACGACCCCGACAATCCCGAAATCCTTACCGCGCTGGGAAATATTTACTTTGATGCGGGGATGTCCGAGCAAGCGGTAGAATACTACGACCATGTCCTCGCAATTGAGCCGGAGAACGTCGATGTGCTGGTCGATAAGGCGACGATGTTACGCGCCATGGGCCGGGCGCCGGAGGCGATACAAATCCTGGAAAAAGTTGTGGCCCGCTTGCCGCGCCACGAACAGGCATTGTTTAATATGGGTGTAATCTATAGTTCCGATTTGCTTGATACGGCTTCCGCGATCAGGGCGTGGCAGTCGTTCCTCGAGGTCAACCCCCATGCCGCACACGCCGATGCCGTCCGGCAGCAAGTGGAACAAATGGAACGTGATTCCGGCGCCCGCTGATTATTTGAGTAACACCATCTTGCGCGCTTGGGTTGCCCTGCCGGTGGAGACACGATAGAAATATATCCCGCTGGGTATTTCTTTTCCGGTCCGATCGAGTCCGTTCCAGCGAAAAGTGTGTAAACCGGGGGCTTGCGCCTTCAGTTGCCACTCAATAACTCGCCGGCCGAGGATGTTGAAAATCTCAAGCTTCACCGGTCCCGAGGTCGAAATTTCAAAACTGATAGTCGTTGCGGTGTTGAATGGATTGGGATGATTCTGGTACAGGGTGAAATCAGCCAAGCCCGTTTCATCGAATTCTTCGAAGATACTAGTAGTATCAACGGCCACAACAGAATCGATGTCTATCTTGACTACAAAAACCTCATCGGAAGATTGGCTCATCTGATAGCCGTTTACAATCGGGAAATCGTTTGACCCGGTCATCCCCGTGACATAGACGTTGCCGTCTCTGTCGATTGCAATGCCCCGGCTTTCGTCCTCGGCACCGCCCCCGAGGTAAGTGCTGAAGACCAGCTCATTGCCCGCGCCATTGAGTTTGGTCACAAAACCATCACTGTGCAGTTGGTCCGGCTGCAGGGAATCCTGGGTCGGGAAATCGCTGGAATTGGTCCGGCCGGCAACATAAGCGTTGCCGCTATCGTCTACCGCGACGGCATAACCCCAATCATATGCGTTGCCGCCAAGATATGTACTGTAGACCAGCGAGTCCCCGGCGCCATTGAGTTTGGTCACAAAGGCATCCAAAAAAGGTTGATCTGTCTGTGGGGAGCCCTGGGTCGGGAAATCGGCGGACCAGGTCGCCCCGGTGACATAGGCGTTGCCGCTGTCGTCTACCGCGATGCCATAGCCGTCATCAAAGCCATCGCCCCCCAGATAGGTGCTGTACTCCAACCCATTGCCCGCACTGTTCAGTTTAGTCACAAAGACATCACCGCCGGGTTGGTCTAGCTGATAAGGATTCAGCGTCGGGAAATCGCTGGAATAGGTCCAGCCGGTGATATAGGCATTGTCGCCGGTGCCGACCGCAATGGCATAACTTGCGTCTTCAGCAGCGCCTCCCAGATAAGTGCTGTAAACCAAGCCATCGCCGGCGATGTTGAGTTTGGTCACAAAGGCGTCAGTACCGGGTTGGTCTGTTTGAAAGTGGTCTTGCGTCGGAAAATCGCTGGAATTGGTCCAGCCGCTGATATAGGCGTTGCCATGCCCGTCCACGGCAATACCATGGCCCTCATCGTCACTGTCGCCCCCCAGGTAAGTGCTATAGATCAGCGAATCGCCGGCAGCATTAAGTTTGGCGACAAAGACGTCAACACCGGCAGTGTCTGTCTGATAGGGACCCTCGGTCGGGAAATCGCTTGACGCGGTGAATCCCGTGACATAGACGCTGCCGTCACCGTCCACGGCAATGGCCGTACTCCGGTCTTCATCAGTGCCCCCCAGGTAAGTGCTATAGATCAGCGAATCACCGGCAGCATTGAGTTTGGTCACAAAGGCGTCAATCCCGGCAGAATCGGGCTCGGTTAGATAGGGACCCTCGGTCGGAAAATTGTTGGACGCGGTGTACCCGGTGACATAGACGTTGTTGCTGTCGTCTACCGCGATGGCATAACCCCGTTCTGCATCAGCCCCCCCCAGATAGGTGCTGTAGATCAGCACCGGGTCAATAACCAACGGCAAAGCGGGATTATATTTTTCGCCCAGGGCGAAACCGAAAGATTTGTCCGCCGAAACCACGAATGCACCCTGAAGTGGAATAGCTCGACCGCGGTCGATCTGATAGACGATCGGCCGTTGCTCAATGACCGTACCCCACTCAGTCTCGACGACCAGTTCGCCATGCTCATTAACGGCCAGCGAGTTACACCCGTCATAGGACACCCGGATTTGTGAAAAATCGGCCCCCGGAGAGACGATAAAATCATATTCCATCTGCCGGCCGTTGCCATAATACTTCAGCTCGATGCCGGGATAAATGTCCTTGAAACGCACCGCGCGATAGTTGGCCACATCGGTTCGCCAGGATGACGGTTCGTTACCCAGGAAGTAATTGCATTTGTACCCCATCATCTCTTCACCGACAACCGTCGGATTCGGATTGGCGCCGACAAACGACGCCTTGATCACTAATTGCTCGATGTCGTCCGGCTCGTGGCCGAGTCTATCTCGAGGTGATGAACCCACCGCAGGCGGTGGGGTGCCGGTGGACATCTGCCGCCCACTGGATGATGCGGCGCGGGGAATCCGGCGGGTAAAGTGATAATATGCTCCATCCCGGGCAAGCCACATGGTTGCGCCGCCGGCGTTGGCCCGAAATAGCACTTGTTTATCCCATTGACCCCGGTTCTCCGTGAATGCCAGGGGTTTCGACGACAGGTTGTGCATTACCACATCACCATGCTCCGGTGACATATTATGGCCGCCAATCCGCAACAATGTGGTCGTTTCCGGGTTAGTGCCTTGCAGCGTTATTGATGAAAACGCAATAATTGCGGTGATAATAATGTTCCCTGCCAGAAAGCGAATCTTGCCATTCATGTCCCCTCCCCGCCAGGGAGTGATTCGGTCATCGTCCCTTTACCGGGTCATAATACCGGATTGAGCGTTAAGGTCAATTGTTTTCTATCTCGCCGGGGCCTTCGGCTGGATACCGCACAGTTTTGCTGCAAATGTCCTCTCGTAATTCTGTCATCTGTCGCGTTCCAGCCAAAGGATCCAGACCACCCCGACATAAATCGGCACCACGCCCCAGAGTACATGGCGGTTAAAGGCCTCGGCAAGAATGACCCAGGCCAGCACCGCCGAAATAATCGGTTCGGTCAGAATCCAGGAACCCGCCACATGGGCCTTGAAATAATCGAGGGCTTTGTTGAATAACGAATGACCGAGTACCGTGCCGAAAATACCAAGCATGAAAAACCAAAACCAGGTAAGCGGAGGATGCCCGAAAATGCGTCCAGCTTGTCCCGTGACCAAAACGGTCAAAAGCAGGACAATCATCGCGACGACATAAACAGTAAGAATATACGGGACAAATGCGCGCAAGTCCTTTTTGGGGACCATCCGGCGCATCAGAAAATACGCCGCACCAAGCACCGCCGAGATCAGGCCGAACAGATCCCCTTTCAAATGCTCCGGGTCCCAGCGCAAATCGCCCCAGACCACCAGCGCCGTTCCGACCATGGCCAGCAATATCCCGGCATATGAAAGCGGGTGCGGCTTTTCTTTTAAAAAGACGTGTCCCAACACCGCGGCGAACATGGGAATCGTGGCCAGCAGCAACATCGAATTGGCGACCGTCGTGTATTTGACCGCAAGGACATAGGTGTAAACATGAAAGCCGAAAAATAACCCGGCGCATACCGCGGCAATTAACGCCCGCCCGCCGAATGCCGTAAGGGAATCCCGGCGGAAGATTACTACATACAGTGTGAGCGCTGCCGAGGCGATCATCAGCCGGTCGAAGGCGATAATCAACGCCGGGACATCGCCCTCCGCCGCCAGCCGGATGAAAATCGGTACCCACGCCAGCACCATTGAAGCCGCCGGTAGCAGGGCAACACGTCTAAAGGTTGGAGATAGACGGTTTGCCATTTTTATCGCTCGCGTTCCAGCCGGAAAACCCACGCGACGCCGAGAAAAATTGGAATGGCGCCCAAAAGCGCATACCAGGGCGGGGATTCGGTCAATAATAGATAAGCCAGGATCGTCGCGCCCACCGGCTCGGCCAAAACACAAACCCCCACCACATGGGTTTTGAAAAATCGCAGGGCCCGATTATATAATGAATGCCCGATGACCGAGGCGACCAGTCCCAGAAGAACAAACCATAACCAGGTCATCGAGGGATAACCCGTGAATCGATCTCCCGCGATCAGCACAATCAACCCGAGAAAGACCGCCGATGAACCATAAGTTGCAAAAATATATGGGAAAACCGGAACGCGACGCAGGACCAGCCGGCCGATTAAAAAATACGCCGCGACCATAATCGCCCCGGCGACGGCCAGCATATCACCCCAAAGCTGGTCCGGCGCCCATTGAAAATCACCGCCCATGATCATCGCGCCGCCGGCCAGCGCCAACGCGATGGCCAAATAGGAAAGGGGGTGCGGCTTCTCCTTGAGCAAAACATGCCCGAGGACCGCCGCGAATATCGGCGCGGAACTGACCAGCATCACCGAATTGGCGACCGGAGTATATGATAGTGATGAAATCCAGAACGCAAAGTGAAACGCCAGAAACAACCCCGACAACACGGCCAATGCCAACCGCCGCGCATCGAATAAAGCAAAAGACCTCCGACCGGGCCCCAGCGCCCAGGGCAGAAAAATGACCGTGGCCGATACCATCCGGTAAAAGGCAATCACCAGCGGCGGCGCGTCGGCAAAGCGAATGAAAATCGAGGCCCAACTGACCGCCATTGCGGCCAAGATTACGGTCAGGATCTTTTGTGTTGGCTGGGCGGGTTTGCTGTTCATTTTGAAAGAATAAGTCAGACCCCCGTCTTCGGACAACCCCATTTGTGCCGGGTCATTAATCATATGGGGGTGGCTCGTCGCCCGGCACGCAAAAAAATACGGCCGCCGGATTTGCCGGAGGCCGTATTTTATAAACTTTTTAAAAGGTGTGGTTATGATAGACTATTTCTTGCCTCCAGCCGAGGTCGAAGCCGAGGTCGAAGCTGAAGTCGAAGGGCAGCAAGCACCGCCTTTGGCTTTACCGGAGCATTTCCCTGCAGTCATGCAGGCGGCAAACTTAGTCTCTGCATCTTCTTTGGACATACCGTCGGCCATCAGTTTCGCGATACATTGTTCCTTGGTGCAGGGCTCGTTGGTTGTGGCCTTAGCACTCATGGGACAACCGGAGGTCGCCGAGGCCGTCATCACGCAACCAGTGGTCGCCGTTTTCTGGTGCTTGGTCCACATTTCCTCGGCCTGTGCCGCGGTCATACCCATTTCCGTGCATTTCTTGACGCATTCTTCTTTGGTGAATTTCTGGCCGACTTTGCCGTGGGCCGCCGCCGTTCCATGGTTGGTCCAGCATTTTTCGGCCTGTTCCTGGGTCATACCCATTTCCAGGCACTTTTTGATACAATCTTCTTTGGTGCACTTCTTGCCATCGGCGTTGCAGGCCAGCGTGGTTGTGCTAGATGCTTTCTGAACGGTAGCGCATGTTGCCTTAGCGTCACAAGCTTTAACGCCACAGGCGTGCTTGCCGTCTTTGGCCCCTTTGCAGCCCGGGCCGGCTACAGCTACTTGGCCGACAAATGCCAGCACTGTCAAAGTGAGTACAAAACTGAGCAGAACCCTGTTGAACCGAATCATGAAGTAACCTCCACTGGTTTATGATTTCTAACCGTTCATTACTTTCATAATACACCACAAACGCCGGATTGAACAGGAAATTTGTTAAAATTTTACAAAAAACATAAAAATAGTATGTTTTGTCATAGTGTCGGCGACGATGCTCCTTTTCGTTAACTGGCCATTAACGGTCTTGGTTGCTCCATCATATCCAACGAGAGAATTGCCGAAAAATAATAAGCCCCCGAACAAGCGGGGGCCTATTATGCCGTAAGTTGTTGCTGATAGTCGAGTTGAGTTTATTCCATTACGGACTTTTATATACCGGTCTTTGCGGTTTTCACCTTCCCGAGACAGCAAGCCGGGAGAGTCGATCCGGTTTTGAGGGCTTTTTCGCCTTTGGCGCAACAGGCCGTGGCTACAGCGCTTGTCAATGTCGCTTTTGCCTTCTCTAAACAGCAGGCGGGTAAGGGTTGGCCGGCTTTAAGCGCCTTTTCGCCCTTGTCGCAATAAGCTGTAAGCGTAGCGCTGGCCTTGGTTACCGTCGCTTTTTCCAGGCAACAGGCAGGCAAAGGTTGGCCGGCCTCAAGTGCCTTTTCGCCCTTGGCGCAGCAGGCCGAAGCTGTTGCCCCAAGCGTCGTTGCTTCGACTTTCGCGGTGGTTTGTGTAGTCGAGGCCTTGCTCCCGCATGATTTAATCCCACAACTTGCTGCCGGGTCCTGGATTATAAGGACCAGCAACGCCGCGATAAGAACACCGGCGAATATTGTTGAGGACCATTCCCGTTTGGCTAACCGTTCCATTTTAACTCCTTTATAAATCGGGTTAATTTCATCTTATTTATCGCACATTGTTATACGAGGCAAATATATCGTTGTTGTAAAAAACTTAGTATTTTGATAGCATTTTATCATGATAGACGTATCATGTTGTGCGCCAACGGATTCTATCAAGAGGTCTGATTAATGTGCCCAGCCGGGCAAGGCGGGGGCCATGTCCCAGGCCGGAAGCAGCACGAAATACAAAAAAGTGGCCACAATAAATGCGATAAGTAAATTCAGGACCAGTCCGGTACGCACCATCTCACCCATTCGCACTTTTCCTGAACTGAAGATAACGGTATTGGCGGGGTGGCCACCGGGAGCATCGCGGGCCGGCCCGAAACCGGGGAGATCGAGGGCAATGACCGCGAATGCCGCAATGCCCAGGATCAATCCCGCGACTTGGCCGCCGTTTTTAGATTTTATCGAGTCGCCCATCTTCGCGTCGTCGTCGATTAATATCCTTCGTTTTCCATGAGGTAACTCCATCGCGGACATGAGGCAACCAAAAACTTTGATTGGTCCCGGTACACAATCCGGATTGAATTCCGTGCCTGGTAAGTTCAATTACGTCAAATCCACAGTCGTTTTTACCGGAAAGAAAAATTCGGTTGACATACAGGCCTGACAACAAATATACTTGTTCCATGATCGAGCAAGGGGACCCGTCCTTGCCGCATTCGTCGTCGGCATGGGCGTATTGGTACAAGAATTCGCCAAATCAGGAGGGCCACGGTCCGAAACAGTTGTTGTGTGGGCGCCAAATGTCCACATCTGCCCGACGGAATTCGGGAAAAGACGCTGTCAGTTTTTTTGAAAAATTGGCTTGACAACGTTGCATGTACGGGCCGATATTGAGCCCCACTATTGGTGGAGACGGTAACTTGAAATTTGAGTCCTCACGTGAGAAGACCGCCGGCGTAAACAGAATCTACTTGGCATCATTTTGTTCCACTGTGCGCCGTTGTATAGCTAATCGATGACACGTTGACAGAAATACAGCCCCATAAAGGAGGGTCTTATGATCGACATGTCGATTTGGAGAAAAGTGATCTCCATGTTGATGGTGATGCTGCTGGTTGCGGTGCCGGTGTTTGCTCCAGACGATTACGTGCAAGGTAAACTCGATGGTGAGCGGGATGCCAAGGCCAGTCCCCTCTGGTTCATTGCTGGTTTGGGTTGTGGTATTTTTGGGGTAGGCGCAGCGTACTTGATTAAACCGAGGCCGCCGGCTACTGCTTTAGTTGGAAAATCGGTGGAGTATGTGATGGGATACACCGAGGCATATGAGAATAAGGGGCGCAATCAAAACACTATGTGGGCTTGTGTCGGCTGGACGACGTGGGCAGTTATCTACTTGGTGTCCGTTGACTAGGATACTGAATAATCCTTAGTGGCATTGGGCAAGACTGGTTGCCCCCACCCGCTGTCTTCGCGCAGTCCGGTGAGCGCAAAAGAGTTGTTTAGAGGCTTTCGGAAGTACTTTCCCCTGGCCGCTTACTCTGGGTAGAAATAACATATGAGTGAAAAAGAACCCAAACCCGGCTATTCACTTTGCATGAAACGAAATTGGGTACACCAGTATGGGAGTGCACACGGCATCATTCGGCGAGCCTGACCGGGGAACAGCGGATGAAGTTCACGCAGAAGCTGATCAGGGGTTTTCGGAAATTTTTCCCCTTGTCGACCGAGTTCAAAAAGAAGTGAACCGGATCGCACCCAGTGGTGGTCCAATACGAGGTCCGACCTGCTGAAACGATATGTAAGCACAATCCTAGCGGTTTTATACGGTTTATTGAACGGTGTTGTTGATGTTTCCGCCCAAACCCCGGAGAGTGTGATCGTCGCGTTTGAACGCGCCGTGGTTACCGGTTCCGCGGTCGATACTACGCGCGGGACCATTTATTTCCGCGCCCCGGCCCGCACTGTGGTCACCGTAACTTATCCGGTACACCAGTGGATGAGTTTCGACCCTGCGGCAATGATCATCTACTACCCTGAAGAGAACCGCGCCTTTCGTTTCACCAGCGATAATCCGTTCACCCTACCTTTCTTCCAGGCATTTCTCGCGCTGGCCAAAGACGATATCAGTCTTCTGGAAAGTGGTTTTACCCTGATAAAAAGTGAAATTCGGGGCGATACGTTGCTGACCCGGTGGGGCCCCCCGGAGACGGCGAAAAAACAAGTCGGCCCCGCCCTGGTCCGCCATGTCAAAAACCGGTTGATCGCCATGGAAGTCCATGATACCGACGGCAAGGCCATTTCACGGACAACGTATGGAAATCATCTCGAGTACCACGGAATGTATTTCCCGCTGGAGATCGTTTCCGAATACTTAACGGATCAATACCGCGAAAAAATCGTTTATCACCACCCGCAATTCGACAGCAAACTGCCCGCTGAAATCATTGATTTCCAATTGCCCGCGGATATCGATTTGAAAGTGGTCGACTGGTGAGTCAGGTTCGATTGTTGTTGGCCATCTGCGTTCTTGGGTTATGGCCGGTTAAGGCCAACGCTGAGATCAAGCATGATCTGGCTTTTATCGTAGCGCATAATCCGCCGGATGGCGGCATCAGGGAAAAGCCCGATCGCCCCGGCGAAAAAAAACATTTCCACGGGTCGAAATTCATCCTGCGCGGTTCGATCCGGTTGTATCAAACATTTATATCTTCACAGGATATACCCGGTTGCGGTTTTACTCCCAGTTGTTCGCGGTATGCGATGCAAGCGATGGAGCAATACGGTATCGTATACGGCCTCTTGATGTGCTCCGACCGTTTGCTGCGGTGCAACGGCTTCGGGCATAAACACTATTACCCCATCCACCCGCAAACCGGGAGATTCGCTGATCCGGTGGAGGCCAATTACCTGTGGGGGAAATAATCAAACACGCCGTCGTTGTCGCGCTGGTCGTCGGTTTTTTCTTCATGGGCCGGTTTGTTGCCGCACAAGTTGATTACTTTGCGCCGGAGAATGTCCGGGGTTTTGCCGAATATCTGCTGGCGGAGGGCGACTACCTGCGGGCGGCGGGAGAATTTGAGCGCTACTATATAATGGTGCAAGATCGGGTGGGCGGGGATTCAATCCTGTATAAGATCGCCCGCTGCTATACGTTGGCCGGTAAACCGGATGACGCTTTTAAATACTATCAGATGATAACTGACCGATACCCTGATGGCGGACATGTCGAGCAAGCGGTGCTCGGCGCCGGGTGGTCGTACTTTCAGCGGGGCGAATACCGGCGCTCTTTGCAGATTATCTCTGATCATTCGAAACAAAAGGCCGGACCTCAGATTTCCCGAAACCGTCTTATCTCCCTTAACTACCTGCATCTCAGGCAATGGGACGAGGCGTTGGGGATTCTGTCAACCGCTGGAGACTCCGCTGATACCGCGGGCGCCCCACTGGCCGCATTGGCCCGCCGGGGGCAGGCATTACCGTATAAAAGTACGGTCCTGGCCGGAACACTTTCGGCGATAATCCCCGGGACCGGGCGGATTTATGCCGGCCGTCTCACTGACGGGTTGTACTCTCTTTTGGTGATCGGGACCACCGGCTGGCAGGCGTATGAAGGTTTTCAGGATGATGGTGTCCGTTCGACACGGGGGTGGATTTACGGCGCGTTTTGTGGATTTTTCTATTTGGGAAATGTCTATGGCTCGGTTGTGGCGGTTAAAATCCACAACGACCGGCTGGAACTTAACCTGTTACGTGATGCGGACCATCTGGTTGAAAAGCTTATCCCTTAGCGCGGCGATCTTGTTGTGCCGGCTCTGGTGTGCGGCCCCGGCCCTCGGCGCGGATGCCGCCCTGCAATTGGGCGGGGAACTTGCCGCACTGGGCAGTTATGACCAGGCAATCACCGAGTACAAACGGTTCATTTGTTTTTCCACCGATGCCGCGGCCAAATGTTATGCCGGCCAACAAATCGCCGAGATGTACCGCGCGGAGGAGAAATGGGATCAGGCCATTGCGGCATTTCAAACATCGCTGGCCCTGGCACCGGGCGACAGTATCCGCGATGATTTAAGAGTGCAAATGGCGGTCACTTTGATTGCCGCCCAACGATACAGCGCTGCGGAATTTGCCCTCCTGCGGGTGCATACGTTCGGCAAGTATCCGAACCTCAAACGTAAAGCGGGTTTTTTTCTCGGTGTCGCTTCATTGTACGCCGGAAAATGGGACCCGGCGTATGAATACTTCGATGACTATTTTGCGGACGAGCCGGGTATCAGGAGAATCATTGTCGATTCGCTTTTGGCCCCGGCCAATCGCCCGCGCCGGCGTTCGCCGGCGACGGCCAAATGGCTGTCAACGTTGTTGCCGGGGAGCGGCCAGATCTATGCCGGTAGTTTTCTTCACGGTTTAAATTCTCTCGCTCTCAACCTGGGCACCGCCTACCTGTTGGGCGGTTCAGTCGTGGACCACCGATACTATGATGCTGCTTTTGTCTATTCTTCGTTATTTTGGCGTTATTACAGCGGCAGCCGGTATCATGCGGCCCGGATCTGCCGGGAACGGAACCTGAAACTGAACCGTGAATACGGCGCGCGAGTTTTACATGCGCTGGATGACCTGCTGGAATAACCATTAAATTGGCAGCTGCCCGGTTTATGACGTCCGGGGAAATACGTATATTATTGCATGACACATAACGATGAACCTCCGATCATCCCCGCCATTGTCGGGGCGACTGCATCGGGGAAATCATCACTGGCGCGCGAGTTGGCCGATATCACCGGCGGGCGGATTATCGCCATTGACTCCCGTAAGATTTATCGGCGGCTAAACATCGGGTCGGCCAAACCCCCACCGGAAATAATCGTCCGCTATGACTACGCAATGATTGATATCGTCGATCCGCACGAACAATACTCTGCCTATCAATATGCGCAAACTGCGATTAAGGTCATCGAGCAAACGATTGCTTCAGGAAAACTGCCTATCCTGGCCGGCGGTACGGGATTCTACTTGCGAGCATTAAAAGACGGCCTATTCGAGGGTCCGGAAGCCGACGCGGGTACGCGCGCGGAGATCGAGCGCATGGCCGAAGAAAACGGTTGGGAGGCAGTCTTCAACAAACTCCGGGATGTCGACCCCGCCACCGCTTCCCGGATCGATCCGAACAATAAACCACGTGTAGTCCGGGCACTAGAGGTGTACTACCTAACCGGCGAACGAATATCCACCCTCCAGAAAACCGGGGAATACCACCGTCCGCCCTGGTGTTTCAAGCTGTTCGGCATCGATCGGTCTCGCGCAGAACTATATGAACGAATTGGGCTTCGCACCGACAGAATGATCGCACAGGGGTTGTTTGAGGAAGTTAAAGCGCTTTTGGATTCCGGGGTGAGGCCGGATGCGCCCGGTATGCGGAGTGTCGGTTATATTGAAGCGCTGGACTATCTTGCGGGGAAATCCAACTTTATCGATGCTGTTGAAAAAATAAAAACCAATACCCGCCGCTATGCAAAACGCCAATTAACCTGGTTTCGCCGGCAGGAAAAAGTATGCTGGCTGCCACCGGGTCAAAAAATGGTTGACCGAATCCGGGCCGCAATCGTATAACCAAAACGGGGACGGGTCCCCGGAGGCGGTTTTTGTATTGTGTTGTCGGTGCGAGAGTTATGGGAATCCTGGTGACTCCGAGGTGCAATGCAAGCCGACGGATCGGCGCGAAAAGGGAGTCGTCGGCTGGCAATTGCGGGGAACTTTTCGAGATAATTGGCGAATTGGGAGAATATTTCTTGACACGCCGATTTTTGCATATATATAGCAACGAGTTACGCCGGGCCGATGGTGATCGCCGCGCCGTTGTCCGGTGATGTGAAGAAAGGACTAATATGAGTTGGGGGATTGGCCGAACAATAAGGCAGGGATTTGAATACCAGCTCAACACTGTGCGAGACCGTATGTTAAGTAAGTATACAGTGATCCACGGGGCCTTAGTGGCTTTAGTTTTTATCACCATGACCGGGTGTATCCGTTCCGGAACAAGGGTGGATCTCAATTCGCCGGAGTATTCATCCTCGGAAGCCGTTATCGAACAACAAATCAGCCCGGTTGATTCGATTGATGTCGAAACCAACGGCCCGACTGTAACGGGTGATTCTACAATAACTGAGACGGTTGTTGAGAGCGAAGACTTTGAGGGAGAAATAGTTCGGCTCTTTGCTGAAGCTGAACAATACTATGCCTTGGGCGTGCAAGCCAACCAGGAAGCTGAATGGGCGGACGCACAGTACAATTTCGAAAAAGCAACCGAGATTCTGGCCACCATCGACTTGGCCAATGTCGAACAACCCGATATGGCCGAGAGATTCGATATGCTCCTGCGGGAAGTCGCCAGCGATTATCAATTTGCGCTGGCTTCCATGGGCGGCCTGTCATCGGAAGCATCAATGGCCGCGTTTCTCCTGCGTTTCGAAAGTTTGGAAAACCTGCGAGATTTCCAGGAAACCATGCCGGTTGAGCAGGAATCCGCGGAAATACCGGAGGTTACGTACGATATCCCGATTGAACTAAACGAAAAAGTTAAGAACTGTATCGTATATTTCCAGACCGTTGCGCGCAAACCGTTTGAAACATATCTAAAACGATCGGGCCGTTTTATTCCCTTGATGAGTAAAATCATCGCTACGTACGGGCTGCCCTCGGATTTGGTGTATCTCCCACTAATTGAGAGTGGATTTAATCCCAAGGCGTATTCGTATGCGCATGCCTCCGGGCCCTGGCAATTCATTGCCTCAACCGGCCGGAATTATAACTTAAATCGCTCATGGTGGCGTGACGAACGTCGAGATTTCGTCAAATCAACCCACGCCGCTTGCAAGTATTTGAAATATTTATACGAGATGTTCGATTCGTGGCAGTTGGCATTGGCGTCATATAATGGTGGCGAGGGACGTGTCGGCCGCCAGATCAAGCGGCAGAAGACGCGTGATTTCTGGAAGTTACGCCTGCGCAAGCAGACCCGCAATTATGTCCCGTTATACATGGCCGCAACGATGATCGCCAAGGAACCGGAACGATTCGGTTTCGGGGACATCGAGTACGATCCGCCGCTTGAATTTGATCTGGTTACCACCGACAAGCCGTTGGAACTCAAAGTCATTGCCCGGCGGTTGAACGTCACTACCGATGAGTTGAAGATGCTGAACCCGGAATTGCTGCGCGGCGTGACCCCCCCCGGGGAAGACGATTATTTGCTTCGCGTACCCCCGGGATTGGGCCCGAAGTTCTCGGCGGTATATGATGATTTACCTGAATCAAGCCGCGCCCAGTGGTCCCGACATCGGGTAAATAAAGGAGAAACCATTTCCACCATTGCCCGGCATTATGGCATTTCGCAACGGGCGCTGGTGGATGCCAACAAGTTACGGTCGCGACATCGGATTTATGTCGGCCAGGTACTCACCGTCCCGGTGCCGCCGAACCAGTCTTCGTCATCCAGCCGAAACCGAGGCGGAAAGCGAACGGTTTCCTCCGACGGCAAATATTTTGTCCGTCCGGGAGAAACACTCTGGGAACTGAGTCGCGCATTTTCGACAACTATCTCCGCCTTGCGTAAAGCCAACGGGATGCGCCCCGGCGATAAACTTCTAGCGGGTCGGTGGATCAAGCTCCCGGGCCGGGAGCGGTTGGGGACGAGCACGAAATGGTATACCGTGAAAACCGGTGATACGGTATGGGACATCGCGGGTCACTTCGGTGTCAAAGTCAAAGATATTCTGGCAGTTAACAACCTGAAAAACCCGCGGCGGATTCATCCGGGGACAAAAATCAGGATTCCGTAGCCATCGATGGGCAGCGTTATTTGCAGGGGATAAATGTGGCGCAACGCAGAGATGTGGTAATTGGGGCGATTATTCTTTTTGCCTTTGTCGGTTTTGTCTTTTTCTCGGTGATTGCGCTAATGGGCTTCAGCGAGCAGGGCGTATTTGAGTTCCCCTCCCTGGGTCGCCGCGTGGCGATCATCGATGTTACCGGCCCGATATACACATCAAAAAGCGTCGTACGCCAGATCAAGAAATACACCAAGGATGGGTCGATTCCGGCCATTGTGTTGCGCGTTGATTCTCCGGGCGGGGGAGTGGCTGCCTCGCAGGAAATTTATTCCCAGTTGGAAAGAGCCCGTGATGAGGGCCAGGTGATTGTGGTTTCCATGGGCACGGTTGCCGCTTCCGGCGGGTTATACATTGCCATGGCTGCAGATACTATCGTGGCCAATCCCGGGACCCTGACCGGATCTATCGGCGTGATTTTCCAATATCAGACAATCGAAGAACTGGCGGACAAAATCGGTATTCGGACTCAGGTTATCAAATCGGGAGCGTTAAAAGACGTCGGTACCCCGTGGCGGGAGCCCACGGAGGAGGATTTGGCCCATTTGCAGTCGGTTATTGATGATACTTATGAACAATTCGTGGACGTTGTTGCCAAAGGCCGGGGCATGGATCCGGCGGAGGTTCGGCCACTTGCCGACGGGCGGATTTTTACCGGCCGGCAAGCACTGGAAGCAAACCTTGTGGATCTGCTCGGGGACTTGGATGACGCACTCAATATTGCCGCGGAAATGGTGGGCTTGGATACGCCGCCAAAGACAATCAAGGAAATGCCGCGGCGACGGGCCACTGTCTGGGATCTCTTTGGGCAGTTGGTGTCCGGTTTGGTGCCGGGAATGACGCCGGAGGGATTCATCGGGCCGCAGTTGCTGTTTTTATATCGATAATTGCAAATCTCAAGCTGGGGTGAAAAGAGGATAATTGCAAATATAGCCAAGAAGTATTGCAAGGAGGGTCAGGATGACCAAAGCCGACCTGGTTGAGCAATGCGCCGCGAAAACGGGACTGACACGGACGGATGTTGCCGTTACCGTGGATGCGTTTTTGGAGGCGATCAAAAGAAGTCTGGAGGGCGGCAATAACATAGAAATCCGGGGCTTCGGGACATTTAAAGTCAAGTTACGCAAGGCACGCAAGGCACGAAACCCGCGTACCGGCGAGGAGGTTCCCGTTCCGGACCGCAAAGTGCCGGTCTTCAAACCGTCAAACGAGTTTAAAAACCTGATTATCAAACAACCAATTGACTAATGGGGAGGGTCGATGCCCTCTGGCAAAAAGCGCAAACGTCAGAAAATTAAAACCCATAAACGCAAAAAACGGCTGCGCAAAGACAGACATAAAAAGAAAAACCGCTAAGCGGATCCACGGACTGCCGGGTCGGGTCTCGGCCCGATCGGCGTCGTGTGGCAGCTTGCGTACAGCGAATAAGCGACTGGGCATGAGACGCGTCGCCCGTTTATAGCGACAGTCGGGTGGGGGTAACATCCGAAAAGGAGATCTTTGTTGCCAGCCGGTCGGATTGGGAATTTCGCCGGGATTTTTCCTCATCAGAGGCCGGGGTGAGGTATGCCCGGTCGGAGCATCAGACAATAATCGAGATTCTTCGGTAACTCACCAAAATCGTATTCGGCACGGCGGATATTGTCGCCGTCTTCGCCGCTGGTTGTGGATAATTTCTCTGCCCGGGCCTTAGGCCCGCTTTTTTATATGCGGTATGCTTGCCGGTCCCCGAGGTGTCGATTCGAGCGATTGCGGG
>SDBS01000623.1_pt1 | contig 34977 bp, 33 predicted proteins | sample 2277091 | NCBI WGS metagenome assembly SDBS01 (sample SAMN10404972, study PRJNA504765) | marine sediment metagenome | isolation source: marine sediment core GS10_PC15, 163 cmbsf | place: Arctic Ocean: Southern Knipovich Ridge | collected 2010 | reverse complement strand
GGTAGATTCTCCTAGGACATACTCCTGGTACCAGGGGCTCCACACTATGTTTGGTGAGAGGGGATCGGTGCCTCCAGTGGGGTCGATACCTACTCGCATGTTGGGATAGACGATGCCGATGAGGCCTGTCTCAGGATCTACCTTCTCTGAGTTCGTGCCGAAAGATAAAGTATAGCCGTAGGCGAGGAACTCCAGCAAATCACCGATGTTGAGACCGGTAACTTGCTGGTAAGCCCCTGCTAGGCAGGTAGCCCACACCTGTCCGTACTGGAGGGCTCCTGTACCTGTCCGGATGCGTAAGGTGTCTGTGACGCTCGGCTTGCCATACTCAGGACGGTTTCGCTTCCAGTAGGGCTTTATACCTGCCTCGTCTACCCACCAGGGTACCCAGGGTGGTTGAATCTTGAGTTCAGGTATCCCTTGATAGGGAACAAACTCACCCTCAAATCCCCCTGCTTCAAGCAGGTTCGGCGGAGTTGCTAGGGCTCGCGGACGCATTGACAGTATCCTCGCTGCTCTCTCGAATAGATTTGGCATCTCGTTCCTCCTTTAACTGCTCTCGTGACGCAACTGCACTTAGCTTCGCTAACTCTCGGAGCCGGTTCAGTACTCCGTTCACCCAGATAGCTTCGATTTGTGTAACCCCTGCACGTGCCAGGATGCCAGCCAGCAATTCAACCTCTTGTACTGTTAGCATTATACCTCCAATTTCTTGATTCGTTCTAGCAGAGCTTGATTCTGTGCCCATAGCACAGGCACTAGCCTTCCGTAACTGATGGTGTACTGATCTGTTTCCGGGTTATAGATAGCTGCTTCAGGGAAGATCTCGTGAACATCCTGGGCAGAGAACCCAATGTTCTTTCTGCCTGTCGCCTCTGTAAGGCCCTTGCCAACATACTCGAATGGGCTGATCTGTGTTAGAGCATTGATAACCTTGGTGGACGATATTGGGCCTAGCACGTTCTTGTTGCGCTCATCTGATACCGAGTGATAGGTTACGCCCCCAGCACCGTCTCCGATGACCCATCCTACCTGGGTACCATCTCCATCTTGGTATGCAGAGAAGACCTCATTAGGATTAGCATCATCTCCACACTGAATGATAATTCCGTGACGGGTGTTGCCACCATCGTTGAAGAACTTTGCGATATAGTTGCCAGCCACGTCGCCCTGTATGTCGCAGGTGTAGGTTGCTGCCACCCCGACACCAAGTTTACTCGCAGCATATACAACCCCCGCGCCAGAGACGGTAAAGTTGCCCCCACCCGCAGAGAGTGCGCCTACAGCGGTGATTTCACCTACTGCTGGATCTACTCCTACTCCTCCAACGTACAGGCCTCCAGCAACTCGCAAATCTCCTATCCCTGCTGCGTAGATTGTGTCTGCTGTAATAGTAACTGAAGCAACACCCCCAGCCGAGACGTCGGCTTTGACTGATGCAGCACCACCAGCAGTTGCTGCTAGGTAGGCCTCGGCACCATCTCCTACGGAAGCAAGGGCTTCAAAACGTGCCTCTGCATCTTGGGAATCCGGCGTACCTGTAGCGTATGCGACAAGTTTGGAGGTTGTTCCATCATCAGTGGCGTAAACCTCTCCCTGGATGTTTCCTCCAGCATCCTTCAATGTTACGGCTCCTGCCTCAGCATAACCAGCTCCTGCTAGCAAGGCGACTCCATCTTCGTCTAGAACTACTGCACCTGCGCCCGCAGCCGCTGTTCCGTCACTGGCCTGGATGTAGAATTGTTTTACGTTACCAACGCTGTACCCCTCGATACCTGTGTTGGTTATCTCGACACGCTGAGCACCAGGGACTCCAACGCTGATTCTTTGCCCGTCAATGACCACCTCACCACTTATGATTCCAGGACTGTAATCTGTAGGGTAGTCGCCCTTCTCGAACTGGACATTCCAGAAGAATGACCCGGACTGGCCAACCCCAGATTGATAACAGGAGAAGATTATGACACGGATGTACTTTGTGAGTGCTACAAACTGTGTTCGAGCAGCGCCAGTGCCAGTGATCGTTCCTGAATAGCGGGTAGGGTTCGTGGTTAGCTCTGCCAATCTGAGAGTGCAATACCTGGCTCCCAAGTCTCCCTGGGCAGCATCATAGCACCTGACTCCCAGGTGGGCGTTAGGATCGTTGCCGATCTTGGTCGCCATCGCTGACAGGGTGTAAATCGCCCCAGTGTCTACTGGTATGAAGCTATCCGAGAGCATCTGGGTGTTTCCAAGGGTGCTGCCCGTGAGACTCCCGTAGTATGTGTAGGTTCCACGCACATCGGTATACGTGCTTATCGTGTCTATGAAGATCCCGTGGTACGTTATAGCTCCGTCGTCAGCATCTTCTGCTGAAGTCCAGCCTCCGGCGTGCTTACCATTACCTGACTCGTCGTCCCTGAATACACTAGCGTCACAGAGGTTCCCAGTGACCATTCCTACTGACAACTTGTCTGCAGTCACAACATTAGCTTGCAGGTGCCCTGTGTTGATAGAACCCCCAACGATAGTCGTCTCACTAACTGTACCGTCTTCTAAGTCGCCTGCACCGTCTATGGCGTTGATGGTAAGTTTGTCTGCTTCAACAGCCCCGGCTACAAGCTGGCCAGTGTCGATGGAGTTAGCGCCCATCTCGTTGACAGTGATAGTGTTAGCGACTATGTTATCCGCTGTGATCATCACCCCTGCGCCCTCACCCCCAAACGTCTGGAAGATGGCCTTGTTAGTATCAGCATCAGCAACTGCATAGGCTACGGCTACCATTACCCTTCTCAACCCTATGGAGGGCCTGGCATCAGCAACTTCTAATACCGTCGCGCTCACGTCAAGATCTAAGTAGATGTAGTATACCGTAGCAGCTGCCATGTCTCCAGTAGTGCCTGCATCTATTGTAAAGGTATCTCCTGATGCGAGTTCGATCTCTCCCGCTGCTGCCCACTCAACTGTATTGAAGTCTGTTGCAGAGAATACTATATCTTGGTTCCAGCCCATCGAAGATGCTGGTAACTGAGAAGGACGAATGGGACCTCCTAGTCCAGTAGCACGCTCGTCTGAGGCTGATCGACTTGCTGATAGTGCCGTCATGGCTGCACTACCTGCTAGAGTCATCCGAAAGTGAGGGTCTCCGTAAGGCGCTCCCTCAGGCCAGGTAATGTCCAGCTGTCTAATGGTATAGTAAGGTAACCTTGTAGTGGTGCTGTTATGAGCCACCCCTGTCCAACTGCAGAGGGGAAGGGTACCGTCGATATACCTCATTGCGCGCGGACCCTTATTGATCTCGAGTTGACAGCCATCAAACCAGACTGCCTCCGACCCGTCAGCCCTGTCGTTGTTCAGGCGCAGTGAGATCGTCTTGTTAAATCCAGTATCGTTTTCCCAGTAAAGGGTTAGAAATTCCCAGACCTCGTCTCTTGAGACCGTAACTGAGTCCTCTATTGCGGCATCAGTAACATTGTATAGATCAATCCCGCAGGGAGCAGGGATTGCGTGTTTCTCTCTCCAGACTCTAGCCTGGACAGTTACTACCTCTCCATCTGCAACGACCACTCCATCAGAGGTCTGGCGAGAAAAAGTTACGTCGCTTGCTCCAATTGCACAAGCCCAGTCTCCTACAGATACCTGGATATTACCTCTTGCAGCAGCACCTGCAGCCCCTCCTTGAGAATAGGTCCAGCCATCAGTGACATTAACCTCAAATGAAGGGTTGATGAGGTGGTTAGTAATGAGAGGAGTTCCGAATAGGATGCTGCCAAATAGAGTGCTATCTAGGCGAATGTTATGGCCAGCACGAGCACCTGCCTTTAGGGTAGTAACCTCAAATACTTCAGCAGGGAATGCCAACCTAGCCATCAGGGAGTCGCCGTAGCTGTAAACCTCATCTACGGTTAACAGAGAATTATCCTGCCTGACCATCTCAAACCACCTGCCGTAGTAGTTATAGGAATCTAGATCTTGAACAAGTAAAGCTAGATCAGCTCCTACTACTAGGACCCTATTTGAGATAGCTGACCCTTCTCGGACCTTTTTAACTCCTGCGAAGAAGTCAAACGAGTTAACATAGTCAGGAGTATCACTAAGCCACCACGCAAGGGCGTTGTCCTCTAGGTTGTAATAGTGCAGAAACTTATCGTAATCTACATACCAGAAACCCTGGAGAGCTACACTCTCTATCTCAGTAGCTATCTTGTCCATTGCTGCACGGAGAGTAAGGGCCTCAAAGGAGATCTCCGCAAAGATGTGGAGCTCCTGAACAAACCCTGGAGGGGCTCCGCCAGGTGCGTGGCTGTTAATTTCTGGAAGGTACTTATCGAACAAGTCATCAATGATCGCCTGGTCAGTAGCAGCTCCGTACTCCTCAAGGTCATCAATTACCACCTGATCTAATAACACATTGTAGTCCTGACAGGCTACGCTATAGATAAGACTGTCCGGACCCTCAGCCTCATTAGAGATGTCTAAGTTGGCGATCATCCCTTCAAAGTACTTTGTCGCCCCATCCTCGATCTCTACGATCTCCTTCTCTCTGATGTTTAGGGTAGCAGTCTCATCAATAAGCTGAAAGGATGCAGTAGATACAAAGGCATCTGCACGCTGTTCTATGCTTAGAGACCCCTCGACGAGCTTTGCAATGAGATCTACTCCGCTAATCTTAAGCGAAAGTGCCATTATGTCACCGACCCCCGCACGCCTCTCAGTGTGAGAGCACGGCGCTGCTGGTCTACAAGCTTCATTATGTCCCGGTCGCTGCGGATGCTGTCCTTGCCAAAGTGATTATGGATGATAATGGGGGAGCCTTGAGAGCCCTGAGAACCGCTCAGGTCTAGAGCCCCTACCAAGGCATCTCGAAGTACAGATATTGTAGCTGGGCTGTTCAGTGGAAGCACTACCTCTGGTCCGCGTAGTAATGCTCGACTCAGACCTCTTGGGACAAAGCCACCCCTGTGGAACTCCTCATCTACGCCACCGTGAGTAGGCTCATCATCCTCCGGATCTGGAAGATGTGGGCCAAGGTCAGCACCTCCGTCGTCACCATCGCCTGGATCTACTGGGTCATCTCCGCCGAAGCCACCTCCACCTCCACCTCCACCTCCACCTCCGTCGACACGGACATCTGCGGTTACGTCTACATCTCCTATCCTCTCGAGCTCTCTGATTAGGTCGCCAGCCCACGTTCTGAGGTTTATGAGAGTGGCCCCAAGGCCCCCCTCTCCCATTCTACGGATAAGGCTATTGATGGACTGACCTAGGGGAGAACCCTCCTTGAAGGTATTGGTTAGATCTAGAATGCCCTCATTAAGCAGAGTCGTAATGCTGTCTCCAATACCTGAGATGCCAGTAGTGAACCCGTCTGCTATGCTCTGACCTATCTCCTGGAACACCGAGGAGTCTGAATGTATGCCTAGGATCTCTTTAGTTTTGTCTACTACCTTCTGCCAGAAGAGCGTCCAAGCAGTCTCAAAGGTTTCCCAGTTCTCTTGCATTCTACCTAGAAAACCTCCTTGTATGCTGTCCCAGATGCCTTTTCCGAACGAGATCCAAAATTGTACTGATGCCTTAGCAAGGCGGACTACCCAGAATGCTAGGGCTGTTAGAACTCCTGAGCTCGCTCGCTCGTTGTTTATAGCATCTCTTAGACCATCCCAAAGGGTCCACATTAGGAAATCTCCAAAGTTCTGGCCCCATACAAAAGCCTTCCTGTTAAGGGCGGCGAAGAACCTTTTCCATAGTAGATCCAAGCCTGCTTTCCAGTTGATCTTACCTGTCCCGTCTAGAATTCCCTCTTGAACAAAGGCTCTCCAGATGATTCCAAGGGCGGGAGCCCTCTTTAGAAGGTATTTCGCAACGCCAGTAGCAAACTTAACCCAAAGGGGCAGGAACACCTTATTCTCCAGGATCGCAGCCATGTTTGCCATTCCATGATCGAACCCACCAGCCATGAACCCTGACCAGATTGCTCCTAAGACGGGATTGTTGTTCATGAGCCAGTTACGAATTCCAGGCTCCATGTGGTCTGTCCATAGCGTCTCTAGACCAAGTAGGATACCACTCCAGATGAGCGCACCATCAAACCCATCTTCCCCAAAAAGACCAGCCCAGATATTAGATATCCAGAGCAGTTTGTCATCGGACTTCAGGTAGTTCTCAATTGCAACCTGGGCTTCGACCCACATATCCTTGACAGCCTGAATAAACCCAACAGCACTTACATGCGCCCAGAAGTTGTCCCACCAGAGTTTGAGCTTGCTATTCTCCCAGGTCTCCTTGAGCCTTTTGATTAACTGGCCAACTCCGGACTTCTCCCAGTCATCTATGATCTTGTCCCATAGGGCACGGAACTTCTCTGCAATGCTATTTTTCAGATCCTCAAACGACTGCTCGAATGGAGTTAGATCGGGCATCCCTGGGAGGGTAAACTCTTCTCCTTCAGGAATGAGATCTGCTCCCCCACCTCCTCCGTCGGCAGGACCTGCATCAGGCGCAGGTAGGCCTGGAAGCAGGCGTGCCTCTTGCATAGCAATAAGCTGGCGAATAAGGCCTTCCTGCGCCCTTGCCATCTCTTGTAGGATCTTTAGTTGCTCTTTAGAGATATCTAGCTGGGTCTCAGCCTCTTCTGTCTCATCCCTCGCATTCACTAAGGTATTGTAACCAGTACGTACCCGAGCGTATCGCAGAGCCATCTCTTGCGCACTTGCACCCTTTCTCAGGGCCTTGTTGTACGCCCGTGCCATATTCACAAGGCCCTCTCCAGCACGCTCCTCTGCGTCCCTGGCACGCTGCAAACGTAACTCTGCAGCCGTAACAGCATTCACTCCACCCGCCAAGGCCATCTGCTTCTCAAAAAGGCTAGCTAGTACATCCCCGAACTGACCTCCGGCGGCTGTAAGTTCTGTAAGGACACTTTCACTGTACTGCCCAGTACGATTAAACTCGTCCATCGCTCTGGCCATTTCTTCGGACGCGTGAACAAACCTTGCTCCAACTGCCTCCTCCCCTAGCTCTCCTAGGTTTACCATTAACTTCATGGCGCTCATCAAGGGCCCTTGAACAGCCTCAAGAGCGGAAAAATCAGCTGCGGAAAACCCTCGAAGGTACTCAGTGAATACCGCAGCACCCCACTGGTACAGATCAGGTAGGATTCTTGGAGCAGAATGAGCTCCCAGCCAGTACGTAAGTATGTTAGAAATCCAGTTAATTGCAGCCATCAGGGCACCGGCTCCGCCGCGTACTAGCCCGATTGCTAGGTTAGTAGTGATATTTGCTCCGTACTGGATAGCACTCCAGGCAAAGCTGATCAACCTGTCAGCCATCGAATTCAGACCTGACTCAATAGAAGGCATTGCATCGCTGACTAGGTTAGCAAAGGATTCCCCCAAGACTGTCACTGAAGCACTTACATGCATGAAGATGTTATTAAGGGCCCCTCCCTCGGCAATCAATCGGCCGAAGCCTTTGGCAAGACTTACTGCTATTCCGAGGAGGCTGTTAGCAGCCGGTAGGAAGATCGTTCCAATCACGCCCTGCGCATTCTTTGCCATTGCGCTTAGCATTCCTAACTTTTGAGCCACAGTCCCCAAGACATCAGGCAGGTCCTTCGTGCGTGCTGCCAAGCGCTCCATGACCACTTCGAACATGCCCAGTTGCTTTTGAGCTTTGGACACGGCGTCCTCTGCGATGCCGAACATGTCAGCTGCGCGGGCCGTAGCCTCTTCCAGGGACACGATGACCTTCAAGTTGTCGATGATTCGAGGGGCCAGACGACCAACACCACGTGCTAGGGAGTTGTACATGTACTCCATGTCAGTTCCCGTAGCAGCAGAGATTTTTCGCAGATACGAGAGGGCTTCAGGCAAGCGTTCCCCTACCTGCTTGCTGACAAGCAAAACTATGTCGTTGTAGCTCTTCATCAGGGTAATATCATCAAGCATGAAGGCGGACCCCTTCCGCAGAGCATCAAGCATAGCAGGAGCGCTTTCTCCCGCAATCGTACGAAAAGCCCTATCTACCAGGGCTAGGTCCCTGGCATAGTTCACAGCAGGGATCACAGCAGCAAGGAACGCCCCTGTTAGAGCAACCACACCTGCAAGAGCTACTCCACTAGCTATGGCTGCGAGTTTTGTTAGGCTAGCCCCTAGCTGCAGTACTCCCCTAACAGCCATGGCCAATCCTTGAGCCGCCAGCTTAACAAGGGCCATAGTCAGCTTGAGGATTTCAGCTACTAGACTAGCCAAGACTTGTACTGTCTTACCGACAGCTGCTACCAGAGTACGCCCTAGATTGGCTGCCAGGGTCGCAGCCCATCCAGCAAGTTTGGCTAAACCAGTCGCGACTAGGGGGAGTGCAGCCGCTCCTAGAGTGAGGAGCGCTGCAGAGGTAGTACCTGCAGTGACCCCTAGCTTCGCGAGTGCTGCGCCCATCCCCTTAGCGTATTCTCTAGAAGGCTTCTCGAGGAACCCCTTGGTTCTAGCAATACTCTTAACCAGCTTAGCTAAGTTATCCCCAGCCTTCTTGAGTTCCTTGGCCGTCTTATCCTTCGCTGTTATTTCTATGCCTATAGTTTTAGTTGGAGACATGGCTATCTCCTTGTCTGGATCGTACCTTGACCTTGTTCGCGTGCACTAACTCTGTTTCGAGCAGCAAGAACCGCTACATGCCTCTCCATCCGAACATGATCTTCTTCATCAAGTTCAGATGGGAGGCAGTGGAAATGTTCACACAGATATACTTCTAGCAACTCGCGAGGCGGGGTACCTATCTTAGCCCATAGGTACTTTACGACCCGCCTTCCGAGTTTTTTGTTTCATCTTCTTGCTTATCCTGAGGCGGACCTTCGGTGAGAATGGTAGCCAGAAACTCCGATTCATCATTCGTGAGTTCGTTAATCACGTCTTCGTTGGCTGGAACTTGATCGAGGGGGTTTCCGTGGTCGTCTACCCAGTTCCATTCCAGAACGTGCGTCTTGAGCATGTCAACTCCGCCCTCGAAGGCATCGAAAGTAGGCTCCATCTCACCAGTCTCCTCGTTCAGTTTCTTTTCCTGTGCCTGCTTGCGATACTCACGGATCTCGCGAACTTTCATCGCAGCCATCACCACATAAGACCCTTCCCCCTGAAGTTCAGGGGTTTTTACCCTGACAACTGACTGTCGTTGCGGCATAACTCTCCTTTTACCTAACTGGGGTTAATCCCACAGGGGCATCGCTGCCCACTGCAGGATTAACCTATTGTAGCTACGACTACGAATGGTCTACCGTCTTGATCTCACTTCCAGTCACGGTAAATTCGCACATACAAGGGGCACCATCACCGGCTTCACCTCCCGGATAGGAGAAAGCTGTCATGATACCACCTTCAGTACTGTTCCGCCAGATCTCATAAACGACTGTCGCGTCACCTCCCGGCGACCACGACAGGAAGGCTATGCCTCCCGACGCCTCGTTGAGCGTCTTGGCCTGGATGAATGCGTCAGCTGCGGCATCGGTGTATACGATCCTTACCGTTGCCGATACTGATCCACGCTTGCCTGGCGTCACGATAGGTACATCACCCTTGAAGGTGTTGACCTCTCCGAAAGCACGATCGCCTCCTGCAGTCGCCACTGCAGCGCCTTCGCCACTGATATCACTCATCGTGGTCCAGCCAACGGACGTGGCTGAAATCTTCACGAGAGCTGCGTAGAAACTCAACGCTCCTGTTGTCTGAGCCACAATAGCACCTCCTTAGGGACTCCGGTCCCTCTACTTCATCTTTCCCCTATTACAGGGATTCGAACCTTGATCCAGTCACGGTAAATTCGCACATCGCTGGCGCACCGTCGCCGGCCTCTCCACCAGGATACGAGAACGCAGTGATGATTCCCTGGAAAGTCTCGTTTCTCCAAACTTCAAACACAGTCGTTCCTGTTCCATTAGGTGACCACGCCAGGCGGATGAATCCACCTGCTGTCTCGTAGAGCGCTCGAATCGCATTGAACGCTTCCAGTGCGGAGTCCGTATAGACTGCACGAACAGTGATCGACACGGAACCCCTCTTGCCAGGTGTCACGATGGGTACGTCTCCGGTGAACGTATTGACCTCACCAAACGCACGATCTCCACCAGCAGGAGACACTGCTACGCCTTCTCCGCTGATATCTGACATGGCAGCCCACGCTTCATTGGCGGAGCTGTACTTCACCAAAGCGGCATAAAAACTCATTGCTCCAGTAGTCTGAGCCATCTTTTAACCCTCCTTAGACCATTCCGCCTAACTCCTCGATCCCTACAGTTGCCGTGTAGCCACTATTCTCAGTGGCCTCGACCTCAGCTTCCTCCGCAGGAGCTTTGGCTGCAACTTCCTCGAGCTCCATCCACCCCATCGCAACGAAGTGGTCTACCATCCCCTTGGACATGTAGCCCGTAGGAACTGGATCACCCTCACTCAACCAGCGAGGACCAGCAGGGTGATCGTGAACCTGGAACCTCAGTAACGCTACGTACTTATCCATCTGCTATTCCTCCTTAGAGAGAGAAGACCTGTGCTCCCCCTCAATGACAATCTTCCGATCATCTTCACTGTAGTCCGAGATGCTAGACCATGCCAGGAAATCTAGTGGGCCCAGACACCAGTTACCAAGTAGGTGTCCTGCAACTACGGACAGATCGACAAACGACTCGAACCCGGCTTTGATTGCCTTCCCATGAAAGTAGAAGTCCGAACCGGCTCCCGCCCTGTGACCCCGACCAAATCGCTTGAACCATGGAGGCTCAATGGCTTCCAGCACCGACCGATGTACCAGCGTGCAGTGCGTCCCTGTTCGGGCCACTTGAAACAAGGCGTCGTCAGGGCGATCCACTAACACAGCTGGCGAGTTGACTGCGCACAATTGAGGATGCTTTCCAAGCCAAGCCGTCACGGCCTGTAGGCAGCAATGCCACTCTACTTGGCCATCAATCGTTGTACGCTCTTCGGAGTACACAATCGGCACGTGAGGGGCCTGCCTCCCAAATGCCAGGGCGCTCACAAGGGGCTTTTCCCAGCTCATCAGGCGTTGCAGCGTCAGCGAATGCAAGCACGCGTCGGAGTCCAGCATAAACATCCACTCAAGCTTTGTGCTATACAAGAACCACTCGACCAGCTGGTTGTGAGCTGCGTCAACACCCTGCTTTCCAGGCTGATCCTTAAAGATGAACCCTCCAGGTGTTCGCAGTATGAATAGCGATTTCAAGTAGCGCCATTCGGGCTTTTCTACTGCCGGAGTACAAATCGCAAGCATCATTTCCTCCTAGTTCCGTTTCGATTCCACCTCGAGAAAAACAGCGTCCTATCATAGAACTGCCACTTGACCTGCTCCGGGGTCTTTGCAAGGCCTCCAGACCACGCATGCCCAAAGAATACATGCCTGACCCATACGCACTTCAAGCCAGCTTCCCATACCCTGTTGCAATAGTCGTCGTCGCTTGCCCAGTGTATGTACTCTTCACACAAAAGTCCGACAGTGTCCAAGATGCTGGTACGAAAGACCGTAGCAAACATTGATCCTGTCGGAACGTCAATAACGCCCTCGTTGTCGCCTCGCTGACCAGTTGTGGACAACCTGTCTGGCGAGCACCGGCCACTTGGGAAGGCCACTACATTAAGCTCGTCAAGCTCCAGGGCATTGATCATCTTCAACAACCACTCTTCAGAACATGAAGTTAGGTCATCATTCAAGACCGCTACGTAGGGGGCCTCCAATTCCTGCGCCTTCCGCAGCACTGCATTTGCCGCCTTTGTGAATCCTACCCTATTGGGCACCAGGACTTGGGTCACAGGGCAGCCCGCGACAGCGCAAGTCTGGTCCAAGACGGCCCTTGCATTCTCCTTGTTCTTTGGGACACACAGTACCCCTACTACTGGCTTGATCTTATCTGCCATGTCACATTATCCTTATAGTGATTATGAATCTTGCACCGGCATAAAGCTGATTGCCGTATCGGAAGACCCTCCGACGAAACCTCCACGTCCAAGAATCAATAGCGTCGCTTCCTGTGCCAAAGTACGGCGGGGCTTTTCTGCCGTCTGCCTGAAGCACGTCGATCAAGGCGTCGATCATTTCAGTAGTGATCTTCATATCCTCACCCAGCTCGCCACGTACGGCAGCATAGAGATCGACATGGATTTCGAAGTCCATGACTCGTACGCCCCCCTGAAACGTGAGTCTCTCGCCCCAAGCCTCTGAATCAGGAACTCCCTGCTGGGGATAAACCTGGATCATAGGCAGGTCGTCCGCCGCCTCTGCTTCGCTCAACTCGTCGTACGATTCAGACTGCGCCAACCCAGCGGTTGCACCAAGAGTCGCTTCGATTGCGTCACAGATCTCTACTAAAGTGTATGCAAGTGCTGCCGGCATCTATTCCTCCCACGCGTACTCTATTAGCTTTCCCACTGCATCTAAGAACGGACCTACCAAGTGTTCCGGCACAGCCGCTAGATCTACTAGGGCTGACAGATAATACCACTGAGGTAGGAGGCCTCTTCGGGCTATTGCCCTAGCTACTACATAGGCCGTAGTGCCATGGCGCTCTGCCCACGCCTCTAGGTTTTCAATGTTAGGCCAGTAGGGCTCCGTGCCGCGCTCCTGAGGCGGAGCGTACTCGAGCGTGCTCCAAACGCTACCTACCAGCTCCCCTCGAGCTCCCTCAACTTCCACGTCAGAGTCAATGTTAGCAATCAGTTCCCCTAGGTCCTGTGGTGCATGCTCTACAACTCGTCCATAGGCATATTCAACTACGCGCTCCATGGCTTCGAAGGTGTACTTGCCGAGCATGCCCTTCCTCAGCTTTCCATAGGCCTCTTCCACACTTTCATCCCCTCTCAGATCTATGCTTAGCTCGATATGTGTAGCAGGCATTACGGAAATCCCCCACCTATGGCAGGCACAATGTAGCGCCCAAGCTCCAGGATGGTAGCAATGTCCGGGTCTAGAGGTTGCTTGAAGATCAGCTTTCCAAACTCCCCTGTGGTCACAACACGAGACATTTGTGCCTTCAACAGCGTGTACCAGCGCGTAGCCTGCATGATGCACGCCTGTTCAATAGTCTCTGGCACTGTAACGTAGCCACCCCAGAGCGCGTTCACTTTGACAGTGTACAGGTCGCCGCTTGTCCTCCAGAAGCTGTGGTCCCCATGGGGATTTACCATCAGCTTGGTGTAGTGATGCTGAAGTTTGTCACCAGGAAACGCTATCCAGTCTCCGTCCTCTGCAATGTTCGTTGTAGGTGTAGCCCATGCCGTGTAGGTCGTAGACAAGCGGGTCGCTTTGACCGCTACATCTGTAATCGAAACGCAGTGGTGAATATCCTGCCAGATCGATCCGTCTCCGCGATAATGGCGGTAGGACGCCTCTGTATCAGCTACGAAGTAGCCGTCTTCTCGGTGGCAGATGCGGTCAATCGACCTAGACGCAGCCGTCAACAAGTCGAGCAATGACGCGACAACGGCAGCATTAGTGGACTTGACGCCGGTCTCTTGTTTTAGGTCTACTACTGTTGCATAAACGGTCATTGCTATCTCCTACAGGTCAACTCCGTGCCACACCTCTCCCGCCTGTCTACGGAACCCAGCCATCGCAACTCTTGATCCTGGATTTCTTGCCATGATCTCTGGAGGGTGCATGTAGCCACTCAACAAGTTTACTGCAGCCCAAACGTGCGGACACGGCCTCAAGATCGCTCGCTCCGGATTGTAGTCGTGAAACAGAATCAAGCCACCGATCTTCAGGCGGTTCCACCACGGAAAGTCCCTCATTACCTGTTTATGAGTCCCATCTACGAAGACGAAATCCAGCTGCGGACCTTTGTAGATGTCCAAGAAATCCCAGGAGCGCTCGTTCACCACCCGCACATTAGGTAAGCTTGACAAGTGCTCCTTTGCGTACGGAAAAGCGAACTGTTCCGGTTCTAGCGTGATCAACTTGGCATCCGGAGCTGATAGCGCTATCAAGGCCGCCGAGTATCCATTAGAAGTTCCAATCTCCAGGAAAAGCGCGCCCGGCGAGTTACATCTACGTGCTATGCAGCACAGCACGTGTGCCTCCCATTTGGCAACTTCCCTCTTTGAGGGGGGCACTAGGGCTCTAGCTTGCTTCACAACAGCCCCTACTCCAGGAAAGTCTTTGGCTGTCATCGCTATCAGACGGCTGACGCTTGCAACCCAGTTGATCTCACTCACAGTATCGTCTCCTCTAACGTTTTGTACAGCTGCTCGGCTCGAACGGCCCACGTATGCTCGGCCAAGACCAGTTCGTAAGCTGCGTCTGCAATCGTTTCCCACTCGCCAGACTCCACCAGGTACTTGATCTGGGCGAACATCTCGTCGTAGGTATCCCACTCGACGTAATGATCACAGGGGCGGCGGAGCTCATATGAGACTGATACCAGCCGCTTTGTTGACAGGCACGCTCGGCTACCCATCACATCGAACGTTCTGTGAGATCTGTTAAACTCGTTTATGGGCAGGTTGACCGAGATCTTTGACCTGCCGAACGCTTTTGCATACTCCACGTTGAGCCGCTTTCCAGTTGCGTACGAGTAGCCCTCCGCTGCGCAGAATTCTCTTAGAATCTCTCCCAGTTTCCGCCGTTCTGGAAACCACCCCCTACAATGATAACTTACGTCGATGTCCTTTGGCAGCTTCCGGTCATAGAACAACTTGTCGTTGACGCAGTACCCGAAGCGGCGAACTGGCGGACCGAGATGAGTGAATCGTTCAAGACGGTCATGGTCTACCAAGATGAGATCGGCGCCCTTGGCGTGCTCACATCGGCCCTTGTAGTTCCCCTTGGCCAGTGTGCTATCCACGACATGGTAGACGCGTGGGATGGTCAGGCCCTCGAACTTGCCGTGCGTCTTGTGATCCTCCTGGAAAACTAGGTCGTGTCCCTTGAAATCCTCCTGTGTCAGCACGAACCTCTTGGGAACTCCGAAGTGGGTCACCTCGAACTGTGGCACAGGATACGACCACCAGCCCACTATCCTATTCCAGCCAGTCGGCTTATTGATATGCACAAGGGCCACTCGGATCTTTTTCACTTGATCGTCTCCATACTTGCCCAGAAGTTCCTGTCGCTACGCGTGCGCTTGACGATCTTCCATTTCCGCTGAGTGTAGTATGTGTACCGCTTCCCGTACACTGTTGTCGGGTCTACAAAATCAACTACATGAGGTGTCCAGAACCACCTATGAGTCGGATCGTGCCTGATGAAGGGGCTGGTAATGATCGGAAACTTGACGAACAGTGTCTTGTTCGGCTTTAGCACCCTCCAGCATTCATCCAGCGTTTCAATGAACGTCAACCTCAGGTGCTCAAACACTGAGATTGCTGATAAGTGGTCCCAGTCGTTAGCCTTGAGAGGCCAGGGTACCCGATTTAGATCAAAGGCTAAGTCAATCTCTGACCGATGCTTTGTAGCGTCGTGATTGATCCAGCCGCTTCCTAGGACTCGGTTACCTGCCCCGAGGTTTAACCACTTCGCTCCCTTTGGGGGCCTCCCTGCACTCATGTTACTGATCTACCTGGTCAGGCGACTTGTCTCCGTGCTTGGCTTTCCACTTCTTGACGTGCACCCAGGCCTCTTCCGAATCAGTTGGAGCATATACAAGGCCTGACCAGCGCCTCGCCTGCATGTTGTGATGGAGGACTGCCATCTCCCCCTCAGGAAGCTTGTACCTGACCGTGGCATTCCAGTGATTAGGCAACACCATCAGCCGTAGGGGCTTAAAGTACAGAGCTCTCAACAACGCCCCCTGGTCGCGCTTCGCAAATCTGCGCCACTCGTACAACCACTTCTCGAAAAAGTCATGTACGCGCTGGTTTCTCCGAAAGCCTACGAGGCCTCCATTGTACTGCATCAGGTCTCCTGTGCCCAGGAGTTCCTTTGTAAGGTGAAACTCCGCCGCGTTGTCTGGGCGCAGCATCATGTCTACTGTGTGATACTTGTGCATGTCCTTACAGATCACCAGTTCCCAGCCATCATTTAGCATCTGGAACAAAGGTGACAGGTCACTAACAACCTCCGTATCCGCGTCCATATACAGGACGTATTGCCACGCCTTCGGGGTAGCCGCACACGCCCTCAGCTTGGCTCCCCTACCCCCTATGTCCTTGTCGGGCGTCTTGATGAAGACGTCTTCCAGCCCGAGGGGCGTCTCAGCCGCAAGGGCCACTGGCACGTTCGGCATGTATTTCTTGAACGACTTGATGAGGCGCACTGCGCACCGCCGAGCCTGTTCTCCGAATGCCACTGTGTACATTCCTGAGCACGTCTTCCAGTCCGGCAGGACCTCGGGAATGACAGGTGCTTCGTAAAACAAGTTTTCAAAGGCGATGATGTGATCGTTGCGCCAGTTCTCTGGTGTGTACTCGGCGGTGACCTCTCGCAGCGCCTTCCGATCTATTGACTTCCCGACCGTTAGCGCCTCCTCGAGAGCCTCTAGGATGCTTGCCATGTTCCCTGGAGCAAAGCGGTAAATCCCCGGGATGTCCGGCAACTCATCTAGCATTCCTACACTTCGAGGAATGATTATCGGGATGCCGCAGGATAGCGCTTCCAGCGGCGGCATTGGAATGCCTTCTATGCGTGATGCGCACAGGAACACGCTAAGGTTCTGGAAGAACTGTGGGAGCCGCTGCCATGAGTACCCCTTCGTCTGGCATGGCCAGCCCCGACCACTCGCCCTCCAGGTAAACTTCTGGCCCAGGGGGTGCTCCATCAGCTTCTCAACTATGTCCTCCCCTTTGCGGTTGTCTTTATAAGTGTAGCCGCTAAGCCCAATGGTAGGCTTCGGACCCCAGAAGTGCTGGGCAGCCATCCTGAAATGCTCACGCTCCACTGGCGGCCTCGCAATAGCAAGCCGGCCGTGCTTCTTCAGGATCTGAGCATATTTCTGATTAGAGATCACGAAGTGGAGATCAGCCCAATTAGCCGCCTTGTTCCACCAGCTCATCTTCGTCTTGTTCGCAGTGTCCATATGAGTAAAGTACGCAGCCGTCTTCGTCTCCCGCCAGCCGTAATGATGCTGCGTCCACTCGATGTAGTTGAAGAAGTAGTTCAGGTCGGCCGTAGGATCAGGATGCTCACTCAGGGTCCACCCGGTATCCTGCATTAGATACCTGGCGTGCCTGGGTAGCACTCTATCTGCGTGAGGTCTGCGGCATACAATGTGAACTCTCATTCGGTCTCCTTGTGCGGATACCTTTGTACTAGTGCTAGGGCTTTACCCATACCGTCCCTGGACTCTATTTCAACGAACTCGTCAGCCCTCTTCGGAAACATTTCTGCTACACTTACTAGTGCAAATCCAACTCGCTTCCAGACAGGATCGAATCGCTCTTGCCAGATGAAACCTAGCGAGTTGGTGTTTTGATTCTTCCTGCGGTACAGTCTGGTAACAAAATGGAATGTAGCGGCTGCTGCAGGCGTTAGTAGCCAGGCGTTGTGTGTCTCCCCTATGGCCACCCTGGAGGGCCAAGGGGCCTGGTCCAGCACGTCTCGGAGCAAAGCATCCGAGAGTACGTAGTCTCCAGAGATCACAGCCATTCGGTCCCAGGCCAAGCCTAAGACTTCAATCATCTGACTGACCGTCTCAGGCAAGTAGAAGTCGTCAGGATTATGAATCAAGATCGGAATGCCTTGTTTGGCTATGTAGTCGATACGCTTCCAAGTCCAAGGGGACTGCGAAACGTCTTGATGAATCCCGTGCTTTTGAGCAAGCCCCATAACCGTGATAGGATAGATCGAACCCACCTGACCAGCACCAATAAACACGATATAGCCTAGCTGCCGCAGTTGGGAACACAGGCGGGACAGGGCGGTCTGCCCTTGGGACACAGGAACCAGCGCCTCAGGACAATAGCGCCCAGTCATCCCCGTGTCGTAATAGCGCTCTGCAGTGCACTTGTACCCTGCGGCAGGAATGATAGCAACTTTAATCATAAGTACCTCTTTCGGATGAATCTGCTTCCTTGATCTAGTGCGTAACTTACCGCTACAATCACTAGTACGATGAACGTGATACGACCGTAGGCAAACAGGCTTACAGAAGTAACCAGTTCAAGTCCGATGCCACCTGCGCCAACCATTCCTAGAACGGTTGCGCTCCTAAAGTTTGCTTCGTAATAGTACAGGAGCAGTCCATATGCTAGGCTCAACTGCACTGGTAACAGAATGTGCCGAAATAGCTGCCAGCGATTTGCTCCGTCAATCTGCGCAGCATCAATGATGCTGCGATCCGATGTTTCTATGTACTCTGATAAGTACTTTGCTAACACTCCAGTTGTATGCACCCACAGGGCCAATACACCTGCTGTCTTTCCAAGCCCCACAGTGACCACGAACAGAATGCCAAGGACTACCATCGGAATTCCTCTCAGGAAGGTTAGAAACACTCGTGAGAGGTGATACACAACTAGGTGCGGCGTCGTGTCCCGACAGGCTAAGTACGCCAGCGGTAGCGCCGCAAGCATCGCTAGCGTAGATCCTCCTACAGACATCCACATTGTATCCAAGGCGGCTCGTCCGAGTTGGCGAGCCCGCGAAACGTCGAGGGTCCCGAGCTTGGATAGGTACCACCAAGCCCTCGGGAGCCCCTCGACAAGATCGTGCATCGTCGGTAGCAGGAACGCTAGGACGATAAGAGTCAGGAAGATAGAAGTCAGGGAGCGCTTCACATCTAGACTACTCTACGCCAGCGATCAGTTCGTCGGCCAGCTCAGACATCACTGCAAACGACTCGTAATCCGCATCCTCCGCGTGTACAAAGCCCGTGATCAACTCGCACTGGTCCCACACTTCTTGAGGGACAGCAATCATGGCATCGTGCAGGCGAGTTCTCAGTCCCTCGTCCATGTCTGCCCGAACAGTAAACGGATTCTGGTAGTAGGGCTCGGACGTGAACAGCAGCTCGTAATCCTCGCCCTCCGTAACCAGGCCGTCCTCGTTCATCTGAGCGAGCAGTGAATCATACGTAGCGCCGGCCTCAATGCCTCCACCCGAGACGGCCTCGATGACCGCTGGATGACTGCCCAGGAAGCCGTACTCCGCGAAGTCTGCAAGTTCCACGCCGTTAAGATGCAACTGTACGATAGGACTCACAAACCCTGACGTGCTACCAGTGCTCACGAACCCGAACGACCTCCCGACAAGCTGATCAAACGTGAACGGGTCTTCCCACAAGCCTGGCTGCCCAATGATCACTGCACTGTAGCGGTCACTACCCTTCATCTCCTCTCGGACAATTACATCAACAGCGCATATGCTTCGCGCCTGAATGTACGTCTTGGGTCCGAGACCGACAATAGTCGGATTTCTTGAACCTGATGAGCACAAGGCCATGATAGCCGCCTCGTAACTCGTGGCCACTACTGGATTCCAGACGATACCCGCTTCCTCAGCAACCCAATCCAGCATTGGACCATACCGCTCGATGCGAAGGGCTATGTCTGCAGCCTGGCCAGGCAGGAAGACCATCGTGACGACCTCCGGCTCGGGTTCTGGCTCAGGTTCGGGCTTTGGCGCTAGGGCAGTTGCGGCGGCATCATCAACTTCAATGATCTTTGGCCACCCAGACCCTATAGGATCAGCGCATCCAGCACTCAACATCAGAATGATCAGTGTTACTAACATCAGTATCTTGTTCATCTTAGCTATCTCCTTTATCGCTAATTAGGCTCCCTGAAAACTCTTCCTGGCAACTTCTAGATCTTCAAGCGTGTTGATATTGTAGGACGTCCCGATGATTACTCGACAACCTTCAAACGGGCGCGCAGGGCATCGTGCGAGGTCTCGCTGCTTCAATTCTTGTAAGCCCTTCCGAGCTATGGGTCCAACGTGACCCCAGTTCCCGAAAGTCCTAGCTGGCCAAGCTCCCGCACTGCTCCGCTCGGGTTCTGTTTCACCCATCTTGCCAGCCACTATCCGAACGCGATAGTACTCATACTTCTCCTCACGTGGGAGGATTGGGGACAACAGGACGCTATCCGGAGTTGCTATCATATGATGAAGCGTGGTCTGGGTCACAAGGGCATCTGCGCAGCCTAAGATGAAGGATTCGGCTGGGAGGAGACTCATGGCCAACTTGGCCGACTCAAGCCACTGTGTTGTAGCGTAGTCAGGATTGTACACGAAGGTAACCTCCCTACCAAAGAGCGGTAGGAAGTGCTTGGCTCCATGTCCTATTACGATGGTAATGTCCAAACCTAGGCCTCGTAGCATCTCTACTGTGTGGCCCAGGACGGTCTGTTGACCGTATAGTCTTTTCAGCGGCTTTGGCCAGGCACCCTTGAAGCGCCTACCCACCCCTGCCGCTAGTAGTATTGCTCTCATCACCCTCTCCTTTTGGGTTTATGATACTAGGATCTCTAAGATCAGATCTTCCTCCTGCTCAGATGCGCGGTGACCTCCAGCCATCTTGTGGCACTCACTGATGCCCATGACGCTATGTACCTGGAGGTTAGGTAGTGGGCGGACAATACTCCCGTTCATCAGCTGATACCACACCTTCGTATTGTTAGGAAAGAACGGCGGCGGCAGGTCCTTCAGTCCCCACACGTGCTTATGGAACTGTGAAGAGCTGTTTACCGGCAACGACCAGATCAGGGGCCCTTCGATCTTGGCTAGAAGCGCCTCGGGATCCTCCAGGTGCTCCAGAACCTCGAACGCCACGTATAGGTCCGCTGGAAGGATAGCCGCAGCGACGTCAAGGTCCATCATGCGGAAGGCACACCTTTGGAAGGAGCGGCGTGCAAGCAGGATCGAGTCCTGATCACAGTCAACTCCAACAACGGAATCAGCCACCCACGATAGGATGGAGGTCCCGTAGCCCGTACCGCAGCCTAGATCGACCACGTTCTGGCCTGCAACGAAAGGCAGGGCCCATGCATACCTCATAGCGTGGTCCCGCATCAGGTCCGGCCTATGCCACATCGACTTTTCCCAGGGAACTACCCTTTCCCCTGTGAATTTCATAATGGCTCTCTCCTACACCGTTTGAGAGTCATTATCGTGCCCTCCCAAACAAGTGTTCCACCAGTGCGTCACTACGATCTCCTGTGTTCCAAGGGTGGCCCAGTAGCCATACCTTCACAGGCTGAGCCTCGAGCGCTCGCAAAAGCGCCGCCTGGTCCTGACCTTGCCACTTGTGCCACTCACTTCGCCACAACCCAAAGAGGGCATCGGTGCTACGGTTACACTTGACGAACATCACTCCCGCCTGAAGAGCCAGAACGTGGGGATTCGAGAGCTCCTCCAAGGTGGCTTCTCGCTCATCCTCCCCGATGTGGTGCATCAAACCTGCACCCTCTCCAAGCTGATGGCTGCTGGGCGCCAAGGCTATGTCCCAGCCGCCCTCAAGCAGACTAAATCCAGGCGATATGTCTCCTCGTACGCGCGTGTCTGCATCCAGGTACAGGAAACAGTCCCACTTATTCCCAGCCAGTACATTAAGTGTCAACTTAGCAAGCCGAGAACGCTGAACAGGATCTGCAAGGCCCTCGAACTTAACAAACTTAGCCCCGCTGAGGTCCAGGGGCGAGTCGCACACTATCGTCACGTCAATGTCGTTGTACTGCCACAGAGATGCCACGCTAGAAATCACTTCGAGCCTGGCCTTGTCACCGAACGCTACGTACAGAACTCCACACTTCATCTACAGTTCCTCTGGCATGGGTAGCTCCCACTCATCTTGCCACATCTTCAGATAGCCACGACACTCATCACCGCTCTGTTCCCAGGTAGCACCTCCACCACCGAACCGTTCAATGTAGAAGCGGTACTGGCCCGAGTAGTTGAACATCCAGGTTGTGGTCCCAACCTGCGTATAATAGGCTGTCCCTACATCAATACCTATGTCGGCTACGTCCACCCCGAACTCGTCGGCAAGTAACTGTTTGAATGCTGCAATGCTCACTTCAGACGTATCGAACTTCGATTCGTAGATGACGGCATCCCCGTCAAGGCGAGTCCGCCAATGCGAGTTCTCGGCAGGCATCTTGGAATCGTGCGTGCCCATATCCTCGAACAGCGCAATGAGCGCGGCCCAATTGCTGTCGCCGATGTTATATCTTTCAACTACGAAGTAAACATGTGCGTCCATGAGTTCTCCCTACGGTATCACTGCAAGGTCCGCAATCTGAGTAGGCGTCAGCACCGTTCCGGCCCAGACAGCGACGTGAGCGAGCCAACCGTGAAATGGAGCATTGGGTACTGTATTCCCGGCGCCAATGGCGTGCCATCCAGCAAGGAATGTAGGATCGCCCCATGCAGCTAGACTAGTCTGTATCACACCAGTCTGTACACCGTTGTAGTAGGCAATCATTTGGCCATCAACGCCAGCCGATACACTGCGTATAAAGACAGCACATATCCAAGTTGTGACAGCGGTATTATGACTGACGTTTTCAGTAGCAGTCTCATAATGCAGCGTGTTGTTAGGTGCATTGGCTTTGCTTATATCATATTGCTTGCTGTTTGCGAAAATACTGAAAGCATAACGTATTGAGCCATCAGTCCATACACCAGCATTGAACACCTTCAACCAGATCATCAATGTGCTTTCATCTGGAAGCCATGCGGGCTGCAAAGCTACGATATCCACAAAGTCATTCAGCCCATCAAACAGCGGCGTCGGCCTGCCATCCGGTCCTGGAGTGTCATTCAGCGTGACCCCGGTATACGCACCGTCAAGGGAGGCAGGATTAGGTGCCCTGAGATCAACAACCTTATCCTGAGCAACCCCGCCCGCCAGTTCATCTAACGGCCAGTAAGCGGTTGGGTTGTAGCCCAGCACCTTGTCCTGGTAGGTCTGGCCTGTTCCAATCAAGCCCCGCATCATTCGTCCGCTAGTCATATCGTTTCCTTACGGAGTCGTGTAGTATGTCACGATACCAGTTACGAAGACCGCAGCGTTCAGCCGCATGTTCAGTGACTCACCAACATCAGTTCGTGCCCACCAACCACGCGCTGCTATTGGCCACACGAAGCCGTTGCCATCAGCGGACAGTGAGATCGCTCCTGTCAGATCAGGGCCGGCAGTTCCGCTCTCCAGGACTACATCAACATCGCCCTGCGCGACAAGCGTAATCCCTACAATATAAATGCGCTGGTTTGAGACTAGTGCAACGAGCTCGTTGTCACCGCTCGTGTTGCCACTGACGGCTGCACTCGCCCAGGTTGCAGGGATTTCAATGACTACATCTGGTATGCTAGCGATATCAACGTCCCCTATGTCGACTCCATCGTTTGCAGGGGCTGGAGGGAGGGTAGCAACGTCTACGTTACCAATGTCAACTCCATCATTGGCTGGAGCTGCAGCAATCCTAAGCCTTCCATTCCCATCTGCTACAAGAGGAATATAGCGGTTCGGCCATGCAAGGGCGACATCTACATCCCGACGTACCGCCAGGAGCATGACTCCAACATCGCCACTGACGTGCTGGCCCCCCTCTGTCTTACCTAGGTTCTGAGCCTCAGTACCTGGAATGACAGATGTCACGTCTACGTCCCCAATGACCTCCCCTCCAGCAGGTAGTGGTCCTGGAGCATACACAAGAGCATGAGTACCATCACCCATATCCCGATACCGAAGGACAGTTCCAACTGGTAGTTGTTGTTCTTGAGTTAGGTCTATGTCAGCCATCCCTCTTACTCCTCTTGCCCCAGGTGGTGGGCAGTGCGTTCACCAACGGCTTTACCTCATAAACAGCTTTCAAGAACCCCAGTCGCGGATCGCCCTCATAGGCGAGCCAGCGGTCGAGGAGGTCTTGCATATCCCTACACTTCCGCAAAAAGACACAGCGCGGATCGTACACAAGCATCCGCAGGTCAGGGATAACCTTCTTCAGCTCGATTCGCTCATCTACGGTTCCAAAGGAAGATGCCAACTTCTTATAATTCATCAAAGGTACTGCTAGTTGCCACTGCGACAACAAGTGGTATCCTATCGAAAGAAACTCGACAGGCATGCCATACGCAGCGTCCCAGAGCATAGTTCTTTCAAAGGGCAAGTGGGGAGTTCCAGCAAGCACTTGCATGTCAGGGTACTGTTGACCCAGCAACAACCTGATCTGCTCCTCAGACCCCTGCATTGCTACAATTCCTGTAGCTAGCGGAAGCCCCAAGGACCCATCAGGACGGCGTCCTGGGAAGGCAGGCTTCATTCGGGGTTCGATCACGCCATCCGCTTCCCACTGTTCAGCAGTTTGGCCCCCTACCTGAACCCAATCTGCAGCTGCATGAGTTTCTAGTACTCCGTTCCTTTCAATATGCTTGCGGGCCTTCAGTTGTACCCACTCCACGATAACCCCTCCTTACGAGGGAGCCCTGGGCCTGCTCGCGCAGCGGGGGTGTGACTGACGCCATAAGGCTGCAACACTCCCAGGGCTCCGAAGGCATACTCTCCAAGACCAACTCTAGGCCACTATTTCCTGCCAGGCCGTAACACCTACGGGAGCATAGCGGGGCTCGAGACCAAACAGGAAGGCACTGTGGTAGAAGGCACCTACCAACACGTTCGTGCGCAGGCGGACATAGACGAATCGTCCATCTACATCAAGCTCTTCCGTTCGAATCTCTACTCCGCAGTACCCACCAACATCTCCTGCAGCAAGCTGCGTAATTGCCTTGGACCCAGTTCCAGCAGGCTGGGGGGTTATGACCTTCGCGCCAGCTCCACCATTGGTAGTGGCCTGCTGCACCAACATATCCAGAGTGGCAGCTCCCGTTGGAGTGCCAGCAACGAGCAGCGCGAAGAGGCGGTGATACCCGGCAGTGCTAATCCACGCACTGTTATGAAAGCCGACAGCAGCATTCGCTGCCGTTGGCGCCAACACAGCAAGCACCGAGTGACCTTCAGTAAATCTTTCAGTATAGCTCATCGTAATCTCCTTTTTACATTTCTGCCGTCGCAGGTTAGAAACGCGACGCCCCTAGTACTACCTGAACAAGTAGGGGGCGGACGCTGCTTGTCCCTAAGGTTCGGGAAGGTTAGCTTTAGTCCATCCTCGCACACTGTTACCTCAACTTTGCCTCGCTGCTTGGCCTTCCAAATCCAGGTCTCCATTCGATGACATGTTAGGCACATCCAGACTAGGTTCTGAATTGACTCATCTCGCCTATCATGATTTTTATGATGGGCCTCTAGCCGCTCATTGTCAGCGGATACGCCACACCACATGCATGCCTCTTGCTTGTTTGAAGCCCATAGCTTCTTCCGGCATCTCCTAGAGCGGGCTCCAGAGCCAGTTCCGTGAACGAAAGCAGGATTAAGGGCGCCTGCCATCGTGACAGCATGTAACCTATCCCGTTCCATCTTAGTTCGGAGCCTAACTCCAGCAGCCTTCATCCAGCACAGGACGACATTGGACCTGCAACCCAGTTCCCTAGCTATCTGATTGGTAGACTTCTCCAGTATCCAGTAGTGATGATTTAGCCACTCGTCATCTGGAGGATTCCATTGTTGCGCTCCTGTGTAACGTCCTTCGTAACGCTTCTTCGGTGCTCGCATGACATACCTCCTGTAGTATATCCTGATTCGAGCGCGGTGGCCAGGACGGTCAGGATTCCGCCGGTTCGGGATATCTCCCTAGGCCACCGCGATTCAGTTGTCTATGTGCTCAGACTTCATCCAGGTACTTCAGTTTACGTGCCTGTTGGTGTGTCTAAGATGACGAAAGGTGATACCTCCGTGGTGCCATCTTGGTAAGTTAGCGGGGCACTAAGCCACGGTTGGCCATCAACTCTGTGTACTACTCGCCAGGAAGTCTGATCGTACTTCCATCTATCGAATTGCGTGCTCCGTACTGTCGTCGCCTGACGGTCGCCGATGAGGTAATATCGCATATCAGCGAGCAACACGTCACCTTCAACCCCAGCCAGCGGGGACTTCTCACACCAGATCACTGGGAAGCCCAAGATGTTGCCAGGAATCCCGTCACGAGCGTTCGCCACCCAGACATAACTTGGATTGCCCGAAGGGCCGTTCAGCTGAATGATCTCAGACATCAGCGACTGGCTGATGACCCACACACCTCGAGACGAAGGCAAGAATTTCTCCAACATGTCTGCAAGATCCGGGAACGTCACTGTACCAGCTGTAGCACGATTCACGTGAATCGTCGCAGGCGCAGGGATGATTCCCTGGGGCTGTCCGACTCCGGTTCCCTGGAGAAAAGCGTAATCTTCCATCCAGTTGATCCCGCCGGCGAACCCGAGGGGTCCGGACAGGAAGTCGCCCAAGGAAATGGCACTGTCAGCAAGCAACTCATCACTAGCATACGTATATCCTATCAACTTGTGCGCGGTGAGCGTCACCTGCTTGAACGTGGGCTCCGTAGCCGTCTTCTCTTCGGCCTCAGCCGTCCAATAAAATCTCATTCCACCAAACCAGTGTGGCACGCCAGTCGGCGTGGTGTTCGCCTGGTTGAGCACGGGGATCTGGATCTGTCGACGAGCCATACGGATTATCGTTGCTCGCGGACGCACTACGGCGTTCTCGGCCTGCAGCGCCTGGAGCTGGGGTAGGAACTCGGTAGGTACAAGGAACCCACCTGTCGCGCCCACGGCTTCGGCCATCTGCTTCTCTTCATGACCACCTGCTTCAGAATCCCTGAAGTAGCGCAGGCGAGTGTCCTCAACACCCTGCGTCTGTTGCGCCCAGATTGAATACAACCACTCTCCCCACTCCTTATATTCCTCGGGCGGAGACAGATTCTTCTGCACGGGAGCATTCGGCGCGGCGTCCACCACTGGGACCTTCTGCGCCTGCGCAAGCAGCTCCTGGTCTATCGCAGCGTCGATGATATCCTTCAGCCGAAGAGCACGGCTCTTCAGCGACATCGCCTCGTTCATCTGCTTCTCTGCCGTTTCAATCGCCTCGGCGCCTGATTCCATATCACTCAGGATACCCTTGGCGTCAGTAAACAGCCCATCAGCCTTTCCAAGCATTTCCTTCCACTCCATTTGCATAGCCATCGTAGTTTCTCCTAGTCAGCCAATACGGCTACAATATCAAGGGTTTCCCACTCGATAGTCTTCAAATTCAAGTCGGCTCTTCGAGCGGCTTCCTCACCGGCTCTGGCAAGCGCGGCCTGCTCCTCAGGTGCGTTGCCCTTGTCTTCGATTAGCGTGAACGCATAATCTCCCTGCTTCCATTCATCAGAGGCGGCGAAGTCGATCTCGTCATCTTCAAGGGTGTACAGGACCTTGAAGTACTTCTTGCCACCAAAGCGACTGTACTGATAGGCGACTAGGTAATCATCACACACCTCACTTACCCAGTGCCCTCCGAGTCCATAGTCACCACTGAATGTCTCCAGGAATGCTTCACGAACGTCCACCAGCAACTTCGTAAGGTTGACCGACTTCGCGCTGTTCTTTTTGACCCAAGCACGGGCGCGAGTGGTCGTCCACTTACTCTTGTCGAAGATGAACGTCTGGATAGATGTAGTTTTCTCGCCCTTGTTCTTGCAGATCAGGGCCTTGATCCCCTTGCTGGCCTTCCCTACTGTAATAGTGCGGAAGGTACCCTTCTGGCATTTACTTCCAGCCGGAGCGACACGAATGCGTATCGTATTGGCAGTCACGTCAACCGGCTTCTCTTCCGATGGCCCATACTCCTCCAAGAGCGCCTTGGCTTTGGTCTGGAGCGCCTCTGCCGCTGCCTTGGTGATCAGACTCTCATCTCCATCACCTGTTCCGTGCAGCTGGATTCTCGGAGCGTGATGGAGCGCATTCCGAACATGCGGTAGATCCAGGTTTCCATTAGCATCCTTAATCGCCAGGTGCCGCAGGTAGCGCGGCTCAGTCATGTCGTTCACGTCCTTCGCTCCGCCCCCCTCGATGAACAAGAAGGCGCTGTCTGGCAAGTTGTAGAGGTACTTGCAGGTCCACACAGCCTTCACCTCAAATGGCAGGTACCAGGCTTCCAGATCCGAGGGCGCAAGCGGAACCCGAGGGTTTAGCGCAGCTGCCCCTCCATTGCCTGGGCCAGCGTTATCATCACAGGGCGGATCGGCGGAGCCTAAGGGCCCAACGACGACATCCTCAGACTTAACATCAATGACAGACGTAGCCTGATTCTTTCCCCACAATACTGGAGAGTACTCCCACAACCGTAGCTCGCGCAGGTTTCGGACGGTGATCTCTCTACCGTCAACTTTCTTCTTTCCACGCTCAGCCTTGATCGTGTCAAATCCAAAGCTGAACTCCGTAACTGCTCCAGACTTGATCCTCGAAAAGGCGCCGTACCCCTCAGGAGTGTCAAGCAAAAACTGGGTTTCTGCCCAAAGCCCTCCCGTTGCGTCTGGAAACTCATCCCTGGTCTCTTTAGGGAGCTCAGCTCGGCTAACCTCCTTGAGCTGCAGAGGCACTGCGATGATGTTGCCCAGGGACCTGGCTTGGTGGGCATCAAGCACCTTGATTCTGTCTGCTCGCTCCAAAAGCGTTTTCTTGAAGCATCCTGGATGGCTGACGTCTGGAGGATCGCCTTCGTCTGCAATCCCAAAGACAGTGATTATGTGCTCTACAATACCCTTGTCCTCGTCCGTGACCCATAGGGCCAGACCAGGCGTGGACTTGTACTCTTCTGGCTGTCTATCCTCTAGTGGTGGCATGACTCTCCTCCTTAATCTCAGTCGGTCCTAGCGCCGGCTCCGGAGGTGGGAGGCGCAGGATGAGCCCGATGTTCATTCTAGTTAAGCAATTAGTACAGCGACACGCGTCCTGTCCGTATTCAGGTATCCCCCTCAAGGTCTGTAGTCCACAGCGTGGGCAATGCAAGCGTGGCCACTGGAAATATACAGCCATTCGAATCTCCTATCCTGCCTTTGTCGCCGCGAAGCACATCATGTCTGAGTGGCCGAGGCCGTAGCCCAGGCTCATCTCAGTGTCGAATCCAGCAACATCTAGCATCTCGAAGTACTCGGACTTGTTGATGATCGGAAAGATAGTGCTGAATCGGAGAGTGCGCAGGGACCCGTCCCGACGAGTGATCTCGAAGGTGCGCTTCACGATAGCGTACTCACCTGCTTTGCCCTCGACTGCAACTAGGCGTCGTCCCACCGAAGTTCCAGTAATAGGATGCACAACTGGGTCCTTCAAAGTGCTCACTAGCTCTACGCCCACGAAAGGGGGCTCTGGAACCTCTTTTACTGCAATCAGGAAAACGCCTCCAGGCCTGAGCACCGCATCGTGTACCATGCAGAAGAAGCCCTGAACACAGCTCTTCGTCTGCAGATAGTGCACTGAATTCAGCCCTAAGAACGCCATCCCGTATCTACGCGATGGAATGAAGTCCTCAATAGTGTTGTGATGTAGCTTCACTTGCTTGTTCCATCCGGGACCCAAGGCGTACTGCGCTTTCACTTCCAGGCGATTCAGCATTGCCAGGGAACTGTCTACGCCATCAAACTGCACCCCTGGAAGATCTGCTGCTAAAGGGACTAGAAGTCGCCCAGACCCGCAGCAGTACTCCAGGATTGGCCCTACAGCTTTCCTGGCATAGCGGAAGTACCAGTCGAATTCCCCAGGAGCCGGCTCAGGATAGATCTGATCGAATTCCCACGCAAGCAGCGCATTTTGATACTGTTCAGCCATTCAAAACTCCTTCATCGCTGAATGTTAGACTGGACTGCTCGCAAAATGCCGTCAGCAGGGCTTTCTCGGCCTCTCTGTTTCTAGGGGGGTCCTTAGGATCACCCTGCGTGCCCTGGACCTTCTGCGGCTGAGCCGCACCCTGCATCTGCAGCGCGACGTGAGGTGTGTCTCCGCCAGGAACGTGACCGATGTGCAAGCCTACCGCTCTCAGGGCTTGGTTAGCCGGCACGCCCATCTGGAACAGTTTCAACGCTGCCTCGATTAGGGGAGGCAGGTCTTTCTGCAGCGCTGGGACCTGACTCGTGTCGAACTTGACGAACGCCCCCCCTGTTCCTAGGTGGTGCTGGTATTCTACTTCAAACAGCCTCAGTTCCGGGATGAGCGTGTCTTCCCAAACTGCCGTGCGCGCCTCACCATAGTTGCTGTTATGCACTACGATTCCGTCAGCAACAAAGCTATGGCTACCTTCCACCGTAAGGTCGTAAACGTCCTCATCTATCTGAGGCTCGATACTCTTAATCCCGTAGGCGCCCAGCTGATCTGAAAGGCCTGCCTTTCGACACCTTGCAGCGTATGCAGCAAATCTTAGCGAGTGAATGCTCGTATCTGATCTTGCTCGGTGTACTGGATTGTTAAAAGGAATCTCTGCGACAGCTGCTGCAGGAGCCGCTGTGAAACTGAAGGTCTCTAGCAGATCACCGCTGATATCTCCACAGCTGCCACCATAACCATCATGCAGCTTGTAGCTTACATTGCTCGATTCGATGCCCAAGGACTTGAGTAGGTACTTAATGTCATGAACTAGTTCCTCATTACAGAGACCCAACTGGAAGTATCCATGCTTGTCAATGTGTCCATCAGAGTCAACTATGCCTGCTAATAACGCAAAGCGAAGCTCTCGATTCAGCCCAAATACCCAGCCTGGAATCCGCTTAGTATGTGCTGTACCTGTAAAGCCGAAGGTAGTTAGCAAGTCTACGGTCTGCTGAGAAGCGAATCCGAAGGAGTAGTTCTTAGAGCTGACTCGGATATGGACAGGCTCTCGAAGACTTTCGTTCGCACCTCGTTGCTTCGTAAACAGCTCCTTCGCGAGTTGCACATAAGTATCATGTACAGCAGACCCTGGCGGGATTGCCATGCTCACAGTACATCTATAGGTAGACCCGTCTCCTAGAAACGCTCCTGCAAACTGCATGAACTTGCAGCTCGCCTTAGACCCATCAGGGAAGGTATCTCCAGCTAAGTCCTGGTAGGCTCTGGGCGAGATGACCTTGTCCTTCACTCGGAGTTCATCAACACGCTTCCAAGCAACGAAAGGTGCCCTGTCCCGGAGAGGTCGAGTGTTGCTGCCCTTCTCGAGAACTAAGACTGGATGGTTGCCGGTAGCACGAAGAGTGCTGTTCTTAGTCTTGATCTCGTAGGTTAGCTTGCGCCCTACCTTCCCAGACCAGGATACCTTCCGAAGTTCTAGATGACCATCTACATATGACCATACCTTCTCCCCTACTTGGACATCCTTGATATTTACAGGCCCCCTGGGAGTGCTGATCTTTGTATACCAGGGCAAGCAATAAGTTGATCTGTCTAACCCCAACTTAGTTCCGATAAGGATTGGAGGTACCCCGAATGGAGCTAGCATCCTGCTCTCGTTCCGGCCATCTAATTCTGCGAAGCCCATCTCGTCGAATGTCATACCCAGGCGCTTGTAATCGCCGCCTCGGTCCAGGATTCCTGGCTTGTCCCAGTTAGTCCAGCCACCATACTGCTTCATCCACCGCTTGGCTACTAGGTTAAAGGACTCATCATCCAGCGGGACGTCAAACTTCAATAGCCCTGCTAGCATGGTTCCTCTGTCAAAGAACCTCTTGAGGAACTTCGTAACCATGTTGTCTACATCAGTTGATCGAGCTCCTGCAGACATTGGTGAGAACCCGTAGCCCATACCTTCAAAGGGATCGTAGGGGTTCGGAAGCTTGATGTGGATGATGTCCTCTTCAAGAATTGGAACCCCCTGTTCCATCGTCTTCCCCTCAGGAACGTACAGGTAGCCGATTATTCCCGCAGGCATTTTACCCTTATCAGGGATAATATAGGTTCTGTCAGGCCGCAATGGCAGCAACTGCTTCTTTTCTCTGTCTTTGAGAATATAGCAGTTGCCAGAGATGTTAAGGTAGACCAGATTCAAGTTCTGGAACTCGATACCAGACTGGAAGTGGTTCGGGCGAGATACCAGCTTTGAAAGCCTGTGAGTATCTGGCAGGACTTCTGGATAGTCTGGATCGCCTCTGTACGCTCGCAGTGGGGCAGTCATCAATGCTCGCATCTTGTACGAAATAGCAGCATAGACAACTGCATTACTGGCATAGCCCTCGGTACAGTAGGTCGCGTAGTCTATCAAGTGCCAGAGCGGCTTTTCCTTTTGATAAGTAGACCAGCTGTACGGAGCAGCTGCTTTAAACGACCTCTCAGGATAGCCGTGACGGAAGACCTCAGAGGCTATCCTGAACCTAGTCAACAGCGAGGGTCTCTTCATTATTACTCCAAGTCGTTGTCACTGTCATCGAGGTCGTCAACGCCCCTGAAGAACTGACCAGTGGCTCCCTCGTAAGTCGCAAGGGCCAAGGCATCCCCGCGCCCTGGACTTCTACCTAGCTGTGATCGAATGTCATCCTTGCTATCCAGCAAGATTCCACTGATGGTCGCTTTCCACGTAGGCGCAGCCAGGTCCGCTAAAAGGACGTTGTCTCTCGGTAAGATCAAGTACCGACCAGAGGTCGGATCAAGCCGTTCTCGCAATGTCCAGTACATCTCTGCCCGGACGTTCCTAATCTTCAAGCGCCCCGACTTGTCCGTCTTAAAAGACTTCTCCGCGAAGTTAACGGGAAACGCTTTTAGGCCTTGGCCCTTCAGAATGTCGTACAGCGAGCCGCCGCAGCCCCCTGTGATGTCCACATTGATTCGAACATCTATCTCTTCGCCAAGCGCCTCTAGCACAAAGGTTGCAGCTGTTGGTCCGTCCTTCACCTGCACTCCTGGAATGCAGATCAGCGGCGCATACCAGTCCCCGTATCTCGGAGACATCACCATCTCGTCCTTGCCCCCTCGGGCTGTGTCAACACCAAGATGGGTCATAGGACCAGCTGGTCGAGGCTGCTCGTCCGAGCGCTGCTGGGCCAGCCTGATGCGCATTGTTGGAATGCACTGGTGCGCACGAGATTCTCGGCCCAGCGAGAAGTCCCCGTACAACAACTGCGACCGCAGAGGTTCAGGCAACGCCTGCAACGTCTGGGAATAGTTAGTTGCCATCAAGTACGGGTTGTCACTCAACCGAGCCGGAATAAACGTTCGGCTAGTGGGCTGAATCTCTTCGTCCTTGAATGTAAAGGTGTCTCCGTTCTCCCGCTCAATATCTTTACCTTCGACAACGGCAAAGTAGCGGAGCTCGGCAGGCGCTGCCGGATTTGCATGCGTGTCATCCAGCCACGGCGCGAAGAATCGCAGAATCCAGTCGCCCTCCGCGACTGTTGGTGGATTCCCTGCCATGATCACTCTGCAGCGCTGGCGAGGGTCTGTCGTTCTATTCCACGCTATCAGGAATCGAATCTGAGATTCAGTAAAATCACACACTTCATCGAACGCTTTGAGGTCGTGCGGACGTCCTTTGAACTTCTCTTTGTCCTTCTCCCGCTGGCACGCACCAAACTCGACAACTCGATTACCTGGAATGAAGCGCCATCTGTTAAGCTTGGCGTTGAACTTAGCACCGGTCGGAGTTAGGATAGCATAGCTTCGATCTATGAGTTCTGTCAGCTGCCCATACTCACGCCTGAACACGATCGTCTTCGAGTGCGCATTCACTCCTAAGCCGAGGATTAAATCGCTGTTATGTGTAACTACAAAGCCCTCGGTCAGGAAGAGCCCATTGGGGTGATCTACCGCAATACATGTAGCTTCCCCCCGACCTGCCGGCTCTATCGAATCGATTCTCCGCTTTAAGGTCGTGCGGCCTCCTTGAAATGGAGCGTCTGCCCTCAGCTGCTTCCTGCGGAGCTTGAACAGCTTAGTTTTATCTGGCACTTGAATATGAATACAGTAGGCCGTCTTAGCATCTCGCCACTCATCCCAGTCTGGGTTGTAGTACTCGTGATTGTCCCTGACTCGAAGGCGAGCTCTACCTCCCAAGCTCCTCACTAGCCATTGAACATGCCGAGCAAGCCTTCTACTCGTAGAGCAGAAGGCGCATCTCCCTCCTTGACCAGCATAACCATCTGAATCCATCAAACCCTGTAGGAGCTCCCATCGAGACTCGACGTTGGCCAGTAGAAAGGGCTTAGGCACAAACTTAGTGTCCGAGAGCGTACCCTTCAGGCCTAGAATTCCTAAGGCTGCATTCAGCTTTACCCTGGTAGCTCCAACTGCGTACCAGCATCGACGCTCTCCATCCTGGTTCCACTCGCCCCAGGTCCTAGCTTTCACTTCCTGGATCAGTTCTGGATCAGAGCTCGTGAAGCGAATCCCCTTACCTGAGAGGCTTCCGTCTCCCAGTAACAGTCCCAGGACGTAAGGATCTATCCGCTCCTCTGGTCGGAGGCTGTAGCGATTAGTTGGTGCTGTAAACCTAACAGGACGCGTGAGGGGTATCCTGGGTCTGAAACGCTTTGCTGTGACGAAGCGCCTCACAAGCATTGCTGTCGTAGCAAGCCTGAGCCCCTGGTGCTTTCCGGAAAACATCTCTGGATAAGCCTCTGCTTCGTGAAGGTACTCGCGCTTGGCTTTAACCCTTCCCGAGTATAGCCACCTATGATCACCAGTAGCCAAGACGCTCGGGCCGTCTTGGAACTTGACTCTATAAAGGTCCTGTACGCCTTGAGGATAGACTCCAATAACCTTCTGATGAGTTCCATCGGGATTACAGATTGTATCCCCAACCTTGAGGTCGCCAATGGGCTTGAAACCCCAGGGAGTGATAACGTTGGAGCTAACTTCCAGTGCTTTACCTCCGCCCGCAGCGCCACCATAAAACAGCACGTCTGCAGAGCACAAGTACGCTCCAACCTGTGGACCTTCCAGCGGATACCAGAGGAGATCGCCTCGGAGGAGGCCATCTAGGTACTCAGCTTGGGTAGGGGTCAACTCCTTCAGCAGTTCCTGGAATTCATCTTCGGATATATCCAGGCCCAGCTTCTCAAGCTGCTCCTCCATCGTCCTCCTCAACTACTTCAGTTGGCGTAACGTCAATAACCTCTCCTGCTGCAGGACTTAAGCCTCCAAACAGAGCTCGAATTGCGTCTGCACGCTGTACAGGAGTGAAAGACTGTCGCACGTTTAGGTCAATTTCGGCCTTGATCCGCTCTACAGGCCGGCCCAGTACGTAGT